>Ga0137415_10000575_pt1 | contig 35643 bp, 31 predicted proteins | sample CZODoug3_1_1_16f_FD_183082 | JGI IMG/M metagenome (GOLD analysis project Ga0137415, IMG submission 183082) | Vadose zone soil fungal communities from Angelo Coast Range Reserve, California, USA - CZODoug3_1_1_16fungal (Hybrid Assembly) | ecosystem: Environmental > Terrestrial > Soil > Vadose...
GAAGACGCCGATCGCGCAGAGCTGGCCCCAGTCGATCCCGGTCTGCGTGACCAGCTGGCTGGCGGCCATCGGCAGTGTCTGCGAGCTCGGCCCGCTGAACACCAGCGCGAACGCGTAGTCGTTCCAGGCGAACACCAGGCACAGCACGAACGTCGTGACCAGGCCGGAACGGGTCAGCGGCAGCACCACGTGCCAATAGGCCTGCCACCGGGTTGCGCCCTCGACCAGCGCGGACTCCTCCAGCGCCGGCGGCAGGTCGGCGAAGAACGCGCTCATCAGCCAGATCGCGAACGGCAGGTCGAACGTCAGGTACGCCAGCACGAGCCCCGCGATGGAGTCGATCAGGCCGAGCCCCCGGAAGATCAGGAACAGCGGCAGCACCACGGCCGCGATCGGCGCCATCCGGGTGGAGATGATCCAGAAGGACAGGTGCTTCTTGCCGCGCATCCGCGTGTGCGCCAGGCCGTAGCCGGCGAGCGCGCCGAGCGCGGTGGCCAGCACGGCGGACAGCCCGGCGGCGAGCACGCTGTGCACCAGGTACGGGGTGAGGTTGTTCGCCCCACTGAACAGGCCGACGTAGTTGTCCAGGGTCGGGGTGAACCACAGGCTCGGCGTCGGCGCGGTGACCTCGGTCTTCGACTTGAACGAGGACAGCAGCATCCAGAGCAGCGGGACCAGCGTCCAGGCCAGCCCGACCGCGAGCACCAGCCGATTGGCGAGCCGGGTGCGGAGCGTGCCCCGGTCCAGCGGGTTGGCGGCCTCCAGCGCGGTCGGCCGCCGCCCGGCCGGTCCGGGCCCGAAGGTCGTCGGCGGCCGCGTGGCGGTCATCGGGCCGGCCCCCGCCGACCCAGCAGCCGGACGAACGCCCTGGCCACGACGATCGACACCAGCAGCATGAGCAGCCCGATCGCCGCCGCGTAACCGAGGTCGAAGAAGCGGAACGCGACCTCGTACAACCGCACCGGGACGATCTTCGTCGCGTCCGCCGGTCCGCCGTTCGTGGTGACCCAGATGATGTCGAAGTAGCGGATCGCGTCCATCGAACGGATCAGCAGCGCCACCAGCAGGACGCTGGAGATGGACGGCAGCACCACGTAGCGCAGCAGCTGCCAGCCGCTGGTGCCGTCCAGTGCGGCCGCCTCGCGGATCGCCAGCGGCACCGAGGACAGCCCGGCCAGCGCGATCATCGTGATCAGCGGTGTCCACTCCCAGACGTCCATCAGCACCACCGCGGCGAAGGCGGTGCCCTGCGAGCCCAGCATGTCGGTCTCGATCCCCAGGTGGCGCAGCACCCAGGCGTACAGGCCGAACGTGGAGTCGGTGAGGAACCGGCCGAGCAGCCCGACGAACACGGGCGCGACGAACATCGGCAACAGCAGCAGGCTGAGCGCCGTGTTGCGCCCGCGCAGCACCCGCCACAGGCAGAGCGCGAAGACCACCCCGAGCAGCATCTCCAGGCCCACGGTGAGCACGAAGTAGGCCAGCGAACGCAGCCAGGCCATGCCGACGTCGGGGTCGCTGAACACGCGCACCCAGTTGGTCAGGCCGGCGAAGTCGAACCGGACCCCGCCCAGCAGGTGCACCCGGGACAGGCTCATCACCACGATGAACCCGAACGGCAGCAGTGACAGCGGCGCGAGCAGCAGGACGCCCGGGGTCAGCAGCCGGCCCTCGAAGCGCAGTCCCCGGCGCCTGAGCGGTGCGGTGTCGGTGGGCGCGGGTCGCACCGGAGCGGTCGTGGTCATGACGAGGCCACCCATCCCCGGGAGACGATCCGGTTGATCTGGTCGGTGGTGGCGCGCATCGCGTCGTCCGGGCGGGAGTCACCGACGAGCATCCGGGACAGCTGGGTGAAGATCGCCGTGTCGCACTCGTTCCACATCGGGATCTTGGGGCGCAGCCCGATGTTCTCCGGTTGCCAGGCCTTGGCCACGGCCGGCGCGGTCAGGATGTTCGGCATCGGGGATGGCCGGTGCTCGGCGGCAACGACCTCGGGCAGCTGGTAGACCGAGGTCCGGGTCGGGGTGCCGCCGCCCGCCGTGCTCTTCAGGTTGGCCAGCTCGATCTCCGGCGAGGTCGCCCACACCGCGAACAGCCAGGCGGCGCGGCGCTCGTCGCCGGTGGTGCTGGCGCTGATGCCCAGCCCGGTGCCGCCGTACATGTTCCCCGAGCGCACCGGCCCCCGGGGCAGCGGCGCATAGTCGACCTTGCCGGGCAGCTTCGACTCGTTGCTCGCCGCGTACTCGTGCCAGTTGGGGCACATGGCCACCTGCCCGGCGGCGAACGCGTTGCCGAGGCCGTCCCAGTCCCAGGTCAGCGAACCGGGGTGGGCGATGGACAGCAGCTTCGAGTAGAAGTTGGCCGCCTCGATCGCGGCGGGGCTGTCCAGTCGGCACGGCCCCGGGTCGACGGTGCCGAGGCCGCCGACCTGCCGGCCGTTGTCGAAGTAGTCGCCGCCGTAGGCCCACAGCACGTTGGAGAAGTCGTTCATCAGCGAGTCGTGCTGCTTGGCCTGGTGGCCGGTGCCGTAGGGCACGTCGTCGCGGGCGTTGTCGTTGAACCAGCGGGCGATCGCGTAGTACTGGTCCCAGGTGCTCGCGTCGCCGGGCATCGGGTCGAAGCCGAGGTCGTGGGCCATCCGGTCGCGGTACTTCTCGAACAGGTCGCGGCGGTACTGCCAGATCAGCGTCGGGCAGTCGTAGGGCAGCGCGAAGATCGTGTCCGGCGAGACGAACTTGCCGGCCGCCTCCAGGTGGGTAGGGATGAAGTCGCCGACCCCGAGCGGGACCTGGGGCAGCGCCTGGTCGGCCATCAGCTCCCGCAGGTCCACCAGCCCCTTCGAGTACGGGGCGAGCACCTGGTAGGGGTCGGCGTAGATCGCCTGGTAGGTGGAGTGGCCGGAGGCGAGGTCCAGGGCCACCTTCTGGACGAGCGCGGACAGCTCCAGGGTGACGATGTTGAGGTTGATGCCGGTCAGCTCGGTGAACGGCGTCACGTTCGCGGCGATCGCGGCGGTCGGCGCGGTGTTCTCCGAGATGAAGTTGAGCGTGGACCCCGCGTACTGCCGCCACGGGCCGGCGTCGGCATGTCGGGTGACGCCACCGCCCGGGGCGGCGCAGCCCCCGAGCGCGCCGGCGGCGGCGACCGCGGCGGCCCCACCCAACGCTCCCCCGAGGAACCGGCGCCGGCTGACCCCACTCGCGGGCGGGGGGAGGGACATCGGACCTCCGGTGCGCAGGCGCTGGTCACGGGCGGGAGAAATCACCCAGCGCAGAGATCGTAACTAGGAATCATGAGATCTCCGAGCCTTCGTACCGCGGACATCACACGCGAGCACGCCGGGACAGCTCCGGCCCGATCGTCACACGCCCGTTCACCCGGTCCCCGGCTAGTTCGCGATGCCGACGGTCTGCTTGACCGAGCCCGGCTCGCCGAGCGCGCGCAGCATGTAGTGCGCCACGTCGGCCCTGGCGATCAGCAGTCCGCCGCGCAGGTTGCGCCCGTACGCCGTGCGGTAGCTGCCGGTCAGCGGCTTGTCGGTGAGCCGGGGCGGGCGCACCACGGTCCAGTCCAGCCCGCTGTCGTGCAGCACATCCTCCATGGCGGCCAGGTCGGCGTAGTGCGTCCGCAGCGCCGCCTTCACGATGGGGATCGCCAGGTACCGGCTGAACACCCCGTCGCCGGGGTCGTGCCGGGGCGGGTTCGGGCGGCCGGGCGAGGCGACCGTGCCGATCGGCGCCGCGCTGACCACCACGAGCCGCCGCACGCCGGCCGCCTGCATCGCCGCCACGACCGCCCGGGTGCCCCGCGACGCCACGCCCGCCTCGGCCTTCGACCGGGCACCGAGGCCGGACAGCACCCCGTCGGCGCCGGCGACCGCGTCCCGCAGCGCGGCCGGGTCGGGTTCGGCCAGGTCGGCGGCCACCACCCGGACCCCGGGCGCCCCCACCGCGGCGGGGTTGCGGACCGCCGCGGTGACCTCGTGGCCGGCGGCGAGCGCCTGCGTCAGCAGCTGGCGGCCGATGCCGCCGGTGGCCGCGAAGATGGTCAGTCTCATCGGGATCTCCTCGGTGCTGTCACACTCGCCCGGTTTCGTCGGTCACTGATACGACAGACGGCGACGGAGGAATGTGACCGATGGACGAGAACGAGTGGTTGGCCCGGCGCTTCGAGGAGCACCGGCCGCACCTGCGGGCGGTGGCCTACCGGATGCTCGGCTCGCTGGCCGAGGCCGATGACGCGGTGCAAGAGTCGTGGCTGCGGCTGAGCCGGGCCGACACCGACGACGTGCGGAACCTGGGTGGCTTCCTGACCACGATCGTCGCCAGGGTGTGCCTGAACATGCTGCGCTCGCGCACCTCGCGGCGGGAGGAACCGCTCGACGTGCACGTGCCCGACCCTATCGTCAGCCCCTCGACCGGCCTGGACCCCGAGCAACAGGTGCTGCTGGCCGACTCGGTCGGTCTCGCGCTGCTGGTGGTGCTGCAGACGCTGGCCCCCGCCGAGCGGCTCGCTTTCGTGCTGCACGACATGTTCGGCATGGCGTTCGACGAGATCGCGCCGATCGTGGACCGCTCCCCCACCGCGGCCCGCCAGCTGGCCAGCCGGGCCCGCCGCCGGGTGCGGGGCACGGCCCCGGAGCCGGAGACCGACCCGATCCGGCAGCGCGAGGTGGTCGACGCGTTCCTGGCGGCCTCCCACGCCGGGGACTTCGAGGCACTGGTCGCCGTGCTGGCCCCGGACGTCGTGCTGCGCGCGGACAGCGGTGCCGCGGCCGCCGGCGTCGGCGCATCCGCGGTGATCCACGGCGCCGAGAACGTGGCCAACCAGGCGCTGTCGTTCGCCCGGTTCGCCCATTTCGGCCGCCCGGCGCTGGTCAACGGGGCCGCCGGGCTGGTCACCGTCGCCGAGGGCCGGCCGCGCGCGGTGCTGGGCTTCACCGTCCGGGACGGCCGGATCGTCGAGATCAACATCCTGGCCGACCCCGAGCGGGTCAGCCAGATCGACCTGACCGTACTGGACGACTGAAAACTGCCGTAACATTCCCCATAATTCTGTTGTTGAAGGTTATTTAGAGTGTGTTACGGTAGTTGACATGAGGCAGGAGCTGTTCACGGCCGACGAGGTGGCCGACCGGCTGGGCCTGCACGTGCGGACGGTGCGCAACTACGTCCGGGACGGGCGGCTGCACGCCGTCCGGATCGGCAAGCAGTACCGCATCGCCAGGGCGGACCTGGAGGCGTTCACCGGCAGTCCGGTCGAGGCGGCCGTGCGCGACGCGGTCACCCGCCACCGCCACGTCGAGGCGTCCAGCATCGTGGACGTCGACGCGGTCGACCCCGACACGGCCAGCCGCGTGAGCACGCTGCTCACCGGCGCCACCGCGCACCGCCGCGAGGGTGACGAGCGGCTGCGTATCGAGACGATCTACGACGAGCAGCGCGCCCACCTGAAGATCGTCGTACTGGGCAGCCTGGCCACCAGCGCGCACATCTTCAGCCTGATCAACGCCGTCCTCGAGGAGCCGGACAGATGAGCGAGATATACCGGTCCGAGACCGGGGCCCAGCTGCTGCGGGAGCACTACGTCCGGGCGCTGGCGCACTGGCCGGTCAACCACGAGCAGCACCGCGTGCCGACGCCCGAGGGCGAGACGTTCGTGCTCAGCTGCGGCCCCGCCGGCGCCGACCCGCTGGTGCTGCTGCACGGCTCCGGCGCCAACTCGACGCAGTGGATGAGCCGGATCGCCGAGCTCGCCACCCGGTTCCGGGTGTACGCCATCGACATCATCGGCGAGCCGGGGCTCAGCGCGCCGGCCCGGCCGCCGCTGGACTCCGACCGCTACGCGGGGTGGCTGGACGCCGTACTGGGCGCCCTGGGGCTGGGCCGGGTGCCGATCATGGCGGTCTCCCTCGGCGGCTGGTTGGCGCTGGACTACGCCACCCGCCGGCCCGACCGGGTCGAGCGGCTGGCGCTGTCCTGCCCGTCGGGGGTCGGCCGGCAGCGCAAGGGTTTCCTGGTCAAGGCGTTACTGCTGAACCTGCTGGGCCGCTGGGGCCAGCTCCGGAGCGTGCGGCTGATCCTCGGCCCCGGGCTGGCGTCCCTCGCCCCTGCGGAGACGGCCATGGTGCTGGACCAGGTGCTGCTCGTGGCGCGCAACTACCGCTACCGCTCCGGCGACCTGCCGGTGTTCGACGACGCGGCGCTGCGCCGGCTCACCATGCCGGTGCACGTGCTCGCCGGGGAGCTGGACGTCATGCTGGACTCCCGGGAGACCAAGCGGCGGCTCGAGGCCGTTGCGCCGCACGCGACCGTGCACCTACTGCCCGGCGTCGGCCACTTCGTGCCCCCGCAGCCGGCCGTCGAGCACGCCTTCCTGACCAGCTGACCCCGCGCCGGGCAGGCCGTTGACGACAGCCCTCAGTCGGCCGGGGCGGCCGCCGGTTCCCGGCGCTCCAGGCCGACGATGACCCACTTCGAGGTCGGGGTGTTGCTGTCCAAGGCGGTGGAGTCCAGCGGGATCAGCGGGTTGGTCTCCGGGTAGTAGGCGGCGATGCAGCCCTTCGGGGTGGAGTACTCCACCAGCCGGAACGCCTCGGCGCGGCGCTCCACCCCATCGGTCCACTCGCTCACCAGGTCCACCAGGTCGCCGTCGGCGAAGCCGAGCTCGCGCAGGTCGGCGGCCGAGATGAAGACCACCCGGCGACCGGAGCGGATGCCCCGGTAGCGGTCGTTCAGCCCGTAGATCGTGGTGTTGAACTGGTCGTGGCTGCGCAGCGTCTGCAGCACCAGCCGCCCCTCGGGCACGGTCAGCACGGGCAACGGGCTGACCGTGAACACCGCACGGCCCTCCGGCGTCGGGAACGTCCGCGAGTCGCGCGGCGGGTGCGGCATGGTGAAGCCGCCCCGGTCCCGGATCACCTCGGCGTAGCCGGCACAGCCCGGCACCACCCGGCCGATCCGCTGCCGGATCTGGTCGTAGTCGGCGGCGAACTCGGACCACGGGATGTTGTAGCGGCCGCCCAGGGTGGCCGCCGCGATGCCGCACAGGATGTCGACCTCGGAGCGCAGCAGCTCACCAGCCGGCTCGGCGCGGCCCCGGGAGGCGTGCACCGCCGACATCGAGTCCTCCACCGTGACGCGCTGCACCAGGCCGCCGGTCAGGTCCTTCTCGGTACGCCCCAGGGTGGGCAGGATCAGCGCGGTCTCACCGTGGGTCAGGTGCGAGCGGTTCAGCTTGGTGGAGATCTGCACGGTCAGCTCCGCCGAGCGCAGCGCCGCCTCGGTCACCGCGGTGTCCGACATGGCCGCCGCGAAGTTGCCGCCCAGCCCGACGAACACCCGGGCCTGGCCGTCGCGCAGCGCCCGGACCGCGTTGACCGCGTCGAAGCCGTGCTTGCGCGGCGGCTCGAAGCCGAACTCGTCGCGCAGCCGGTCCAGGAACGAGTCCGGGGACTTCTCCCAGATGCCCATCGACCGGTCGCCCTGCACGTTGGAGTGCCCGCGCACCGGGCACAGGCCGGCGCCCGGCTTGCCGATCATGCCCTGCAGCAGCGCGACGTTGACGATCTCCTTGATGGTGGCCACCGCGTTGCGGTGCTGGGTGATGCCCATCGCCCAGCAGTGCACGGTCTTGCGCGAGGCCAGGAACATCGCGGCGGTGTCCTCGACCTGCTCGCGGGTCAGGCCGGTGGCGTCGCGCACCTCGTCCCAGTCCAGCTCGCCGATGTGCTTGCGGTAGGCCTCGAAGCCGACCGTGCGCTCCTCGATGAACTCGCTGTCCAGCACCGTGCCGGGGGCGGCGTCCTCGGCCGCCAGCAGCAGGTGCCCGACCGCCTGCCACAACGCCAGGTCACCGCCGGCGCGGATCTGCAGGAAGCGGTCCGCCAGCGGGGTGCCCACGACCATCCCGCGCGGCGTCTGCGGGTTGTCGAACTTGAGCAGGCCGGCCTCGCGCAGCGGGTTCACCGCGAGGATCTTCGCGCCGCGCTGCTTGGCGAGCTCCAGCGCGGAGAGCATCCGGGGGTGGTTGGTGCCCGGGTTCTGCCCCGAGACCACGATCAGCTCGGCCTCGTGCAGGTCGTTCAGCGACACCGAGCCCTTGCCGATGCCGATGGTCTCGGCCAGCCCGACGCCGGTGGACTCGTGGCACATGTTCGAGCAGTCCGGCAGGTTGTTGGTGCCGTAGGCGCGGGCGAACAGCTGGTAGACGAACGCGGCCTCGTTGGAGGCCCTCCCCGAGGTGTAGAACAGCGCCTCGTCGGGGCTGATCAGCCCGTTCAGGTGGTGCCCGACCAGCGCGAACGCCTCGTCCCAGCCGATCGGCTCGTAGTGCGTGCCGCCCGGGCGCCGGACCATCGGGTGGGTCAGCCGGCCCTGCTTCTCCAGCCAGTACTCGGTCTGGTTCGTCAGCTCGGCGATCGAGTGTTCGGCGAAGAACTCCGGCCCGACCCGGTCCCTGGTGCCCTCCCAGGCCACGGCCTTGGCGCCGTTCTCGCAGAACTCGGCCTTGTGCCGGTGCTTCTGGTCCGGGTCCGGCCAGGCACAGCTCATGCAGTCGAAGCCGTCGACCTGGTTGAGCCGCAGCAGGTTGCGCGCCGCGCGCCCCACGCCCATCTGCTTGATCGCCATGGTCAGGCTGACCCGGACCGCGGTCAGCCCCGCGGCGTGGGTCTTGGGCTTGCCGACCGCCAACTCTGCCTCTTCGGCATCGATCGGCGGGTCGACTCTGGGCGTGGACAAACTGACCTCCTGGCGACGGGACCGCTGACATCGGCACCGTTGCCGTGAAGTCCTCCACCCCCGAATTTAGTCGCGTCCACGATCGAGATCGCGCTGGGTCCCGTCTAAGTAAGGTGGCCCTAATTACGTATCCTGCGGTGCTCAGACCGTCAGAACGATCTTGCCGGTGGTACGGCCGGCCTCGCCGAGCCGGTGCGCCTCGTTGGCCCGCTTCAGCGGGAAGGTCTCGGCCACCACCGGGCGCAGCTGCCGGCCGGCGACCAGGGCGGCGAGCTGCTCCAGGGCGTGCCCGTCCGGCTCCACCAGCATGCCGGTGGCCCGGATGCCCCGGTCGGCGGCGGCGGCCAGCGCCTCGCCCGCCGTGCGGGACGGCACCGAGATCAGCAGGCCGCCGGGGCGCAGCACGTCCAGCGAGCGCAACGCCACCTCCCCGCCGACTAGGTCGAGCACCACGTCCACCGGGTCCAGCACGTGCTCGAACGCCGTACCCCGGTAGTTGATCGCCTCGTCCATGCCGAGCTCGCCGAGCATCCGGTGCTTGGCCGAGCTGGCCGTGCCGATCACGTACGCTCCCCGGCTCCTGGCGATCTGCACCGCCAGGTGGCCCACTCCCCCGGCGGCGGCGTGGATCAGCACCCGCTGCCCCTCGACGACGCCCGCGATGTCCACGAGGCACTGCCAGGCGGTGAGCCCGGCCAGCGGCAGCGCCGCCGAGGCCACCGGTTCCAGGCCCGCCGGCGCGGCGGCGAACTGGCGGGACGGCGCGGTGACGTACTCGGCGTAGCCGCCGGCCTGGCGCGGGAACCACGGCATGCCGAAAACCTGATCACCGACAGTGAATCTGGTCACTCCGGCGCCCACGGCGTCGACCACGCCCGCGACGTCCCAACCAAGCACCAGGGGCGGGTCGCCGAGCACCGCTGCCATGCCCTGACCGGCGCGGGTCTTCCAATCCACGGGGTTCACGCCGGCGGCGGTCACCCGTACCCGGATCTCGGTGGGCAGCGGTACCGGTACCGGCCGCCGCACCTCCGTGAGCACCTCGGGGTCGCCGAAACGGTCCAGGCTGACCGCCCGCATGAAGTCCATACCCGCTGTCTAGTGGATCGGCGCGACACGGACCGCGCCGCCACGCCGCCTGCCCCGTTCGGCCGCCCGGTCAGGAGACAATGACCGTGGCAGGCTCCCCAGCAACCAGGCCCACCCCACCCGCCACATTTCCGGATCTTTGAGCTGAACCTGTCACCCGCCAAGCCGCGAAAGTACTACGTTGCAAAACAACCGCCCCGGGACCGGACCCGTTGATCCACCGGTTCCGGATGTGTCCACTGGAGGACCGTGACCGAGCACCACGACGGGCGGACCGGATTCGGCATCCGGCTCCGTCAGTTGCGCGAGGAAGCCGAGCTGTCCGGCAAGGAGTTGGCCGAACGGCTGGGTTGGCCCGCGTCCAAGGTGTCCCGACTGGAGAACGGCCGGCAGACCGCCTCCGCCGACGACGTGCGAGCCTGGGCGACCGCGCTCAGCGCGCCCACCGAGCTGCGCGACGAACTGGTCACCGACCTGCGCAGCCTGCGGGTGGAGTACGCGACCTGGCGGCGGCAGTACCGCTCCGGGCTCGCCCCCCGGCAGAAGGCCGGCGTGGTGCTGGAGCACTCCACCACGCTGCTGCGCGCGGTGGAGACGGCGATCGTGCCCGGCCTGCTGCAGACCCCCGACTACGCCCGGCACGTGTTCCAGGGCCTGGCCGAGCTGCACAGCAGCCCGGACGACGTCGAGGAGGCGGTGCGCTCCCGGATGCGCCGCCAGGAGGCGCTCTACCACTCGGAACGCCAGTTCAGGTTCCTGGTCACCGAGGCCGCGCTGCGCACCCGAGTGTGCCCGCCGGCAGTGCTGCGAGCCCAGCTGGACCGATTGTTGGTGCTGTCCGGGATGGACAACGTCCAGCTCTCGGTGATCCCGTCCACGGCCCAGCTGCTGAAGGCGATCAGCCACGGCTTCTGGATCTTCGACGACACGCTGGTGCTGATCGAGACGCTGAACGTCGAGCTGGCCATCCAGGACAAGGAGGACATCGCGCTCTACGCGCGGTTGTTCAAGACCTACTCGGAGGCGGCCCTGCACGGCCAGCAGGCGTTCGACTTCATCGCCACGCTCGCGCTGGAGCTGGGCGACTCGGTGAGCAGCTAGGGCGCGCTGAGTTCGCCGGTGGGGTCGCGCTCCCAGCCGAGGTAGCGCTCGGTCTCCACCAGGAACGCCCCGGCCAGCCACAGCGCGACGACCGCGTCGTCGCCGAGGCCGAACACGTTGAACAGCAGCTCGGGCACCAGGTCGACCGGCGAGACCAGGTACACCAGGCCGACCGCGAACAGCACCAGCCGGGACCGGCTCAACCCCCGGTACCGCCCGGCCAACGACGCGCCGACCAGCCGGGGCAGCGCCTTGGCCCGCTCGCCGAGGCCGGGTGCGCCCGGCTTGCGCCCCTGGGCCAGGGCACGCCAGAGCGCCCGGAAGGCGGAGATCCGCCGTGGGTTCAGCATCGCGGCCACGAGTGCTCCAACGCGCGGCCCGCCGCGCCGGTTCCGGACCGGCCGAAACCCCACCCGCAAGGGCGAGGAGACCGGCTCAGTAGCCGTAGCTGCCGCTACTGCCCTCGTCGCTGGGTGCTGGCGCGGGCGCCGGGGCGGGTGGTGCCGGCTGCGCTGGCTTCGGCGCGGCGGCGCCGCCCGTGCCGGTCGAGTCGGTGGCCGCGGCGGGCGGCTCGGCCGGGTCGGCGGCCTGCTTGGCGGCCTTGCTCACGGCCACCGCCGGCTTGCCATTCGGCGCGACCACGTGCCAGACACCGCCGATGCCCTCGCCCTTCAGCTCGCCGGGCGCGGTGTCGCCGGCGTACCGGTAGAGCGGCCAGCCGGCCAGGGTGACCTGGCGGGTGCCGTCCGGGCGGACCGCGATGCCGACCGCGCCCGGCTCGACGCCGGCCAGCTGGGGAGCCCCGTCGGACGCGAGCACCGGCGGCCAGGTCGTCGCGCACTGGCCGACGCAGTTGGACTTGGCCGGCTTGGCGGTGTCCTTGTTGGACCGGTACAGGGCGGCGCCGGCGCTGGTCACGACCTCGCCGAGCGGTGTATGGGACGCGGTCAGCTCGAGGGGCGCCGGCGCGGCGGCGGACGGCACCGGGGCGACGCTCTCGGGCGCCCCCCGCAGGATGTCGTAGCCGCCGAGCGCGACCAGCGCCAGCGCGGCGGCCACCAGCAGGGGCATAGGCCTGAACATGACTTCTCCTTGTTGGTCCGGGGTTATCCGGTGGTCATCGCCTGGTCCTCCCGCGCCGGCCGGGGATTCGGCGCGTAGCCGGGTACACGGCGCGCAGGCCCGATTGGTTCAACCGGATGTGCCACGGCTCACCGAGAATGTCTTGCCAAACGACATGTAACGATATATCGTGAGTGCAGCGATGACAGTCGCAACATGACAAGAGATATCCAGGAGGTATCACAATGACTAGCATGAGCGCAGCCTGGGACCCCCGATTTGCCACGCTCCGCGGTGCCATGAAGCACCGCGGCCGGCTTGCGGCATTCGCCGCTCGGGGTCCTGGCGACGATGATGCATTCGGCGGCCCCGGTGGCGAACGCCCCCGAGGTCCTGGCCGACCAGGTCGCCGACGAAGCCCCCGCGGCTTCGACGGCCCGGGCCCCGGGCCCGACTTCCCCACCCCGGGCTTCGGACCCGGCTTCGGACCCGAGTTCGGTCCCGGCCCGCGTGGTCGAGGCCGGCGGGGCCTGCGCCGTTCCCGGGGCGACATCCGGCTCGCCGTCCTTGCGCTGCTCGCCGAGCAGCCCCGGCACGGCTACGAGATCATCCAGGAGATCGGCGAGCGCACCCAAGGCACGTGGCGACCCAGCCCCGGCTCGGTCTACCCGACGCTGCAGCAGCTCGCCGACGAGGGCCTGGTCCGGATCGAGGATTCGGACGGTCGGCGCACGGTCGCCCTGACCGAGGCCGGCACCAGCTACGTCGAGGAACACCGCGACGAGCTGACCAAGGTCTGGGACACAACGGGCGACGAGGTCAGCACCGCCGTGTCCAACCTGCGCGCCCAGTACGGCCAGCTGCACGCCGCCGTGGCCCAGATCATGGCAGCCGGCACCGATGAGCAGCGGGAAGCCGCCGCCACCGCGCTGGCCGAGGCACGCAAGACGATCTACCGACTGCTCGCCGAGTAGTCGGCCCAGCGCCCGCGCGGCACCCACCGCGCGGGCGTCGCACCGAACCACAACTCCACGGCACACACCGCGACAGCGCGGCACACATGTTCTGACGTGTGTGCGGCGGACCGGCGGTGTGTGCCGTGCTGTGTCTCCGGCTCCCGCCACCCACTCCGGCTTGCGCCGCGCTGCCGGCCTCAGCTGGGGAAGCAGCGGCCGAACGCCCCGAGCAGCCGGGGCGGGCCGGCCAGCCGGATCCGCCGCAGCAGCAGTGCCGGAACCAGCGAGCGCTCGCCGGCCAGGAAGCCGAACCAGGTCGCCGTGTCCGCACGGACCCGCAGGTCGGCGCACCCGTGGTGGCCCTCGGAGATGGTCAGCTCGCCGCCGGAGATGACGATCGTGAGTTGCCGCCGCTCCGCCCCGGTGAAGCTGAAGTGGTAGGTGGCGGACAGCCCCCGGGAGGCCTCGCGCTGGAAGATCAGCGGCAGGCCGACCACGAACGCGTCCACCGTGCGGGCCCGCAGCCCGTTGCCGACCCGCTTGGTGCGCTTGTCCGGGAAGCGGTGCGCGACATGTGCCTCGGCGTCCGAGCCGGCCACGACGTAGATCGTCTCCGGCTTCCGCTGCAGCGGCTTGACCACCTCGGCCAGGTGGGTCTTGCGGCTGTCCAGGAACGGGCCGAGCACGTCCTCCCCCGCCGGGCAGACCGACACGCAGTAGGCCGCCTTGTAGTTCGGCCCGAAGGACAGGCTCTGCCAGACCGACGCGGTCTCCGGCTCGGTCACCCTGGCGCGGTAGTCGCCGGCGTCCTTGGCCTCGACGACGTTCTCCACCCAGTCCCCGAAGCCGCCGAGGAACTCCCGGTAGTTGTGCGTGTAGCAGGCGGAGAAGTCGAACCGGCCGTCCGGGTTGATCGCCCCGGTCGGGCAGGCGGCCACGCAGAGCTTGCACTCCAGGCACGGGTTGTAGTCCAGCGGCCGGGAGTACTCGCTGACCGGGGTGTCCAGCACGACCGTGCCGAGCAGGATGAAGTTGCCGAACCTCGGGTGGATCACGTTGCGGTGGATGCCCATCCGGCCCATCCCGGCCTCGACGGCGATCGGCTTGTGCGCGACCACCCAGATCCGCTCGCTGGGGAACCGGTCAAGCTCCATCGGGAAGCCGACCGCACCGTTGAACGCGCGCACCCCGAGCGCCTCCAGCTCGGCGACGATCCGCCTAGCCACCTCGTTGGTGTCGTGGTTGGTGAGGTGGAACTCCAGGTTGCTGGCTGAGCGGGCCGGACTGCGCACCGCCTCCCGGTTCATCGTGCATACGAAGCTGACCAGCGCCCGGGGCCGACGGAACGCGGCCTCCAGGTGCGGCCGCTCGTCGGCCAGCTCGGGGCGCTCCACCTCCACGAAGCCGACGTCGTCCGCCCCGGCGCGGCGGCACAGCTCGCGCAGCCAGGCGGCGTCCAGCACGGTCGGCGGGGCGGGGACCTCACCGGCCGCCGCGCGCCGGCGGACCTCGATCACGTTCGGGTGCGCGTCGAGCTTGGCCATGGCGCCGTCCTCCGATCAGCGGAGCGTGCGTTGCTTCACAAAACTGAACCGTAGAGCACACCAGTATTGTGAAGCAACTAACTCTGTTAGCGTGCTGAGCACCCGGTCAGGCAGCCTGCTCGATCGGCCGGGGACGCGAAATGCGCCGAGGTGCTCGACGGGAGGCGGCGGTGCTTGGCCGGACCTACGACGAACAGGTGTGCTCGCTCGCCCGCGCACTGGAGGTGGTCGGCGAGCGCTGGACGCTGCTCATCGTGCGGGACGCGCTGCTCGGGTTGCACCGCTTCGAGGAGTTTTCCGCCAGCCTCGGACTGGCCCGCAACGTGCTCACCGACCGGCTGAACGGCCTGGTCGGCGCCGGCGTGCTGGAGCGGGTGCGCTACCAGCGGCGGCCGGACCGGTTCGAGTATCGGCTCACCGACCGAGGCCGGGGGCTGGCCGTGCCGGTGCTGGCCCTGATGCAGTGGGGCGACACCCACCTGGCCGGGCCGGCCGGGCCACCCCGACTGGCCGAGCACACCGAGTGCGGTGGCGCGGTGGTGATCGGCGCGACCTGTCGGCACTGCGGCCAGCCCGTGCATCCGCACCCCACCGACCAGCGGATCCAGTTGGTCCCCGGTCCCGGCGCCACCCACCTCTGACCGACCGGGGCCCGCTGACTGGCCGCCGCCCTCGGTGAACGTCGCGCACCTTGCGGGGTTCCCGCGCATGGTGCGAGGTGCGCGGGAACCCCGGTAGCCGCGCGGCGCCGGCTACGGAGGACGACGGCCTGCCGTCAGCCGGGGTCAGCCGGGGTCAGCTGATGTCGGCGGTGGCGAGGCCGGGGGCGAAGTCGGGGTCGACCTGGGCGGTCAGGTCGACGCCGAGCGACTGGTTGGCCCAGGCGTGGGCGTTGCGCAGGTGAAAGTGCACGGTGTCGCGGTGGTAAGCCACCCAGTCGCGCTCGGTGGCGTCCAGCCCGGCGAGCACGGCGTTCAGCCCGGCGCGGTTGGCGGGTTCGAGCGCGTCCATCGGCTTGGGCGCCCCGCGCTCGGCGGCGCGCACCCAGGCGGAGTGCCCGAACGTGGCCAGCAGCGCCGGCCCGACCTGGGCGCGTAGGTAGTCGACGTCGTCGGGGTCGGCCACCTTGTTGCCGGCTACCCGCAGCTCGATCCGGTGCCCGGCCGCGTTGGCCAGGTACTGGCGGTAGACCCCGACCCCCCGCTGCGTCGGCTCGCTGACCAGCACGGTCAGGTCGAACCGGGTGAACAGGCCGGAGGCGAACGCGTCCGCGCCGGCCGTCATGTCCACGACCACGTACTCGCCGGGACGGTCCATGAGGTGGTTCAGGTACAGCTCTACCGCGCCGGTCTTGGCGTGGTAGCAGGACACCCCGATGTCCTCGGAGTCGAACTCGCCGGTGGCCATCAGCCGGATGCCGGCTGATCCGTCAGCACCGCCGCCGGGACAGCGCGCCGCGTACCGGTCCAGCACCGCGTCGCCCTCGCCGAGCCCGAGCAGCCGCGAGCCTCGGCCCGGCGGCGTCGTCTTGATCATGGTGGCGGCCGAGGGCACCCTCGGGTTGGTGCCGCGCAGGTGGTCCTTCAGCCAGCCGAGGTCCGCGCCGAGCGGTCGCGGGGCGGTCGCCGCCTCCAGGCCGAGCGCCGCGCCGAGATGTTGGTTGATGTCCGCATCGATGGCCAGCACGGGCCGGTCGAGTTCAGCGAGGTAGCGGGTGAACAGCGCGGCGAGCGTGGTCTTGCCGCTGCCGCCCTTGCCCACAAATGCAATGCGCACTGATGCGTAGCCCTTCTCCGGAACTGATCGACGAGTCAGCAGAAGATGATAGTCATTCCCACTAACGGGTGATCACGTCACCGAACCGGGGCCCGGTCCGACCGCCGCCGCCCCAGTGCCACCCGCAGCGATGGCACCACGACCCCGTCGCGCGCCATCTGCCGGCGGGTGTGTCGGCGGGCCCGCAGCACCCCGACCAGCGCGATCGCCCAGACCAGATACTGCACGCTCCAGGCCACCCGGAACGCTGCCGGCGTGTAGCCGGCCGGGCCCGCGACCAGGCCGAGCAGCACGCCGATGGCCAGCACCACCACGACCGAGGCACTGAAGCCGCCGACGTTCACGATGCCCACCGCGGTGCCCTGGCGGCAGCCCGGGTTGAACGTGCGGGCGTAGTCGAAGCCGATGATCGACCCGGGGCCGCCGAGCGCGAGCACCACCACGAGCAGCACGAGCAGCCAGCGCGGCGCCGGCGGCGGCAGTACCAGCACCGCCGTCCAGACCGTCGCCGTGATTCCGATCACGGTGAGCACCAGCCAGGACCGGCGCAGCGGGTGCCGCGCGGTGAACTCCCCCACCACCGGCCCGGCCCCGATCCCGGCGACGACGAAGACGGTCAGCAGCAGGCTCGCCTCGCTCGGCGCCAGCCCCTGCCCCACCACCAGGAACGGCACGCCCCAGAGCAGCGCGAACACCGTGCCGGAGAACTGCGTGCCCATGTGCGACCAGAAGCCGAGCCGGGTGCCCGGGGTCAACCAGGCGGCGCGCAGGCTCGGCCACATCCGAGTCACCTCGGGCGCCACAACAGGGGCGGCGAGGCCGGCCGGACCGTTCTTGACCACCACCAGCACGAGCACCGCGGCGAGCGCGCCGAGCCCGGCCGCCGAGCCGAAGCCGGCCGTCCAGCCCGGTCCGTGCAGCAGCGCGACCAGCGGAATCGCGCTGAGCACCTGGCCGAACTGGCCGAGCAGCGCGGTCAGCTGGGTCATCACCGGCACCCGGCGCGGCGGGAACCACGCGCTGAGCATGCGGAGCACGCTGATGAACGTGAGCGCGTCGCCGGCACCGACCATCGCCCTGGCCAGGAACGCCGCCGGCAGCGAGGTGGCCAGCGCGAGCACCAACTGACCCGTCGCCATGGTCAGCGCACCGACTACGATCAGCCCGCGGGCCCCGAACCGATCGAGCAACAGGCCGACCGGAACCTGGAGTCCGGCGTAGACGAGCAGCTGCAGCACCACGAATGTGGACAGCACCGCCGGCGCGGCGTGGAAGCGCGCCGTGGCGTCCAACCCCGCTACCCCGAACGAGGAGCGCTGCAGCACCGCCACGAGATAGGCGAAGACCCCGACCGACCAGACCAACCAAGAACTCCGCCGCATATTCATAACGCTTCTATGGTGACGGACCCAACGTTCCCAGGCACGGGAATGGGATGGATCTGACGCTGTCCGGCGTTGAAACTGCACAGAACACCGAAAGCCGCTCGGGACGCGCGGCGACGGGGTGACTGTGAGGAGCAGGAGGTCCGAAGTGTTGGATCCCACCGAGTTGTACCAGGTTGAAGAGGACGCCGAGGCGACGCTGGCCCCGGCCGAGGACGCTCCGGTCACCGACGTGCCCGAGCCGAGGGTGCTGCTGCACCACCTTGGCGGTTACATCGACGCCGGCCACGCGGGCCGGCTGGCCATGGACCACCTGCTGACCGTGCTGCCGGCCACCATCATCGCCACCTTCGACGTGGACCAACTGCTGGACTACCGTTCGCGGCGCCCCACCATGACCTTCGACCGCGACCGCTGGGCCGACTACGACGAGCCGCTGCTCGCCCTGTACACCATGCACGACCTGGCCGGCACGCCGTTCCTGCTGCTCACCGGCCCCGAGCCGGACAGCCAGTGGGAGCGTTTCGCGGCCGCCGTCGGCGAGCTGATCGAGCGCTTCGGGGTCGGCCTCACGGTCGGCGTCAACGCCATCCCAATGGCTGTGCCGCACACCCGCCCCGCCGGCGTCACCGCGCACGCCACCCGCCCCGGTCTGATCAGCGACCACGAGCAGTGGTCGAACACCGCCGAGCTGCCCGGCAGCGCCGGCGCCCTGCTCGAGCTGCGGCTGGGCCAGGCCGGCCACGACGCCATGGGGCTGGCCGCGCACGTGCCGCACTACCTCGCCGAAACCGAGTACCCGCAGGCCGCCCGCACGCTGCTGGACCACGTGAGCGTCAGCACCGGGTTGCTGCTGCCCACCGAGGCGCTCACCGAGGCCGCCGAGGAGATCGGCGCCGACATCGAGCGCAAGGTCGCCAGCTCCGAGCAGGCCAGCCGGGTCGTGCGGGCGCTGGAGCGCCGGTACGACTCCACGGTCGCCGCCGAGGGCCGCCCGTCCCTGCTCGCCGACGACCAGCAACTGCCCACCGCCGACGAGCTCGGCGCCGAGGCCGAGGCCTTCCTCGCCGAGCAGGAGGACCACGGCACCAACTGAAAGCCCCGCCGAGCCGGTCGCAACACACTGGAAACATCACCGGAAACTGGCCGCCGCCGATCACCTCTAGCCTCGCCTGACACCAGGGTCCGCAGGCCCTGACGAGCGGCGCGGGGTGTGCACCGGACATGACGGCCAGCCGGAACTACCACGGGAGCGTCGGGCGACTCGGCCCAGCGCCGGCGCGCAGCCCCGAACTGCGCTTCCGCGTGGTGCACGGCTACCGGCGGGCCTTCCGGGTGGCCGGCTCGGGGCCGCCGCTGGTCCTGGTGCACGGCATCGGGGACAGCTCGGCGACCTGGGAAGCGATCATCCCGGCGCTGGCCAGGCACCACCTGGTGATCGCGCCGGACCTACTCGGCCACGGCCGCTCCGACAAGCCCCGCGCGGACTACTCGGTGGCCGCCTACGCCAACGGCGTACGGGACCTGCTCGGCGTGCTCGGGGTGCAGCGGGCCACCCTGGTCGGGCACTCGCTCGGCGGCGGGGTGGCCATGCAGTTCGCCTACCAGTTCCCGGAGCGCACCGAACGGCTCGTGCTGGTCGGCAGCGGCGGCGGTGGGCCCGAGGTCAGCGTGGTGCTGCGGATGCTGGCGCTGCCCGGCGGCGAGGCGCTGCTGCACCTGCTCCGGCTGCCCACCGCGCGCTGGCAGACCGGCCTGGTGGTCTCCGCGATGCGGGCCATGGGCACCGCGCTTGGCCAGGACGCTCCGGACCTCCTGCGGGTGGTCGACGCACTGCCTGACTCTGTGTCGCGGGCGGCGTTCATCCGCAGCCTGCGCTCGGTGGTGGACTGGCGCGGCCAGGTGATCACCATGCTGGACCGCTGCTACCTCACCCAGGGCATGCCGACGCTGCTGGTCTGGGGTTCCCGCGATGCGGTGGTGCCGGTCGCGCACGGCCACCGGGCGCACGCCGCGATGCCGGGCAGCCAGCTGGAGATCTTCGAGGGCGCCGGGCACTTCCCGTTCCACACCGACCCGGCGCGCTTCGTGACGACCGTCGAACGGTTCCTCGCCGAGACCCGGCCGGCCACCTGGAACCTGGAACAGTGGCGCCAGCTGCTGCGCAACGGCCGCATCCCGTCGGCCAGCACCGACGCCGTGGAGACGGCCAGCGAGCGCAGCGCCACCTGAGTCGGTGGTGTGGTGGCCGGCGCGGCCGCCGTTCCCGGGCCGGCGCGGCGGGGTGTTGCGAGGTTGACGGCGGCGGCGGCACACATCGTCTGGACGCGGCACACAGGTTCTAACTCGTGTGCCGGGTCGACGGCCGGTGTGCGAGCAACGGAGGCCGTGTGTGGCCGCAGCGAGGCGGCCCGGCGGTCGCACACGCCCGGCGGTGGTCACACACGCCCCGCGGCGTTGGCACACGCCCCTTGGACGTGGCACACCAGTTAGAACACGTGTGTCACGTCTGGAGGCCGTGTGCCAACCCGAAACCCCGTGTGCCACGGGCGGCGGCCTACCGACCCGAGGCCGTGTGCCACGTACGGAGGCCGTGTGCCGGCTCGAGCCTCGCTACCCGACGCCACCCCGGTTCGAGCCGCGGAACGTCTGGTAGGCGGCTCGGCCGACCAACAGCAGGATGGCGAGCAGGGCGATCCAGAGCACCGCCTTCGCCACGTGGCCGAGCAGCACGATCCCGATGACCACGACGGCCGCGATACCGATCAACTTCAACATGGTTCCAGTCAACCGCCGGCCGGCCGCCCGGGCATCGGGGTTGTCCCTGGTCCTGGCCCTGATCCCGCCCCGAACCGGCGAGCCGGCCACCCTGAGCTGCCGCACGCCGGCGGCCACCATCGGACAGCGATGGTGACCGCCGGCGTGGGGAGCGGACGAGGCTCAGCTACAGCCGGAGGTCGAGCCGCACCCCTCGCACACGTAGCAGGAACCTGCCGGGCGCATCTTGGTGCCGCAGGTCAGGCACAGCGGGGCGTCCGCGAGCTTGCCCATCTGCAGCTCCAGTAGCTCGGTCGAGCTACCCACCTCCACCGGCGCCGGGGACGCGGCGGCCGAGGACTTGGCCGGGGTCGCCTCCACCGTGGTGCGCAGCGCGTCCAGATCGACCTCGCCGCCGTAGTTCTCGGCGACCTGCACGGTGCGCTCGTCGGCCGAGAAGATGCCCAGCTGGGCGCGCTTCTCGTACGGCAGGTGGTCCAGCGCAAGGCGGCGGAACAGGTAGTCCAGCACGCTGGTGGCGATCCGGATGTCCGGGTCGTCGGTCATGCCGGCCGGCTCGAAGCGCTGGTTGCAGAACTTCGAGACGTAGAACTCCAGCGGGATGCCGTACTGCAGGCCGACCGAGATGGACATCGAGAACGCGTCCATCACACCCGCCAGCGTGGAGCCCTGCTTGCCCAGCTTGATGAAGATCTCGCCCAAGCCATCGTCCGGGTAGGAACCGGCGTGCAGGTAGCCCTCGGCGCCGCCGACGGTGAAGGACACCGTCTGGCTGGGGCGCTTCTTCGGCAGCCGCCGCCGGACCGGCCGGGACTCGACCACCACCGGCGCGGCCCCCTCCGCCTTCGCCGGCTTGGCGTTGGAGAGCGGCTGGCCGACCTTGCAGTTGTCCCGGTAGATCGCCAGCGCCTTGAGGCCCAGCTTCCAGCCCTGCAGGTAGATCTCCTCGACGTCCTCGACGGTGGCCGCCTCCGGCATGTTCACCGTCTTGGAGATCGCGCCGCTGATGAACGGCTGCACGGCGGCCATCATCCGGACGTGGCCCATCGCCGGGATGGACCGCTCGCCCATCGCGCAGTCGAACACCTCGTAGTGCTCCGGGCGCAGGCTCGGCGCGTCCACCACGTGACCCTGCTCGGCGACGTACTCGACGATCGCCTCGACCTGCTCGGCCTGGTAGCCGAGCGAGGACAGCGCACGCGGCACCGTCTGGTTGACGATCTGCATCGAGCCGCCGCCGACGAGCTTCTTGAACTTGACCAGCGCCAGGTCCGGCTCGATGCCGGTCGTGTCGCAGTCCATCATCAGCCCGATGGTGCCGGTGGGGGCGAGCACGCTGGCCTGCGCGTTGCGCCAGCCGTTCTTGTCACCGATCTTGAGGCACTGCTGCCAGGCCTTGGTGGCCAGCTTGTGCACGCTCGAGTCGATGTGGTCCAGCGTGCGGATCGAGTCGTTCGCGGCGGCGTGCTTGCGCATCACCCGCTGGTGGGCTTCGGCGTTGCGGGCGTAGCCGTCGTACGGCCCGACCACGCCGGCCAGCTCGGCCGACCGGCGGTACGCCGTGCCGGTCATCAGGGAGGAGATCGAGGCGGCCAGTGCGCGGCCGCCCTCGGAGTCGTACGCGTGCCCGGTGGCCATCAGCAGCGCGCCCAGGTTGGCGTACCCGATGCCGAGCTGGCGGAACGCCCGCGTGGTCTCCCCGATCGGGTCGGTCGGGAAGTCGGCGAAGCAGATCGAGATGTCCATCGCGGTGATGACGATCTCGACGGCCTTCGCGAAGCGGACCGCGTCGAACCCGCCGTCCGGCTCGAGGAACTTCATCAGGTTCAGCGACGCCAGGTTGCAGCTGGAGTTGTCCAGATGCAGGTACTCGCTGCACGGGTTCGACGCGGTGATCCGGCCGGACTCCGGGCAGGTGTGCCAGTCGTTGATGGTGTCGTCGTACTGCAGGCCCGGGTCGGCACACGCCCAGGCGGCCTGCGAGATGTCGTGGAACAGCCCGCGCGCCGGCACGGTCTCGATCACATCGCCGGTCAGCCGGGCGCGCAGCCCGAAGTCGCGCTCGCCCTCCACAGCACGCATGAACTCGTCGGAGACCCGCACCGAGTTGTTCGCGTTCTGGTACTGCACCGAGGCGATGTCGGAGCCGCCGAGGTCCATGTCGAAGCCGGCGTCCCGCAGGACCCGGATCTTCTCCTCCTCGCGCAGCTTGGTCTGCACGAACTCGCCGATGTCCGGGTGGTCCACGTCCAGCACGACCATCTTGGCCGCGCGCCGGGTGGCCCCGCCGGACTTGATGGTGCCCGCGCTGGCATCCGCGCCGCGCATGAACGACACCGGACCGGACGCGGTGCCACCGGAGGAGAGCAGCTCCTTGGAGGACCGGATCCGGGACAGGTTCAGCCCGGCGCCGGAGCCGCCCTTGAAGATCAGCCCCTCTTCCCGGTACCAGTTCAGGATCGACTCCATGGTGTCGTCCACGGAGAGGATGAAACAGGCGCTGACCTGCTGCGGAGAGGCCGTACCGACGTTGAACCAGACCGGCGAGTTGAAGCTGAACACCTGGTGCATCAGCATCCAGGTCAGCTCATGCTCGAAGATCTCGGCGTCCTCCCGGGTACTGAAGTAGCCGTTCTCGACGCCGGCCGCGACGTAGCTGGAGACCACCCGGTCGATCAGCTGGCGCAGGCTGCTCTCCCGCTGCGCGGAACCGACGGCGCCTCGGAAGTACTTGCTGGTCACGATGTTGGTCGCGTTCATCGACCAGAAGTCGGGGAACTCCACACCGCGCTGCTCGAAGTTGATCGAGCCGTCCCGCCAGTTCGTCATCACGACGTCCCGGCGCTCCCATTTGACCTCGTCGTAGGGATGTATGCCGGGCGTGGTGTAGACCCGCTCGACCTTCAACAGGGACCGCTTGCGCACCTTGCCGCCGCTGTCCGCGATCGGCTGGTCGCTGCCGGGGTCCCGATGTCCCACAACGTCGGTCATGCCTTGTCCGTTTCTCTCTGGCTTCCAAATCTCTGGCGGGGTGGCGTCAGTTCGACTGCCTGGCCCGAACGCCGCGATGCGGGCCGGCCGGCACTGTCTAGTCAGGAGCGATCTTGCGCAAGTCGGCGATCTCCTTCTCGAAGTCCTCGATAGAGGAGAACGAGCGATAGACGCTGGCGAAGCGCATGTACGCAACCTCGTCGAGCTCGCGGAGCGGACCGAGGATGGCCAGACCGACCTCGTGGCTGGGCACTTCGGCGGAACCACCAGCGCGAATGACCTCTTCGACCCGGTGGGCGAGGTGCTGCAGCGCGTCCTCGGTGACCGGACGCCCCTGACAGGCCCGGCGTACCCCACTGACTACCTTGTCACGCAGGAACGGCTCGGTGACTCCGCTGCGCTTGAGCACGGCCAGCACGGCTTCCTCGACCGTGGTGAACCGACGCCCGCACTCCGGGCAGGACCGCCTGCGGCGGGTGGCCTTACCCTCGTCGACATCCCGGGAATCGATCACCCGAGAGTCCGCGTGGTGACAGAACGGGCAGCGCACCGCAGGACATCCTCCCCCATTGCATGACAGTCCGGCCACTGGCCGAACTACAACCATGTAACCACAACATGTGGGGGCAAGCAAAGCTGACTAACCCAAGATAGCGTAGATATAGCAAATCTCACCCGATGGGGCTGACCAACACCTGCCCGCCGCGTACCGACGGTGAACCGAGGTCGTTCAATTCGACGATCCGGGCCGCAACCGCACCCGGATCGGCGGACGGGGCGACACGCCGAGCGACCTGCCAGATCGACTCGCCGGCGTGCACCTGGACCAACCCGGTGGCCGCCGGCACCCGCGCCGCGCGCACCACATCGCCCAGCAGACCGAGCGCGCCGACCACCACGGCGGCCGCCACACACACCAGCACGAACTGGGCCACGGCCCGGCGCGTGGCGTAGCGCACCTCGGACCGCGCCCCGGCCCGGCCGCCCAGCGCGCGCGGCGGGGCCGACCGGATCGCCACCGGGCGGGCCGCGCTGGCCCGGCCGACCGGCACCCGCCGCATCGGCACGCCAGCACGACCCCGGACCGGGCGCCTCGGCGCGCGCCCGGGCCCGGCGGGCTCCGGGCCCGGCCCGATCCGGCGCGCCGGCAGCCGCCGCACCTCACCGCCTGCCAGGGCCCGCACCGGCACCTCGACGGCCTCCGCCGACCCCTCGACCACGTCGACCGCCGGCCGCGCCGACCCCTCGACCGGCACCACCCGCACCGAGCTCGCGCTCCCGCCCATCACGCCTCCCCGCTGTCGCATACTGCTCGTCCACCGCTGTCCCACGCCGTCCCGCGCCGCCGGCCCCACCGCGCCAGCCGCACGCACGTTCGATCGAACGTGCGTGCGATCTGTGTACCACCGAGCCCCGACAAAACTGGGAATTCGCGGGCGTGTCGTTCGAACATGTGTTTGGACTTGTCTGCCCACCGGTCTACCGTGCGGAGTCGAACAAACTAGCGAGTGATGCCGACTGGGCAGGGAGGATCGGCGACGATGGCGCGCGGATCGACAGAGGACGACGGGGCCGGCGGGGCGGCCGGCGCCGAGGTGCACACCTTCCCCGACCCACCGGGCACGGAGTCAGCCGCGCTGACGCCGAGGCAGCGCAAGGTGCTGGAGGTGATCCGGGACTGGGTGGAGCGCTTCGGCTACCCGCCGAGCGTCCGGGAGATCGGCGACGCGGTAGGCCTGACCTCCACGTCGTCGGTGCACCACCAGCTGCGCGCTCTGGAGCGCAAGGGCTACCTGCGGCGCGACCCGAACCGGACCCGCGCGGTCGACGTACGCAGCCCGGACGAACTGCACCCGACCGGCGGGGGCTCGGCCGGCTACGACGGCCCTGAGGTGACCGAGGAGCTGCGCGCGATGCGCCCCTCCCCGGCGTTCGTGCCGGTGGTCGGCCGGATCGCGGCCGGCGGGCCGATCCTGGCCGAGCAGGCCATCTCCGACGTGTTCCCGCTGCCGAGGGAGATCGTCGGCGAGGGCACGCTGTTCCTGCTCACGGTCAGCGGGGACTCGATGGTCGACGCGGCGATCACCGACGGCGACTGGGTGGTGGTCCGCCAGCAGTCGGTGGCGGAGAACGGCGACATCGTGGCCGCGATGATCGACGGGGAGGCCACCGTCAAGACGTTCAAGCGGCGCGACGGGCACATCTGGCTGCTCCCCAGCAACCCCGCCTACGAGCCGATCCCCGGCGACGAGGCGACCGTGCTCGGCCGGGTGGTCGCGGTGCTGCGCCGGCTCTGAGCCCACCGGCCCGGCGGCGGCCGGGCACCCGGGGCCGGCCCAACTGAGGTGGCCGGCCCCGCCGAGGCCCCGTAACGGCGGGGGCCGGCGGTCCCACCGGTCCCTCGGGAAGCAGGCGACACCACCGGTGTCGGGCGCAACACCCGCCCCACCGGCCACAGGTGCGCGCCAGTGCCCCGTACCGGGCCCCAGCGGGGCTCAGGCCGGCTGTTCCTGCCCGGGCGTGCTCGCGGGCGCGGGTGGGGACTCCGGCTCGCTGGCGACCCGGTAGGCGCCCAGCGCGGCCGCCAGGTCCTCGGCGACCCGGGCGCGCAGCCAGGTGCCTTCGGCGCGGTGGTGCTCGGCGAGCACCTGGCCGTGCTCGTGCACCCGCGCGGCGAGGCCGCCCTCGGTGTAGGGCAGCAGCACCTCGAGCTCGTAGTGCGGCTTGGGCAGTCGGGTCGCGAGGACCTCGCGCAACTGCTCGATCCCGAGGCCGGAGCGCGCCGAGACGAACACCGCATCGGGCAGCAGGTGCCGCAGCCGGGCCAGCTGCAGCTCGTCGGCCGTGTCCACCTTGTTGATCACGAGCAGCTCCGGGGGCATCGTCCCGCCGTGCTGCGCGCCGATCTCGGTGAGCACCTCGCGGACCGCCTTGATCTGCTCCTCCGGCAGTGGGTCCGAACCGTCCACCACATGCACCAGCAGGTCGGCCTGGGCGACCTCTTCCAGGGTGGAGCGGAACGCCTCGATCAGCTGATGCGGCAGGTGCCGCACGAAACCGACCGTGTCGGTCAGCGTGTAGACCCGGCCGTCGGCCGCCTGGTGCCGGCGGGTGGTCGGGTCCAGCGTGGCGAACAGCGCGTCGTCGACCAGCACACCGGCCCCGGTGATCGCGTTGAGCAGGCTCGACTTGCCCGCGTTGGTGTAGCCCGCGATGGCCACCGCGGGCACCTCGTTGCGGCGCCGGGAGTTGCGCTTGGTATCCCGCACGGTCCGCATGCCGGCCAGCTCGCGGCGCAGCTTGGACATCCGGGTGCGGATCCGCCGGCGGTCCAGCTCGATCTTGGTCTCACCGGGGCCACGGCCGCCGATGCCGACGCCGCCGGCGGCCCGGCCACCGACCTGCCGGGACAGCGCCTCACCCCAGCCGCGCAGTCGAGGCAGCAGGTAGGACAGCTGGGCCAGCTCGACCTGCGCCTTGCCCTCCTTGGAGCGGGCGTGCTGGGCGAAGATGTCCAGGATCAGTGCCGTCCGGTCGATCACCTTGACCTTGAGCTTCTCCTCCAGCTGGCGCAGCTGGCCAGGCGAGAGCTCACCGTCGCAGATCACCGTGTCCGCGCCGCTCGCCAGCACCGCGTTGCGCAGCTCCTCGACCTTGCCGGAGCCGACGAAGGTGGCCGGGTCCGGCCGTTGGCGGCGCTGCACCAGCCCGTCGAGCACGGCGGAGCCGGCGGTCTCGGCGAGTCGGGCGAGCTCAGCGAGGGACGCGGCGGCCTGTTCGGCGGACCCCTCGGTCCACACCCCGACCAGCACCACCCGCTCCAGGCGCAGCTGCCGGTACTCGACCTCGGTGATGTCGGTGAGCTCGGTGGAGAGCCCGGCGACCCGCCGCAACGAGGACCGCTCCTCGAGCTCGAGGTCCCCGGTGGACGGGTCCAAATACACAGTCGGTTGATTCATATACCGTCCATGGTCCCACGGTTCGCACCCGATTTCCGGAACCGGGCGCCTCGGACCTCGGCTCAGCCCTCGGGTTCACCCCGACAGGGAGCGCCACCAGTCCGGGTCCAGCTCCCCGGCCGCGACCAGCACCGCCGGCCCGGTCAGCGTGGCGGCGCCGCCGGCCAGCTCGACCCGCACCCGGCCGCCGAGCACCTCCACGGTGAGCTTGCCGGTGGACCGGCCGTCGTGGCGCAGCGCGGCGGCAGCGGCGGCGACCGTGCCGGTGCCGCAGGACCGGGTCTCTCCCACGCCGCGCTCGTACACCCGCATCCGGGTCACCCCGCCGCGCGCCGGGCCGAGGAACTCCACGTTCACCCCGGCCGGGAAGACCGCCGGGTCGTAGCCGGGTGCGTCGGTGAGGTCCAGCTCGTCCAGCGGCACGTCGGTGACGCAGGCCAGGTGCGGGTTGCCGACGTCGACCACCAGCCCGGTGAACTCCCGGCCGGCCAGCGTGGCGGTGCTCGTGCCGCCCAGCCGGACCGCGCCCATCGCCACGCTGACCTGGCCGGCCTCGGCTCCGGTGCCGAACCGGACCCGCTTCGGGCCGCCCCGGGTACCCACCAGCAGCTCGCCGCCGGTCACCTGCTCGGCCGCGACCAGCCCCGCCTCGACGAGGTACCGGACAAACACCCGCACCCCGTTGCCGCACATCTCGGCCACCGAGCCGTCGGCATTGCGATAGTCCATGAACCACTCGGCGGCGGGGTCGGCCGGCTCGCCGAGCGCGGCGGTGCGCACCACCCGCAGCACGCCGTCGGCGCCGAGGCCGCGGCGGCGGTCGCACAGCGCCCGGACCCGCGCCCCGGTCAGCTCCAGCGCACCGTCCGGGTCCGGCAGCAGCACGAAGTCGTTCTCCGTGCCGTGCCCCTTGCGGAACGGGATGCCCGCCTCCGGATCAGCCACCCCACCAGCGTACGGCCCGGCGAGGCCAGCGACCCCGGTGCCCGCCGGGTCGCCCGGATCGACCGGCTCAGTGGCCGGCCAGGACGCCCAGCGCGGCGCCGACCGGGTCGTCCAGGCCGTCCAACCAGTGGATCCGGGGGTCGCGGCGGAACCAGGAGCGCTGCCGGCGGACCAGTCGCCGGGTGGCCTTGATCGTGTCCGACTGGGCCTTGTCCAGGTCACCGCCGCCGTCCATGGCCTCGAGAATCTGCTGGTAGCCGACCGCGCGGGACGCCGTCCGGCCCTCCCGCAGGCCGCGCCCGGCCAGCTCGCGGACCTCGTCGACCAGCCCGGCCTGGAACATCCGGCGGACCCGCGAGGCGATCCGCTCGTCCAGTACCTCGGTCGGCAGCTCCAACCCGAGCAGCACCGCGCCGTAGCGGGGCTCGCCCAGCTCGGGCAGCTGCGCGCTGAACGGCTCGCCGGTGATCTCGATGACCTCCAGCGCGCGGACGATCCGCCGCCCGTTGCCGACCAGCACGGCCGAGGCGGCCTTCGGGTCCAGCGTCGCCAGCCGCTCGTGCAGCGCGGCCTCGCCCTGCTCGGCCAGCTCCCGCTCCAGCCGGGCCCGCACGTCCTGGTCGGTACCGGGGAACGACATCTCGTCCAGCACCGCGCGCAGGTACAGCGCCGAGCCACCGACCAGCACGGGTACCCGGTCGGCCGCCAGCAGCCCCGACACGATCGCCCTCGCCTCGCGCTGGAAGGCCGCCACCGAGGCGTTCTCGGTCACCTCGAGCACGTCGAGCAGGTGGTGCGGCACGCCGCGCCGCTCGTCGAGGCCGAGCTTGGCGGTGCCGATGTCCATCCCCCGGTACAGCTGCATCGCGTCGGCGTTGAGCACCTCGCCGCCGAGCCGCAGCGCCAGCTCGACACCCAGGTCCGACTTGCCGGTGGCGGTCGGGCCGACCACCACGACCGCCCGGATCCCCCGCTCGGTGTCACGCACGCTCGGGCCGGTCACGGTTGGCGCCGCCACAGCGCCACGTGATAGGCCACCCCGAACGGCGCCGCCGAGTAGGCCAGCTCGCCGCGCCACCGGCCGCCCTCGCTCGCGCCGGCCAGTACCTGCCAGGGGGCCCGGCCGACCGCGTTCAGCTCGCCGGCCAGGTCGGCATCCAGCGCGAGCAGCCCGGCCGGGTCGGCGCCGCCCAGCGCGGCCGCCACCGCCGCGTCGAACGGCTCGGCCCTGCGGTCGAGGTAGCCGGGCGACTTCTCGCCGTGCGTGGTCGCGCCGTCGCCGACCACGAGCAGGGCCACCGGGGCGGGCACCGAGGCCGAGCCGGCGGCCAGCCGGGCGCCGAGCCGGCGGCAGTCCTCGGTCGGCAGGTCCGGCGGCACCAGCTCCGCCGCGACCCGCACCCCCGGCGCGACCTGGCCGCGCAGCCAACCGGCGATCAGCAGCGGCAGCGGCAGGTACTCGTCCGGGTACAAATCCGGGCCGTCGGCGGCGGTCCCGCGCGCGCTCGAGGGCGCGGTCGGGGAGGCGGTGCCGGACGCACCCCCGGCCCGGGGGCCACCGGGATCGTCGGGGGTCAGGGCCACCCGGACGTCCACGCCGTAGCCGAGGAAGGTTCCCCCGACCGGATGATCCATGCTGCGCCGCCCGCCGGGGTCGGCGGCCACCACGAGCCACCGGTCCGCCGCGCCGGCCAGGCGCGCCGCGACGTCAAGGCACGCCGCTCGCATCGGCTCCGACTCCGCGGCGCGACCCGCCGTGAGCTGAGGAACCATCAGCGGCGGCTGGGGCACGACCGCCACCATGTCAACCACGACTCGTCAGAGTAATCGTGCCGCTCGACCATGCGACGGGGTCCGCCGCCCGGGGCCGCGGAGGTGTCGACTCGTCTCTCCGGGACTGCCGCTGACTGCGCGGATGCGGTGGAGTTGGTTTCGGTACGCCCCCTGAGCTGTTTCAATCGCGGTCGGGCCCGCGGGTGGGCGTGGCCCTAACGTCAGGCTCCGCCTCGTGCGGAGCGCCCGTCGCCTCGGCGCTCGGGCCGGATCAGGGAGGCCGACAGTGGGGCATCAGGAAAGGACCGGTACGGACGTGGCGGGGCTCGAACGCTCGAGCGCCGAGTCCGAGGAGGCGATCCGACCCACGCCGGACAGAGCACCGGCCACCTCGGTGGCCCCGGCTCCCCGGGCGGAACATCCCGAGCCCGCCCCGACCCCGCGCCCCGTCGCACCCGCCCCCCGGGCGGTCCCCGGCCCGGTGCCGGCGCCGCCCCGGGCGGCCGTGCCGACGCCGCCCCGCCCGGCACCGCCAGCCGGCCCCCGGCCGACCCCGATGGCACCGCCGCGCCCGGCGCCCGGTGCCGTGGCCACCGCGCCGGTGGTGGCCCCGTCGACGCCGCCGGCCACCGCGATCGTGCACCAGGTCATGCCGGCCGGCCCGGACCCGTCCCGGTGGGGCCGGGTCGACGACGACGGCACCGTGTACCTGCGCACCCCGGACGGGGAACGCTCGGTCGGCTGTTGGCAGGCCGGCGAGCCGGACGAGGGGCTGGCCCACTTCGCCCGCCGGTTCGACGACCTGCTGACCGAGGCGGAGCTGCTCGCGGCGCGGCTGAGTACCGGCGGTAGCGATCCCAAGCACGCGCTGACCAGCGCCAAGCAGCTCCGCGACGGGCTGGCCGATGCGGCCGTGGTCGGTGACCTGACCGGGCTCGCCAACTACCTCGACTCGCTGGTCGGCCAGGCCGAGGAGGCGGTCAGCGGCGCCCGCTCGGCCCGCGAGGCATCCCGCGCGCAGGCCATCGGGCGCAAGGAGCAGCTGGCCGAGGAGGCCGAGCAGCTGGCCAACGAGACGACCCAGTGGAAGCACGCCGGCGACCGGTTCAAGGCCATCCTGGACGAGTGGCGGACGATCCGCGGCATCGACCGGAAGACCGACGAGCAGCTCTGGAAGCGCTTCTCCCGGGCGCGGGACGCGTTCAACCGCCGCCGCGGCTCGCACTTCGCCGAGCTGGACCGGCAGCGCGCTTCGGCGAAGGCCCGCAAGGAAGAGCTGGTCACCGAGGCGGAGAGCCTCAGCGAGTCCACCGACTGGGGCATCACGGCGGCCCGCTACAAGGAGCTGATGGCCGACTGGAAGGCCGCCGGCCGGGCCCAGAAGGACGCCGACGACACGCTCTGGCAGCGGTTCCGAGGCGCGCAGGAGGAGTTCTTCAGCCGGCGCTCCGCGGTGTTCAACGAGCGGGACGCCGAGTTCACCGCGAACGCGACCCGCAAGGAGGCCCTGCTCACCGAGGCCGGGCAGATCGACACCGGCAACCCGGACGCCGCCAGGGCCGCACTGCGGTCCATCCACGAGCGCTGGGAGGCGGCCGGCAAGGTGCCCCGGGAGCGGATCCGCGAGCTGGAGGACCGGCTGCGCACCATCGAGGACCGGATCCGCGAGGAGCTGGAGAGCCGTTGGCGGCGCGCCGACCCCGAGGTGGACGCCCGGGTGGCGCAGTTCCGCGACCGGGTGCAGCAGTACGAGGCCCAGGCGGCCAAGGCCAGGGCGGCCGGCGACACCCGCCGCGCCGAGCAGGCCGACGGCCAGGCCGAGCAGTGGCGCGAGTGGCTGGCCACCGCCGAGAAGGCCGTCCAGCGCTAGCCGCACACCCACTCCGGGTGCCGCGCACCCGCTGCAGTGGGTGCGCGGCACCCATACCGGGTGTACATACGCCAGCCCGGGCGGTCGGCCGGGGCACCGTCAGCACCGGGTGTACGGACGCCAGCCCAGGCGGTCGGCCGGGGCACCGTCAGCCGGTGTGCGGCCGGTCAGCCGTCGGCGCGGCCGCCGGGGCGGGACCAGGCCAGCCGCACCCACATCATCGCCAGCACCGCCATGCACAGCACGGCGAGGATCAGGCCGAGGCCCGGGCCAGGTGCGCCGTTCGGCGCGGTGTTCCGGGACCAGATCGCCCACAGGCCGTTGACCACGGAGAACCCGCAGCCGAGCGCGCAGGCCCAGCCGATCGCCCAGAGCCGGGTGAGGATCGCGGCGCTGGAGCCGACCACGCCGAACAGCAGCGCGGTGATCGCGAACAACCGGGGCAGCACGCCGAGGTTGCCCGCGCCGAGCAGCACGTTCCAGCCGCTGATCGAGCCGGTCCAGGGCAGCGCGTGCGCCATCAGCAGGACCAGCACGCCGATCGACACGACCATCGCCGACGGCCCCGGGTCGATCCTCGGCCAGGAACGGTAGCCGGACAGCTCGCGGTCCAGCCGGTCCAGTCCGTCGGGCATCGAGCTCATCGGGCACCTCCTACCGAAGACTGCATCGAACGGGGCCGGCCGATCCCGGGCAGCCCCAGGCCGGTCACCGTGGGCCCGGCCGCGGCCGCGGCATCGGCCTCGGCACCGGGATCGGTGGCCCGGCCGAACAGATCACCTGCCCTGGTCCGCCGGTGCTCGACCAGCGCGCCGTCGGCGACCAGGTGGTGCGGCGCCGCGTAGGTGATCGTCGCGCGGACCACGTCGCCGGGGCGCACCTGCGCGTCACCGGGTGCGAAGTGCACCAGCCGGCCGTCCCGGGCGCGGCCGCTGAGCCGGCTGGTGGCGCTGTCCTTGCGCCCCTCGCCCTGGGCCACCAGCAGCTCCACCGTGTGCCCGACGAGCTCGCGGTTGAGCTCCCAGGAGATCTCCTCCTGCACCGCGACCAGCCGCTGGTAGCGCTGCGTGACCACCTCCTTGGGCACCTGATCGGGCAGCGTGGCGGCCGGGGTGCCCGGGCGAGGCGAGTACTGGAACGTGAAGGCAGACGAGAATCGAGCCGCGCGGACCACGTCGAGGGTCGCCTCGAAGTCGGCTTCGGTCTCGCCAGGGAAGCCGACGATGATGTCCGTGGTGATCGCGGCGTCCGGGATGGCGGCGCGCACCTCAGCCAGAATGCCCAGGTAACGGGTCGACCGGTAGGACCGGCGCATCGCCTTCAGCATCGAGTCGGAGCCGGACTGCATCGGCATGTGCAGCTGTGGGCAGACCACCGGCGTCTCGGCCATCGCGGCGATCACGTCGCTGGTGAAGTCGCGCGGATGGGGCGAGGTGAAGCGCAGCCGCTCCAGGCCGTCGATCTCGCCGCAGGCCCGCAGCAGCTTGCCGAACGCGGCCCGGTCGCCGAACTCCACGCCGTAGGAGTTCACGTTCTGACCGAGCAGCGTCACCTCCAGCACGCCCTCGGCGGCCAGCGCGGACACCTCGGCCAGCACGTCCCCGGGGCGCCGGTCCACCTCGGTGCCGCGCAGCGAGGGCACGATGCAGAACGTGCAGGTGTTGTTGCAGCCCACCGAGATCGACACCCAGGCCGCGTACGCCGAGTCCCGCCGGGCCGGCAGGCTGGACGGGAAGACCTCCAGCGACTCCTTGATCTCGACCTGGGCCGCCTCGTTGTGCCGGGCGCGCTCCAGCAGCGCGGGCAGCGAACCGATGTTGTGCGTGCCGAACACCACGTCCACCCACGGCGCCCTGCGGACGATCTCCGCGCGGTCCTTCTGGGCGAGGCAGCCGCCGACGGCGATCTGCATGCCCGGGTGCGCGTCCTTCACCGGCCGCAGGTGGCCGAGGTTGCCGTACAGCCGGTTGTCCGCGTTCTCCCGCACCGCGCAGGTGTTGAACACGACCACGTCGGCCTGCTCGCCGGCGGCGGTGACCGGCCGGTAGCCGGCGGCCTCGAGCATGCCGGCCAGCCGCTCGGAGTCGTGCGCGTTCATCTGGCATCCGTAGGTACGGATCGCGTAGCTGCGGGTCACGCTGAGCCTCTCCGGGGTCCGCCCGATGCGGCGGCGGTCGGTGAATCGGGTGCGTCCCCAGGGTATGCCCCGCCGCCGGTAGCGCGACCGCGCCCTCCCGGGGGAGGATGCCCCGCGTGCGCGCCGAGTGGGGTCCCCCGTCCCGGCGGGCGGTGCTGCGCGCCGGGGCGGCCGCCGCGCTGGGCACGCTGGTCGGGGCGGGCGCGCAGGGCTGCGGGTCAGCGTTCGCCAGTACCCGGTTGACACTGGGCACCGGCGGGTCGCAGGGGGTCTACTACACGCTCGGCGGGGCGCTCGCGGACGCCTGGCGGGACCGGTTGGAGCTGGCCGAGCGGCCGGTGGTGCGGGCGACCGCCGGCTCGGTGGAGAACCTCGCGCTGCTGGCCGGCGGGGCGGTCGACGTGATCTTCAGTGCGGCCGACGTCGCGGACCCCGCGCTCACCGCGCCCAGCCCGGCCGGCCGCGCGCCCCGCGCGCTGGGCCGGATCTACGACGACGCGCTGCAGGTCGTGGTGCCGGCCGACTCCCCGGTCACCCAGCTGGCCGAGCTGCGCGGCCGCCGAGTGTCCATCGGCGCCACCGACTCACAGGTCATCGTGGCGACCAGGCGGCTGCTCAGCGCGGCCGGGGTATCCCCCGCCCACGACCTCTCGGCCAGCACCCTGGGCATCGACGCGTCGGTCCAGGCGCTGCGCACCGGCGCGATCGACGCCTTCTTCTGGTCCGGCGGGCTGCCGACCGGCGGGCTGGCCGCGCTGGCCACCCTGCGCCCGATCCGGCTGCTCGACCTGCTGGCGGTGGTGCCGGCGGTCCGCGCCAAATACCCGGTCTACGACGTGGGCACGGTGCCGGCGGCCACCTACGGCATCCCGGGCCCGGTGACCACGCTGTTCGTGCGCAACTTCCTGCTGGTCGCGGCCGAGCTGCCGGACGAGCTGGCCGGGGACCTGGTGGCCGCGATGTTCGCCGAACGGGACGGGCTGGTGCGGGCCAACCCGGCTGGCCGCGCCATCGACACCCGCTCCGCGATCGGCACCCAGCCGATCCCCCTGCACCCCGGCGCGGAGCGCTTCTACCGCTCGGCGAAGGCCTACGACTGACGCCGCACGCACCCTCCTAGCGGCCGGTGGTGGGCAAGCCGAGCCGGTAGCCGACGCCCCGCACCGTCTGCACCAGCTCGGGCCGGCGCAACTTGGTGCGCAGGGTGGCCACGTGCACGTCCAGCGTCCGGTTCGCCCCCGGCCAGCTGCGCCCCCAGACCTCGGCCACGATCCGGTTGCGAGTGCACACCGCGCCGCCCGCGGTGGCCAGCAGCGCGAGCACCTGGAACTCCTTGCGGGACAGCGTGACCGACTCGCCGTCCACCACCACGGTGTGCCGGGCCAGGTCCAGCGACACCCCGTCCACCTCGATCAGCTCGGGGGCGACCGAACCGGGCAGCGCGGCGCGGCGCCGCCGGTACACCGCCTCCACCCGGGCCACCAGCTCGCCCACGTCGTAGGGCTTGACCAGGTAGTCGTCCGCGCCGGAGTGCAG
>Ga0137415_10000576_pt1 | contig 35617 bp, 46 predicted proteins | sample CZODoug3_1_1_16f_FD_183082 | JGI IMG/M metagenome (GOLD analysis project Ga0137415, IMG submission 183082) | Vadose zone soil fungal communities from Angelo Coast Range Reserve, California, USA - CZODoug3_1_1_16fungal (Hybrid Assembly) | ecosystem: Environmental > Terrestrial > Soil > Vadose...
TCCTTCATCGCGGAAACGCGACCGGTCTTGTCCGGCAGATTGAACGTCGTACTGCCGTCGCCGCTTCCGTACGCTGTCCCCACGATAGCGAACAGCGTGGCGTAGGTCGTGCGATTGATGGCCTGGCCGATCGGGAACGCAAATGAGCTGTTGGGAGCCGAAGAGCCCCAATAGTCCAATCCGGCAGCAAGCGGCACATTGTATGGATTGCCGTAGAAGCCCCGCAGATAAAACGCTTGATCGCTGTTGTTATAAACACAGGTATACGGCGTTCCCTGAAGAAGAACGCCCGATAGCAGCTCTACGTTTGGTGCTGAACGCAAGGGCTTTGCCCCGAGACCGTCAGGATTCAGCGTGCAAGCGCCTGTGTTCGTCGTATGCGGTGTAAAAGCGATCATTTGCCCACTGAGATGGGCCAGAGTATCAAACACCTGATATGAATTGACCGCATAGGCTGTGCTGGTCCCGGAGGTGACAATAGCCCCCGCAATGTCATCCCGGTATTTCGCTGTCGCGGCCATCATGGCACGGGCGGAGTCGTTGACGCTCGACGGCGCCTGTCCTTCCTGCCAATTGATCGAGGTATCCGCGGTTGCGTCCGCGGCCGCTGTCTGCGACCACTTGTAGAGTGTCATTTTACTTATCCCTCAAGATGAAAAACGGCGATCTGATCGGGATCGCCGCGCTGTGACAGGCAGGTCGGGCGCCGAAGCGCGTCGCGCGCCCTATTCCTTGCGGCTCAATGAAAGATACTGCGCGCAGGGGCAGGCCGGTGCGCGAGCGGTCAGGAGATTGCGGATCACGCCGAGCGGCACGCCGGGACTTTCTTTGGCGACGACTTGCGCGCGCGCGTCGATGATCGCGTCAACATCAGCGCGAAGCTCCCTGATGCGCTCTTCAAGCGGCGGTGTGCGTGTCGGTTTCATCGGCCTTGCTTTCCTGTTTTGTCTTGGTCTGCGGGAATTGATGCGCCGCGAGGTTTTGTCTGGCGACGGCGGCCTCGTTCTGCGCGCGCCGTAGCGCCTTCTCGCGCTGCTTTTCGTGGGCTGCGACATAGACTTGCAGATCGTACGGCAACGATCTGAAGCGCTGCTTGCGGTCGTCCGGCCATGAGCGCGGTGGATCGATCCCGGCAAGGTCGCTGACCGCGGCCGCGGCTGCGCCGCCGAGCGTGGGATCGGCGAGCCCGGCCGAAACATGCAGCTTCGAGATTTCCTGAACCGCCGGCCACAGCCGTTCGATACCAAGCGACCCGCAATCGGTAACGAAGCGCGCGACGGCAGCCGGCGCCGCGGGGCATGGTGAGATGCCGTTCAGTTCGCACCAGCGCACGAACATCGGAGCGGCGCGAAGGCGCGCCTGCGCCAGTGCGGCAAGCACCGGATTGGTCATCATCCGCGTCGGGCGTTAGCGCTTCGCCTTGCGCAAGGCTTCGTGGACGCCGCCCATTTTCTTGCGCAGCGCCATCAGTTGCACGTGGCGGCGCAAATTGTGCGAACCGGAATCGATTTCGTCCCTCAGCTCGGCATCGAAGCTCTCAAGCGCGGTCGCCCGCTTCTCCAATCCGTAGAGCGCGAATTTCTCGGCCATCTCGTCAATCGGCATCGGCTTGCCGTTGAGTTTTTCGTTGATGGATTCCGTGCGTTCGATGAAATCACGATCGTCATCTGCCATCGGCAATTATCCTTCGAAAATGACTAAGAACATAACCAGTTGAAATCACGATGAGGTCGGCGCACGTCTAGCGCCGCCCCTGTACGAACCACGGTTGCACCGGGTCGTCGCGGTAGAATCCGCGCAGTCCCTCATCCAGCGGCGGCGGGGCAAACTGGTTCGGATTTTGGGGGTCGATGCCCGCGGCGGCGGCGATCAGGCCCGGCAGGCCACCCGGGGAATATGGATTGTCGGACGGAACAAGTGGCGCCGCCGGCGTGCTCGGATCGAATACGGGTGCTGGCGGATTATTGCCGTTCACAGGGCGCTGGCGTGGCACCGGCATGCCGCTGGTATTCGCGGGCGTCCCACCGATCTGTGGCGACGGCGCCGCTTTCGTCGGATTCTGGGGATCGACGCCAGCCAGGGCGGCGATCCAGTCGGCGAGGCCACCGGAGGAACTCAGACCACCGGGGAGAACGAACCGCGCGGGCGGCGTGCTCGGTTCGAACACGGAAGCTGGCGGATTGTAGCTGTCGATTCCGCTCACGCGTCGCATCGGCTTGCTGGATATCCCAGGTATCTCGCTAATCTGCGACCGCGCAGGCTGTGTCGGATTCACGGGATCGACACCCGCCAGGCCAGCCATCCAATTGGTCATGTCGTTGCCGGAAGCGCTTCCGTTAGCAGGAGAGACAAACCGCGTCGCGAAAGCCCCAGCGTTCGATGCAGGCGATCGCGATTGAGCGCCGCTCGCCTGGTCCAGATATTGACGATGCGCTTCGTCGAATGGAAGCGGCGGTTTACCGGTAATGCTCGGTAGCAATCCTGTAGGTGAACTGCCGGGATAGATAAACTCCTTGCGTAGAGCAGCGTTCAGTTGTGAATCGGAAAAAGGATCGTAAATACGTCCGGCTCCAGGCTCCGGCCCTGGTCCACGATATTGAATGTCGTAAGAGAGGCCCTGATTTTCCGGATCGTAGGCTCTTCTTGCGATCTCCCGTCCAGTCTCAAGCCCCGGATTCTTCCACCAAGGGCCATGCTGGAAATCGAAATTTGTGTCTCCCAAGGCCGAATTTCAATTTGCTTGAATGTCTTGGAGCCATCTGGATTGACTTCGACCTTGCCAGTGATCCTTGCACTTTCGCTACCAAAAACGAGCGCACGCTGCAGATAATCCGCAGATCGCATGTCGGTCGTATAATTTGACAGCTTGGCAGTTAATGACGGATCCCTCTTATCCCTATTCGGCACGAAGTCTAACAAGTCATAGGTGCCGGGGGCCAGATCGCGTCGTTCGATAAGGGTATTTATGATCGGAAACATACCCGGGTGATAGTATTTACCCGGCCCCTCGCTCATGTACCACGCCCTGTCTACGTCGACCGGAGAGGGCGGGCCCGTTACCGGAGTCGGCGTACCCGACGCAGTCGGCTTAAAATAATGATCAACAAATTGCTGCGCCGTCCAACGTCGGCCGTTTGTCAACCTGACTTCATTCTCTGCCATATCGGTCTACCTTATCTTATCGCTCTGGAGAAGCATCTTCGAAGATGTGACCGACACCCCAACCGCCGGGCAATAAGTACATCTTCGGTGGTTTTGTTTTTGGCTCCGCGAATATCCTGGAATCATCTCTGAAAACTACCCCGCAGTTTGAAAGCGACACGAAAGCGCTGACATACCTCTTCTTCGGTTCGCCCGTTGTTTCTCCCTCCAGACCGACTTCCCACACGATGACCCCGTAAATGTTTCTGGTTTTGACGACCGCGCAGCAATTATCAGTGTGACTAAAATCTACGGAGCCAGGTTTCTCATCAATATATCCAGGTATGCCGTGGCTTCCGTAATTAGCTCGCCAATATCTAGCCTTCGCCACTTCGATGACGTCGGCGTCTGACTGGATAATATGGTCGCCCAGACCGCAAATATTATTCTCTCGATAGACGGACACGGCGATTGAGCCGACAACGAACACGACCAATGCGAGGAACAAGTATCTCACGCGAAAAATCTTCCTCATGCGGCTTCCCTCTCTTTGCTAACGGCGAAGAACGTCAGCCGCCGTCAAATTTCATCAAGATCAATGCTGACTCTGCAACAATTTACAGGACGGTGCTCCTAGTTTGTGCCTATTTCGCGGGGTTTTTTCGTGTAGATCCCCGTTACTTATCGCAGATAATTTCAGGATATTTTGTGCAGGGGCGATAGGACCTGCGCCCGGCGTCAGTCGTTGCCCCCGTTCGATGAACACTCTTCTAGCTTTTGTTGGATTTTCTGGCGCGATATAGCGCCACCGCATCCTTGATGTCGCCGGAGCTCAAGAGCCGGGCGCTCAGCATACGCATATCGGCACCCTCCCGCTCGGCTGGCGTGCGGGCTGCGCCGGGCCGCTGCACCGGCGGGACAGGCTTGGCGTAAGGCGCGTCCTTTGCCTTCATCATCAGGCGATATTTTCCGGCGTCGTACATCATGCGCTGAAACACCGCGTTGCGCATCAAGGGCTCGTTGTTGAACAATCTCAGCATCTCGTCAGGTTCGACGCCGCTTGCCCTGGCGGAGGCCATGATCTCAGCTGAGACTGCGCGCTGGGTGGCCTTCGGCTCGCCCTTCAACATAGTCTCGAAACGAGCATCCTCGGAGGTCGCATAGCCATGAAAATTCTGTCGCGCCATCTCGGCCTCGCGGCGGCTCTCGTGCTGCTGCTGCGCGAACATTTGTTCGGTGGACGCGATCATCGCCTGAACGCGCGCGAATCTTGCGGGGTCCTGCCGCGACATCTGCGCGAGCACGCCGGGCCGGCTTTCCGGCGCGACGTTTGCGAACTCAGGGAACTGGTTGAGAAAGCTCATCTGCGCGATCTGCGTCGCCGCTGCCAGCCCGTTGAGATAGTCCTGCCGGGTTTTCTCGGCTTCGCCGATCCGCTGTTCGATGGCCTGGCGTACCTGTGGGTGATTGATCGCCTTTTCGATCTCGGGATCGAGTCCATCCGCCGCGCGTTCGCCGCTCGGGTCTGCCGGCTCGCTCGCCGCTTTTTCGGGGTCGGTCTTACCGGATTCCGTTTTGTCGGTTTTGGTGGATTGCGGTTCGAAGCCGTAAAACTCGGCGGCATCCGGATCCTCGGCCAACGCTGCGGCACGCATGGCGTCAACTCTCGCAGCCAACGCTTTGCTCGATTCATTTTCGATCGTGAATTTATCGGCGGAGATGGCGCTGGCATAGTCACGGGCGGCGCGATCAAGCGTGACCGCCAAGTTTGCCGCACTGGGCTCGCCATTCTCGTCGATATATCCCCTAGCAACGATTTCGTCTGACAGCCCGGAGCGCTGCTCCGCCGCCTCGCGCAAGGACGCGCTATCGCTGCCGATCGCTTCTTCTTCGCCCTTCTCGTCCGGGTCCGGCATCGGCGTGTAGCCGGCATTGGCGAGTTCGAAAGCGGCACCGGTCAGCGCGGGATCGGGTTCATTGGCCAAATCTGGCACTCCTGTGGAAATTGGGTTGGGGTTGTGCAGCAGAGCAACTAGATGTTTCGGTCCCGTGCGCTTCGCGCCGTCGTCGCCGATCGCTTCCACTGATTCTCGACCTTGGCGAATTCGCACGCTCGCGTCGGCCTCAATCGGCTTCACAGGCGATAGGTGCGTCTCCCCAATCGCCGTTCAGGCGGCGCCTGCTGAGACGCGTCCCGCGGATTTGAATCAAAACCGCTGTCTGGATTCGGCTCGCTCTGCCGCATCATCTCGTAGAGCATTCCGAGCAAACCACCAGGCCTCTCGGCCGGTGCCATCTTTGGCGCGCCTTCTGCTCGTCCCGAAAGAGTTTCGGTGAGAAGCGAGTTGGGGTACCTAGGCGGATCCACGTCATGCGGCGTTTGCAATGGCGGAGGTACGGGAGCGGGAAAGAGATTTGGGCCTTGTAGAGGCGAAGGCAGTTGGGGCACCCATGACCCCGGCAGCGGGTTTGGAAGCGTCGGGGGAACCCGGGTGTTGACCCACCAAGGCACTTTGGGTTGAGGTTGAGGTAATGCCCCGTCGATCGCAAAATTGGGGCGCCTATAGGAATCATCTTTGAATGAGGACGTCATTTGATTTCCCACGCTAGGTTTGGACATGAGGTTGGGACCCGGTCTATTTGCCAGACCAGATTTGGTTCACAGTTCTTTTTGGAGATACCCATTCCAGGCAGCACGCTCTCGCCGGACAGATATCACCTGACGAGATCAATTTTCTGGGGTGAGACCCGGTCTATGGATCGTAGATGACCGAGTCCCGCAGACCAATTCGCGCTGCGATGACGTCAACTTCGTCCTGGCTTTGCGGATATGCCTCGTAACGGACCTTCGCTTTAATCTCGCTGGCGTAAAACCGCGGATTCCAGGTCCAATAGACGTCACTTGGATATCTGCCTGTCGCGTCAAACTTGCGCTTCAAGGCTCTTCGGACGGCCACGCTCTCCGGTGGCTCCAGGAATGGAGGCGCAAAAATCCTTCCATCGTAGAATTTGTCTTTGAATTTGATGACTTCCCAGACACGAGCAGAATAAAAAGCAGGACCGACACATGGGTATTCCTGAAGACGTGGCGCAGTGGGGTCAAGTGTTTCTGAAAATCCGATACAGTTATTTGGTTCGCGAAGGTAATTGATCCACGCAACAAGTGTATCCTTCGGTACGAAGGCCTCCGCTGACGCAATGAGGAGATAGTTGGCACAGGTGGCAAGGCAGTAATCGTAGACCACGACGGTTGCGTGTTTCTCTCCAAGCATGTTGGCAAGGGCAACGGTCGTGACAACATCTCCGCCGCCGCTGCGAACCACGAAATGACCGCCTTGTTCCAGACTATTGGCTAGCGAAATATCCTGCTCGGAATAATTCCAGCCATCGAGACACAGGACCCGTTTGTCGCTCCGAAGCGCCATCGGACGCGCGACATCTCCCCGACAATAGGCCAGAGCGTCAGCGTAACTTGCTCTCTCGACATCTGACACCTGGGCGCGCGAAATTTCCGCGCCCCAACCAACAAGAGCGAGTGCACAAAGAATTGCGAATCTTGGCGGCGCAAATTTCGCGATAAGGAGGACGAACGAGCGAAAACCGGTCGAAGTTTCCCTGTGCCCCTCGCCGCTTCGCGCACTTTGCCGGCGGGCGAAGCGAGCGAGAACTGACGGGCGCTCCACATGTTGACCTTGGTCAGGCCTTCGGCGCGGCATCACTGTTACCCGAAACTTCAGCACACAACCGTGTGTAGAACATAACAGGAACGCTGTCAATCCCGCTTAGGTTGCGGACACAGTCTTGTGGCAGAGGCCATGGGCCATCCCCCTGTGCCCCTTCAGCTTAATTCCTCTCCATCATGCGCGGAAATTGTTTCTGCGTTTGGGCGGCAAAACCGCGTGACTGGCCATTGCCGACATTCGGCTGGTGCACCGGCGCTTGCGGAATCAGCGTCTTTCCCACTTCCGGATGGACGCGTCGCGTTGTTTTGCTATCCGAGCTTCACTTGCTGTAGGCATTCACCCACTGCCCATTCGAATAGAGTTCTTTGTTGATGGAAATCCGAAGAGCGGCCTGCGCGTTCTTGATCTCGACTTGGTACGTATGCGTGAGAAAATTGCTCTCCGATGCGATCGTCAGGTCCTTCTCGGCATTCGCGAGATAAACCGTAAACGTCGTCGGCACAAAAAAGGCGATCCCGGTGAAATTCAACGGTTTTGATGGATTGTCGAATGGCACCGTTGAATGACTAAGCCCGATCTTATCATCCCGATCCTCCGCCGGACGGGCTTTAAACACCCAGTCCTTATCGATTCTTGGAAGATTTCTCGCTTGTACTTCCTTCTCCGCCACTCCGTCCTGGTCGTATCGTTTGACCGTCAACACATATCGACATGCAGTATTTTCAACGACAAAGTCCGCGACGGTCCTCTCCGGCCCGCTCCCCTCCAAATAGACAACCGTTTCGGCGGCGTCGAGAAGCTGAAAATCGGTGTCACCAATTCGAGCCTATTGCCAGCAGAGGACAACAGGCTCGTGAGTGTCGGGCACTTGGTTTCGAAATCGTCATCGAACTTGACGATGGTCACCCTGTTATTCGTGACCTCCGCCATTTTGTTCATGACGGCGTTTCTTCTAACGACCAGGAGATCTTCTCCGGGGGCAGGCTGGGGCAGCCAAGACAGCACGTCCGCATCAGTCTCCGCCGAAGCTCGCGTGCCATCGCTGACCAGTGCGATGAACAAAGCGCAGATGACACCAAGCGTCTTTTGCGGCATTTTTCAACAACCTAACGATGGCCGGTAGCCATACCGTCGCTCAAAAGGACTTTTGTATGACGACTTCCCCAGTCTTTCCGTCGATATGCGCGATGTCATCGTTGGTCACGGTAACCGTCTTCGCGCGACTATCTTTGTAAGAAAAAATGACAACGGTGCCATTCGTTACATCCATACTTCCGGCCGGGCTTCCCTTCGGATTATATGTGACATTTCTATCCCTTACCCAGACACATAATCTCTCCCACTAACTGCGTCTTTTTCATTCCTTTGCTGAATGCCCAGTAGTTCTCCGAAGGCCTGGTTGGCGTTGGTCGGAATTTCGAAATACCCGACCTTGCTTAAGCCAGGCGGTTGACCACCCGCTGTCGACCTTGCTTCATTGCCAAGACCGGCCTGGCCGTTGCCGGAGGGACGCGCGTCGGCGGTGAGAGCGACCCGGTCGTTGCCGGTCGCCTCTGCGTCACCTGGCCGGCCAGTGCTCGCGTGATCAGCGTTTTTCCGACCTCTGGATGAACGATCGCCAGCATCGCATTGTGGTCGCCAAGAATTGGCTGCAGCGCCTCATATCGCGAATTCAGAACCTGCTGCGGATTTGCGGGATCGGTGGTGCGCTGTCCTGAACTCAAGCCAGTGATGCCGTTGGCAAGCGCCGCAAAGGGATTGCCGACCGGCGTATGGGCCCAACTTTTGAAGCCGGCGCTCAGGCGGTCGCCGAAATCCGGCGGTTGCTGTGCGGTTTGCGAAACATCCGCTATGCCGAACTGCGGCATCTGGTAATCGCCGATCGGAATGTTCTGCGTTTGCCCGTAGTCCGGTAACGTTGGTCGGGGCATTGGCAAAGATATTGGCGTCTGCGGCCCGGTTGGTTGTCCTTGCGCGTACGCATCTTCGGGAACACTGGTGGTTCTGCCGCTTGATTGTCCGAAGCCTTGACCCGGCTGATATTGATCATGCTGCTGCAACGAAAGCAGGCGACCAGTATTTTCCAGTCCTCGAAGCTTTTGAAAGAGCTATTGCATGTTGCATAGCCTTCCGAGGGCCATCCGCTTCGACTGGAGTTTGGATATCCCAAACGACGAATCTATTTTCGCTGACCGATCTGTCGCAAATACAAGAGCCACTGTTACGGTAAAGTTCATTGAAACCCCCAATTCGGCTATTGGAAGCTATCGCGTTGCGGGGTCGCGAGGAATATCATTCCCCATATTCCGGAGGTTCGTTCGGTCTGGAATCACCTGCTCGCTTCGGACAGAATTCATCGTAGCGGGTGACGATATCCCCCGAGATCAGCCCTGGCGGTGCTCGATCGACGAAGTCACGCTCGCGTCCGATATCAGGAATATCCTTCATCATCTGCAGCGACATGATTTCCTCGAGAACCCGTGACAACTGTTCGCCCCGACCCAGCTGCAAAAGTATCCGTGCCTTGACGCCAAGTGCTTCCCTTCGGAAAAACCCGGTACGATAGGCTCTGTGCAAAGCCAGATCGATGCATCTCAACGCTTCTTCCGGATCGTCCAAAAAATATAGATATAGCGTTACCTTGCTGATCGGGCAACGAACGTCGTCCGGATAGAGTTCGATCATCTCGTCCAGAACTCGCAGAGCTTCGCGGTCCCGTCCAGCTTCAAACAAAAGGTGCTTAAGAGTCAGAGCCAAATCGTAGCGCTCTTCGCTGTCCGCCGTCCGCGTCCGCGCTGATACGGTGTCGATAACGCCACCAAGGGGAAGCAGCGTCTTCAGCTGATCGACCCACTGATCAAGCTTCCTAATTGAATCGACAGTCCTGATGGCAGCCTCCTATCGGTCGAGGTTGCGCCGGATTTCCTCGTCATCCAGCCCCCATTCTGGCGGTTCCGACGGTGGGAATCGACGGCCATTCTTAACACACAAACCCCGTCGATCTTTTGCGCGTTCCTTACATCCGTGTAGAAAATCCGGATGAGCATATTCCTGCTCACGTCCGTAGCATCTGCTCATCTCCGCCTCCAGTTGTTCATCGCACTCGTCCCGATCATCTCCACCGCCCCCCTTACCAGAAAATGTTCTCGGGTATAGTTGCAAGACTTTCGCGGCGGCCTTCCACCAATCCGGAATGGCTGGCACAGGGATCGGCGGCAGGGGTACGGGCTCCGTTGGAGGAAACGGTATTCCTCCCAGACGATAGCCGGCCTGAACGACGTTGCCGATGTTATCGGGTTGCCGTCCTGTCTGCGCCTGCGCAATCAGGGTTTGGCCCACTTCCGGATGAACGGTCGCGAGCATCGCGGCGTGGTCGCCGAGAATTGGCCGCAATGCCTGGTATTGCGAATGCAGATCTTGGGCAGGCGGTTGCGGAGCGGGTGGCGTATGTCCATTGTTCGGCAAATTTGGCCAGGGCATCGGCTGGAGTACCGGCGCCTGCGGCGCGCTTGGTTGCCCTTGCGCGTAGGCATCTTCGGGAACACCTATGGTTCCGCCGCCGCTGGATTGTCCGAAGCCTTGACCCGGCTGATATTGATCTTGCGGCTGCAGCGAAAGCAGACGACCAAGCAATCCACCGCTGTGCTGGAATTGCTGCGGGTCAAAGTATCCGTCGAACAGACCCATTTTTAGGAACTCTTTTCGAGGGAAGAATGGCTTGTCCCCGCATCAAATCGCGCGGCCGAGTTCGCGTTGGCATATTCGTAGTTTTTGGTGCGATGGTCCGCGGCCGAAACAATTTACGCGACTGCGCGCCGAGGGCGATGACGGCCAGAAATTTCCAATGCGGAGAATATGATTATATGTCGGCGATGATTTCACGAATTGTATCGTCAACAACTGACCTTCTGCGTGCTTCGAAATCGAAGTAGCCGCGCGCGAGATCGTCATTGGTCTCTATCCTTATCTCGGCGTCCACTGGGCCTGCCTGAGCCAGTAAAAGTATCCGCGGGCCCGTGGTTGATCCAGCTACCATCAGGGTTTTGTGCCCACAGCTCACCTATTGGGTTGGCTAGTTGAAATCCGGAAACACTTCGATACCCAGCTTTATTCGCAGCGCCGAAAGACGCGCCATGTCCTGCCAGCGAAAGCTGTCGCCGATATTGATGTCGCCGGGCAAGTTAACGATCAAATCGATGGTTCCTCCACCATCGACGACGGTGACTCCACCCGCTCTCCTTGTACACGCTGGGAAGACGCTTTCCGACTAGTGTTATCCGCGGGCTGCCCACCTTCCCAGCCAAAGTCGGCTTAAGCTGCAATGCCTCCGTTATCTTGGCTGGATCGATGTTCGGGTGTCTGATCATGAGCCGAAGGCTCTATCTCAGCGACCGTCTGATCCTCTCGTCCCATTCGTCCCCTTCGTCTAGCGCCATCGATCGCGATCCTTTTCTCGCCGCCCGCTGGGTCTGCCCGAACCGGCGCCAAACGGCGACGGCAGTCAATTAATCAGCGCTTCGTGAATATGCTTCCGTCTTGGCGATGATTTCCTGAACAGCACGCTCAACAATCGACCTCCCATTCGCTTCGAAATCATAACCCGAGATGTCGGCGTGTGCATTGACGACTTCGAGGGCGAACACAGCGTCGGAAAGTTTGTCGCTCAAGGCGTCGTCTTCTATGACAGCCAAGAGACCCTCAACCTTATGGATGAGCGTGTGCAGCGACATCAGGCCATCCTGATAATCCTTGGCCGCACCCGTGATAAGACTGATTTGATAAGCTACGTCCATTATCGCCTGACCGTTATTACCGTTATAACCTGACCATCTGCACCAGTCACGACCTTCACTCCGTTCGTTCCAATGTGCGCGGTTTCGCCGGGATTGTTACCAGGGCCCCAGCGTCCTTCCACCAGTCCGGAATGGCTGGCATCGGCGGCGGGGGCATCGGCCCTATCTGAGGAAATGGTATTCCACCCAGGCCATGACCGGCCGAAATTGCGCTGGCGGCGTTATCGGGTCGCTGGCTCGCCAGCGCCTGCGCAATCAGGGTTTGGCCCATCTCCGGATGAACGGTCGCGAGCATCGCGGCGTGGTCGCCGAGGATCGGCCGCAATGCCTGGTATTGCGAATGCAGATCTTGGGCAGGCGGTTGCGGAGCGGGTGGTGTATGTCCATTGTTCGGCAAATTTGGCCAGGGCATCGGCTGGAGTGCTGGCGCCGGCGGGGCGGACGATGTCTGATCAAGGCCTGCGCTCGGCTGATACTGCCCTTGCTGCGGTTGCAGCGAGAGCAGGCGGCCAAGCAGGCCGCCACTGTCCGCAAATTGCTGCGGATCGAAATAGCCGTCGAACAAGCCCATCAATCGGCCTCGTCATGATTAGCTTGACTGCGAAAATTTCTTGCTGAATGGATTCAATAGATTTCCGATACCTTGCGCGATGGTCGCGAACTGCTGCGCACCGGACATCTGCTGCGTGCCGGTGGTGGTGCCGTTGGACTGCGAGCCAAGCCCAGCAATAGGGACGCCGATCTGCGCCAGCAAGCCGAGCGCCTGAACCGGGATGCCGCGACGTTGCGCTTCCGCCGTCAGCGTGGCGTTGGCGCCGTAATTCTGCGCATCGAGCGCGGATTGCGCCGCGGTGACGCCCTGCCCCTGGTTGGCGAGATAGTTTTGCTGCATGCCCGACAGCGTGCCGGCCGTGGTGTTGCCGGCGTTGTAGAGGGCGTTCGCGGTATTGATCTGGTTGGCGACATCCTGATTGTACTGCTCGGCGATCACCGGCGCTTCGGCTGCCGCAATACCCCGTCCATAGGCCATCTGGTTGGCGCCGCTGAAGTCGCGGCCGGCGGCGGCGAATTGCGAGTTGACGCTGTTGCCGACGTCGGTCTGAATTTGTGCAAGCTGCGCGGCCAGCGCCGGATTGTTGCCGATCATGTTGCCGTTGGCGTAAGGCGTCAGTTGGCTCTGGAAGGTGCCGAGATTGCCTTGCACATTGCCGACCTGCGCATTCGCGCCGCCGCCGTTCAAGAGCGATTGCGCATATCCGCCGATCTGCCCGGCATAGGGATTACCCTGCGACGCGTTGCTTTGCAGGGTGTTGAGGGCGCCGGTTTCCGCGGCCGTTAGGCCCGTGTTGTTGAGGCCCGTGCCGATCTGCCCCAGGATGCTCTGGAGCATCGGCTGCGCTGCCTGCCACGGCGCGGTCTGCGACTGCTGCGTCTGTGTCGATGACGATTGTCCGCCCATCACTGTATTCCCTTCATGACTGGATTGGTCTCGTTGGTGGTTGCGCGCGCCGCCGCCCTTGCATCCGCAAATGCAGACACATTGGCTGCGCGCTTGCGCTGATTTTGCTTTTGACGATGTGATTGAATCAGAGGCGGTTTTCGAGGTGGCCACGGGCCGGGGCGCTGACGATTGCGAGAAGGATTTGCGAGAGCACCTTTCCGGAGAATTCCGCGGCGCGGACGCCTATACAGAAGCCAGCTTGGCGGGACCGTTTGCCACTAACCAATCGCCCTCAGTCTTCGAAATTCAAATATAACACTTTCGTGAATGCTCTAATTGCACTTGACCACCGCGCAAGCCGCACCCCACTTGTCTTAAAGACTGGTCAGAGCAGTCGCGAACCATGGCAAGCGAGCCGCCATCGCAGGCAATTGAGCCATCATCGCCGCTAAGTGCTAAGCGGCCGCCTACAGTATCTCCCCGCGTAGACGCTGCCATCATGGGCTGGTTCTTTGGTTGGCCAGTTGTTTTCTTCGCTTGCCTGCCTTTGGTGACACCCGGTGATACGCTTGAAGCCTGTTTGCTTGGTGCCGGTGGTCTGCTCTGGTTCTTCTCATGCTACGGAGTCTGCGGCATGCTGCTCCGGATGATCGAGACGCGCTGGCGAGTGCACCCGCTCTATCGCCGCATGGTGGTCGGCTGGTTTTTTGGCTGGTTCCCTCTGCTGGCCATTTGCGGCCATTTAGCCGTCTTAATTGACCATCCCAACTGGATTGAATCGCTGATTATGCCTGGGACGATCCTCTGGTTCGCATCATGCTATGGGCTCTACGACATGCTGTTCGCGATGACCGAGGCACGCTGGCCAACGGCGAAATCGATTAGGGAAATCATAAGTTCTCTTGCTAAGATGTTTGTATCTCACCACCACTCTTCTTAGGCGATTGCGCCGTCACGCACTAATTTTCATTTGGCGCGACCGGCCGACCGAGGTACCGCTTCGCCGCAAGCGCGGTTGGTAGAACCCGGCGAAGCACTGGATAGGCTTTCTGCACCGTCTGCCCCGCTTTGCTGTCTGGTAACGCTTCTTCCAGTGCTTGGACTGCCACACCAGGGACAACGGCATGCTTCGCCACAGTGCCGGGAAGTTCGCGTAGCGCCGCACCCGCTGTCTGCGCGCCGCGAACAACACCCAATGCCGCTCCACCTAAGACCATCGGCACCATTTCGCCGATTGTTTCCGCGAAGCGTCCAGCTCTGCTTTTGGGTTGATAAAGTTCGCCGACGTGATTTTCCAACCAATGCCGGAGTTCATCGGCCCCCCACCGTTTCCAGTAATCCGGCTCCCCTGCGGGAAGTTGCGGACGTCCGTCCTGACTTCTGAATAGGTTAGATACGAAGTTGTTCGGGAGGAAACCGAAGCCTGTCAGCGCATCTCCGGGCAGCCCTGCCGCGTTGACTGCACCATTGACGAAGCCGATGCCCGCCGATTTCGCAATGTCGACAGGATCAGGCGGAGGGGCTTCGGCACGGGTAAGGTTTCTGACACCGCGCGCCAGCCTGGCCGCCGCCGCCTCTCTTGCCTGTTGCGCCTGATCTGTCTCGTGTAGTGCTTGCGCCTGCGGCGCCGAAGCCTCCGCCCGCGGCGCAAGAAAGCCGGGCATCGGCAACGAAGCGCTGTTCGGAGCCCGTGAAAGTTGCCTGAAGTTCGGATCCGGCGGCACGGACGTCGCCTGTCCGCTATTTCGCGCAAGTGTCTGATACCGGCCTTGTTCCGCTTGCAGCGCAAGCAACCTGCCGAGCAAGCCACCTTGCGGACTGCCATAGCTGTCCGAACTATATTCGGGCGCGGCGTTTGTTGTCGAACGGAAATCGGGTCCCTGCTGCTGCAGGCTCTGCTCCTGCATCGCCCGGCGCAACATGCCCGGCAGGCCGCCGCCCTCGCCGCCGTAGGTTTCCGGATCGTACTCGTACGCGTCGCGAAAATTCATGCCGCCCATCGGTTCAATTCCTTGTCTATGATGTGCTTTCTTCAACGCCGTCGTGGATATGTGGCCGCGTCATTTGCGGCCGACCCCGGGTCAAGGTTGGAACGAATTGTTGTTGCCGCTACGGCACGAGAAAGATCAGTAGACTATCCGTCGAGAAAGAAACCGGACCGGTTTCTTCGGAGCAGCCGCCAATTCCTGCGGCGGAGCCGCATACACCTGCGCATCGTCGGAAGTAGACGCGGACTCGGGCGTCCGGTTGAGTTTGGTACTACTGATGTCCCCGTTGGGCCACGGCCACTACGCCTCTTGAGCGGGCGCGGCAACGGTCGTTCGGCCGCCCATTGAGGCACTTCCGGCGCACTGCGGTATGGGCCAGCCGCCCGACGATCGTTTCGAATCATTGGCGTTGAACGTAACACTCTTGTGATTGCAGCTCGCCCTTGCCAACGCATAGGCTGCATACACCATTCTTAGCAGACGGAAGTTATCCGGCATCGATGAGCGCAAGTCAGACCATGGCGACCAATCCGTCATCACAAGCCATCCAACCGCCGACGTGGAGAGGCAATCAGCCGCCTCCGTTATCGCGCCGCGTGATTGCATTCATGGTGGGTTGGTTTTTTGGCTGGCCGCTTTTGGTGTTCGCTTATAATCCTTTGAGGGCACCTCATGATCCGCTCACCCTCCTTATAGTTGTTCCTGGAGGTGCGATCTGGTTGTTCGCATGTCTTTATCCGATTGGTGTGCTTCTCACGATGGCCGAAGCCCGCTGGCCGGCTGCAGAGATCGGGGAAATCATCTACGTGCTTCTTAACTTGAGCCCGTACATCCTTTGGGTTCTTTTTCACTAGACATCGCTGCCCTTCCACGTCCGCTTTTCCTAAGTGACTGCGAGGGAGCACAGCTTTTTATTTGGTCACGACACCGGCGGATTGAGCACATGCGCGTCATCGGCGCGGCCCCCAGATCGGCGGTGGAAACGGCCATTGCGGCATCGGCTCGCCGCTAACGATTCCCGGCGGTCCGCCTGTCGGCTGCTCTTGAGGAGCATCCGATTTCGGACTCAAAGGATTGATACCGGCCACAACGGTGCTGGCAGCGCGGTTTCTCAAAAAGTCCAAAAACAAGCGCCCAAGCCCGCTGGTCGTGCGGGGAGCAAGAGGGCCTTGAAGAGATGCGGCCTCAAATGCAGCGATCGGGCCGAGTTCGCGCCCCAGGTTTTGTCGAAACGCCTCCTCCTCGGTCGAAGGCGCGCTGGTCGCGTCGATCGAGCTTTGGACCGCGAGTGCCTCTGCATTTTGGGCCGCCTTCAGTATCGCAATCAGTCCATGCGGGTCGGGATGATTCCAATATGCTTCGAGTCGATCGGAGAGTGAGCGCTCTGGCCGGGCGGCGAGATTGGAGCCCGATGGAGAATAGGCCGGGTTCGATTGACCGTCGGGTAGCGTTGCAGGATCGATCGCGCTTTGCGGCGGATTAGCGACGGGGACCCGAGAAAGTTGCCTGAAGTTCGTGTCCTGCGGCACCGGCGACGCTTGTCCGCTATTTCCCGCAGCCGGCTGATACCGGCTCTGTTCCGCTTGCAGCGCAAGTAGCCTGCCAAGCAAGCCACCTTGCGGGCTGCCATAGCTGTTCAGATTGTATTCGGGCGCCGCGTTTGGTGTCGAACCGAAATCAACCCCTTGCTGCTGCGGGTTCTGCTCTTGCATCGTCCGGCGCAGCATGCCTAACAGGCCGTCGCCCTCGCCCCCGTAGGTTTCCGGATCATACTCGTACGCGTCGCGAAAATTCATACCACCCATCAGCTCAATTCCTTGTCCATGATGATGTACTTTTCCTGATAGCCGTCCAGCACCCGCAGCCAACCCTTGCGGCCATAGATGCGGATGCACGTACAGTCTTCGCGCTTCGCATAAGCCTCGATCTGCTTGATCAACGGTAGCCAGCGCTTGATGCCGCTGCCGCCGCAGACCGTGATGATGCAGACCTTGCCGATCTCCGAATTGATCAGGATGGTCGCTGCAGCGGCTTCGACCGTTCGTCCGTTCCAGGTGATCCACAGCAGGCTGCGGCCGGCAAGAATGTCGGCTTCGATATCAGCGAACGCATTCAGCTTGGTGCGGCAGCAGGCCGCTTTCAGCAGCGGGCTAACGTAAGGCCAGATCTCGTGAACCCGCTGGGGATCGACACAAACGAGATCAACCGGGGACGAATGCACAGACATCTGCGGCCCGCAATTGCAGATTTGACCGTAAGCTCGGGTCGTCGGGATTGCGGCACCGCAACTTGACCGACGCGATCGACTATCGATGCGGATTGAAGATCGGCATCCAATACCGCATGGGCTCGCCGCTGACCAATCCAGCGAGTGGCGGCCGAGCCGCTTCCTTGCTATTCGCAAGATCGATACCCGGCTGCGAAGCGACCGGCGAAGGGCTCAGTAGCCAAGACTGGTCGTTCGCACTTCTTCGTACCAATCTGTCTCTGGATCGAATTCATAACCGTCGCGGAAATTCATGTATCGCTCTCTATGTGGTGTCGGAGGGAAATCTGAGCCGGCGCGCCAAAGCAACGACGGATGTTGAAAACTCCTGCAACAATCTATAGCTTCTCGGAGCCATTCAGAGTGTGTCGCATGAAGCTGCTACTGACGATAATGTCGCTGACTTTCGCCGCATCTGCTGCCTTCGCCGTCGACTTTCGATGGACGCAAGGTTGGGGTCAAGGAATAGCAGAAGCCAACATCAGGAATGGGAATGATTCAAGCGTTAATATCTACTGTCCAGAATGGCAGACGGATTCGACGCCTGGGATGTTTATCGAGGTGAAGAGGATAACGCCTCAACGTCAGCGCAACGAGCAGGTGACTGTGCAAATCATTGTTGATGGCAAAAACTATCCATTCTATCTCCAGGAAATTCAATTCAAGGCCGTTACAAGAGCGGATAAGTCGCAGTTCCGAGAACTCGTACGTGCGCTGGCCTTGAGCAAACAAAAATCATTTGTCGTGGAGTTTCCCAAATACAGCACAGCCGAAACCTTTTCTCTGCTTGATGCCCGAAAGGTTTTGGGGCTTGGGAAACACTCGATACTGAAGGGCTGTGACGAAGGCGATTAGCAGTCCGTCCAGGGCTCTCGCGACAAATCTTCCTCAGCCAAGGATGGCGTACAGAAACCTACGTCCCGCCGTCGCCGAGTTCGCGTGCGTGATCGTGAACGAACCGTTCGCCACCGCGCTCACGTAGAGCGTGCCGTTGCCGACTTCCGTCGCGGCATTGGCTGAGGCAGGCGTCAGGATCGGAGTAGAACCCGCCGAGCAGTTCGACGTGGTCACAATCGTGTTTGCCGATCCCGTCGCCAGCGTCACGCTGCCGACCGCGTTCGATCGCCCTGCCCCAAGCTGCTGGATGGCAAGCACGATCTTCTTCAAATCGGTCTCGGTGATTCCCGGAAGGTAGGCCGTCATAGCGTGCCGCTCGTCGTCAGATCAGGCACGACGCCTGCGCAAAACGTCCACGCCGTCGCCGCCGGGATCCGCACCTTGAAGCGCGAGTAGCGGGTGTCCTGCATCAGGTCGCAACGGCCGGTTCTGGCGTTGACCAGCACTTCCGCACCCGAAATCGCCGTTGCCGATGGCGTATCGCGGTGCGAAACCGAGCCATAGAGCGTTACGGCGTCGCTGATCGGTCGAAAGCCGCGGATCGTGACGCGGTTTTCATCGGTGCCCTGTTCTGCGCTTTCGATGGTCGCCTCGAGATTTGCACCGCGAAAGAAGCCGAGCACGTGAGAGCTGCTGAACTGCGCGATCTCCGGCTGCACGGCGGTGGCGTAGGCATCCAGGCTCAGCGTCAGGGCATCCAGCGAAGAAGAAATGCTGTCGAGGTTTTCCAGGGTCAGTCCGGTCTGGGAAATGCCCAGCAGATATTCGCCGGTCGTCACGACCGGAAAAAATCTGTCGAGCACAAAATCATACCCGAGCAGTTTGTCGTAGGCGGTGCCGATGGCGCCGGAGACGGATTTGTAGGACCAGTATATCCGTGTGCTTCGCGGATCGGCCGCGCCAACGAACAATTGCAGATTGCCCTTGTCGAGATCGGTCAGAAATGTGCGATCGACTTTTTCCCGGCCGATCGGCTCGGGCACGCCGCCGGGTTCGATCTTGTGAAAGCCCTGGCCGGCGTAGAAGAAGATTCGTTCACCCGCGCGGATGATCGAGTAAGGCGCGTAAAGGCCCTTGTCCTGCGTGATACGATCGATCTGGAAGATGATCGGTGAGCCGGGAACGTAGGACATGCGCCGGATCGCCTGGTCCTGGAAGATGATCCCGTTTTCACCGCCGGCGACGCCGCGAACAATGCCACCATCAGGAAAGTCCTGAAAATCCGAACTGTTGACGCCGCTCGCCCATGTCGTGGTGGCATTTAGGCCCGACCATTGGATCCGGTACGGATTTGAGAGCAATCCCGAGAGAACAAGAAAACGGCCGACGACGCTGATATAGGCAGCCTGCGGAGGTGAGCCGGCGCATGCTGAAAATTCGGTCGCTGACGAAAGGTCAAATACCTGCAGCGCGGCGTTAGCTTGTGTTGCGAATACGAGATTGCCAAATTGCGCGAATTGCCAATTAGCGCTCGAGGACAGCGCCGAATAAGGCATCGTAACGGAGTGTGTGCCGCTTCCTGCGGTCGTAGTATTGATTCCAGGTCCGCCAGGGGTCACAGCTAGGCTGAAAATCGAACTAGTCGCGCCTGCAATATAATACTGAGTACCAGCCACCAAGGGGGATGGCAGCACTCCGGTTGTTTCCAGAATGATAGGTTGTCCCGTTACATATGAATTTGCGATGTTTACGACAGCAGGGCTACCGCCGGATATCGTGCAAGTCTGCGTAGCGTTGACGTTCCTCCAGGTAAAATTCGTGTTGTTAAGCCGATACAGGCTGTCGGCCATTGCCGCGAACGTGACGACCGTTCCGTCCGATTTCAGCGCGTAGAAAGCGCCGCGACAGGCGGAAGGAAGCGCAGACGTGTAGACTGAAAGGCCGGGGAATGGACCATAGCCGTCGCCGCGCGGAATCACGTTCAGGATGTTCCTGGTGGCCTGGCCCTCATAGTCGCTGACATCGGGGCGATAGTCGCCGGTGGCGAGAAGCGGCATTATTCAGCGCTCCATGACTCGGGTTGTTTGATGATTGGCGTCCACGGCTCGATCTGCTCGGTTTGCGCGGTCCATGTTCCGCCTGGCGCCGCTAGCGGCGTCCACGCCTCGTTCTCAGTTGCACCATTCGTCCAGTCGTTGGTGCCGAACGGGCGAGGGAACCATGCCTCGAGATCGAGGGAGTAGTTAGCGTCATAGCCGGTGACGGCGTACGAGCCTCCGCCGGCCAAGATCGAGGTGCCGAATGCCGCGGCGTTTCCCGATGCCGCATACGCGCCCGCGGCCCCCGAAAACCGCGCCGCAACAATTGCGGCGTTTCCGGCCACGGAAAAGCCGCCGAGTAACGTGAAAAGCGAAACGCGGAACGCCGCCGCGCTTCCTGTGGCAGCGAAACTCCCCGTAACGCCGGAGAACCCGGTCTTGAACGTTGCGACGTTGCCCGATATCGCGAAGGCACCGGCATTGGACGGCTGCGACGTCCGGAATGCGGTCGCCGGCCCGACAATCGCATAGGAACCGCTGCCTGCCGTCAAGACGGTGTTGGTCACACCAAGCGTGGATAGTTGTCCCAGCGCCAGGCGCCCGAGCGCATCGAAGCCAAGGACCGACATGGCTTAGATGCCTAGCTGCAGGCTGATATCATCCCAACCGGCGGTCCACACATAATAGGTCGTTGATGCAAAGAAAGCCACCATGCGGACTTGCTGCGACGTGTTGGTGATCACGTCGATCTGAGTGAAAGCCGCTTGCCCACTAGCTTGTACCGCTCCCACATTGGCGAGGCCACCACCGAGAGCTTGAGCGGCAATATCCATTGGCGACACCAGCATGACATCACCGGCCGTCGAGCTAACAATGGTGACCAGCAGGGTTGCCCTGGTGCGGATTCCAGGAGGCGTCGACACGCCTTGCGCAACCGCTGTCGTTCCGATCGTGCCTGCGTTGACGTTCTGGAAATACGGGTCCCAATAAAAGATGGAACCTATCTGAAAGAACTTGGTCCATGCGATGCCTGCACCGGCGGCGAACAACGAGCCGATGCGACGATAAAGAGTGTAGGCCGCCGGGACGTTGCCGCCGAAAGTAGGCGCAGTCGAATTGGTCGAATAGCAGATGTCGACAACACCGGTATCCGGCCGCTTGATCAGATAGACATGGTACCACGTCGAGACAGTAAAACTTCCCGCATCGAGACCGCCTTGTCCCGAACCTAACGACCATGCGGCATTGTTTTTGGTCGTGGCCGAAGGCAGCACCATCAGGTCCGATCCCGTGCTGTCGGCGGCTTCGCCGGCTTGAGCGGTGAAGCTGCCCGAGTTGCCGGCCGTCGAGAGCGTCAGCCCAAACGGTTTCGATCCTCGGAGCAACGCGGCGATGTTGGCCCGCGCCTGTGTACGCTGCGTCGCTGTGAAGGTGTTCGCCTCCTCAATCGAGATCAAGTCCTCCTTGAGGGCAACGATTGCCACCTGCGGCACGGTCGAGAAATTGATCTTGGTGCCGGCACCGCTTTGCAAAGTGCCGGTGCCGGACGAATTGTAGAGCACAGTGGTGCGCGCAAATACGGTGGTCGAGGAATTGTAGGCGCCCTCCGCCAGCTCCCACTGCGAGAGATCGGCGGATTCGGCGCGAAACTTGTACACTCGCCCGTTGACGGCGTTCGCCGATGCCGGGCCTTGATAACCTGGGACCGCGAAGGAATAGGTCCAGTCGGCGGCACCGCCGGCCGAGGGAGTGAACCGGCAAACGTCGAGAAAAGCTGCCATGTTACGTAATCGTCAGGATGCCGTTGACCTGGTCGAGGTCGACCGTGAACGTGTTGCCATTGGTGAGCATAAGCGCCGCACCGTAGTCCCACCATCCGATCAGTGGCTTGGTCGCGGAGGTGGAGTTGTAGAGTATCGCATATTCGAACGGCCCAATCGATCCGCCTGAAGCTGTCCATGCCGGATCGCTACCGCCGATGAATTTGAACGCACCTGAGGTCTGCGAACCTGTGACGGTGCCGATCGAAACACCGCCGGCCGTGTAACCGTTCGCGGTCGCAAGGTCGCCGGGGGTATTGTAAACGGTATTGGTTGCGACGGGCAACGTGGTCGATAAATAGACCTTGTAAACGTGCGCCGTTCCCGTCTTCATGTCGTGCAGCGCGTTCGCCACATCGAGCACAAAGCAGTTGAATTTGTTGAATGCAGCCATCTTTCCTATTTCCTAAATCACTTGACCGGACACGCGAACCGTCATCGGCCCCGCGTTGAAGGTCGACGTCAGTCCAAGATTGTTGAGATCGCTCAGCGCGGCCGAAAAGCCGAGACCCCAGGTCTGGATACGGCCGTCTTCCTTGAGATAGGGTGCGGTTTCCAGCAGCGTGCCGTAGAGATAAAGGTCCGGCGCCAGCGACAACAGCCAGTTCGGATCGTTGGTCGCAAGCGGCGGAATGTTTTTCCGGTACACCATCTCGATGGTATAAGCGTTGTCGGGTGTCGGCGCGATTTCGATCTCGTCGCCGAACACCGTGAAGTAACGCGGCTGGCCCACCACGTCGGATATCCCGAACCGGTACTCATCGAGCTGGGTACCGGACTTGAATTCGAGACAAGGCTTTCCGGTCACGCTCGACAGGCGCACCCGCCGCATCGACTGGAAGTCTGCCGGCAACGAGATGAACTCCGGTTCGCCGGAAACCAGATTAGCGACCGCAGTTGAACGCTGTTCCATCTGGCGGACGAAGAGCTGCCGGTTGAACTTCGCTTCCACGAGCTGGATGAAGGTCGGAATCCGCGCAATCAGCGTGGCGTCCTGATCCCTTGCCAGATATTCGGTCACCGCAGACTGCAGCGATGCATAATCCACGATCTGCGTCACGCTACCTCCGTTGTCCAGCCGGCTTGCAGCTTCGGCCTGTCGGTTCGCAAGTAAGCCCAATCGGGATCGTCGAGCTTGCGTTGCACGACGAGGTCGAACTCCGGCGTGAACATCCGCAACGACGTATTGCCCCTGGCATGTTCCTCGTTGAGCCACCTGACGTAGATCACGTTGGGAATGCGCGCGACGTGGCGGCCCCATTCACCGCGCTGCTCGTCGCAGCGCGCTTGCCTGTTCCATTGCAGGATCGGTTCGACATCCTGGACGTGCTCAATGGCGAGGTCCTTGCCGTTGCTGTCGAGATGGGCTCGGATCAGGACGCCGTCCATCAGCCCATCTCCGTGACCCAAAGCGTTCCCGCGCTCGCGGTCACGAGACCATTGGTGGCTGCCTTGATGGCAGCAATGCGTTGGCCCGGACTGACGATGACATATTCGATCACGTTCGCCGGCAAGTACGCATCGGCGGTCGTCGCCGTCTGCGCGCCATCGCCCACCCTGTAGCAGCAGGCGGAGTCCGCCACGACACGGATCTGATAAGTCTCCGGACCGAAGGCATTGGTGATGGCCACGCTCGAATCATAGGCGATGGTCTGCGTCACGCCGGCACGTGACGCCGGTTGTTTGGGAAAGAACGACATTTATGCAGCCCTCACAGCAACCGAAAAATGCATCGGGATCGACGCACCGGAGGCGCCGGACGGCGTCAGCACGATGACGTCATCTTCATTGAGATATGTCGGCGACGGCGGCGCCGCCGAAAATAGCTGTCCTGCGGCGGAGCCGGCCTGCGTCACGGTGAAGCTCGCAAGCGTGGTGGCGTTCGCAGCCACCGTTACCGTACCGTCGGCGGTGGTGATGGCGCCACCAAGGATTCCGGTCGCCTTCAGCAGCCGGCAACGGAAGGGAACGCGGATATAGGCGGCGACAGGCGTGGTGCCGCACGACGGAGTGTAAGCCGTCAGATCGGTGGTGTTGAGCGTATGATTGCCCGGGAGTGGCATTTCTCAGGTCTCCAAAAAAATGGGCGACCCGAAGGCCGCCCCAGGAAGAATGTGACGATGAAGATCAAGCTCAGGAGGTGGTGTTGTCGAACACGCCGCCGGACGCCTTTTCGTTGCGGGCAACGAGGGTATATTCCGCCAGTACCTGGCGGCGATCGGAGTCGCCGCTCTTGGCGAGCGGGATAGAAACCATGTTGCGGCCGTTGAGATACGCCACCGCCCACTTGTCGATTTCCAGCACCAGCACGTCGCGCGGGCGCTGGAAGCGACTGGCGACCACTTTGAGTTTGCCGAAATCGGATTCGTAGGCGTCGACCGAGGCTACGATCTTTTTCGACTTCGCTTCCTCGATCGCGGTGGAGCGGCCGGTGAAGGTTGAGAACACCTGCTTGTTGAAGGCGCCGGTCATGATGGTGCCGGGCTTGCCGCCATTGGTCCAGATCGAGGACAATACGGTTTTCAGCCGAACCTCGGTAAACGCGATCTGGGTGCCGTCGGTGCGCGTGCCGGTACCATCCGCGGCGGACGGATCCGCCGCGCCGCCGGCCGTGCCCTTTGACGTGTTGCTCACGATCCATGACAGGATCGAGGCGGTCTTGCGCGGGGTCGCCGCGGCGCCGGCCACCTTGGCCTGGTTGGTGCCGACCAGGATGGTCTCGATATCGCGCTTCAGTTCGAGGCCCTTGAGCATCTCCTGATAGGCGAGCTCGTTGTCGCGGCCAGCGTGATCGACCGCCTGCTGGGTGCCCGACACCTGCGCCATCTTGTAAGAAATCTGGCAGAGATTGCCGAGGCGCACCGTCGGTACCAGCGCGTTGGCGGTGGGGTCGTCGCCTTCGAGCTGGGCGTTGGCGCTGGAAGCGGGCGCAAGCGCCTGCGTCTGCCATTCGTGGTTCACAGCGGCAGCTTTCTCCTTGTCGACGCCGCTCATGAACGGGGTATCGGTCGGGTCGATGCGATAGATCATATCGCTGAGGTCTTCACGGTTGCCGATCGAAGTGTAGGTGGTGACCGTGTTGGTGGGCAAAGTCATCTGTTGGTCCTCGTGGTGCCCGGTATCGCGTTATCCGAGAGCGCCGCATGCAAGCGAACGCACTCGTCAAGCGCGACGCGGGCGTGATTGGATTCTGGGGTGGTCAAATATCTCGATGGCACGATGGCGCGGAAGCGTCGCTTCCGGTTCAGCCTTCCCGAGACGTCGTCGCCGGGAGCCGGCGCATCGCGCAGGGACGGCATAGGCAATTTCTAAGATAAAGCATCGGAAAAGCGCGTTTCAGCGCTGATACCTCCGGGTTAACCGATGGACCGGCGGCCGATCTCCAAAGCGATCGGCAAACGAGCTCTCGCTATCGTCCGGTACGAATGGCACCGGCGGCGCGCCGGTGTCGAATACAGAAGCTGGCGGTTTTCCCGCAGCTTGTTCATTCTGCTGTCGAATATGATCCACGATCCGGCCAAGCAATCCTTGCGGCGGTGCAGGCGCTGGTGGCGGCAGAGATACAGAGCCGCTTGGCAAAGAAGGACTCCATTTTATGAAACGGTCGCCGAACGAAGCCGATCGATCTGGAGATTGAATGTCAATCGGGTGCAACCAAGGGGTCGGCGTTGTTCCCGCATCGAATACAGATGCTGGCGAACCGTTGCCATACACCCCAGTCAAATATCGCACAGGGTTCGGGCTGGTGACGCCAGATACCCCACCGCTCTGCGGCGGCGGCGCCGGCCGCGTTGGATTCGACGGATCAATGCCAGCGAACGAAAATCTCCAATCGCCAACGCCGAGACCGTTACCGTCGCCGATCTGGCCGGCAGATTTTTTCACCCGCGATCCGACACCGAAGCGATCGATGAGCGATGGCTCCCCATTCGCTACACCCGCGTCAGCGAAGCCTTGACGATGTTGTCGTAGTTTTGCGCAGACAGGCCGTAAGGCCCACTTGTATCTATCTTGGACTTGATATCAAGCCTCGGCGCCGTCGGGTTGAGAATGCGACCGTTGACCCAGTTCGGAATTCCTCCACTCCTCTCCGACCATTCGACCGGCAAGCCCGCAAATCGAGTTACCTGCCCGAGATGATAAGATGCGCTGCCGACAAAAGCTGGAACGACCGAGCCTTTTGGACTTCCCCATTGCGGATGGCGTTGCAGATCTTGCGGGCCACCTTGGAAGAAGGCGCCCGTCATCTGTCCCAACGCTTGATGTAGCCCGGCCGTACCTGTTTTGTCTCCTGGATAGGCGGATTGATCGTATCGGCGATCTTGGCCGCGAACTCTCTCGCCTGTTGTTCGGTATAGTTCGCTGGGACGATTAGGTAGTTGTTCGGGTTGGCGATCTTGCCTGTCGCCTTGTATCTGTCCGAGGGGTCAGCATAGATGTAAGTCTGCTGGCAGCCGCCCGGCTTCGAGTCCGCCACTGGTTTGCCATCGCGAGTGAGAAATTTGGCGGGGACGTAGCCAGCGAATCTGCCGTTCTTGTCCAGTGAGCCAACGTAAAATAATTGCTCTGACATTGATTGTATCCACCGAGTCGAATTGAAAATGCAAACGTCAACGCGGCGAGACATCTGCGTGTCTGCGGGACGGTTGCGCTGGCGCCCTGATCAGGTGTGGTCGAGTGCCTTGGGCCCCTTTAGGGAAGACGAGAGACTCAGCCGCCTTGCATTTCTCCAAGCGCAATAGCGACTATGTAGAAATGGTCGAAAAGATGAACCGCACGGTCGTCCTGATCGACCAGCACATTCCGATCGAGAAAATGCCGCATTGCATCTTTCCATTCCTCGGTTCTCTGAGATTTCGATAGAGCAAGCTCCCCGGTTGTATCGTAAAGCACTGCAAAATTAAGTCCCCGTCGCCAGTTGCCCTCGCAGCGACCGACGGTCTGCTTGCTGCCGTTTTCGACGAATTCAACCAGTTCGCAATTACTGGCCAGATATTCATCAATCGGCGAAACATGGATTCGAAATCCCTGTCTTTCGATCCAGTTAAGAGGCTCCGTAATTCCAAAGATTGGAAGGCAGATCACAATCCAGGTTGCGCCAAAAATCGCGACCTCTTTCCATCGACTCCGGAGAAAGGCACTGAAGGCAAGGAGAAACATCGGAAGCCAGCATATGAGACCTATCCATGCGATCCATTCTGAAGAATCAGGAAGAATATGGGTCAGGAATGTCGAACCGTACTGTCCGAAGAGGACGACAACGATCAGAAGATATTTCCAACGGGTCATTGTGAATGAACCAGCCAGAGGATCCAGTCATTGTGGCACGGGGACTTCGGACAAAATCGGCGACCGGGGTTAGATGGATCGCTCATTTAAGGAGCTTTGACAAATCGACGATCATTCCTTGATTGCAATAAGATGCTTGCGGTCTCGGCGGCCTGCATTCCGCAGTCGGCTTCGCATCCCAGGTCAGAATCGCCTTCGTCCCCGTTGGCGAAACACTTATTCCGAACGTGTCGCGACCGCTCGCCGTAAGGAGTACTTGCCGCGCCAATAGTTTGGATGAGGGATATCGAAGCTCGGCCGCATACCGTGGGTAAGTCACAACGACATCATTGTACGGTATCCCGGGCTTGCCGAGCGGACCTATCGTTCCAAGGATTCCTCGGCCCCCGAGGGAAACCGAGTCAATGCGCGATCGCAACCGATCGCACTTCCAGCTAGCAATGCTACACTTGATGATCAGGTCTGGTCCGAGTTCGTCGCTATCGAACTTCAGGAAGGCGTCAAGAACCTCGATCGCGCCGGAATAGACGGCGAATAGCTTCGACGAATCATCGCTCCACTTGATGTGATCAACCACATTCAACGCGTCTACGGCGCTCGAATCCCTGACGAGGATTGTTTTCAGGTTGCCGGCGTCGGCGGTGAGGCGCAGAGGTCTGTTGGTCGCTACACTTTGCAGATCAGCCGAGAACGAGGGTTCGGCGCTACCAATTTGAGGTACGTCGTAAGAAGCCAGAAACCGAGTAGCGCCGCTGCCGATATCGACCTTGGTGACATAGCCCAAGCGGGTGTCGACGTAGACCAGTTGCTGGCCATCGTTGCTGCATCGCATCGGCCATTCGGATGAGACAGCGATCGTCGCCGACGTGACGCCGGCGGCGTAGGCCTCAAGCTGGCCGTTCACATCAAGAAGAAACCTGTCTTTGCGTCCGCACCACGTCTTGAAGCTGCCTTGCGGCAACGGGACATGGGGAAGAGCTTCAAGCGTCATCGGAGCAACTTTGCCTCGAGGTGGCGAGCCGCTCTCTTGCGCATCACAAGAGTTCGGCCACGCCAATAGGGCCAACAACGCGACGCTGCAGGCAAAAGAGCTGACACAGAAAGCTTTGGCGGAGGAACAATCTGGCATGGGGACGACGTGTATCGAGAGCGTCATTTGGCGTTACTTCGCGAGAAGCCTCATGACTAGAACAAAACAGGAACTTCGTCAACGGCGCTGCCTGAAGTTGTACTTGCCTGCTCGGCGGCGTGTTGTGCTCATGGCGCGACAAGACAGTGCGTGTTGCCGGACGAAATCTCTTGAAAGCCCGCAGGCCGATTTCGCTGTACTCGCCCGGTCACTGGCTCGGTGGAATGCTACAGCAGCGGATTCAAAAAGCCCGCAACCAGTTTCCCGGCGCGGGCTCGACATTCTTGCGACGATGAACTTATGCACGTGATTTGCCCGACGTGTCAATTCTCCTGACAGTACTCAACGCCCCTCTCACCAATGAACTCACGCGTCTCATTTAGCGTTACGAGAAAAAGCGTCGTACCCGGGAGAACCAACGCAGCCACAGCATAAATTGGATAGAACATCCAGCGTTGACGAGGCGTAAGCCTATTCCCGCACAGCATGAGTCTACCAGACCCTGAAATATGCATTCGGACTACTTTCACGTGTCAAGGTGACGTAAATCCTGTCTGTCATAGCCGTAATTTCTCCAATAACATCCCTGACAAATTCTCTATTCACCAGGAAGGAAGACCAGTCGAACGGATACTCGGGTATTCAATATTTCCGGTGTCCTTTCGCAGTCCGAAGCTAACCTCCGTGTCCGAATTTCTAAAGCTGATCGTGTACTCGGCGTATTGCTCGAATGGCGGTGCAGAAAACTTGGATGTCCTTGAGATCGAAATCACTTCATCGACACTGCATCCCTTTGCGGGAAGGTGTTCTCTCATCACAGCCCAATACGGCTCATTCTGGAGGACATTCTTGCCGAGCAATTCGTCAATCGATTCGACAAACCGGTGTAACTTTTCCGCGCACAATGTGGTTCGCGGTTGCTCCGCGCCGGAACGATCTGCGACGATACTCATCAAGGCTAGCAACGCTGGAAAAATAATTATCCTGAATACCCACGTTGTCGTGAAGGATCGCTGCGGAAGAGCATTCAGAGTTTCCATCATTGCTTTTCCCACCCGAGAACCAGAGAAACCGCCAAGGCATGAGTGCCATCAGAATCCTGAAATATACAATCGGACTATTTTCATGCTCAATTCTGGGGACTTTTCGTGCACCTTCCCCTGCCTATCGACGAGATTTTCAGGATATTTTGTGCAGAAGGCAACGGGTACACGCGATTCAGCGGTCGGCGCAGGCGCAGCCCGCTAATCAGCAAGCAATCCAGTGATCCGAACGGTAACATGAACCTCTGTAGGTTCGCGTCAGCCGCCCTTCTTCACGATCTGATATCCGGCGGCCTCGAGCTCCATGATCACGACCTTGGCGACGTGCGCGCTTTCCTCGACCTGAATCCAGTGGTCATGCGACGCCGGATCGTCTTCCCTCGGATATTTGACAAAGGCGGAATGGATAGCGGCGCTGATAATATCTTTTGGATCGGTCATCAGTTTCCCCTGCGTTCGGTCGAATCTAGCATGGTTTGCAACGGCAATGCGATGGCTCGCTTTCATCTCGTGCGAGCGGAAGCAGCTTTGTCACGTAGGCATGGTTCGTCGTGGCGCTCTTCGGCGCGCACAATCATGCCCTCGTTCGGGAATTGGCGACGCGATGCGTCACGAAGGGAAGGCTAGCGATGCTGACACATCGGGAAACACTTCAATGCTTTGGTCGACCCGGGATTCGTTATGGTCGGATGGCGCGGGAGCGAAAAGGCAATACTGAAAATCGATGGTGCGTTCCCTAGCACCCTGGGCCGCGGCCATAAGTGACCACCCGATAGAAGTTACCATAGAGATGCAGAGCGCCATCCTGTGAGCCGAGTGAGCCGTTGGATGCTTCCGAGATCGCACGCTGCCATTTCGGAGTTCTCTGCCAAGGCCCTAAAACGAATTGGTCTGCAGTATCGTACGCAACGTAATCGCAAAACCAGCCGTGGTCGGCTTGCTCGCAGAGTCCGACCGTTTGCTGACCGCCCTTTTCATCGAGAAAATCGACGCGACGACACCTGGAGAGGTAATTTCTATCCAGCAGAGTGTGGACACGGAAGCCTTGGGCGCTCAGCCAGTGGACTGGCGCCTTGACGCCAAGATTAAAGAGGAACAAGAGCATCCACGTGATGATGAAGACCGAGACCCACTTCCAACGAAGCCTGAACAGAGCTTCCAGCGAAAAGAGGAACAACGGAATCAGCATCCAGTCACTGACCCACTGGAGCCAACCGAAGATAGGTTCAAAAATGAAATATGAGAACTCGGAGCCGTAGAAACCCAACACGGCCACGGCTATCACAATGCATCTCAGCCAGCTCACCGCATTGTTAGAAACAAGTTGTTTGATAACAGCAGTGACCCGATACATCGGCCAGCTAACAACAGTCCTCATGGATCAGCATCCGTTAGCAAAACAAGCTGACGCATTGGCACGGCGCTACGTCAGTCATGGCAACCTCATCAGCTTCCTGCTTGGCGTTGTTGTCGCGAACCGACATTGTCTCGTGGGTTGTGAACGTCCAGGCCAACGCCGAACGAGACGTCGACCAGTTTCACCTGATCGAAGCAGCTTGATAGAACACAACAAGAACAAAATCAATCGTGCTTCTTGAAGTTAGCTGCCCAGATTCCGGATCACAGAATTCCAAACCGCCGCTTCCGCTCCGCGACCTGAACCAGGTCCCTCAGCTCGGCCTGCGCCAGCTTGCCGTTGGAGACGGTCGCGCTGAGATGGTTGCGCACCTTGGCGACGATGTTGATCGCAAGAAACAGCTTCTCCCGTCCAGCCACATCGTCGATTGTCGTGACCCGCCAAGCGGAGGTGTAATTCTCTTCGAGCATCGCAAAGGCTTCGATCAGCAATTCGTTGTCGAGCAACTCCTGCGCGCGCTGGGCTTTGGCGACCGCCTGGTCGAGCCTGTTTTCATCAGACATCGGGGTTGCCCTTTGCGGTGTTCGTCTGCCGCACCTTTGCGTCATGGTTTGCCGCGGCGGCCGCCATGCCAAGTTCCGCCCCAGCGAAATTGATTTCATGCCGGGCGTGCGCGCGTTGCATCTTCAGTGTTTCGATTGCGGCCTTCAGATGCGCGTTGAGCAGCGCCATCTTGGCATCGAGCTCAGTCTTCATCCTGGCCAGCTCGATTTCGGCCTGGACCTTGACCTGCTGGTGGATCGCCTCGGCTTGCGCCTTCTGCTGATTGGCCTGCGCCCTCGCCTGCGGTGCCAACACCTTTGGATCGAGCGGCGGCGTTGGCGGCGGATGCAACAACTGGCCGGTCCGCGGATTGATCGCGGTGGTGGTGGCGCCGGCAGCCTCGCCGGACCTAGTTTTGTCACTCATAGGTATCCCCGTTCGATTTTGTGAATCTTCGCATCATGGCGGTGCGCCGTCGCTGCCATCATCGGAGCCCTGTCCAAGCAACGTCGCGGGCACAACGGATAATCCAGAGAGGCCGGCAAGCAAATAGGGATCGAATTTTCGAGCCCCGGGCCGAAGGCGGCATTCGGACTACGAAGTTGATTTGCGTCGCGAAGGTGTGTCAAGCTAGGAGCTTCCAACATGGTGAGACGGATGGCGGAAAACGGCAGCGAATGGGAGGAGCCGCCCTACACTGAGGAGGAGGAAGAGGAATTCTACTGGCGTACCCAGTATGGTGTGGTCCAGGTCGCGCACGGCGGCCGAACCATCGTTCCTCAGCCACCACGGCCGCCTAAGAACGATCCCCAGAACGATCCCCCAGAATCGCAAACCCCAACGCCGGCAAAATAGCGCCGGCCTTCATCGCCGCTTCGAGCCGGTCGACCCAACCCTTGCCCTCGCCGATGATCTTGCGGGCGTTCTGGATGTCCTCGCGGGTGGCGCCCCATTGGCGCGAATATTCCTGATCCCGTTCGAACCGCGCCAGCGCCGCCTTCGGGATATCGGCATTGTCGTTCATGGCGGCGCGCAGCTCCGGCGTCACATTGATATAGGACAGCATCTCGCGCGTCGCCGCGCCGGATCCCTCCCCTTGCTGCCACGCCGGCACATAGTCGATGAAGCCGCTATCGACTGTCCCGCGCTGTGGCCGGACGCTGGCGACTGACTTGATGTCGGCCGTGAGTTCGCCCTTGCGAAGCGCGGGGCTGATATCGTCAGGGGGTGGGCCGAACCGCGTCATGGTAACGCCCTGGCCGCTGTCGACCACGTCCGGCAAACCCGCCGCCTCGCCGCGCCGTTGCAGCACCAGCAGTTGCTCGGGCGTTGCCTTCCCTGGCATCGGCGCGAACAATGAGTTGCCTGGTCCAAACCAGAGCTTGTGCCAGGCGGAGGCGTTCTGCGCGTCGACATAGCCGCGCGCCGCCTCCGATGCATTGAGGATGTTGCCGCCCGCGCTATTTGTGCAGCGATTGCCATACGGCCTCAATAATCTTCATCGAGGCATCTTCGGGATGACATCGGTAGCCACATGCCGAAAGTATCAATTTGTCATTGCCTTGCCAAAGGCCGTACCGATTGCGTATCCCCGTTCCGAGTTCGAAATGCAGAGAAATTGTGTCCTCCTTTTTCATAAACATAATTTTGAGCTTTTCGAACCGAGAAATCCGCGGCAGGAGATCGCGTACAGTTTCTTCCACTGTTACGGGCCAATTTTCTGGACCAAGCAGTTGTGGGCCCGTTTCGGTTCCTACCGCCGTAATCCGCATAAATACCAAGAAGACCGCTATAAGAATCAAAAAGCTACTGAGTGCTAATTTCACCCAGCGGCTCCTTGAAAGTCCGTCATTTGCTAGGCCGAGCATTCGAAAAATTCCTCACACTCTAGCGATTTTACCTGGGACCAAATGACCCCTGGGAATTTAGCGGCCGTGCGGGAGAATTACTAGAGGCGCCATTCGTGTTGCCAAGTACAGAGACGTCACCCTGAGATAGTTGATTTGGAATGGGCGAGTATTTGTAGATAATACCACTGGGCGCGCCTAGGTAAGAAGGTGCTCCCTCAGAGTCACTATCTCGTTTGTCCTTCAGCGAATAATTCTCGTTAAGCGCGGGGTCAGCCCCACGCGTGTGCGTGTGATACGCCCCGGCATTAACGCCCAACGAGTGGAGCAGCGGCGTTAGCACGCTATTGCCCGGTGAAGACGAATATGCCGTGCCCTCTGATGGCGGCGTGTATGAATAATCACCAAGGCCAAGCCATCTATGATAGACGCGCCCAGCGTATTCCAGTCCATAACGCTGCGAAGTCGGGTTGATATCCTGCAATGCAGCAATGGCCGCTGCATCGGCTGTTGGATAGCTATCTCCTGCCGACGCTAAACGGAGCGAGTTGGCGTCTCGCACGATAATGATATTCTGTTTCCTGATGCCACCCGGTGAGGTATAGTTCTTGATCATCACGGCATCATGCCCAGCATCAAAGGCGCTCCGTAATGCATCAACCACCTGACCATGAGTCTCCGATCCATCCAGCGTCAACGACGTCGGACGCTCCGCGCGATGCAGAAGCTTGTAAACCTGTGGATTGGTTTGCTCACTACCCCGTGCTGCCGCAAACTCATTCGCAACCTCGGGATCAAGCGCCAAGGAAACTCCAGGTGATTCCATGCCCGCCGCATTTGTGGAAACAGCTCTCGGAGAGCTGAACTCCGTTCCCGATCCATGGTAGAGTGGCATATCGGTTCGGAAGCCCATTTGCGTGGCGCGAGCCATGCGAGAGGCCGTATCCATCGGTAGCTTGAGGCCCACCCGTAATTCGTTGGCCGCCGCTGGCACAGTGCCGGCGCCGCCCATCATTGTCATCGCTGTGTCGACCGCTGGGCCGATGGATTGTGGCGCGTAGCCATCCTCTCCCAAATGCCCTACGTCCGCAGCGCTCGCCTCAAGAGCGCGCTGTGGAAGTGTCAGGAGCTGCGTCATCATTCCATATGCAACTCTGCCAGCGATGTCGGCCGTCTTGTTGCCGATCGCAGTTCCGGCGGAGAATTGTCCGCCGTCGCCAACGGCCGGCGCGCCGACATCGGATAGATCAGCCCCAGTCTCGAGCCGTTGGTGCTGGCTTTCCAGTTGCGTCCGTGCCTGTTCGATCAAGCCATCTGCGCTGAACGGATCATGGTCAACGGGGATAAGTGAAGCATCTCCGAAATCCGGTTGATGGTCCACAGGCACCAGAGAAAAATCAGGCATGCTGAACAACCATCAACTCGATTTATCGGTCATCGCTGGACTCCCCGTTCGTTGCGCCGATGCCAACCGGTACCGCAACGCCGTTGAACTGAATGACTTCGTTCAGGCGTGGATTATTATTGACGAACTTCCGGATGGTGGCCGCGGTCTTGGGCGCGACCGTCTTGAGATAATTGGGATCTGCCATATAGGCGCGGAGTGCTTCCGCGATGTATTCGCGCGAAACGTCCTTGCCGCGGTAGCCGGCATTCTCCGGCGTGTAGAAGCGTCCTCTGGCGGCCTCGCCCGTCTGGGGGCCATACCGTCCTGTTCCGGGCGTCGTCGCGCGGTTGGGGTTGTTCAGCGTATTGTAGACCCGCCGCAGCTCGTCCATGAGCGGCCCGGCGTCGATGTCGCCGGCAAGATCGTCGACGGCATGCCCGAATTCGTGAGCTGAAACCTTATCTTTGGCAGCTTGATTTAAAGCCGAGAGAACGGTGATCCCACGCTCCGGCCCATCCGGTCCTCGTGTGACTCCGTAAGCCCCAATCGAACCTCGAGGAAGTGCGCTCGCCGGCCCGCTCTGAATTGGCGAGCCAAGCGTTGCCGTTGCTGCGGCGTTAAGTTCCGCTGGCGTGAGGGCTTCGTCCATTCTGCCCAGCGTTCTTCGTCCGACAACGAATTCAGCCGCGAGATTTCTTCCTTCGATATCTTTGGAAAGATTTCCTGCGACATCAGATGGGGCTCCGGAAGGATAGTCCGCCTCGAAGGGGCGAGGCGATTTTGCCGGTGGATTATAGATCGAAGCCGATCGTGATGCCAGCGAATCTGAGCCACCACGCAAAGGACTCGCCTCTGCTGGAACGACCGCCGCACGACCTGCCCCCACACCTCCCATCGTCATCGCCGTCTCTACCGCTGGGCCTATGGATTGCGGCGTGTAGCCATCCTCTCCCAAATGCCCTACGTCCGCAGCGCTCGCCTCAAGAGCGCGCTGTGGAAGTGTCAGGAGCTGCG
>Ga0137415_10000578_pt1 | contig 35602 bp, 16 predicted proteins | sample CZODoug3_1_1_16f_FD_183082 | JGI IMG/M metagenome (GOLD analysis project Ga0137415, IMG submission 183082) | Vadose zone soil fungal communities from Angelo Coast Range Reserve, California, USA - CZODoug3_1_1_16fungal (Hybrid Assembly) | ecosystem: Environmental > Terrestrial > Soil > Vadose...
TACGACCTGGCTTATTATCCGAGCAATCCCATCAAAGACGACTCTTTCCGCAAGATCGTCATCCGACCCAAGCAGGATGGACTCAAGGTGCGCTCGAAGACTGGATACTTTTCGCGGTAGACTCGTGCCTTTGCAGTTTCTTCGATCACACCGGAGAACCGTTCGAACCGTGTGAATGGATGGCATTTCGCAGGCTCCCTAGATTTCCGGGGTTTCTGGTCGACATCACGCTAGTGCTTTTTCGGAGCCGCGATTTCTCCTTCGGGGGCCGCTGGCGACTCACGCTGACCGGGGAGGTATGTAATGTGTTTAAGCTCGCGAACCTTTCAGGGAGAAGCGGCAATCTGCTGGCATCAGGATTCGGTCAGCCAACCATTCGGGTGACACAAGTGTCTGGTTCGGGCGGTCCACAGTCGTTCCAGCTAGCGGCGCGCGTTAGCTTCTGATTTCGCTGGCGCGAGCAGCCCGCAGAAATCTCCGACAATCATTAGATCGGCGCGAGGCGATGAGGCTGATCGCGAGCCGGGGAACAAGCGCAAGTCCGTGAGATTTGTTCGTTCTCAGAAAAGAAACCTTGGATCGGTTTTGTGGTGACCGGCAGGTAGAAAGGCGGAACATGGCAGTGAACTGGCGGCAGTGGCAGACCAAGGACAAGACATTGCAGATGTTTGCTCTCAAGCGCGCACAATACATCGCGACCAATGCCTTTCTGTTGTTTCACATCGTGGGTATTGTTTGCTGGTGCATACCGGTTCGCAGCCCATCCTTGGTGTTGTGCAAGTCCCTGGTGAAACCGTATTTCCGGTGGTCGGGATTGTTTCAGTCTTGGGATATGTTTGCTCCCGCCCCCAGGTCAACGAATAGCTATGTCGAAGCCACGATCATCCATCAAGATGGCTCACGGAACACCTGGACCTTTCCAAGAATGGAGCAGCTCAGCCTGACCGAGCGTTGCTTCGAGGAACGTTACCGCAAGTTCGAGGAGAGCCTGCAAAGTGACGACAACGACGCGCTGTGGCCCGACGTCGCGCGCCAGATCGCGCGTCTGAACAGCTCTCCGTCAAACCCTGCAAAGACGGTTATTCTGATCCAAAAGTGGTCGTTCATTGTTCCCTCCACGGATAACCCGTACGTTCCGCAACCGTGGGACCAGCACATGCTCTACGGCTATGGCGTAAGGCACGAGGATTTGCGATGAGAACCAGATCGTTGGTTGAGGCTTGGGATAAGTTTTTCTTCGTGCCGCAATCGACTACCCCGATTGCGCTATTCCGCTTCCTGTACGGCCTGCTGGTCATCGCGACGATTCTGTTGCTTCGACCCGACTGGCTCAGTTGGTACGGGACGCATGCGTGGGTGAGCCTGCCCACGGTGCTGAAGGCCGAGCCTGGTACGCGTCTAAACCTGTTTGCCTTCCTGCCCGAGAGCGACGCTTGGATTACAGCACTATTCTGGGTGTTCCTGGGGTCGGCAGGGCTCCTGGCGATCGGCTTCCTGACTCGCCTCAACAGCCTGATCGTCTTTCTCTGTCTCACCTCGATCCAGCAAAGGAATCTCTATATCACCCATGGCGGAGATACCTTCTTGCGAATCGCCGGCTTCTTCCTGATCTTCGCCCCCGCCGGGGCAGCGCTCTCGGTAGATCGCCTCATTCGCATTTGGCGCGGAAAACAAGACGCGACCAGTCAACGAAGGAGCCCTTGGGCACAGCGGATGATTCAGTTTGAGCTGTCGATCCTCTACTTTGCATCGTTTTGTTGGAAAGTGGAGGGGGCTCCTTGGCGGCAGGGAACAGCTCTCTACTACGTCTACCACCTTGCAGGGTTGCAGCGGTTCCCCGTGCCATCGTGGTTTCTCCATCCGGCAGTGCTAAGAATAGGGAGTTGGTCCGCCGTCGCGCTGGAACTCTGTCTGGGTCTTCTGATTTGGGTGAAAGAACTGCGTTACATCCTATTGGGGGTGGGCCTGTTGTTTCATCTGTGGCTTGAATATTCTCTGAACATCCCGCTGTTTCAGTGGGATGTTCTCTCGGCATACGTTCTCTTTGTCGACCCGGTCGACATTGCTCGGATTTGGGGTTGGGTACGGTTTCGGGTAGCGGGCTTTCTGGGCGGACCTCTGACCGTGATCTACGACGGCGACGCAAAGCAACTCGGCAGAATTGCGAATCTGCTGCGCGCAACGGATGTCTTTGGTCGCCTATCGCTTGCCGATCTGCGAGATTCACCGAGCTCGGGCGACGCCGCGCTGGAGACGGGCCGCGGGAGATTGGTGGTGACGACGCCTTCCGGCCTGAGAAGCGGGCCAGACGCCGTGGAGGTGATGGCGCGGGTCGTGCCACTTTTGTGGCCGCTCGCCCTGCTCGCAGTTTTTCGTAGATGGCGCCGACTGGGACTCGCCGAAGACCGACCGACAAACTAGCAATTTCCCCATCCCTGCGGTGTTCCCCGGATGCAATGGGTGGGCCCTGGATAGTGGAAGCTGGGGGGAATTGGAGTACTCGAAAACGAAGGGGAGTCTCGTCGTCCAGTGTGGGTGTTCTCGGTGATTGCCAGCGCTCGAAGCAGGAGACTTGTGGAGCGCAGCCCGCAAATGCACCCGACAATCAGCAGGCTGTCCCGTACACTTTTCAATGCATCGAGAACCCCGCCGCCCGAGGTCTTGTTTTCGACGCTCGGGCGACGCAACGGCAGCGGTCGAGTTGCGGCGCCCGCAGTTACGCAGCCGGGTCTATGCTGGCCTGATGGGAAATCGTGGAGCTTGACGAGCGCAAACCGCCGGGTTCGGAGGCCACGGGAACAGACAGTGCCGCCGCCAACGGCTAGGCGAATCAGCTAAGACGTGGCGATGGGGTCCAATCCCAACCCCGGCATGATCGCCTGGCTCGAAGAACTGCGGGCGGCGGAGATGAAAACTGCGGATCTCTCCAACATGAACATCGACATGGTTAGGCATGTGCGGGGAACTTCAACCGGGTAGACCGGCCTCTAGTGGAGTACGTTTTCTGCGAGGTCAGGCTGATCAAGCCGGAGCCGGCGATCTATGAGCACTGCGTACGGGCTTGGGTGTTGCGCCATCCAAGAGCCTGTTCATCGACGATCGCAAGGTCACCCTCGCGAGGGCTCGGACGATGGGGATCCATGGAATTCAATACAAATCGTTGACCCAGCTTCGGAGTGACCTGGAGACCGCAAGATTTCCAGTGCTGCCTCCCGACATTTCAGGGGTAAGGCCCGATCGGCCTGAACGCACTCTCTGCATGCGCGGCAAGCCGTTTTGAATAGGAACCTAGTTCTGTGGTCCTTCGGGCGGAGGGGCGGCATTTTGCAGCTTCTTGAATTCTGCCATTTCACGTTCCGCCTCTTCCGACTTTCCTTGCTTGCGATAGAGGCCCGCGAGTGCGAAATGTGCCTGGGCCACTAACGAGCTTTCCTTCTCAACTTCGATCACTTTTCTCCAGGCATGCTCAGCCGAGAGGGCATCGCCCTCAAGCGAGGCGGCTTTCCCCAGCGAGTAGAGCGTTTCTGGCATCTCCGGTTGCAGCTTGTCCGCCCGCGTAAGCTCGGCCCGCGCCTCCCGCACTTTGCCCTGCTGCAGCAGCGCGTTGCCCAGCCGGTACGCCGCCTCGGCGCTTCCTGGCTGCAACTTGGTCTCAGCGCGGAAAGCTTCTTCCGCGCGTGGCCATTGCGAAGCGCCCGCGTAGACGAGGCCGAGTTCCAGATGAATGTTGGGAAGGTCTGGGCGCAGTCGGATCGTCGCCTGGAATTCCTTCTCGGCTTGTGGCATCTGCCGCAGAACGTAATAATTCTCGGCCATCGCCTGGTGCGCTCGTCCCGAATCCGGATAAGCCGCGATCAGCGTATCGATGGACTGTTTGGAGAGCAGCCCGCTCGCACGACCGAAGTAGTACAGCAAGTCTGGGTCGTTCGGATGTTTGCTCACCGCCGCCTGCAGATTGGCTACCGCGTCTGACAACTGCCCGGCCTCAAGTTGTGCGATTCCCAACGCGGCAGTGTCCTGCGCTTTTTCGAGGTGGGGAATTGCCTCGGTGGCGTAGCCCTGGGCAAGCAGGGCATAGCCCAGCAATTGATGCGCGGGACGCAGACCGGAACTAAGCCTCAAAGCCTGTTTCAGCGGCGCAATCGCCCCGGCGTAGTCATGGTTCTCGAGATATGCCTGGCCCAGACTCACAAAGCCAGTCGCGACCGCCGGTTCCAGTTCAGTGACTTTGCGGAATTCGGAGATCGCTGTCTCGAAGTGTCCGTTCTTCTCGGCCTCGGCTCCGGCCTGCAAGTGTGTCAACACTTCCGGCGATGAGGTCTGCCAGGCGAGAAACACGAACAAGAGCGCGCCTATCAAGGTTTCTCCGCTTCAACCACTTCCAGGAACTGGTCTGCGTGAACGTCATTCAGAGTCTGCCGAACGCCGGAAGGCCATGCGATCTCGATTCGTGCGGCCTGGGCGGCTCCGAGTCCGAAGTGCAGGCGTTTGTCGCTGGCGGAGAGATAACTCCCCGCCGTCGTTGCAAATCGTGTTTGTCCGTTCACGCGAACGCGAGCACCCAGGCCATCGCGATTGCTGCGCGTGCCACGAAGCTTCACAACGAGCCAGTGCTGTTTCCCTCTGGGATTGACAAAGACCTGCGGTTGCTCGCCGAGAACTGTCATCACCACGTCTTGCCAGCCATCGTTATTCAGGTCGCCGAACGCCGCTCCACGTGCAGCCACCGGGGACCCCGTACCCGGATCCGTTCGTTCGAATCGTCCTCCACGGTTTAGGGCCAGCAGGGGCAGTTCGCGGTAATGCAGCGAAGGATCGATCTGTTCCACGTTGTCCAGGACGTGTCCCTGCGCCACAAACAAGTCTTTCCATCCGTCGTTGTCGAAATCCTCCAGGCCAACGCCCCATCCTGAACTTCCACTCGACAACATGCCCAGGCCGGTTTCCAGGCTCTGGTAACTGAACAGACCTTTGCCCTCGTTATGGTAGACCCCGTAGATCTCGCGCGGTAGTTCGGTCACGATGATGTCTGGACGGCCGTCGTTGTCATAGTCTTGAAAAACCACGCCCATGCCTGAGAGTCGTCGGCCGTCTTCCGAGAGTGCGGCTCCCGCGTCCAAACTGCGTTCGGTGAAGGTGCCGTTGCCGTTGTTGTGAAACAGAAACTGCTGCATGCCGTCGTTGGCCACGAAAATGTCGGTCAAGCCGTCATCATCGTAGTCGGCGAAGGCCACTCCCAATCCGCGCCCCTTCTTGGCGGCGACTCCGGACCGCTGGCTCACGTCCTCGAAAGTGCCATCACCTCGATTGTGAAAGAGAATGCTGGTGGTCGCCGGAAACTCCTCCGGAGGACAGTAGGTGTGCCACTCACCCCCGCAGGTCTTGCTGTGCTTGGTGTCCCATTCCATATAGCGCGTAACAAATAAATCCAGTTTTCCGTCGTTGTCATAGTCGAAGAAGCCCGCCGAAGCCGACCAGCCTCCCGCGGCAACGCCAGCCTTCGCCGTTACATCCGTAAAGGTGCCATCACCGTTATTATGGTAAAGAATGTTCTTCCCGTAATTCGTGACGTAGAGATCCGGATACCCGTCGTTGTCGTAATCTCCAACCGCCACTCCCATTCCGTAATTGCCATCGCCTGGGTTTGCCAATCCTGCTTCCTTGGTGACATCGGTGAAGCTGCCATCTTTGTTTTGGCGGTACAGGCGGTTCCAGTTGAGCGGGTCGCTGCGATCGAAGGTCTCCGGAATCTCCATGGAGCTTGTCACTCGACCCCCATTCACGAGAAAAATGTCGAGCAGCCCGTCGTTGTTATAGTCCAGGAGGGCGACACCGCCGGGCATGGTCTCAATCAGGTATTTCCGAGAGGTGGGCGAATTTTGCAGGGTGAAGTTCAAGCCGGCCGGATGTTTAACCTCCAGGACGGGCGTCGCGAGCGCTGCCGCTAACACCACGATGGTAGCTGTCTTTAGCAAGCCGGTATTCCATCCCCACCGCTGGAACGCTCTAGAATATACCGCAGCCGCCTCCCTGCACGTTGGTCAGGAAAATCGTTCTTCATGCGGGTATACTGGCGGGCAACTTGCTCGTTCGCGCCGTTGGATGGCGCCGGATCACCTCGGCTGTTGGCCATTCTGACAGGGCCTGAAAGCGTGGGGATGCTTCGCCGAATTTCGCGCCTCGCAGGAACAGGAAGAAGATCTGCTGCGACGGCTGGGTGGGAGTTGATCGTAATGTACGAGGGCGATCCGATTGAATCACCACAACGGTCATGAGTAAATTCGCCTGGATCGCCATCGTCGTTTTGTCGGCCGTTATTCCCCTGTGCGGCCAATCCACCAATGCATCCCTGACGGGAAGAATTACGGATCCGAGTAAAGCGGTCATCGCGGATGCAAGAGTCACCGTCATCAATACGAGCACACGCGTTCACTACGAAGGTGTCACGAACGAGACCGGAAGCTACTACGTCACGAACCTGCCCCCGGGGACGTATCGGATCGAAGTCGAAAAACTGGGATTCAAGGCGGTGATTACATCCGACGTGATTCTCCACGTGCAGGACGCTCTTGAGGTGAACTTTGAAATGGTGTTGGGTTCGGCCTCAGAAAGCGTCACGGTGCAGGGAGGCAGGCCGCAGCTTGATACTGAGTCCTCGACCGTCGGAACGGTGGTGGAACAGAGAAAGGCCAATGAACTCCCCCTGAACGGCCGCAATGTCTTTAACCTGATCGAATTGGCTCCGTCGGTCGTTCCGCAAGGAAGTTCGACGGGTACCCCGGTGGGAGTAAATCCCTTTGGCTGGGGAAATTATCAGGTGAATGGTTCTTTCGGCAATCAGAGCGCGGAATACCTGGATGGTCAGCCGCTCAACATCGGCTACATCAATCTGCCCGTCCTGATTCCTACTCAGGACTCCATCCAGGAGTTCAAAATCCAGACCAGTAACCTGGGTCCGGAATGGGGCAAGTTCTCCGGTGGTGTGGTCAATCTAAGCACCAAGGGGGGAACGAGTCTATTGCACGGCGAGGCACACGAATACCTGCGCAACAAGATCTTTAACGCCAACGATTTCTTTCTCAACGCCGCCGGAAAACCACGGCCACCTTGGGTTCAGAACCAGTTCGGAGCGCAGGCCGGGGGACCTCTGTACCTGCCGTACTATCGCCAAAACAAGACCTTCTGGTTTCTCAGCTGGGAAGGTTTCCGCCTGCGCAGAGGGCAGCCGTTCACCGCCACGCTTCCAGGCGCCAAGGCAATGGCTGGCGATTTTTCGGATCTATGCACGTCGGGCTTCACAAATGGCACGTGCAACGATCGCGGCAGCGATGCGCTCGGCAATTCGGTGGTGATCAACCAGCTCTACGATCCTTGCGCGGGTAGCGTGAATGCCTACGGAGCCTGCCCGGGGAGCACCGCCACGCCGACCCCGTTCTTCAACAACACGATTCCGGGAAATCGAATCAATCCAACTTCATCCCGGCTTCTGAATCTCTGGCCCGCTCCCAGGTCGGGCAGCGCAGTAACCGAAAATTTCACCACTGCCACACCCACGGGAGGCAACGACAATCAGGTGGTTGTGCGCCTGGACCAGAACATCGCCAGCAAGCAGAGGCTCTTTGTTCGTCTGACCTATTGGAATGTGTTCGACCTTCCGATCGATCCGCTGGGAACCGGCGTGTGCGTCGACCGTTGCGTCGAGAAGTATTCCACTCGCGCAGTGGCCGCCGGATACGACTACGCGGTAACTCCGACCACAGTCTTCTATCTCAATGCCAGTCTCAGCCGGTTCAACTACTCCCGGACTCCGAAAAACTCGGGATTTGACCTGACCTCGATTGGCTGGCCCGGTAGCTACAACGCCGTCATCCCCCCTGGCATGCGCACACCGCCGACGCCCTGTGTCGCTAACATTACCGACAATATTATGTGTTCGCAGGGCCAGAGTTTTATTCAGGATCACAACACGCAGTACAACCTTTCTCCGAGCATTGCCATGCTGCGAGGCCATCATCAATATCGCCTGGGACTGCAATTTGAGGTCGGCCGCGACAATTACACCCAAACCAATATTGCCAGCGGGGCCTTCAACTTCTGTGCTCCCGGTCAGGCATGTTTCACCAGTCTGCCCGGGGTTCCAGGTACGGGATTTTCTTTCGCTGACTTCCTGCTGGGATACGCCGACAACTTCAATAATTTCGAAAATCATTTCTTTGCCCAGGCGGTTGTTCCGGACTTCACCGCGGGACAACAGATCTACCGCGGGTTCTATTTTGAAGATACCTGGCGTGCGGCCGACAGACTTACCTTGAACCTTGGTCTGCGCTATGAACTCCAGGGACCGTGGTCGGAACGATACAATCGACTGTCCTACTTTGACCCTAATGCAACCAACTTCCTGACCCCGCTTCTTCCGCCAGGGTCTGCCCCCGTGAAAGGGGATGTATTTCTGGTGGGCCTGCATTCCAGAAACAATATTCCCCTTCCCGCGGCCGACTTTTCTCCCCGCCTCGGATTTGCCTACAGCGTCACGCAGAAGATGGTGATCCGCGGCGGTTACGGAATCTTCTGGATCCCGAATTACGTGTCCTTTGGCCTCAACCCATTGAACGATATGGTCAATGCCGCGGCCACAACGTACACCGGAACGATTGATGGAACTCATCCCATCAATACCATAGCCCTTCCGTTTCCAACCGGCATCGCCTCGCCACCGGGCCGGAGCCTCGGAGTTCAGGGAACACAGCAATTCATGACCCAGGTGGTGCAGTCGATTACCGAGGCGGTTCCAAGCCATCATGTGCCGGGCTACGTTCAGCAGTGGAACTTCAACGTCGAGCGGGAAATGCCACCGGGATTGGTGGTGTCGGCTGCTTACGTCGGATCAAAGGGAACGCACTTGCAGAGCTATTCCACGCAAACCAACCAGATTTCGGACGCGCTGCTCGCCAGAGCTGCAGAGCAAGTCGACCCGAGCCTTCCAGACCCCAGGAAAAACGTTGCGATCGTGCAGACAGTTCCGAACCCTTTTGTTGTGAATGGGCACGCGCTGGCGTTGAGCGGAGCCACCACAACCGCGGGCCAGCTGCTCAGGCCTTATCCCCAGTACACGAGTGTTCAATCCGCCGGGCAGGGATCCTACGACAGTATCTATCATTCCTTTCAACTCGCTGTACAAAAACGCTTTTCAGGTGCCGGATCGCTCCTGGCCGCCTATACCAATGCCAAATTGATCAGCACCACCGACACCCTGACTTCGTGGTTAGAAACGAGTGTGGGTGGCATCCAGGACAACTACAATTCGAGGGGAGAACGCTCGCTGTCTTCCCAGGACGTTTCGCAGCGTATGGTCATCAGCTATGTTCTGGACTTGCCGTTCGGTCGCGGCAGGAAATTTCTCGGCAACCTGCCCGGGCATCTCGACAGAATCGTTTCAGGATGGGGCATCGACGGCGTGACCACGTTTCAGAAGGGATTTCCTCTGGTATTCACCAACGGCCAGGTGAATGGTACGACCCTGTTTGGCGGAGGTTCGCGGCCCAATGTTGTGCCGGGTTGTCCGGCTAAAATCTCTGGGAACGCTGTTTCCAGGCTCGGGGATCCTGCCCATCCAAACGCCCCGCGGTGGTTTAACACTTCCTGCTTTACCGCTCCTCCGGATTTTACCTTCGGTAGCGAACCTCGGGTGGATTCCCGGCTACGCGCGCAGGGCATCAACAATTTTGACTTCTCCGTGTTCAAGAGAACAAGGTTCGGTGCCGACGAACGGTTGGGTTTCGAGTTTCGGACCGAATTTTTTAACCTCTTCAACCGAACCCAATTTGCCCCGCCCTCGACCAACTGTTGCGCGTCGAACAACCAGAATTTTGGAATAGTCACCAGCACGGCTCAGGGAACAAACCCGAGGCTTGTTCAATTCGCGCTGAAATTGCTCTTCTGAGCGAGAGGGAAGTCTCAGGGAGGGGTACGGATCTGTGGGTATTTATACTTTATACGTGTTTGAGTGGAAAACTGTACCAAATGCGCTCCAAACAAATTCCGCCCGTGCAAGCGGGCTATTTTTCGCGTGAAAGTTTTCCCTGGATTGTTGTATGGTGTCGCGGGTCGTCTTGGACCAAACCAGTTGGGATCCAGATAATCCCGCTCTAGCAAGGGATTGGTAGCAGACTGGGATGCAACCATGAACTCTCCTCCCCAAGGACGTGCCTTAGTCTTTCCGCTCCTGCAGCCCGTGGAACGAGAGCGGGCGGTGGAAGCGGGCGACACTGCGGATCGTCGGCCTCAAAGTGATGAACAGTTGATGGTGCGGCTGCAGGCCAGAGACTGCGACGCCCTGGATCTTCTGTTCGGGCGGTACTCCCGGCTCGTGCTTTCGGTCGCACTGCGCATCGTAAACGATTACGGGGAGGCCGAGGAGATTGTGCAGGAGGTATTCTTCTACGCGTATCAGAAAGCACCCTTATTTGATCCGTTAAAGGGGAGCGCCAAAACCTGGATCGTGCAAATGGCCGTTCATCGGGCGCTCGACCGGAAGGCACATTTAGCCAGGAGAGGCTTTTACCTTGGTACAGATGTCGGCTCGCTGGACGATACTCTGTTAGGAAAATCGGACTTGGATGAGCAGGTAGGCAGCCTGCTGAACCGGGAATTGCTCGCAAAGGCCTTCGACGAGTTGCCCGTCATGCAACGGCGAACGCTGGATTTGTTTTATTTTGAGGGGCTGGATTTGAGAGAAATCAGCGAGAATCTCAACCAGCCGCTAGGAAATATAAGGCATCACTTCTACCGAGGGCTCGAACGGTTGCGGAAAAGCGCCTTTCTGCAGAAGCTCCGGCAGAAATAGATGAAACTATGACGGAACACCCGATACAGGACGAGCACGAGAGATTTAAAGAACTGAGTGCGCTTGCGAACGCCGGCGCGCTGAGTCCGGGTGAAACCGCCGAATTGACCGGCCACCTTCAGCATTGCATGGCTTGCCGAGAAATCCATGATCAGTATCGTCTGTTGGCCAGAGAAGGCATCCCGGTGCTCGCGGCGGCTTTCAGCGAGGAAAAGGACTTCTTGAGATGGGACGACACGGCAACCCGAAAGAAGCTTCTGGCTCGCATACGCGCGGCCGAGCAGGAGCGCGCTCCCTCCTATCGCAGTCCAGCCCACGCCGTCGGCTCTCGATTCTACGGTTTTACCCTCCGAAGTAATCCCTGGACGCGCGCTGCACTCGCGGCTTGCCTTCTGGTTTCCATCGGGTTCGCAGGCTATCGCCTGGGGAACGGGGTTCAAAGCCAGGCCCAAGAAGGGACGTCGGGCGCCGCCAAAACTCGATTCGAGAAATCAGAGGCGGAAAGAAGATCCATGGAAACTCGGCTGCGCGCCGAGGAAGGGCACCTGGCTCAGGTCGAGCAGGACAGCCTGCAGAAAAGGGAAGGGCTCGCGAAGCTGCGAACGCGGTTGCGGGAGCTGGAAGTCCAGATTGGTGCGCTGGCGGAGGCCAAGCATGAAACCGCCGGGCAGTTGCAGGCCGCTTCCGAGCAGCGCGATCGATTGAGTGCCCAACTGCGAGAGGCCGAACGAAGTTACCAAGCCGAACTCGCGGGTCTCCGCAGCGAGCGGGATAAGGCGTTGTCGCGAACCGGTTCTCTGGAATCAAGAATCGACGAACTCACTGCTATCAACCGGGATCAGGACCGCCGCCTAAGGGATGACGAGCAGTATCTCGCCTCCGATCGGGATATCCGCGACCTTATGGGCGCGCGCAAGCTATACATCGCGGACGTGTTCGATGTGGATAGCGGCAGCCGAACGAAACGACCCTCCGGCCGAATCTTCTATACGCAGGGCAAGTCCCTGATTTTTTATGCCTTTGACCTTGATCGCCAGTCCGGCGTCAAGAATGCCAGTACTTTCCAGGTGTGGGGTCAAAAGGAAACGGCACAGGAAGAGCATGCCCGGCCGATGAGTCTCGGGATGCTCTACATGGATAGCGAATCCAATCGGCGATGGGTGATGCGATTCGACGATCCAAAGCAACTGGCAGAGATCGACGCAGTTTTTGTGACCGTAGAGCCCAGGGGCGGCAGCCAGAAGCCAAGTGGCAAACCCTTCTTGTATGCGCTCCTTCGCAAAGAGGTGAATCACCCCTAGTGTGATCCTGGCAATTTGAAAATCGTCGCAGCAGATACCTCGCTGTGATCGTCTCCCCCTTTGATCGTTTCTGACCCACCCCATTGCCTGCAAGAGTTCGTGGTTGGTACAAATCTCCTCCCGCCTTCGTACCTGTAACCAGTGGGATGGGTGTAGCTGCTCGCCAACTTTTGGATTGAGTGAACGCTCAACACCTGGCGTTTAGAGCGTGCTGTTGTGAAACTCTACGTGGGGGTGGGTGATGATTCGTGGCAGGTTCCTCTCGCTGGTTCTCGCCTTAGGCGTGATTTTCTCAACCTGCATGTCCGTCCAGGGTCAGTCCGCCTACGGATCCCTCACAGGATCGGTAAGCGACGCTACGGGCGCCGCCGTAGTGGGCGCCGAGGTGACGCTGACCAACATAGGAACTGGAGAGAAGCGTACCCAGCCTACTGGTGCCGATGGCCTCTATTCGTTTGTCAATTTGATTCCGGGGAACTACCGGATCGACATCGAGCAGAAGGGTTTCAAGCATTTCACGCAGCAAAATGTCGTTGTGCAAGTCAATCAGGCCAGCAGGATTGATGCATCACTGACCGTCGGCCAGGTCAGCGAACTGGTTGAGGTTACTGCCGAAACATCGTTGCTGCAGCCTGAGACCTCCTCGCTCGGTCAGGTTGTCGAGTCGCGCAAAGCGAACGAACTGCCTTTGAATGGTCGCAACATTTTTAACCTGATCACGATTTCCCCGGCTGCGGTCGCCCAGGGCGGATCTGGCGGCACCCCGGTGGGCCAGAACCCTTTTAGCTGGGGGAACTATCAGGTGGGAGGTTCTTTCGCGAACGAGAGTGCAGAATACCTGGACGGTCAACCCTTGAACATTGGCTACATCAACCTGCCGATCGTCATTCCGACGCAGGATTCGATTGGTGAATTCAAAGTCCAATACAACAATCTGGGTGCGGATTGGGGCAAGTTTGCCGGTGGCGTGGTGAATCTGAGCACCAAGTCTGGCAGCAATTCGTTCCACGGCGAAGCCCACGAGTTCTTGCGCAACAAGGCCTTGAACTCGAACGACTTTTTCCTGAAGCAACAGCAATTATCGAGCGGTAAAGGCAACCAACCGCCTCCCTACGTGCAGAATCAGTACGGGGTCTCCGGTGGCGGCCCAATCATTAAGGACAAGACTTTCTTCTTTGCGAGCTGGGAGCAGTTCCGGCTCCGGACGGGGTCAGTCCTGACCACCACCGTCCCCCTCAAAGCATTCAGGCAGGGTGATTTCTCTGCACTCTTGGCGCAGGGGATCCAACTCTACGATCCCTACACCGTGGACAATTCGGGCGCGCAGCCGACGGGGAATCGCAAGGCGTACCTCAATAACCAAATTCCAGCGTCAGAATTCAGTAAGGCGGCGACCGTCATGTGGGACAAGTATTTTGTGCCTCCGACGGGCACCGGCATCACTGACAACTTTACTTCGGCTACGAGTTCTGGCGGGAACAACAACGAATTTGTTGCCCGGGTCGACCAAAACCTGTCGGGCAAGGCTCGCCTGTTCGGACGGTTCACATACTTCGGATTGCTCGACCTGCCGACCAATCCGTTCGGTACCGGCCTCTGCTTTGACCGCTGCGCAGAGAATTACCACTCCAAGTTGCTCGCCGTGGATCTTAACTATTCCGTTTCCCCCACTACGATCTTCGATATCAACGTCGCGGGTAGCCGCTTCGTCTATGCCCGTGCACCTATCCTTACCGGCTACGACCTCACGCAACTGGGCTGGCCGGCCAGCTATAACACTCCGCCCCCTATCATGAGGACTCCGCCCACGCCGGCCTTCCCGTTCCCCAATGACGTTGGTAAGTCGCAAGGAAACAGCGCGATCGGCGACCATAACACGCAGTACAACATTACCCCGGCACTCACCATGATTCGTGGCAAGCATACCTTCCAGGTCGGCGCGCAGTACGAACTGGGCTTGGACAACTACTTCCAAACCAACATCGCCAGCGGAGCGTTTGCATTCAGTGGGAGCTGGACGACCAGCACGGGCGCTCCCACCAAGACAAATCCTGCCCTTGGCGGGTTTCCGTTTGCCGATTTCCTCTTGGGCCTATCCCAGAACCAGGGCAGCTTCGTCAATCAGACCGAAGGTGTTGCCCAAGTTCCCGCCCAAACCGCCGGCAGACAGACTTATCGCGCCTTCTACGGCAATGACACCTGGCGATTCAGTAACAAGCTGACCCTGAACCTCGGGCTGCGCTACGAACTTCAAGGGGGCTGGTCGGACCGGTACAACCGGCTCACCTACTTTGACCCCACAGTGGTAAACCGGACCGTGACGGGCTGCGGCGGTAGCCCAGGCTCGGTATGCCTGGGCGACGCCCTGCTGGTGGGAACTCCTCCGAACTCGAGCCGAAACAACCTGCCTTTGGACAAGAAGCAGTTCTCCCCGCGGCTTGGGTTTGCCTATAGTTTGAATCCCAAGACGGTGATCCGCGGCGGGTATGGCGTGTTTTGGATTCCGAACTACGTTTCTTTCGGTCTGAATCCTGATAACGACGTGGTCAATCTGGCAACTACGCCGTTTACAGCTACCACAAACGGGGGTCTGACTCCGCTGAGCACGTTGAACTCGACCGGGTGTTCGCTCCCGGTCAGCAACGGCAACACGTTTGCTTCCTTCAGTTGTACGCAACTGAACCAGGGACCGTTTGGTCCGGGAGGAATTCTGGCACCGCCTGGGCGAAGTGGGAACACGTCAGCATTTGTGGCGGGTTCCGGATCGCCAACTCTGGCTCCGTACTTAAGCCCTAAGCCGGGATATGTCCAGCAGTACAATCTCGACATCCAACGCCAGCTCCCCGGCGAGATCTTTCTGGATGTGGCCTATGCCGGTTCGCACGGGGTGCACTTGCCGCAGTACTCAACCCACCTCAACCAGATTCCCGATTCCTTTGTTACGCAGGCTGCCGCACAAGCCAGCGCTGGCCAGACACCCACCATTGGGACGCTGACCAAAAATCCTATGGCTGGAACCAGCCAAAACGCTACCATCGGCGCGGCCCAAATCAACGCTGGCCAGCTGGATCGGCCCTTCCCGCAATATACGGACCTGAACGTTGCCGGGTTTGGCTGTTGTGGCAGCGTCTATAACTCACTGCAGGTGACTGCTACCCGAAGGTTCCAGGGTGGTGGAACACTGTTGGTGGCGTACACCAATGCAAAACTGATGAGCGACACCGACACCCTCACCAGTTGGCTGGAAAACGGCACCACGGGCGGGGTCGGACAAGTTCAGGACTGGAACAACCTCAAGGGAGAGCGCTCTCTCTCCTCGCAGGACGTCTCGCAACGCCTGGTGATCAGTTACGTGCTGGATCTTCCCTTTGGTCATGGGAGAAAGTTTCTCGGCGGTGTAAGCGGAGTTACCAGTAAAGTGGTCTCCGGATGGGGAATTGATGGAGTCACGACCTTCCAGCGGGGATTCCCATTGAAGATTGCCTGGGGCGGTGCTGGAACCCCACTGGAGGCTGCCAATCTCGGTGTCTCCAACGTCCGTCCCAACGTTGTTTCAGGATGTAGTAAATCCGCCCAAGGTAGCGGGTTAAACAGCAGACTGAATCAGTGGTTCAACTTCAATTGCTTTGATAATCCACCGGATTGGGGATTCGGAAGTGAAGCGCGCGTCGACCCGACCCTGCGGAGTAACGGCCTTAACAACTTCGACTTCGCACTTTTCAAGAGAACTTCGATCACCGAAAGAGCTGGGCTCGAGTTCCGCACCGAGTTTTTCAACTTGTTTAATCACCCGCAGTTCGGCTTCCCCGGCACCAATTTTAGTCCGACGAAAGATCCAAACACCGGGGTAGTAAACAGGGCCGCAAACGGCTTTGGGAAGGTGACGTCGCAGCTCAACAACCCTCGTCTGATCCAGTTCGCGGTGAGGTTCGTGTTCTGAACTGCTGACCGAGGAATGCGCTGGCTGGAACGAGGAGTTCTGGGATCCAATCCGTCAGTTTCGAGCAGGGCTCCGGCGGCCTCTTCGCTGATTGGTGTCGCTCGAGAAACAGCAGGACATGCCCGGGTGTGAGCGGCCAGCCACAATCCCGGGCTTGACCTCACCAGAAACGACGCCCCATAATCTGGCGCGTAGCCAAGCTCGCACGACGGCCTGACTGCGGATCCCGCCCACATCGAGAGTCGCGAATGCCTGATCCCAGGTCCGCCATACCCGGCGACGCAACCCTGGGTATGGACGAGTGCATCACCCGGCGTGATTTTCTTGGCTCCATGCTACTGGCCTCCGGGGCTGCGCTGCTCGAATCTGTTACCCCCGCGAAACTGCTGGCAGAGAAAGACGAGTTTACCGGCTACGGCGGAGTCGGCGAATACAGCACGTCCAACGGGAACACCCTCGAGGTCCTCGAGTCTGGGCATACGATCCGCTACGGGATTTACGACCGACTTCCGAAGGACATCATCGATACCGGGGAGACTTATGATTGCGTCATCGTGGGTGGCGGAATCAGCGGGCTGGCCGCCGCCTTGTTCTTCCAGCGGCAAGCTCGCCCCGCAATGACGTGCCTGGTTCTCGAAAATCATCCCGTTTTCGGCGGGGAGGCCAAGCAAAACGAGTTCCTGGTTGACGGCAAGCGGTTGATCGCGCACCAGGGCTCGGCGATCTACCAGTTGCAATATCCCAATAGCTTCCTCGCGCACTTCTACGATTCCATTGGGTTGAAGGCGCCTAAACTCGAATACCAGAAATGGGCTGGACCGTGGCCAGAGATGCCCCTTTCCCGAACTCCTTATGAGGCCGTAGGCCTGGAGCACGGGCAATACGGGTTCTGGTTCGGGGCCAGATTTGGCCGGACGCCCGGGATGTGGTTGGTCGATCCCGTGGGGAAAAGGCTTCAAGGTGCTCCCGTCTCCGAGGCAATTCGGACCGAGTGGCTTCGCTGGCTGACCGGCACACCCTTGCACGGGGACAGGTTCGAGGACCCCAAGGAGGAGGGCGACTCGATTTCCCGTTATCTGGATTCGATCACTCTGGAACAGCACTACGCGGAACGGTTCGGGCTGAGCCGGGACACAATCCGCACGTTCCTCTCTCCCGTAGAAGGCGGTGGCTCGGGCCTTGGCCCGGATGCCTTGTCCGCGTACTCAGACTACGCGTATGAGATGCTTCATCCCCTGCGCGACCAAGCCAGCGGCACAGACCAGATGTTCCCGGGCGGCAACACAACCATTGCGCGATTGATGGTGAAGAGTCTCATCCCTGCGGCAATCGGTGGCCCTCAAAGCGTAGAGGGGGTCACTCGCAACACGGTGAACTTTTCGGCGCTCGACACCTCCCAAACGCACACGAGGATTCGGTTGTCATCCACTGCGGTCGTCGTGCAGCACGATGGTGAACCGAGCAAGGCGAACAGCGTCACGATTGTGTACCTGAAAGACGGCAAGTTGCACCGAGTTAGGGCGCGATCCGCAGTTCTGGCGGGCGGGAGTTGGACCAGCAGGCACATCGTGCGAGACCTTCCAGAAACGCACCGCAAGGCCTACAGCGAGTTTTATCGCTCTCCATGCATGATGGCCAATGTGGCGGTGAGAAACTGGCGATTTCTTCACAAGCTGGGAATCAGCGGGTGCCGGTGGTTTGAAGGCATCGGCAACTATATGGAAGTGCGCAAGCTGGCACTGACCGGTGTTGGAGACTCCACGATCAATCCTGACTCACCCATCGTTCTCTCACTGAAAGTTCTCTATTCTTATCCGGGATACTCCGCAGAACAACAGGGTAATCGCGGTCGCGGGGAGATGTTGGGCACCTCATTCAGGGACTACGAAAGGCAAATCCGCGACCAGTTCACAGAGATGTTTGCAGGTTCGGGATTCGATGCGCAACGCGATATCGCGGGCATTATCCTGAACCGCTGGGGCCACGCCTATTTGAGTCCGCAACCCGGTTTCTTCTTTGGAAGCGACGGGCGACCTGCGCCGCGAGAGATTCTGCGCAATCGTCCATTCGGCCGGATTGCCTTTGCGAACACCGATCTCGCCGGAGCGATGGACCACCGTTATTCCATACTGGAAGCCAATAGAGCCATGAATCAGCTGCTCGACGGCGTCCTGGCGACGTAGGACCGAAGTTCGTTGTCGACCCGGGTGTTCTTTAGCCAGCGCGCATGTTCGCCGTCCCTTGTCCTGGCAGGCAGTCCACGACCGAGCTTTGGTCCGCTATAGCATAAAGCAACCCGATTTGAATTTTCGAATGCTCGTGAGGGGGAGCCGTGAATAAGCCCTTACGCGGCAGAACTGATGTGGGGCCCCGAGGTTACGCGTTTCATCATGTGCAAGAGTCGTACTTTGAGCCTTTCCAGCCGTACTTGCTCCTGCCGGCGTTCTGTTCTCATCATCCCGTGCGCCAAGCGTGCTTCATGACCTATCCGCGATAATTCCGGCCTCGCATTCACCAGATTCCTCCACCAAGAATAAAGAATCATTAAGGACACACACTACAAGTTTATTGATCCTGGTGGAACGAAGCAACCCAAGCGGGAACGTTGATTCTCTTCACCATTGGATCCATGAGTTTACGGAGGTGTTTTGTAACCCAACACGGGGCCAAAGCCCCCTGTCTGGCCCGCCCTGGGCAGAGTCGTGGAGTCTGGGGGGCGATCCGGGCTGATGGAGCAGAAACCGCTTGAAGAAGTCGACGGTCTCTTGATGGATCGTCTCCAATGAAGGTGAGACCGGACCATCCCCGACATGCTCAAAATCGTGCCCGGCGTTCTTAACGGCAATGAACTTCACCGGCAGGCCGATTCGATGATAGGCGTCAGCCATGCGGACCGACTGATCAAACGGAACCAGCTCGTCTTGTTCCCCGTGGGCAAGCAACAGGGGTGGATCATCCTTCGACACATAGAAAACGGGACTTGCCTTCCGGTACAGGTCCGGTTTGTCCTTCTCGGTTCCTCGAAAGAGCTTTACGACGACTTTGCCGGTGCGGTGCTGGAACTGCATGGCACCTACGGTGAAGTCAGATACTCCGTAGTACGCCGACGCGGCCTGGACCTTGCTGGAGACCTTTTGCCAACCCCCATCACCTTCCAGTCCCGCGCTCGGATCCGCAGTCGCGACCAGTTCAGCAAAGTGGCCGCCTGCCGATGCTCCGGCCACGCCAATTCGGTCGGGGTCGATGCCATACTGAGTTGCGTTCGCCCGCAAAAACCGAATGGCGCACTTGCAGTCTTCGATATTTGCGGGGAAGGGTGAAATCTCCGCTCAGACGATAGAAGAGGCTGGCAGTCACGAATCCTTCATGGGCGAGCAACTGTGCGCCGGAATTGCCGTTCTTGTCCCCGCGCTCCCAGCCTCCGCCGTGAATCCAAAGTACCGCTGGTGTCGGTGTGCGGTTGCGGTGCGTCGGAACAAAAACGTCCATCAGCAAGGGCCTTCCTCCGCCGGTGCAGTATTGAATGTCGGAGACGACAGTAAATTCCCCTTCGGGCGTTTGTGCCGCCACGTGAAACATCCAGAGCATCAGGCCAAACAGGCGAAACCACATTGACGTATTCCTGAATTCTGCGCGGGATGGTGGCCGACCCTCCGCGTCTGACGGGCGCGCATGTCGAGCTTGCCGGCTACCAGCTTGCCTGGTCCTCGGTGGTCATACGCCCTGCCGGTTACGGCAAGCTTTTGGCTACCATCCCACCCGGTAAAAGGTAGGACGGCAGCGCCCGTGGTCGCTGCCGCTTTCCGGGCGTGCTCAAGGCGGAAGGGGTCAGCGGGAAGCCCGCGAAGACTTCACCGCGGCGCAATTCGGGCATGGCTGTGCGTCGGCACCATCGTCGTCTTTGCGGGCTGGACGGGAAGGGTAGGGTTTGTCTCCCATGGTCCCCCGCCATAGGACACGATTGAAAGCTGCAGAATCGAGTGCGTCCGGTTGCCTGAAATTGAAGTCCTGCGTGGCCTTCGCCCACCATATTCCGTCGTGCAGTGATGGCACCGCGTCGGTGCGGGGAAGCGAGGCCTGCCGGCACTCGGGAATCAGATCCGGGTTCACCGGCGGAAGGCAGAGGCTGCCCGGCAGTACAGCGGTATACGGCGTGAAATCCGGCTTGCTTGTGAACACGTCGGACATGGGATCAGAATTTGCGTCGAACATTCCCAGGGAATTGATCCCGAGCAGGTCTTCAATCGTGCGGATCATATTGAGGGTGTTGTAGAAGGTATGGACGACCGCGTTGCGCTTGGTATACGCCGAGATTACATACCCCGGCGACCGGTGCGCATCCACGTGGTCGGGACCATCCTGGGCGTCATCTTCGACCACGAAGATCGCCGTGTCCTTCCAGTACGCCGAATTCGAAACCGCCTGCACCAGACGGCCCAAGGCGTAATCGTTGTCGGCGATTTCGAGACTGGGAGTGTTCAAGCCGCCGACATTTGACCCGAAGCTGCCGAAATGGTCGAGCGGTAAGCTCATGATCTCAAGGGCAGGCAGATTTCGGTTGGCCACGTATTGATCGAATTCGCGCTTCCATTCCTCGTAGTGGTAGCTGTCGGGAACGCTCAGATCGAAGCCGCGATAGTAGACGTCGTTGTAGTCACGCAACGTGGGGCGCAACGGCGGTCCCTGCGGGATTCCATCCTGGAACGGCGTGCGTGAAACTGGAATGTAGAGAGGCGGCGGGACAAAGTAATACGTGTAGTCGGTGTAGAACCCGTAGTGGCGGAGGCTCTTGCCTTCGCGGACGGCCTCGTCCCACAGGTATCCTCCAACTGCGCTGGCCGACAGATCGCTGTCTCCGTCGACACTGCCAATGTCTTTGCGGCCAGGAAGGATATCTGAACTGCCTGTGGGATCGAGCAGATGCGTGATGCGTGTGTTGAACTGGGTGGGATTTTCTGGGGCGTCGTCCATTCCGACCACGATGTTTCGGTCCGTGGCCCATACGTCGAGTGTTCCAAAGCCGTTTCCGTAACTCGCGGGCGAGGATTTTTCATTGCAATCATTGGCCCGAGCCTGCGTGGACCAGCTCCAACCGTCGGCGCTGGTCTCTCCGACGCAGTCGAAGTTGTCGAGGGTGACAAAATCCTGGGCCAGCTTGTGATGGTTCGGCGTAACCGCCTGTGGGAACATCACGATCGAAGGATCCCCGTTGCCGACAGGAAGATCACCCAGTACCTGGTCGTAGGTGCGGTTCTCTTTGACGATGTAAATCACATGCTTGATCTTGTTGTGCAGGAATGCCAGTTTCCGACTGCTGTGCGAACGAGTGAATCCGTTGTTCGCGTCGACCAGTTCCGACAGTTCCCGCAACCTTTCGCGGTCGGGAACCGGAATCACCGACAAGCTCGCTTTCTGGAGACCCAAGATGTATTCGTTGCGGAAGGTCGGGTTCGGTCCGACTCCGCCATTGCCCGCCGGGTTCGGCCCGGGCATATCCTTGGCGTTGACCACGTACAGTCGGCGGCCGTCGGCGCTCACGGAGACCGAGTTCGGGTACCAGGTCGTGGGAATACGTCCGACGACTCTCTGATTCTGCACGTCGACCACCGCCACGGCATTTTCTCCACCGAGTGTGACGTACAAGGTCTTCTGGTCGGGGCTGAGCGCCAGCCCGTTCGGTTGCGCCCCGTTATAGACGTACCCCGGGCGATGCATCGAGATCGTCGCCAATACCGCTTCTGTTTGCGTGTTAATGACGGTGACCGAATCACTGTCGCCGTTGGCCACATAGAGGGGTGAGCCGTCTTTCGAGAGGACCATCTTGTTCGGCTCGCTTCCCACCTTGATCGTCCGGAAGGCAGGAGGCTGGTCGAAAACCACCACCTGACCGTCGCGCTGGCTGCTGACGAACACTTTGTCGGGTTTGCCCTTCACGCCGGGACGAACAACAATCCAGAAAGGATATTCCCCTTGCGCCCTGGTACTGCCGGGGCCGGAGAAGGTCACGCGTCCAGTCACCTGGCGAGACTTCGTGTCCACGATCGAGACCGAGTCGTTCTCGAAGTTCGCGGCATAGAGTGTCGCGCCATCCTTGCTCAGACCCAGGCCAGCAACCGTCGCGTACGGCGCAAGACCAAAGTTATGCATGAGCGGTCCGGCTATCGTGTTATCCAGTTGTCCGCCGGTGTTCAGCACGATGAACGGTGCGTCTGGCTGAAAGCTGCCATTCACGTTCTTGAACGGATAGACAATGTCGTTCGCGCCCCCGGATACATAGAAACCAGTGCTGCTGGAATCCCAAACCAGCCCGTTGTCGGTCATCGCCAGGTTGACCTTCTGCTTCTGTACCGCGACTGGTCCGCTGACGTCATACACGAAGACCCACTCGGCGCTTGAAGTGGTAGCTCCCGTGGGCTGCCCGGTGGTCGGATCCAGGACGGGATATACCAGAGGCGTGCCGTCGTCCTTGCTGAAGCCGTAGTTGAATCCAGTCGTCAGGATCAGCAAAGTTTTCCCGTCGGGGCTGAGCGCGGTCGTTACCCCATTGCCGCCATCTGCGCTGTCGTCAGAGCGGAAATCTGTGTGCAGCTTTTGGACCTGGGCGCCGGGAACCGCATAGGGAGTGATGTGCTGCCCGGTGGCAACCCGGATGCCCGAAGAGTCTTGCTCCTGACCACGGCCCGGGACCGCGGCAGCGCCCAACAGCAGGCCAGACACCGCAAGTTCACACACCCATGTCCTTCGAAAATGCGTGCACATAGCTTCCTCCCTACCTCAACATTGCCGAGCGCGTCCGCCACCCGGACCCAGAATTCCAATCACCCCGGGAGACGTCGGGCGTCTCAGCGGGTCAGTGTAGGCCCGGGCATGTTGCACCGCGATTACAGCCCAATGAAAGTTGAATGAAATGGAGAGCAAATGCCGTCGTTTTTCCACAGGCAGGTCGCTTCCTGCACCCTGGAGAGGGCTAGAAGGTCCACTTCAGCGCAAACTGGAACACTCGCGGACCGTTCAGCGCATTGATCACCTGTAGCGTGCCAAAACCTCCCGGTCCCGTGTTTGGGACCAGGTAACAGGTCTGGTTCAGAGTCTGACCGTCGCCGCAAGTGGATCCGAACGGGCTGTACTGAATGGGGTTCACTCCCGTCCCATTCTGCACGTAGTAGTTGGCGTGATTCAGAACATTGAAGGCGTGCACCTGCAAGGTGATGGCATTCCGTTCGGTAAGGTTGAAATGGCGGGATAGGCCGATATCAACATGCTGCGTCCATGGACCGTAGAACGAATCGAGGCCTGCAAAGGGACTGGGACTACCCGCGTTGATGCCCAGGGCGGAATTCGCAGTGCTCTGCAGGGCTGCCGTATTGTTAATAGCATTACAAGTGCCTGCAACCGGGCAAGCAACATCGATCAAAGCGGCATACGGTCGTCCAGAGGCGAACTGCATGACTGTGCTGATCGACCAATCCGACACCGCTGCGCGTAGCCGTCCCGATTCCAGACGAGAGCCAAAATCCGGTTCGAAGACGGCGGCCGCTGAGAGCCGATGGCGCTGATCGAGCAGGTAAGGGGCATGCGTGTTGCTGAAATCGAACTGATTATTGAAGTCCACGCCATGCGACATCAGGTTCTTGGAAAACGTGTAAGCGGTCTGGAAGGCAAGGCCGTGCCGGAAACGGCGCTGCCCCTGCACAAAGAAGGAGTTGTAGTTGTTCAACCCCGGACTAATCAGCGCATTGATCTGTCCAAAGTTCGCCGTCAACCGGCTGTCAGTGGTGGCCAGGCGGCGAGAGTCGAGATTCGGAAGCACGACCGACGAGCCGGTGCATTCGCTTGGATCGGTCGCGCCCGCCGCACACAGCACATACGTGGTGCTCCCGGTGGGCGGGCTCTGGTTCAAATCATAGGCGCTTGAGGAGATCAGGTGAACGCCGTGGGTCCAGGTGGTCCCGACGGTCACGACGGTGTCCTGCAGAATCTCGCGCTCAATCTGCAGGCCCCCCTGAAGGACATAGGGAACCCGAAAGTGTGGATCGACCAGGGAAATGTCGGACGCCGAGAATTGCGAAAGATCGCTGATCTGGTTCGGAAATACTGCAGACTGCTGGTCAGGCACCGACGACCCGTTGTCACCGTAGTTGTAAGAGACCGAGGCCTGTTGTGAACCTAACCCGTTCGAGATCACTGCGTTTCGGTAGTTTAGCCCATTGAGGTTTTCGTAGAACACTCCGAAGCCGCCGCGGACAACGGTTCGATTGAGCGGTTGCCAGGCGAATCCGAAGCGCGGCGCAAGGCGCCGGTACTGGTTCGGGAATTGACCGGTCAGGGGAAACGCCAGATTCATCTTCGGCTGGGCGTAGACCTGGAAGTCTTCGCGGATCCCGAGGTCCAGTGTCAAACGCGGACGAAGCTGATACGTATCATGCAGATAAAAGCCGAGGTAGGGCACGTTAAAGGAAAACTTTGGCTGTCCGGTGCTCTGAAAAAAATTGTCGTAGATGCCCAGGGCGAAATTCGACAGACTGGAAAAGCTGTAGGTGCCTCGGAAGGTGCCGAATTGCGCCTGCGCGTCGGGATCGAACCCGCCAAAGGCCAGATCCGTCACGTGGGTATGGGTAAACTCGGCGCCAAACTTGAAAGTGTGCTTTCCTCGCAGGTAACTCACGTGATCGGACATCTGCCACAGAGCCTCGTTGGTTCGTCCGCCGGCAAAACCTGCGTTGCCGAGCTCGAGTTTGCTGCCCGCCTCGGACTCGCCGCCCCCCCGAGTCAGCAGAACTGTCGGCAGGCCGGGAGCAACCTGGCCCGTCGGAGTAGAGTACTGGTCGTCGCGCGAGAAGCTGGCGTGCAGTTCGTTGAGCACATCACTGCCGTACGCGTGACTCCATCCGGTGCTGCCATGGTAATCGCGTACGAGCGCATTCGCGAGGGTGCTCTTTCCAAAAAGCGGAGTCTGGCTGTTCACGATGAAGCCGCTCGGAGAATCGAAGCGGTTCCAGTTGAGGCTCAGATAGAAACGGTCGTCTTTCGAGTCGCGATAGTCGATTTTGCTGAACAGCGACCAGTCGTTGCGGAAACGTGGCTGAATCCCGAGATTGGATTGAACCGCGTTCAGTGCATTCGCAACCCCTTGCAGATACATCGGATTACCGGGGTCGGGGCTCGACAAGCTGCCCGGAACGGGGAAAGCAGCGTTGGGAGCCGGTAGTTGCTTGCTGTCGGGGACACCGAAATCGGTTTGGTCGATGCCGGCAAAGCTGTCGTTGGCCACCGTGATTGGACTGTTCTGGCGTTGCTGCTCGTAGTCCAGGAAAAACCAGGCACGATGAGCGAGGATGGGGCCTCCAAGGCTCCCTCCGAATTGCTGGAGTATGTCCACCGGACGAAGGAACCCGTTCTTTTTGTCGACTGCGTCGTTCGCCCCCGTGCCCGAGTTCCGGTTGTAGTAAAAGGCGCCGCCATGAAGTGCATCACTGCCGGAGCGCGTGACGACATTCACGAAGCCGGTGGCGGCTCCGCCATACTCGGCGCGGTAGGGCGATACCGCGATCTGAAACTCCTCAATGGCGTTCTCACCGAACAGATACGGTACCTTCTCGCCGCCGCGCGCATTCCCGAAGTAGTTGCTGGTTGCGCTCGCGCCGTCTACCGTGAACGAGTTCGCGCCGTTGCCGTTCGCGTAGCCGGTGTCCTCGCCGCCTTGTTCGCCCGCGAAACTCACCAGGCCGGACTGGCCGTCCGGCGTGGAATTAGGAACCAGCAACGCAAAGTCGAGAAATCGCCGTCCGCTAAGCGGAAGGCCGTCCAGAAGATCCCGGCTGACAACCGAACTCTGGTTAGAGTCTTCGGTCCGTAGCAGCGGAGACTCGCCCGTCACCGTAATGGACTCGGCGCCTGCACCCGCTGTGAGACGAACATTCACGGTGGCTGTCTGCCCGATCTGAACGTCGACACTGGACACGACTCCCTTGCGAAATCCGGGCGCCGTGATTTCCAGGGTGTACGAACCCACGCTCTGGGACGGAAACACGAAAATTCCCGCGCCGTTGGTCAGCCCCACGAGGCGTTGATCGGTGGCAAGCGCCAGCAGAACAACACTCGCCCGGGGAACTACGGCTCCCGAACTGTCGCTGACCATACCGCGTACGACCCCGGTTGTGACGCTGGTCTGTGCAAGGGCGAACTGAGAGGTCAGGCACGCATACAGAAAGCCGATCAACCAAAAAGAATCGCACTTCCCCAAGCGATGTCTGCGATGCATAGATTGCCCTTTCGAGCGCACTCCACTTGGTGGGAACGTCGTTCCCCGGAGAGCAACGTGATGTTGTCAAGACTCCCGTCCACCCTCCGGCGGACAGGGCCGATAGAGCGGTGTCGCCCGGCAACGTCCAAACCACGACACCGCCCTTCCCACCACTATTTCTTGCCCGGCTTCCGGTGCGGAATCCCTTCCGACAGCTGGATCGCTCGCCGCAACTCAACTTCATTGAGATCGGGCTTGCTGAAGTTAAGAGTCTTCGTCATGGCTGTCCAGGTTGCGTTCGGCGTCCCGGCGAAAGCAATGGGAGTGAAATTATAGGGAGTGAAATCGGGTGCGCTGGTAAACATATCTCGCAGGTCGGTGGCACCAGCATCGTACTGGTTGAGCGGGGGGATCCCCAAGATCAGGTTTAGGGTCTTGAAGATGCTCGCCAGGCTGTAGTGGTTCTTGCTCAGGTACTGATGCTTGACCCAGGGACTGATCGCGAGGAACAGCGAGCGCGTCCCATTGACGTGATCGAACCCGTTCTGCGGATCGTCCTCAACCACGAAGATCACCGTATCCTTCCAGCACGGACTATGCGAGATGAGGTCGACGGTCTCACCGAGCGCCGCGTCATTATCCTGGACAAAGCGCACGAAGGACCAGGCCGGTCCGTTGGGATTGATGTCGAAGGCGCCCCCACCGTGGTCATTCGGAAAGTACAGGTCTACATAACTGGGCAAATTGCAGACGCCGTTTTCGCGATTGACATAGTGTGACTCGAAGACCTGCTGGAAACGTCCAAAGCGGGTGAACCGAGTCGGATCCTCCGGCAACAATCCGTCCGGAATATGGGTGTTGAATTCCGGGTAGAAGTGGTCGCTGTGATCGCGCAGGATCTTCTCCATCGGAACGTTCACGTGATTGCGAATGCCGGTGGGCTCGGTGGCGTTGTCCTCGTCCACGATCGCAAACTCAAACCCATTCCCGAAGTTGACGAAGTCTTTTCCGTTGCGGGCCAGGTGAGCAAAGATGCCGCCGTGTTCGTCGTAGTCGTTGGGCTCGGGAGAGGAATTGGCGTCGGTGAAGCCCAGGCGTCCCGGATAGGGAACGAAGACGTTCGGATCGTCACCCGAGTCGTTACGCTCCCCGCCGTAGGAGGCGGCCCAGTGAGTCTGCTCGAATTCGGTGGTGAAGTTGTCGTTCAGCCAGCGGTGACCGTCGGAAGAGACCGAAGGCTCGAGAAAGAAGTTGTCGCTGAACGTGAAACGCAGCGCCAGCTCGTGATGGTTCGGCGAAGCGGCGTACCCCAGGGAATAGGCTGGATCACCAGCCACCGGCTGTCCGGTCCGGGTCCGGGTGATGTCCCCAAGAAGCAGGTCGTGGGTGGCGTTTTCCTTGTTGATGAAGATCACGTGCCTGATCTGTGGACTGGGCACACCCGGCTCGGAAGGGATTGGGTTGGGTTCGTGGGGTACCCGTGACGGAATGAATCCGTTGTTGGCGAGCACACGGTGGGTGTAGTCGGAAAGTTGCTTTCCCGAGGGGACCGCAAGCACGTGCACCGTCCCCAAGGTGCTCGATTTGGGTGAACCAAGATTGTTGGGCGGGATGCTGTCGTTGGGCTCTGCTCCGCGGCCGTTGGCACTCGCCACATAGAGCGTGCTGCCGTCGGCACCCACCGAGACACTGCTTGGCCACCATCCTGTGGGGATCAGACCCCGAACCTGGGCGTCTTCCGGTTCTGCCGAGAGATCCACGACGGCGATGGCGTTGATGCCGGCCTCGGCAACATATAACGTTCGCTGATCGGGACTCAGAGCCAGCGCGACCGGCTGAATCCCCTTGATGCGATGATCCGCGCCCTCAAAGAGGGAAAGACTGATGCGCCGAATTTCCTGGCTGCTTTTCCGGTTCAACACCGAGATCGTATCGTCGCTGCCATTGGCGACGTAGACGTAGCTGCCGCCAATCGCCACCGCGTTCGGATGACTTCCACCGTAGGTCTTGACTCCTTCCTGCACATTCCCTACCCTCGGCCCGGCCTTAACGACCTTGACGAGGGAAGGCTCAACCGGGTTGGAGGCGTCAAACACATAGACAGAGGAAGCCTCGGGCGCGTTCGGGCTGCCCAGGCCGGGAACCGTGAAGCTCTGGTCTTGGGCGATGTAGCCGCAAGCAATGCCGTCCGGGAAACTTAGCGCGGTAGGCAGGTTCCGCGGGTCCACCTTGTGAATCGTGATTTGCCGATCGGATGCGGTCTCATCCGGATAGCCTGCCCCTGGATAGCACAGCGGGAAGTCGACATTGTTCGTTCCGACCGGATCGCTCGGGCGCAGACTGCTGTACTGAAACACCCCGACATTGGTCACGTAAAGCGTACGATTGTCCGATGACAAGGCAAGCCCGAATGGGTACCGTCCGACTTTAACCGCCCCTACGGCCGCCGCGAAATTGTCCGGCTCCATCAGATTTCCCTGGCTGTCGACGCCGGTGACAATCTTCGTCGTGTCGATCACCAGCACCTGAAAACCACCCTGGTCGGTGGTGTACAGATATCGCCCGTCGCTGCTCAACACCAGGCGCCCGGGGTAGGTGCCCTTGAAGTAGCTGACCGGTCCATTCGTAACATTCATTCCACCCGTGGGATGGCTGGTGGTGTTGAGGTTCACGCTTCCGACAATCGTGCCTGACGCGGTTTCTCCAACCCAGATATTGCCGTTTTCACCGCCGGAAACATAAAAGCGCGAGCCATCTGGAGAAAGAATTACCCCCAGGAAGGCAGCGTTCAATGGAATCACTGTGGTTTGTGGCGAAGCGGTGTTCAGCTTCTTCACGAGCGTGACCGAAAAAGGTCCGATACCGCTGTTCACGGTCGCCAGGGTGCCGCCATCTTGGGTGACCGCCATGCCGAACGGCTTCGGCGCCCCCACGCCAAGTTCCAAACCGACCGGCGTTACAAATCGTCCGTTTGGTATCACCGCCGCGTCGTAACCATCAACTTGGATATGCAATGTGGCTGGCAGGATGCCTGCCGGCGCCTTGTAGCCAATGGCCTGAGACTGGCTTGCGGCCTCGAAGGTGACGGCAGCGATCGACAAGAGGCCGGCGGCCGCGACTCCGATCAGCGCGACGCGACCTGGCTTGGAGAGGCGTGGTTTCTGGAAATCGGCTGCGCGATGCTTCATCTCATCTCCTCGTATGCAGGCCCGTCGGGTAACCCCCGGGCCTGCGTCGTCTTCAGTTTCGGCTAGTTGCGTTCAGATCTCTTGGAAAAGCGATTGGGGTACCGACACAAGCCTCAACCCCGCGAAGTGGACGTCCGGTCCTTGACTGTGCACGATGAATAGCAACGCCTTGTTACAGCGCGATGACGGAGGGATGAAATGTTTGTTAATGACGTGGCAAGGCGGATCGTCGGAGCAGGCGACCGATATGAGATCAGCCCAGCCCCGCGGGAGCAGCGGTTCGGCGTCGCACAGAGACTTGGACAGGGCCTTGCGTCGTCAGGAAGCCTTCCGTCTGCCGGGCATTCGGACTGAACCTGGTCGCGATGAGGCTGGGGGGAGTGGTTTTGTTCCTGTCAGTTTGGTAGGGATCATCGCCTGCTCGAGGCGCGATCTGGATTGGCCGCAGTGAGAACCCCCAAAAAGGCGCGACTGGGATTCAGAAAAACTCGCTCATCAGCGGTGCCTGGCTGGCCTCTCCCGGATAGGTGGACACCCCCAGACCCTGCAGGATCAGGCGCAGGGTGCTCTGGTGTTGATACAGAGTGGTGGATTGGTAGCTCGACTTTGCTTTGGGGCTGACGATCACCGCAGCCACGTGTCCGCCGCCGTGAGCCGTATCGGTTCCTTCCGACTCATCGAAAACAATGATCAGCAATCCATCCTTCTGAAACCTGGAGCTGGAGATCAGGGCGGCAATATTGTGCTGAAGCCAGAGGTCGGCGACTTCGAGTGGGGCATCGTGAGCGTCGTTCAGCAGGTTGGGAATGATGAGGGAGAAGTTCGGCAAATGGCTGTTCGCCACATCCGAAGCGAATTGAGAGAAGGGAACCAGGTTGTTCTTTTCTGTGCTGCTATTCACTACATCTGTAAAGTAGGCGAGAATGTTGTGGCGCTTTGCATAAGGATAAGCATCGCCTCCGGTGTATCCCACCGAGGGCAGGTCTTCCGCGTACGATTTCCAGCTCTTTCCTGCGGCCACCAGATCGCGGACGATATTGTCGGCGCTCACCGGGCCCGTGAACGAGTCATCATTCGTGATCATCTGCCCGGTCGTGAGCATGAAGTAGTTGCCCATCGAAGGGTGGGTGTTGGCATAGTACTGGGTGGCCACACCGTACCGCGCTGCCAGACTGTTCAGGTAGGGCATCGACGTATTGCCAATCACGTCGGAATAGTCGTGGTTTTCTTCCACCACCAACACCACGTGTCCAAACTGCGGGAACGAACCTGGCGCGCCCGGTGGTGGGCTACCGGGGGCCGAGGAGCCTCCACCGCAACCCGCTTGCGCCAGGAGCAAAAAGCTCACCAGGCACAAGGCGACTATCCGGACAAGCACGGGAACCCACATTGCGATCCTTTCCCCCACTTGATTCATAGCGCGATGTATCGCATGAGAGTGAGGTAGGGATGCCAGGGAGGCGGGGAAGGTTGGCAAAAGACTACGCGAGCGCTGCCGAATTGAGGGATGTCGGTCTTTTAGGGGGCTTACCCGGCATCTACCGGCGACATTGCTTCGAAAGAGAAACAGTAAAAGAGAAAAGGAAGGCTCTAATTCTGCTGTAGGCAGTAAGAAAGACAGGGATGGAGTGTTGAACCGGAGTCCCGTGGGGTCCCGGACGAGGCAGTTCCTCTCAACGCAGGTTCCTGCTGGTTTCCCCCCTGGCGGGCACCAGGCCGGAGCATCTATTGCACCAGCAATCCGTCTACATGGAATTTCCCGATTACCACACTCACGCGATTCCCGGGCTTTACGTACCGTTCCTTGTTCGAGAACACCATCCAGTAAACTTTGCCTATTTCGGGCGTGCTGCTCTGCCGAAGCTGTCCCACTTTCTCCATGGTCGGTACAATCAGCTTCACGTTAGCCTTGGCATCGACCAGATAAGGAACGACCTTTTTATCGTTAAGGGGCTTGGCTTTTTCTGCGTCGGTGACGCGATAGCTGAAGCGAATCATCTGGCCGGACTCCACGGCCTTCACTGCCATCGAGTCAACCCCCCAGGTCACTTCATAGAACTCTCGCTCGCGGTTGGAACCGCCCGCCGAGCGATACGGGGACACCTTTTTTGGAGTGGGGGAGGGCACTGGGGAAGAGACTGGTGCGGAAGGCGCTGCGGAACTTCCAGTCGCCGGACTCGACTGTGCAGGCGCCGTTGAAAGTAAGAGGCCGGTGACTAGAACTCCAGTGAACAGAATCTGCTTTGCATCGCCAACCATAATCTCAGATAGTACCGTTCGATTCCGCATTACGCTACAACTACCTCCGGGTGCAACTTGCCGAACGGCTGGTTGTTTTGAAGCATTCACACCGTTCGTCTCAGAAAACGATACTGCTCGCGAGGAATCCTCGCGAGCAATATCGCAGACTTGTTTCTTAGCGTCCCGTTACAGCAAACAACTGAACGCCAAGTATGGTACCTAAGCCGTTGTCGGTGAAGACGTAGGCTCCGGTACGCGTCGCAGCCGGAGTGGGTGGCGTGAAGGTCACGTTCAACGTGCAAGTCGCACCCACCGCCAGCCCAGCCCCTCCGATCGGGCAATTGTTGGTTTGCGTGTAGCCGGTTCCCGCGAAGGCGAGGTTGCCGATTACCACCGCCGCGCTGCCCGCCGCTGCTGTGTTGCTCACGGTGACGTGAGCAGTAACGGCCGCCGTCGGGGTTCCGAACTGGAGAGTCGGAACTCCCAGAACCGTACCCAGAGTGACACCGGTGGGAGCCGGGGTTACCAAGGCAAAGCCGAGTCGGCCGAGTGGCTGCGTTCCCGTACCGCCCAGAGTCACGGGCGAACCAGTCACCGGAACGCTCGCTGTGATGGTCAGCGTTCCCGTGAACGGTGCGATAGCGTTCGGCGAGAACACAACGTTGATCGTGCAGGTCCCGGCCGCGGTCAAGGTTGTGCCACACGTCCCACCCGCGACTCCCGCCGGCCGCGTGAAGCGAGGCGAGAAGGCTAGGGTGATGCCGGTCAGGGGTGCCGTTCCAGTATTGTGCAGGACCAGTTGCCGAGATGCGGTCGTGCCGCTGGGCACGTTCCCGAACGCCAGGGGACCGCCCGTCACACTAGCAACCGCTGTGGGGCCTGTTGCCGGACTGCCGGCGAACTCGACGGCTCCGGCGTCAACAGCGCCGTCGGCCTTCCTCGCATGGTTGAAGAAGTCGAGCGTCGGCGCCTCCGCGAAGTTCGTGGTGGCAGTGGACGGGATGTAGTTGATGACCGGCGAACCCGCCGCCAGCGCGTAGTTGCCGAGCGTGACATTGCTGACGGTGTTCGTCTGGGCCAGCGGGCCCCAACTGATATTGATCCAGTTGTTGCCCTCGTCAACCGTCGCGGCTGGCGTCAGGTTGAAGACTGGGTTAGGCACGGTGGCGTCCGAGATGCCCGCAGGCACCTGGTAGCCCATCGACGCAAACTCCGGTGGCCATCTCGAACCGTTGCAGTACTGGCTGAGAACGGTCGGGTTGGACGCCGTGTTATTCGAGCCGGCATAACCTGTGGTGCTCGTCAGCACCGAGTACGACGGGGCGAGCGTAATCGTGGAGTTATGGTTGGTCGGACCCGTGTCGCCGCGCACGCCGATGTCCCAATAGCTCGCGGCGACGCAGGCACCAGTGCCACCCGTGATAATCACACCACCACCATTGGGACTGGTAGCGTCCGCTTGCGGCTGGCTCGGTGCTCGCGTCGCGGTGAACGAGTTATAAAGCGCGACTACGTTCTGCTGGTTTTGGGTTCCCGTGCCGAGGGTTCCCACGCCGATGTAGAACGAACGGTTCTGCCAGAACACATCGTTAGCCAGAAGCGGGATCGAAGCCGATCTGCAAGTCCCGTTCGTGGCCGTGGTGCCGGAATAATGCCCTGCGGGGCAAGTGACCGTCGCGGGCAAATTCGCGAACAGGACTGGGCTGTTCTGGATGCTCACCAGGCCGGCGGGCTGAGGTGCCGATGCGGTGCCGCAGTTTGCGGTGCACGTGGGTCCTCCGCTGCTGGCTAAAGGTGCCCCAAAGGTGTTGAAGAGCACGCCCGACGAAGCGGTGGTGTCGTTGGACATGATCGTGTTGTTGATGAGGTTCACCGCTAACGCATCCTGCAGCGAAACTCCAGCGCCATCCCAGCCGGCAACGTTATTGACGATGATATTGTTGGTAACGTTCACCGAGTACCACTGCGCCGGAGTCGTGGGGAAATTGACGACGTCGGTGCCGTTAACTTGCTGGAACCGCAGGCCGCCGCCGCTGCCGCTCTCCGCGGCGTTGCCCATAATCAGGTTGGCATTGATCACCAGGCCGGGACCGGCTCCGTCGCTCGGCGAAATACTGCCCGGGGGCGGCAGGCAATCCGCGTCGGTCGTGGTACCGCATGGAGGATCGACATCGGGGGCGCCCATGACGAGGATACCCCCGCCGTTGGCTGCGATCGTCGGGTTGGTACTCTGATTGAACAGGATGGTGTTGTGCTCGATGTCACCGTTGTAGCTGAACCCCATGTGACCTACGCCACCGCCGTCACCCGTGCTCAGATTCCCGCAAACCCAGTTGTAGTTGAACTTGTAGTAGTCAGAGCCGGTGCAGAAGCTGACACCACCTGCCCCCGCCGGTGTGGCCGAGAACAATTCGTCACCGGTGGAAGAGTTCGACGTGATCGCGTTGTTGTGCAAGCTCACGTTCAAGTTATGGCAGTACGGGAGCGCAAGATTCGTGACATTGCTGGTCTGGCAGGAGCCTGGGGGCGCGTTCACGGCTCCCGCGCCTCCGACATACGACGGCGGAAACTCACCTTGACCAACGTTGATCCCGCCCGAAAGTGTTCCGGAATTGCTGAACACCCGGTTGTTAGCGATTTCCAGGTTATGCCCCCAGGCGTGCACGAAGATGCCGCCGCCCCCCTGGGAACTGTTGGTGATGCCCAAGCCGTCGATGCGCGACGGGTTGCATTGGAAGTTGCTCGGGAACGGATTCGCAACCGTGGCCGTCCCGCAACTGCCAGCCGTAAGCAGGGTGGTGCCGGCCGGGAACGTGCCCCCAACCGTTACCCACGGATTCGATGGGAAGTTCACTCCCTTCGACAACACTGTGATTCCCGCCCCTTCCAGGGCGCCCATCAGACTTGGCTCTTGCAACATCTCAGCTAGGTTGCCGTTTAGGGTGGCATCCCAACCGACAGTTGCTTCCGTCGGTATCCGATCTACCTGTGGATTGTTGGCAGTCGGCGTGAAGTAGCTCCAGCCAGTCCCCGGGCAACTAAACTGACTAGTCGAATCAAAGGGATTGGTGGCTGAGCTCGGCGTACCGTTGAGCGCCAAACCAAACAGGCAATTCACCTCCCGCCGCCAGACATCCAACTTGCCGGCCGGATGGGTATTCGCGTTGATGATGCTGGACGCAGCTCCGACACCTTGCAGCCGGACCGGCTTCCACATCAGCAGCAGTTCGTTGTGGCTAGAGGCTGAGTGCGCAGCACCGGTGGTAGTACACCCAACCATGGTTGTAACTGTCCCCGTAGTCGTGGTGCAGGTGGGATCGACGATGATCAGGTCGCCCGGAGCGGCGCCGTCAATCGCACTCTGGATCGTGCCCGAGGCGGGGACGTGGGTCGGGGCTTTGCCGCCGATCGTGACGGTGATGGTGTCGACCGATTGTTGGCCGTTGGCCGCCGTGATGACCAATTCACCGCACTGTGCGGTTGAGCCTCCGTATTGCGCTTGTTGCTGCATGGCGCACGCCGGCACGGCAGCGGGCACCGTAACCGTAATCTGTGTGTCACTCCAACCCGTAACCGTCGCAGCTACCCCGCCGATGGTCACAGTTCCGGTTCCCTGCGTCCCGCCAAAGCCATAGTGGCGGGTAACAGTTTTCTGGTTGAAAGGAGTGGTTGTGGCCGAGGGTCCGGAGTACGCATTGTTGGGCACAATCTGGTCACCCAGAGCCGTGATCGTGAGGGTGTGACCGGCTGCGCTCACCCAGGGTCCAACTCCGTCCCCATCGACTTCCTTGATCGCGGGCGTGAGAGCCGGGTAGGCGCAGTCAGGGTTGTTGTATCCCGCGCCTG
>Ga0137415_10000580_pt1 | contig 35573 bp, 35 predicted proteins | sample CZODoug3_1_1_16f_FD_183082 | JGI IMG/M metagenome (GOLD analysis project Ga0137415, IMG submission 183082) | Vadose zone soil fungal communities from Angelo Coast Range Reserve, California, USA - CZODoug3_1_1_16fungal (Hybrid Assembly) | ecosystem: Environmental > Terrestrial > Soil > Vadose...
ATCCGGATCGTGAGTAACTCGACCTCGGCGAGGGAGATCTTGACGTCCCCGGCCACGACCAGGCCCTTGTCGAGAACCCGGTCGAGGACGTCGACGAGCCCACTGGCGCGGCCGTTCGAGAACTGGAGATCCGTTCTCATTCGAAGGTGTTCTTTCTCGGCGCTAACTTCTGCCGCAAGCGCAGATTTGTGCCGCGAGTATAGGGTGTTCCAGAAGCTACTCACAACCCATGAAAACTTTTTCCCACCGGCTGCGCGGGGTCCGGCTGCAAGAACTTTACCTAGTTTCGGGGTGGCCGCGCAAGGCCCAAGAGGACCGCCGCCACCACGTTCGCCCCGGCCGCCAGGCGGAAGACCAGACCGTAGCCGCCGGTGGCGTCGTAGACGAGCCCGGCCGCCAACGGACCCCAGGCCGCGATCGAGCCGGCCAGCATGAACAGGAAACCCACGAGGGTGCCCGCCTGGTCCGGTCCGAAGAAATCGCCGACGATCGCCGGAAACAGGGCGGAGATCGTGCCGTAGGAGAAGCCGAAGGCGGCGGCGGTGAGGACGAGGCCGTCGAGCCCCTGCACAGCCGAGAAGGCCAGGAACGCGACGGCCTGGATCGCCGTCCCCGCCACGAGCGCCGGGCGGCGGCCCACGCGGTCCGAGACGGGGCCCATCGCGAGCCGGCCGACCACCGCGCCGGCGCCCAGCGCGCTGACGAGCCACGCGCCGGTGCCGGCGGTGTAGCCGAGGTCGCGGGCGAAGGGCACGAGGTGCACGAGCGGGATGAACACGGCCAGCCACGTCGCCGTGAAGGCTGCCGCGATCAGCCAGAAGACGCTCGTGCCCATCGCACGGCCGAGGCTCCAGGCGCGACCCGCGCGCGCGTCGGGCCGCGCGGGCGTCACCTCGACGCCGTCGGGCGAGAGGCCCATCGACGTCGGGTCGCGCCGCATGACGGTGGCGGCCAGCGCCAGCGCCGCGAACACGCCGACGCCGAAGCCGACGTAGGCGATGCGCCAGCCGACGGCGGCGACGACCCAGTGCGCGAGCGGCGGCAGCGCAAATGTCCCGAGCGAGCCGCCGGTGGAGGCGACGCCCACGGCCAGGCCGCGGCGCCGCGCGAACCACTTCACCACCGTGCTGTTGCAGGGCACGTAGGCGGTGCCCATGCCGAGGGCGCCGAGGACACCGTACAGAACGTACGGCTCCCAGAGCCGCGTGACGAACGCCATGGCCGCGAGGGCGATGCCGAGGAAGAGCGCCCCGGCGGTGATGACGACGCGCGGGCCCCAGCGGTCGGTCAGCCGGCCGGCGGGAAACCCGACGATGCAGTAGCCGAACGCGTAGAGCGAGAACACGCCGGAGAGGCCGGCGCGGCTCCACCGGAACTCGTCGAGCAGCGCGGCGAAGAAGACGCCGAAGCAGTACTGTGCGCCGTAGGCGGTGAAGAGGACGACGAAGGCGGCGGCGACGATTCGCCAGCCGTAAAAGATCACTTCCGGCCGTTCTTCGGCACGCCGTTCTTGGGCAGGATCTCCGCCAGGAATTTTCCGGTGTACGAGCCGGCCGTCTGCGCGATGACCTCGGGCGGGCCCTCGGCCACGATCTCACCGCCCTCATCGCCGCCCTCGGGACCGAGGTCCACCACCCAGTCGGCGGCGCGGATCACGTCGAGATGGTGCTCGACGAGGACGATGGTATTGCCGGCGTCCACCAGCCGGTGGAGGACCACGAGCAGCTTCTTGACGTCGTCGAGGTGCAGGCCGGTGGTCGGCTCGTCCAGGATGTAGAGCATCTCGCCGGCGGCGCGCGCGGCCAGCTCCGCGGCAATCTTCAGCCGCTGCGCCTCGCCGCCCGAGAGTGTGGTGGCGGGCTGCCCGAGCCGCAGGTAGCCGAGCCCGACGTCCTGCAGCACGCGGAGACGGCGCGCGAGGGCCGGGGTGGCCGCGAAGAAGTCCACCGCCTCGTCCACCGTGAGCGCGAGCACGTCGGCGATCGATTTGCCGCGATGCTTGACGCCGAGCACCTCGGGGCGATAGCGGCGGCCCTCGCACTCCTGGCAGGACACGTACACATCCTCGAAGAAGTACATCTCGAGCTTCTGGAAGCCGTCGCCCTGGCACGACTCGCAGCGGCCGCCCGGCACGTTGAAGGAAAACGCGCCGGCGCCGAGCCCCAGCGCCTTGGCGCGCGGCAGGGCGGCGTAGAGCTTGCGGATCTCGTCGAAGGCCTTCACGTAGGTCACGGGATTGCTGCGCGGCGTGCGCCCGATCGGCTCCTGGTCGATGAGCCGCACGCCCTTGAGGTACTCGATGCCCGTCACCGCGGTGTAGGCGCCCGGCGTCTGGAACTCGGTCTTGAAGGCGCGCGCGACGGCGCGATAGAGCGTGTCGTGCACGAGCGTGGACTTGCCGGAGCCCGACACGCCGGTGACGACGGTGAGGGTGCCGAGGGGCAGCCGCAGCGTGAGGTCCTTCAGGTTGTGCTCGCGCGCGCCGGTGAGGACGAGCTGGCGGCGGCCCGGGCGGCGCGAGAGCGGGGCGGGGATCGACTCGCGCCCGGTGAGATAGCGCGCGGTGAGCGAGCGCGTGGTCTTGCGGAACTCGTCCTGCGAGCCGCTGAAGACCACCTCGCCGCCGCGCTCGCCCGAGCCGGGACCGAGCTCGATCACGTGGTCGGCGGCTTCGATGAAGGCGCGGTCGTGCTCGACGACGACGACCGTGTTGCCGGCCGTGGCGAGCTCGCGGCAGAGGTCGGCCAGCCTCGCGGTGTCGCGAGCGTGGAGTCCGATCGACGGCTCGTCGAGCACGTACAGGGTTCCGACCAGCTGTGAGCCGAGCTGGTTCGCGAGGTTGATCCGCTGCGCCTCGCCGCCCGAGAGCGAGCGGGTCTGGCGGCCGAGCGTGAGGTAGCCCAGGCCGACGCGCAGCAGGAAGGTCAGCTTGGCCGCGAGCTGGCGCAGGATCTCGCGCCCGACCGCCGCCTCCCACGCCGTGAGGCTCAGGGATTCGAGGGTGGCCGCCGCGCGCTCGATCGTGAGCCCCGTGAACTCCGCGATGGTCAGCCCCGCCACCTTCACGGCGAGCGCGGCGGGCTTGAGCCGCGCGCCCGCGCACACGGGGCAGGGGGACTGGGTGCGGTAGCGCGAGAGGAAGACGCGCACGTGCAGCTTGTAGCGGTAGGACTCGATCTCCTCGAAGAAGCCGTTGATGCCGGGGAACTTGCCGTCGCCGTCGTAGACGAGCGTGCGCTCGCGCTCGCCGAGGCGCTCCCACGGGACATCCAGGTCCACGCCCGCGCGCCGCGCGGCGCGGACGAGCTCGCGCTGATACCACTTGCCCGACGGGTGCGTCCACGGCTCGATCGCGCCCGCGCCGAGGCTGAGCGCGCGATCGGGCACGACGAGCGACTCGTCGTACTTGAGCACGTTGCCGAAGCCCTTGCACTCCGCGCAGGCGCCCAGCGGGTGGTTGAAGGAGAAGAGCAGCGGCTGCGGCCGCTCGAGCGCGGCGCCGCACGCCCCGCAGCGGAACTCCTCGGTGAACGCGCGCCGCGTGGCGCCCACGACGTCCACCGCGACCCGCCCGCCGCCCTCGCGCAGCGCCGTCTCCAGCGAGTCCACGAGGCGCGCGCGGCCGTCGGCGACCAGCACGACGCGATCCAGCACGACGTCGAGCTCGGGCGCGCGGAGCGTGGCGGGCGGCGGCGTCGTCAGGTCCACGACCTCGCCGTCCAGGCGGACGCGCGCGAATCCGCGGCGCGTGAGGGCGGCCCACACCTCCGCCGGCGGCACGCCCGTCGGGACCGGCAGCGGAAAGGTCACGAGGGCCCGCGCGCCTGCGTGCTCGCCCAGCAGGGCGTCGGCGATGGTCGTCGCCGAGTGGTGGCTGGCGGCGGGCGCCCCGCAGGCGGCGCAGTGCACCCGGCCGACCTTCGCGTAGAGCAGTCGGAGGTAGTCGTAGATCTCGGTCGCGGTGCCGACGGTGGAGCGTGCGGTGCGCACGGGATTCTTCTGCTCGAGGGCCACCGCGGGACGGATCTGCTCGATGCGGTCGACGTCGGGCCGGTCGATCCGCTCGAGGAACATCCGCGCGTACGTCGAGAGCGACTCGATGTACCGCCACTGGCCCTCGGCAAACAGCGTGTCGAACGCCAGCGATGACTTGCCCGAGCCGGAGACGCCGGTGACGACGGTGAGGCGATCGTGCGGGATCTCGACCGAGACGTTCTTGAGGTTGTTCTGCCGGGCTCCCTCGATGCGGAGAGCCGGGGGTTGCGACATTGCGAGCGGTCCTCCTGAGGTGGGTAGTGTACTGGAGGTGCTATCATGGCGTCCAGATGTCGGACCCGATCCACGTGCTCGTCGTCGACGACGACAAGAACGTTCGGAGTCTGCTGGTCGCCGTCCTCTCGCGCTCCCCGTTCACCGTCGTCGAGGCGGCCTCGGGCGGCGATGCGATGGCGCACCTGGCGCGCGAAGAGTTCGATGTGGCCCTCGTGGATCTCCAGCTGCCCGATCACTCGGGACTGGACATCTTACGGTGGGCGCGCGACGCCGACGTGGACGCCGAGCTCATCGTGTTGACAGGCCACGCCGACGTCGAGACGGCGGTGGAGGCGATGCGCCTCGGCGCCTACGACTTCATCACCAAGCCCTGGAAGAACCCCGAGCTGCTCGAGGTCGTTGCGAAGGCGGCGGAAAAGAAGGCGCTGCGCCGCGAGAACTGGGCGCTGCGCGAGGTCATCACCCGGCGCGACGGCCTCCCGACGATCATCGGCGAGAGCCCGGCGGTGAACGAGGTGCTCGGGGTGATCGGGCGCGTGGCCGCCACCGACAGCCCGGTGCTGATCCACGGCGAGAGCGGCACCGGCAAGGAGCTGGTGGCGCGCACCATCCACCTCCGCAGCAAGCGCGCCGGGCGCCCGTTCGTGTCGATCAACTGCAGCGCGCTGCCCGACACGCTGCTGGAGACGGAGCTGTTCGGCCACCGCAAGGGCGCGTTCAGCGGCGCCGTCACCTCGCGCGTCGGTCTCTTCGAGGCCGCCAACGGCGGCACCCTGTTCATGGACGAGATCGGCGAGATGTCGGCGGCCATGCAGGTGCGCCTGCTCCGCACGCTCGACTCCGGCGAGGTGCGGCGCGTGGGCGAGGAGCGCGCCTTTCACGTGGACGTGCGCATCGTGGCCGCGACGGCGAAGGACCTCACGCGCGAGGCCACCGAGGGCCGCTTCCGCTGGGACCTCTTCTATCGCGTGTGCACGGTCGTCGTCGACGTGCCGGCACTGCGTCAGCGCCGCGAGGACGTCCCGCTGCTCGTCCAGCACTTCCTGAGCGCCAACGTCGGCGCGCGCAAGCCGCTGTCCTTCGCGCAGGACGCGCTCGAACGCCTCATGGCCTACGACTGGCCCGGCAACATCCGCGAGCTCCGCAACCTCGTCGAGCGGCTGCAGATCCTCCACGAGGGCTCCGACGTGCACGCCGCCGACTTGCCCCCCGAGCTCTCGCGCGCGCGCTCCCCGGCGGCCGTCGAGAGCGAGGCCGACCCCGTGCTGGTGCCGCTCGCCGACGTCGAGCGGCGCCACGTGGAGCGCGTGCTCAACGCCACGGGCTGGAACAAGGCCCGTGCGGCGCGCGTGCTGGACGTGGACGTCAAGACGCTCAACAAGAAGATCCGCGACTTCAGCCTCGAAAAGCGCTCCTAGGAGTTTCTCCGCCCGCCCCGGAGATCCTCCCAGGACAGCCCTCGGAGGAATGTTCTACGACGCCTGTTACCACACGTACTTAGAGCGCATGCGGCGTGGCACCATCGTTGCCATTATTGAAGATGCGTATGAAGAAGCCACGACGCGCCGCCGAGCAGCCCCGGGTCAAGGCTCCAACGTCCGAGGTCGTCCTCTGGCGCCCCAGCATCGTGCTGGCGAGCCGGATCGAGGCGCCGGCGCGGCGCAAGCCGGTCACGCTCGCCGCGCCGACCGCGCATCCCGACGCCGGCGAGCCGCGCATCGTAGGCTCGATCCTCTCGCTCGCCGATGCCGGCGCCACCCTGGCGGCGTGCGCCGCCGACGCCCGGGCGCGGGCTCTCGAGGCCGCCTCCGAGCGCGAGCGCGTCTCGGCCGCGATGGCCGCGTATCGATTGGAAGAGTCGTTCGACCAGGCACTCACGGGCGCCTATCGTCGTGTCTCGGCGCTCATGGAAGAGCGGGGGTTGGCGTGAGGGATTCGCGGGCGAATCTGGCGATGTCTTCGAACGTGGCGGTCTCGTCGAACGTGTATTACCTGCCGGCGCCCGAGCCGGTCGCCGAGCCCATCCCCGCGCCGCGCTGGAGCAGCGTCGGCCGTACCTGGTGGCGCCTGCGCTTCGCGCTCGCCGGCATCCGGCTCGCCCTCAGGTCCGCGCCCGCGCCCCTGTTCACCGAGGACGAGACGCTCGCTACGCTGGACGGGCGCGCCGAGATGATCGACCGGCGCCCGCGCCAGACGCGGCCCGCGCGCGTGATCGACTTCGACGCCGCGCGCGCCCGGCTGCGCCCTTAGCCGTCGCCACGCCGTAACCGTACAACCACATCATCGTTCGCATGGGGGGTTCGGGGGGCCATCGGGCCCCCCGAACTTTTTGTGTGTGGTAGAGTCGGCGGCCGATGCGGCCTCGCCTCGCCTTCGTCGCCATCCTTGCCGCGCTCGCCGGCGGCTGCTCGCAGTCGCCGAGCGATCCTCTCGCCGAGCGGGGCCGTCAGGTCTATCTCTCGCAGTGCACGCAGTGCCACGCGGTGGACCCCTCGCAGCCCGGCCCCGTGGGCCCGCCCGTCAAGGGCTCGTCCCGCGAGTTGCTGGAGGCGAGGATTCTGAAGGGAAGCTATCCGCCCGGCTACAAGCCCAAGCGCCCGACCAACGTCATGCCGCCGCAACCCGCGCTCGCGCCGGAGATACCGGCACTGGCCGCGTATCTGAAATAGGGGGGAGCGGCGCTCGCTCCCCCCGGTCCGTCAATGGGTTAGTGCAGCAGGATGCTGAGACCGAAGAAGAGAATGGCCGTCAGGATGAAGCCGCCCCAGAACGTCCCGGTCAGCGTGCTGAGCATCTTCTTGCCGGCGCCGGTCGTGCCGACCATCGCGTTGATCTCGGCGGCGGCCAGGACCACGACGAGCAGCACCAGCGCGCCGATCTTCGCGCCGCGACCCGTGGGCTCGGACATGGTGAGGTGCTTGGCGGCGCCCATGAAGAAGAGCATGGGGATCGAGAGGAGCACGTTCGTGCGCGACGCGAAGCCCGCGCGCTGACCGCGCGCCGCCGCCTCGGCAATGGCTTGACCACCCTTCGCGACCTGCGTGGCCGACGCGATGATGACCTGCTGGGCGGGCCAGATCACGAACCACACGTTGAACCACATCAGGCTGCCCAGCATGCCGCCGAAGAAGATCTTCCAGCCGTACGAGCTGGCGAAGAACTCCCGGACGCCGGCGTACTGCGCGAACATCACGTGCAGGATGATGAGCCAGCCGGTGATGAAGGTGAACATCGCGCCCCACCGGAACCACCACAGGGCGCGGCCGACCAGGCTGCCCACGATCATCCCCGAGCGGACTTGCGGCTCGGCGGTCGCGAAGAACGGAGTCTGCACGAAGTTGAAGTAATACAGCATTCCGATCCACGTGATGCCCGCGAGGAAATGAAACCACCGCAGCAGTAACTGCAGCCCTTCACCGCTGACTAGGACCATGGGTTCCGCCTCCCCTGGGGGGTTGGACTACTCCTCGTCCGCCTCGTCCTCGTCCTCGTCGTCGTCCTCGTCCTCGTCGTCGTCTAGGTCGTCGTCGTCTTCGAGGTCGTCGTCCTCGTCCTCGTCGTCGTCCTCGTCGTCGGCCTCCTCTCCCTCGGTGGTGTCGGCGTCGAAGCCGTCGTCGTCCTCGTCGAAGTCCTCGTCGTCGTCGTCATCGTCGTCGAGGTCGTCGTCGAGATCATCGTCTTCCGCGTCGTCCTCGTCGTCGTCGTCGTCATCGTCCTCGATGTCGTCGTCGTCGTCGAGCTCTTCGCGGCGGAGCGTGGGGTCGTCGTGCCAGGGGTGTCGCCGGAACTGCATGTGAAGAGTCCTCCGAACCGCGCTGCCTGAATAGCCGGAAGTCGGATTGCCCGTGCGGATTATAGCAAAGGGTCCTCGGCACGGCGGCGCCATGATTTAATGTCGCGCGACATGGGCCACGATCTCCTCGCGGCCATCGCCCTCAGCGTCATCGCCGCCGCCACCCTCGCCCTCCTCGCGCGCGCTGGAGATCGCGACCGTCGCCGGCAAGCTCACGCTTGGCATCCTCATCTTCTTCCAGGATGACGCCGAGACGCTGTACGCGGAGGGCGCGCACGACGTCCTGATCCCGCCCGCGCTCGCCGCCGCGCACCTCTATGAGCTGCCCGCCGGGCCATCCGACGCCACGCTGGCGGCGGCGCGCCGCCGGCAGGCGGCGGAGGTGTTCGGGCGCCAGGCTGGCTGGGCCTCTCATGCGGTACACTCCGTTCGTTGCGCGGTCGTCCCGGCCATTCGGCGGTGTAGCTCAGCGGCAGAGCAGGGGTCTCATAAGCCCCGTGTCGGAGGTTCAATTCCTCCCACCGCCACCAACTTACTCGAAAGAAAATCCAGATCCGTCCTCCGCTCCAGGTGTGCAGCGCCGTTGACCGAAGGTCCAATGGCGGCATCGACGGCGCCGGGTGCAACCTCACGCACAGAGGAGGACCCGTGATGATCGCTCGTCGTCCGAAGTCGGGAGTCACGCCTAGTGACGTTCAAGAGGTCCGAAGAAGGTTCCACGACATCATCAGGAAGGCCGCTCACATGGCCGAGGCCCCATCCAAGCATGCCGCTGCGTGGTCACCGCGTTCGTTGGCCCGCGCGCGATACTGACTCCCGGTGGATCCCCGCAGTAGCTCCGATGCACCCGACGCTTGCCCGCGCGCCCTTCTCCGTCCCGGCTGGGTCTACGAGCGAAAAGAGGACGGCGAGGGCATACTGACCTCAAGGCGCCATCGCGGCGTGCCTGGAGGAGACCATGAAGAGACAGTGCAGGGACTTCGTTACCGTGCCGGCCGCTGGCGTGGTGCTCGTCCTCTTGCTGAGCGCCGGCCAGGTCGCGGCCGCCGAGCTGGCCCCAGGCCCGGAGGCGACGACGGGCGCGTCGACGTCACAGCGCGCGAACAACCATGCGGACTATCACGCCGACTACCGCGCCAACGGCACTGAGGACCGTGCCAAGGGCGCGGAGGACGACTCCACTCCGCGACGCGACGAGCGGCGCGATTTCCCGCGCGACTGGCGAAATGCGCCCGGCATGGATCGTTACGGGCGGCCGGGCCTGGGCTGGCCGCGCTGATACCCGGGCGCGCACGATCTTCAGTGTGGAGGCCGCCGCGGGGGCGGAAGAGGCAACGTCTGCTCCTCGGTCACGGCTGATCTGTTGAGTTCGGTTCCTCCCACCGCCACCACACTCGCGCCGCTGATGGCGAGTCGCTCGGCCATGTGTGCCAGCTCGATCGGCGACTTCGCCTTGAGCTTCTTCATCATCCTCGAGCGACGGACCTTGACCGTGATCTCGCTGATGCCCAGGCGTGAGGCGATCTGCTTGTTCAGCAGGCCGGCGACGACGAGTCGCATCACTGCCATCTCGCGAGGCGTCAACGACTCGAAGCGCTTGCGCAGCTCTTCTCGCTCGGCATTCTGCGCGCGCGCGACGCGGTCCTGATCGAGCGCTTGCTGGACGGCATCGAGGAGCTGGTGGTCACCGAAGGGCTTCGTGAAGAACTCCACCGCCCCCGCCTTCATGGCCTGCACGGACATGGGGACGTCACCATGTCCGGTGATGAAGATGATCGGGATCGTCGTCCGGGTCCGTAGCAGCTCCCGCTGGAGGTCGAGGCCGCTCGGCCCCGGCAGCCGCACATCGAGGATCAGGCAGCCGGGGCCATGGCGCAACGGACTGTCGAGGAACTCCTGAGCCGTTCTGAAGATCTGGCCGCGAAGGCCGACCGAATCGAGCAGCCTCTTGATCGCGCCGGCGACCGCGTGATCGTCGTCGACGATGAACACGATCGGCTCCACGTCGCTCACGGCGCCGGCCCGCTGTGGGCGGGCAGGGTGAACTGAAACGTCGCGCCGCCGCCGACGTCGGGCGTGGCCCACAACCGTCCACCGTGCGCCTCGATGACCGATCGGCTGATCGACAATCCCATGCCGAGCCCGTCGGGCTTCGTCGTGTAGAAGGCGTCGAACAGCCGGTCGGGATCGCCCTCGCCGAGGCCGATCCCCGAATCCGTCACCGCGACCAGGACGATGAGGTCCCCATCGAACTTCTGGCATGCCGAGCTCACGACGAGGTCGCGGCGCCGATCGGTCGCGGCCGCCATCGCTTCGATCCCGTTCATGACGAGATTCAGCACGACTTGCTGGATCTCGATGCGACGGCCGAGAACGGCGGGAAGGTCGGTGGCGAGGACATCCCTGACGGCCACCGCGTGCCGGCGAATCTCCGTTTGCAGCACCACCAGCACTTCGTGGATCAACGCGTTGATGTCGAGCAGCGTTCGCTCGCCCGTGGACTTTTTCAGGAACGCCCGGGTGCCCGCGATGACCTCGCCGGCGCGCTCCGCATCCTGCATGATGCAGCGGACCGCCTCCAGCGCTTTCTCGAGGTCGGGAGCGTCGCGGTCGAGGAATCGCAGGCATGATCCGCCGTTGGTCACGATGGCGGCGAGGGGCTGGTTCAGCGCGTGCGCGAGCGACCCGGCCAGCTCGCCCATCGCCGTGACCCGCGTCACGTGCGCCAGCTCGCTGTGGGCCTTCTGCAGGGCTTCCTCTGCCTGGTGCCGGTCTTCGACGTCGGTGTTCGTGCCGAACCACTGCGCGAGCTCCCCTTGATCGTCGAGCACCGGGACCGCGCGGGACAGGAATCGACGATAGTGCCCGTCGCGGCCGCGGAGGCGTTGCTCCACCTCGTACGGTGTGCGCTCGGACCACGCCTGGCGCCACGCCGCCTCCACCCTCGGGACGTCGGCCGGATGAACGGCGGCCCAGCCGCCCCGACGCAGCTCCTCGCTCGTCAGCGCCGTGTAGTCGATCAGCCGCTGGTTCCAGTAGCCCATCGAGCCGTCGGGCAGGTACGTCCACACGTGGTGGGGGATGGTTTCCGCCAGCAGCCGGAAACGCTGCTCGCTCTCCCTCAGCCGCTCTTCGGCGCGCTTGCGCTCCGTCGTATCGATGATGGTGCCGACGTATTCGACGAGGTCTCCGCGGTCGTTGAAGACCGGGCGGGCCAGGCTCCGGATGTGCCGGACCGTTCCGTCGGGCCGAACGATCCGGCACTCGACTTCGAAGTCGGACTTGTCGCGTACGAGCCGATCGAAGGCCTCCTGCACCCGGGGCCGATCATCCGGGTGAATCCATTGCAGCGCGCTGGGGTACGAGGGTCGGACGGTCTCGGGGTCGACACCGATGATCCGAAAGTGCTCCGCCGACCACAGGAGTTGATCCGACGCAACATTCCAGGACCAGCTTCCCGTGTGACTGAGGCGTTGCGCGTCGGCCAGATTGGCTTCACTTCGCCGCAGCTCTTCCTCGGCGCGCTTTCGATCGGTGACGTACCGCTGAAAGACGGCGACGCCGCCATTCGCGCTGGGACAGATGCGATTCTCGATCCATTCGCCCAACCCGGCGTAGTAATGCTCGTGCGTGATCGGCAGCCGTTCGCGCATGACCCGACGGAACACAGCCTCGGCCGGCGTGTTGGGGAACTCCTCCCAGACGACTTTCCCGATGAAGGCCGCCGGATCCTTGCCGAGGCTCCTGAGCTGCGCTTCCGCGTGCGCATTGAACTCGATCACCCGCCAGTCCCGGTCGAAGGCGAAAAACCGGTCGGGCATGGTGTCGACGATCGTCTTGGCGCGGTCGAGCTCGGCCAGCGTCCCGGCCCGTCGTTTCTCGGCCTCGGACGCGCGCACGTCCGCGAGCGACGTGGCGATGCGGTCGGCGATGAGCGCCAAGAAGCTTCGATAGCTGCTGTCGAGGACCCGGCGCGGGCTCGCGCCGATGACGACAAGCCCCGCCACGGCGTCGGGCGCGGCGGCCGGGACCGGCAGCACGAGCGCCGTCTCGATCGGATCGACCCAGAGTGTGCCCGCCTGCGGGCGCTCGAGCTGTCGCATGTCGTACTCCGCAGGGCGCCGACTCGAGAGAACCGCGGCGAGCGGCCACGCCGGTGTGGTGGCCTGCCCCGTGGACCGTGGCAACGCATCGACGACGTCCGGAGGACCAACCGTCGCCTTGATCGCCGCGTGGCCTGCCTCGTCGACGACGTAGATGCCCGCGAAGGGAACGTCATAGGGGTTGTCGGCGAGCGTCGCCGCCGCGTCCCGGCACGCGGTCTCGACCGTCAGCGCCGTCCCGGTCGAGCTCGCTCCGAGCCGTCGCAACGTCTCGAGCCACCTCGCGCCGACCACCTGCTGCGTCGTTTCGATGCAGGGCGTGAAGATGCCGTCGACGGTGCGGACGTCGTCGTTCAGGATCGGTCCATACATGAATCGGACATAGACCTCCTCGCGCGGGCGGTTCCGCGCGAAGAAGAGCAGGGTGTCCTCCGACCACGTGGCTCGTCCCGTTGCCCGTACGCCTTCGAGGATCGGGCCGATGACGTTCCAGCTATCGGACCACGCCTCACGGCCGGGGCGGCCGAGGAAGCGCGGATGCCCGGCCTCCCCGAGGAAGGGGCGGTACGCGTCGTTGTACAGGATCGTGAAGTCGGCGCCCCACCACAGCACGATCGGGACGGGCGACGTGAGACAGATGCTGACGCATGTGCGGAGGTTCTGTGGCCATTCTTCGGGAGGCCCCAGCGACGTCGTCGACCAATCCAGGGCCAGCAGACGACTCGCCAGCTCGCTGTCGCCGGGAAAGACGCGTTCGAGGCGTGATGAAGAGGTCGTGCTCATCGCGGCCTCAAGAGTACGGCGTTCCTAGGCCACTAATCTGGAATCATTGACCGTCTCGACGGGGAGGCGCACCGTGAATTCGCTGCCCTTCCCGGGGCCATCACTCGACGCCGTGACGACGCCGCCGTGCAGGGCGACCAGTCGCTCGACGAGGGCGAGTCCGAGGCCAAGCCCTTCCGAGTAGCCGCCCGGCGGCCGTACTTGCGTGAACAGCGTGAAGATGTCGTGCAGCTTGTCGCCGGCGATCCCGATACCGTTGTCGCGAACGCTCACGCGCGCGTGCGCGTCTTCGCGCGAGACGGTGAGCCGGATGTCGCCGCCGTCGGGCGTGTACTTCGCCGCGTTGTCCAGCAGATTGGCCAGCAGCTGTGTCAGTCGCACCTGGTCGGCCCGGACCTCCAGCGGTTCATCCGGGATGTCGACCCTCAGGTGTTGCCCCCGGCGATCCATGCGCGGGCGCGTGACACTGACGGCGTCGCTGACGGCGGCGAGCAGTGGGATCGTCTGTAGTCGTACGTCGAGCTTGCCCTGAGTGATGCGGGACAGATCGTTGAGGTCGTCGACCATGCGCGACAGGTGTCGGGTCTGCTGACGCAGAACCTCGAACGCCTGCTCGACGCCGCGCTCGGGTACCGCGGCGATCTTTTCCAGCACCGCGGTCGCGGTGAGGATCGCGGCCATCGGATTGCGCAGCTCGTGTCCCAGCATGGCCAGGAACTCGTCCTTCCGCCGATTCGCGGCGACGGCCGCCTCGTAGACGCTCCAGCGCTGCAACGCCGCCGCGGCCAGATCCGCGAGTGTGCGGAGTACGCTCTCGTCTTCTCCGTCGAATCGTCGCTCCTCGGTGTGCGCGACGATCCAGAGGGTGCCCACGGCCTGGCCGTCGCGATAGACCGGAACGAGCAGGATTTCGACGAAGCGAGGCTCGGCCGCGACGGCCGGGAAGCGTCTATCCGGTAGGCGCATCAGCTGGGTTGCGCCCTCGTCGACGCAGACGCCGCACGGACTCGCGGCGCGGGGTATGGTCCGGTGGCGAGAGGAGGCGTGGACGCCCGCGACCGCTTCCCACCGGAACACCTCACCGTCGAGGAGACTGAGACCGGCGGAGTCAGCCCGACAGAGGTGCAGCGCCGCCTCGGCCAGTCGTTGCAGCATCGTCTGCGGATCTCGCGTCAGCTCCACGAGGAGCTCCGCGAGCGCGCGCCGCTCCTGCGCGTGATCGGCCGGACGTCGCGGCCGCGCCGCGAGCGCCGCTCGGATATCGACGTCGCTCAACGTGGCCCTGGACGGTTGATCCACCTGCGACGGGCCGCGCGGTGTGCCGGATTCGTCGGCGCGACTGTCCACGGCAACCTCCACAACAACCGGCGTGGGACCGCCGTTCGTGCTCTCTCGAGTCCGAGCGTTCCATCGGCGGGCCGCGGGCGGAGCCGGACGGGCCCCGCCGCAGCCCGAAAGATTTTCGGCGCGACTCCATGGGCGCGGGCGCATGCGCGGGTGATGACGTTCGATTCGAGAAGCCGGCCTGTGCGCCACGCCTTGGCCATTCGCGGGCCAGCGTAGGTAGTGCGGTCGGCGCTGGCTAGATATACGTTCGTATATCCATAGGTGGTCATGGTCCGAACATGGCGTGCCGCGCGCCTGTCCGCGTGTCGATCGGCATCCCGGCGCCGGCCGAGGTCGTAAGTTGCGGGAATCTCTCGTGAAAGAAAGATCGTTCCTCCACGCGGCTCGCCCGCGCGATCCGCCGGCACGTCGCGATCACGCGAACGACCGCGTTGGCGACGAGCGGTTACCTTACCTATCGCCGGCCGGCGTGAGGTGCCGTCCGTCGGACGTTGAGCCACCTCTTCCGGACCGTGGGACACCGGTGGGCGACCGATACTGAACGCGATGGGGGTCGAGGGATCCACCGGGCGTTCACGCCAACGATGAATCACGGAAAGGAGCCGACCATGGCCAACCAGCAGGGCAAGCGTCAGGACGAGCGCGAGTCGACCACGATGGAGAAATCCGGCGACGGCGGCGAGCGTGGCCTGGCGACGCGGCAGTACCAGGATCCGCTCTCGATGCTGGACTCGCTGTTCGAGCGCATGCAGCGCGACTTCTTCGGCACGACGCTGTTCAACGCCATGCTGCCCGCCGGCGCCGCCGAGGGCGATCGCGGCGTGGTCCGCGTGCCACGCATGCAGATGCGCGACAGCGGCGACGCCATCGAGCTGACCGCCGAGCTCCCGGGGATCGAGCCCGACAAGGTGAAGGTCGAGCTGGAAGACGACATGCTGACCATCAGCGGCGAGGCCGAGGCCAAGGAAGAGCGCGAGGACGAGCGGATCGAGCGCTCCGTCAGCTTCTATCGCCAGATCCCGCTTCCGGACAGCGTCGATGCCGACCAGGCGCAGGCGTCCTACAACAACGGCGTCCTGACCATCCGCTTCCCCAAGCGTGCCGAGCGCAGCAACGCCAAGCAGATCCCGGTCACCACCGGGCAGAGCGCCCAGCAGGGTGGACAGCAGACAGGACAGCAGGCGAAGGACAAAGCGGCCTGAGGACCGAGGCGCCGCCGGCCGCCGGCGGCGCCATCATCAAAAGGAGCCGGCCATGGACCTCATCGGCAAGTCCCTCGGTATCTGGGTCAACCGCGACGAGATCGTGGAAATCTTCGGCCTGCACCCGGCCAGTACGGCGAAGGTCTTCATCGTCGGCGGCGAGGTCATCGGTGCCATTCCCGCTCTCGGCCTCTTCATGCGCCTCGACACCGTCGCCGTGTCCGGCGAGTCGGAGGACATCTTTCCCGACGTCGCCAAGGATCGGCCGCGCCGGCTGATCCGCTGGGAATACATCCGGGCCGCCGAGATCTTCGAGGACAAAGTGCAGACGGAGCGCGTGACGGGGTACCATCCGCGCGCCGCGTAAGCGAGGGCCGGCACCCGCGTCCGTCTGCTACACTGCACGACCGTGAGCTCCAGCGCCGACATCCTCGTGCAGCACGACGGCCCGATCGCCACCGTCGTCTTCAACCGCCCGAAGATGCGCAACGCCATCAGCTACGCCATGTGGGTCGAGATCGCGCGCCTCACCGAGGGACTCGTCAAGGACGATTCGGTGCGCGGCATCGTCTACCGCGGCGCCGGCACCGTGGCCTTCGCCTCGGGCGCCGACATCTCGGAGTTCCAGGAGCAGCGCAAGGACGCCGAGTCCTCGCAGCGCTACGGCGAGGCCACCGCCGCCGCCTACGCGGCGATCCGCGAGTGTCCAAAGCCGACGGTGGCGATGATCTACGGCTTCTGCATGGGCGGCGCGATGGGCATCGCGATGGGCTGCGACCTGCGCTTCGCCGCCGAAGGCTCGAAGTACGGGATTCCGGCGGCCAAGCTGAGCATCGTGTATCCGACCGACGCGATCGGCCAGCTCGTGGACCTCGTGGGCCCCGCGTACGCGAAGGACATCCTGTTCTCCGCGCGCACCGTCGGCGACCGCGAGGCGCTCGCCATCGGTCTCATCCAGCGTCTGGTGCCCGAGTCCGATCTGGAACGCACGACGTACGACTATCTCAAGGCGGTCAGCGAGAACGCGCCGCTCTCGGTGCGAGGCAGCAAGCAGACGATCCAGTTCTACCTCGCCGGGTATACGGAGGAGCGTCGCGGGCGGCTGCGCGAGCTGTCGCGCGAGGCGGCCGCGAGCGAGGACTACAAGGAGGGCACGCGGGCCTTTCTCGAAAAGCGCCCGCCGAAGTTCCAGGGCCGCTGAGCCCGGTGCGGCTCGAGTTCCTCAGCTCGACGCCGCCGAGCCCGACGGAGGGCAGCGGGACCTGGGTCGCCATCGATGGCGTGGTCCGTGGGCTCAGGCACCTCGGCCACGTCGCCCGCCTCCGACCGATCACCGCGCGCAGCGGCGTTCATACCTTCGACCGCTGGCGCTACAACCGCGCCATCGTGCGCGACCCACCCGACGCCGACGTCGTCGTCGGCGTGGACCTCGACGGCTACCACTGGGCGCCGCGACGCCCGCGCGGCGTGCGCTACGCCGTGATGCTCAAGGGCATCATCGCCGACGAGCTCCGCAACGAGCGCGGGCTCGTGCGCGCGCTGCTGACGCTGCAGGCGCGGTGGGAGCGCGCGAACGTCCACCTCGCGGAGCGGGTCATCGTGCCCAGCCGCTACTCCGCCGGCGTCGCGCACGAGGTCTACGGCGCCCCGCGCGAGCGCATCGCCATGGTGCCGGAGCCCGTCGACCTCGCGGAGTGGCGGCGGCGCTTTGCCGAGGCGCCCCGCCGAGAGCCGGGGCCGCCGACCGTGCTCTCGGTTGCGCGCATGTACCCGCGCAAGCGGCTGGACGTCCTGCTGCGGGCCGCCGCCGGCCTGCGTGCGCGAATCCCGGGCGTCCGCGTGCGCATCGTAGGGGAGGGTCCGGAGTCTGCCCGCCTGCGCGGCCTGGCGGCAAGCCTCGGGCTGGAGGGGGCCGTGACGTTCCTGGGCGAGATCAGCCGCTCGGCGCTGGCCGTAGAATATGTGGGTGCCGACTGCTTCTGCCTGCCGACCGTCCAGGAGGGCTTCGGGCTCGTGTTCGCCGAGGCGATGGCCGCGGGACTGCCGATCGTCGCGTGTCGCGCGGCGGCCGTGCCGGAGGTCGTGGAGGACGGGCGCACGGGGCTGCTGGTGAGGCCGAATGATCCCGAGGAGCTGGCGAGAGCGATGGAGCGAGTGCTGACGAACGCGGGGTTGCGCGCGGAGCTCGGCGGCGCGGGACGCCGTCGGGTCGAGGCCTTCGACCTCGACCGCGTGGCCGCGCGCCTGCTGGAGGCGCTGCCGTGACCGCGCAGGCGCGCTCGACGCGGCGCTTCGCGTTCGCCGCGGGCCATCGCTACTGGGTCGCCGACTGGTCGCCGGCGGAGAACGAGACGAGGTTCGGCCGGCTCACGGTGCCGCATGGACACAACTACACGCTGGACGTCAGCGTCTGCGGGCCGATCGACGAGCGGACCGGCATGGTGATCGACCTCGGCGAGCTCAAGCGGATCGTCACCGAGACCGTGGTCGACCGCTTCGATCACGCCGATCTCAATGCCGACCCGCTGTTCCGCGACCGGGTGCCGACGACCGAGAACATCGCGCTCGCGATCTGGGACCTGCTGGCGCCCAAGCTGGGCCCCGACCGGCTCGCCGGCGTGCGGGTCTGGGAGGACGCGACGCTGTTCGTGGACTACGATGGCCGGTGAGATGAGTCGTACCGTCGAGATCACTCGCGTGTACCATTTCAGCGCGGCGCACCAGCTGGCAAACCCCGCGCTGCCGGCGGCGGACAACGCCGCGCTCTACGGGGCCTGCCACCGGCCGCACGGCCACAACTACTACCTGGAGGTCACGGTGGCCGGCGCGCCCGACGCGCGCACGGGCATGGCGGTGGACCTCGAGGCATTGGACGGCCACGTGCAGCAGCGGGTGCTGGACCAGGTGGACCACGCAAAGCTCGAGGAGGTGACCACCCTGGCGGGTGTGATCACCACCGGCGAGAGCCTGGCGCGCGCGTTCTGGCGCACGCTGGCGCCGGGGCTGCCGACGGGGCGGCTCTCGCGCATCACGGTGGTGGAGACGGCCAAGAACCGGTTCGAGTACCGGGGCGAGGACGCATGATCGCAAAAATGGTCGAGCAGATCCTGAAGGAGCTGGGCGAGGACGCGCAGCGGGAAGGCCTCGCCAAGACGCCCGAGCGCGTCGAGGCCGCGCTGAAGTACCTCACGTCCGGATACGACAAGAAGGTCGAAGATGTCCTCAACGATGCGCTGTTCGTGGAAGACTACGACGAGATGGTCATCGTCAAGGACATCGACTTCGCCAGTCTCTGCGAGCATCATCTTCTCGTCTTCGTCGGCAAGTGCCATGTGGCCTACATGCCGCGCAAGAAGATCGTCGGCCTCTCGAAGATTCCGCGACTCGTGGACATGTTCGCCAAGCGGCTTCAAGTCCAGGAGCGCCTCACCACCCAGATCGCCAACGCGCTCAACGACGCGCTCCAGCCGCGCGGGGTCGCGGTGGTGATGGAAGCCATCCACACGTGCATGCTCGTGCGCGGCGTCGAGAAACAGAACTCCAAGGCGGTGACGTCGGCCATGCTCGGCGCGTTCCGCGACCGGCCGGAGACGCGCGCGGAGTTCATGGAGCTCATCAAGAGCGGGCGGGGACTGCAACTATGAAAGCGCTCGAGGGCAAGGTTGCCATCGTCACCGGCGCCGGCCGCGGCATCGGCCGCGCCATCGCGCTCGCCTTCGCCGCCGAGGGGGCGGCGGTGGCGCTCGCCGCGCGCTCGCGCGCGGAGCTCGCGGAGGTGGCCGGCGAGATCCGGACGGCCGGCGGCGGCCGCGCCCTGGCCATCCCGACCGACGTCACCAACGACGGCGCCGTCGAGGCGCTCGTCGAGCAGACGGCGTCGGACTTCAAGCGCGTGGACATCCTGGTGACCGCCGCCGGCACCGCGTCGTTCGCCTCGCTGGTCGACAGCAAGCCCGCCGACTGGGACACGATGCTGTCGGTGAACCTCCGGGCGGCGATGGTCTGCTGCCGCGCCGTGCTGCCCACGATGCTGCGACAGGGCGAGGGCACGATCGTCAACGTGGCCTCGATCGCCGCCAAGCGCGCACTGCCGGGCTCGGCCGTGTACACGGCGACCAAGGCGGGGCTGTTCGGCTTCAGCCGGGTGCTGGCCGAGGAGCTGCGCAACAGCGGAGTCCGCGTCGGCGTGCTCATGCCGGGCGCCGTCGACACGCCGCTCTGGGACACGCTCGCGGGCTCGCCGCCGCGCGACAAGATGCTGCGCCCCGAGGACGTCGCGCGGGCGGCCGTGCTGATGGCCGGGTTGCCGCCGCATGCGGTGCTCGAGGAACTCACGCTGCTGCCCGCGGCCGGCATCCTGTGATACGATGACCGTACACGTTCCGGACGAAAGTGTCTTGTTTTACGGGAGGATCGAATGATCACGATGACCGATACGGCCGCCAAGAAGGTCTCCGAGCTTCGGCTCGAGGAAGGCAAGCCGGAATGGGGCTTGCGCATTCGCATCGTGGGCGGCGGCTGCTCCGGGATGTCCTACGAGCTCGGCTGGGAGGACCAGCAGCAGACGGACGACAACGTCGTCGAGGCCGCGCAGGGCATCAAGGTCTACGTCGACAAGAACAGCGCCGCGTACCTGACGGGCAGCGAGATCGACTTCGTGCAGAACGACATGATGGGCGCCGGCTTCGCCATCAAGAATCCGAACGTCAAGTCGTCCTGCGGCTGCGGTCAGTCCCACCGCTTCTAAGCAGCACGTGCGCGTCCGCGTCCGCCTCTTCGCCCGGTATCGAGAAGCCACCGGGCACGAGCGGCTGGACGTGGACGTCCCCGAGGGCGGGACCGTCGAGACGGCCTGGAAGGCGATCGTGGCCCGCCATCCCGATCTCGCGCGTTACCGCCCCTACACCCTCTTCGCGGTCGGTCACGATTACGTCGAGCCCGATCATCGTCTGGGTCCCGACGACGAGCTCTGCCTGTTCCCGCCGGTGAGTGGTGGTGGCGAGTCTATGAAAGAACAGGATATCTACGCCGTCGTGGAGCGGCCGCTTTCCCCCGATGAGATCGCGGCGCAGGTCGACGATCCCGGCGCGGGCGGCGTGGTCATCTTCTCCGGCGTCGTCCGCAACCAGACCGACGGGCGCCCGGTGAAGTACCTCGAGTACGAAGCCCACGCGCCCATGGCCGAGGCGAAGATGCGCGAGATCGGCGACGCGATCCGCGCGCGCTGGGGCGGCGTGCGGCGTGTGGCCATGCTCCACCGCGTCGGCCGGCTCGAGATCGGCGAGGCATCCGTCCTCATCGCCGTCTCCGCCGCGCATCGCGGGGACGCCTTCGAGGCCTGCCGCTACGCGATCGACACGCTCAAGCGTACCGTCCCGGTGTGGAAGAAGGAGCACTTCGAGGACGGCGAGGTCTGGGTGGGTCTGCAAGGCGGCTGAGCGTGGAGCTCGTCCACGCGGCCGAGAACACCATTCGCCGCCACGCGATGCTCGCGGGCGGCGAAACCGTCTTGATCGGCGTCTCCGGCGGCGCCGACTCCGTCGCCCTGCTCCACGTCCTCCTCGGCCTGGCGCCCGCCCTCGGCCTGCGCCTGCACGTCCTGCACGTCGACCACGGTCTCCGGCCCGACTCCGCGCGCGACGGTGAGTACGTGCGCGCCCTCGGCGCGCGCCTCGGCGTGCCGGTGGAGGTGGTCGGTGTACGGGTGGCCGCCGGCTCGGTGGAGGCGGCGGCGCGCGCCGCGCGGCACGCGGCGCTGGAGGCGGCCGCCGACCGCGTCGGCGCGGCGCGAATCGCGCTCGGCCACACCGCCGACGACCAGGCGGAGACGCTGCTCATGCGGCTGCTCGAGGGCACGGGCGTCCGCGGTATCGCCGGGATTCCGCCGGTGCGCGGCCGGCTGATCCGCCCGCTGCTCGAGAGCCGTCACCGGGACGCCGTGGCCGCGCTGGTGGCGGCGGGGATCGAGTGGCGCGAGGATCCGTCGAACCACGAGCCGCGGTTTTTCAGAAACCGCGTGCGGCACGCCGTGCTGCCGCGCCTCGCCGAGCAGACCGGCGGCGACCTCGTCGCGCGCCTGGGACAGCTGGCCCGTCGCGCGCGCGAGGCGGTCGACGCACTCGATCGCCTCGCCGCGGTGGAGCTCGCGCGGCTCGCCCACGACGACGACGGCGCGCTGGTGCTGTCGCGCTCGGCGCTCGGCGCGCTGCCGCGGCCCGTGGCCGCCGAGGTGCTGCGCGGTGCCGCCGCGCGGCTGGGCAGCCGCGCGCCGCTGCGGGCCTGGGGCCATCGCGGCCTGCGCCGCGTGCTCGCCGAGCCGCCGCCGCGCCGCCCGTTCCGGCTGGGCGGCGTGCTGGTCGAGGTCAGCGGCGACCGCGTGCGCGTCGGCCTCACGCGCGCGCCGGCGCTGACGCAGCGCGAGCTCGCGGTGCCCGGGCGCGTCGAGCTGCCCGAGATCGGCCGCGCGCTCGAAGCGGTGATCGTCTCCGCCACGGACTACGCGCTGCCGCGCGAGCGCGATCGCGTCGCGTTCGACCTCGCCGGCCTGCCGCCGCGCCTGCTCGTGCGCGCGCGCCGCCGCGGCGACCGCTTCCGGCCCTTCGGGGGCGGCGATCGCCGGCTCAAGTCGTTCCTCATCGACGCGAAGATTCCGCGCTGGGACCGCGACCGGCTGCCGCTCGTCGACGCGGGACAGGACATCCTCTGGGTGGCCGGCGTGCGTCGTGGCGCCGCGGCGCCGGTCACCGCGCGCACCGGCGCCGTGGTCGAGCTGAGGCTGGTTCCGCTGGCGTGACTTCGCCGGCGGGCGGTAGAATGCGCCCCTCCATGAAGGTGATCGCCGTCCTCGTCGTCGGCCTCACGCTCTGGCCCACCTTGCCCGCGCGGGCCCAGGCGCCGTCGCCCGCGCGCCCGTCGCGGCCCGCCCCCGCCAGGCCCGAATCGCCGCCGCCCGTGAGGCCCGACGCGCGCGCGATGCTCCGTGTCCTGGAGGACGCGTTCAGCGACGTCGCCGATCGCGTGACGCCGGCGGTGGTGAACGTCAGCACGGTGGCGCAGAAGTCGTCGACCAATGGCGACGACGACCGCCACCGCGAGTTCTTCGGCGACGATCTCGACGAGCGTTACTTCCGGCGCCGCCCGCGCGAGGACGGCCGCGCCAGCGGCTCGGGCGTCATCGTGGATCCGAAGGGATACATCTTGACGAACAACCACGTCATCGAGAACGCTCGCGAGATCACCGTGCGACTCTCCGACTCGCGGAAGTTTTCGGCGACGCTGGTGGGACGCGACCCCAAGACCGACCTCGCGGTGCTGAAGGTGCAGGCGCCCGCGCCGCTGCCGGTCGCGGAGCTGGCCGACTCCGATCGCCTGCGCGTGGGGCAGTGGGCGATCGCCATCGGCAATCCGTTCGGGCTCGACCGCACGGTCACCGTCGGCATCATTTCCGCCACCGCACGCAACCGCGTCGGCGTGGCCACGTACGAGAACTTCATCCAGACCGACGCCTCGATCAATCCCGGCAACTCCGGCGGGCCGCTGCTGAACCTCGATGGCAAGGTCATCGGCATCAACACCGCCATCGTGGCCGCCGGGCAGGGGATCGGCTTCTCGATCCCGATCAACGAGGCCAAGGCCGTGATGGCCCAGCTGATCGCCAAGGGGCGCGTGGTGCGCGGCTGGCTCGGCGTCGTCATCCAGGACGTGACCGACGAGCTGGCGTCGAGCTTCGGCGTGCGCGAGCGCGAGGGCGTGCTGGTGGCCGACGTGATGAAGGGCGGGCCGGCCGAGACGGCCGGCCTGCGCGCGGGCGACGTGGTGGTCGAGCTGAACGGCACGCGCATCCACGAGGTGCCGGATCTCCAGCGGCACATCGCCAACGTCGCGCCGGGCCAGCGGGTGCGTCTCGGGGTCGTGCGCGACGGCGCCCGGCAGCGAATCACCGTCACCGTCGCCGAGATGCCGGCCGAGGAGCCGACGCCGCTCGCCCAGGCCGGCTCGGAGGGGTTCGGGCTGCAGGTCGAGGCGCTCGCGCCCGGCGCCGCCGAGCGGCTCAACCTGCCGATGTCGCAGGGCGTGCTCGTCGTCGACGTCGCCACCGGCGGTCCTGCCGACCGTGCCGGCCTGCGACGCGGCGACGTAATCCTGGAAGCCGGCCGCCGGCCGGTGAGCGACGCCCGAACATTGAGTCAGGCGCTGGGCGCCGTCCCGACAGGCGAGACCGCGCTGCTGTACGTCCATCGCCCCGGCGGCGGCGGCAACCAGTATCTCGTGCTCGAGAGGGGTGCGCGGCCGTGAGCGCCGACCTGCTGGGCGCCCCGCCGCTCACCACCCGGCGTCGCGGCACCGTCCTCGTGGTGGACGACGAGGAGGGCGTGCGGGCGTCGATCCGCGCCATCCTCGAGGAGACCTGCGAGGTGCTCGAGGCCGAGCACGGCGCCGCCGCGCTGGAGATCCTCGCGCAGCGTGAGGTCGACCTGGTCATGCTCGACCAGCGCATGCCGGGCGAGGCCGGCGTGGACATCCTGCCGCGCGTCAAGGCGCTCGACCCGTCGGTGGTCGTGGTGATCGCCACCGCGGTGCGCGACGTGCGCACGGCGGTGGAGGCGCTCAAGCGCGGCGCGTACGACTACCTGATCAAGCCGTTCGAGGTGGATGAGATCATCGGCCTCGCGGACCGCGTGCTGGAAAAGCGCGACCTCGAGCGCGAGGTCGTCTCGCTGCGCTCGGCCCTCGCCGGCGGCGGCGCCGAGACCTCGGTCGGGTTCGAGGGGCTGGTGGGCCGGCATCCCGAGATGGCGCGCCTCTACCAGCTGATCACGCAGATCGCGCCGACGCCCACCACCGTGCTCATCACCGGCGAGAGCGGCACGGGCAAGGAGCTGGTGGCGCGCGCGATCCACCGCCGGAGCGACCGCCAGAACGCGCCGTTCGTCGCCGTCAATGTCGCGGCCATCCCGGAGACGCTCGTGGAGTCGGAGCTGTTCGGCCACGAGCGCGGCGCCTTCACGGGCGCCCACGCGCGACGGCTCGGCCGCTTCGAGCTGGCGCACGGCGGGACGGTCTTCCTGGACGAGATCGGCTCGCTGCGCCTCGAGCTGCAGTCCAAGCTCCTGCGCGTGCTCCAGGAGCGGGAGGTCGAGCGGGTGGGCGGCCAGCGGCCGGTCCCCGTGGACGTCCGCGTGCTCGCGGCCACCAACGCCAACCTGCGCGCCGCGGTGCGCGAGCGCACGTTCCGGGAAGACCTGTTCTACCGACTGAACGTCGTCCCGCTGCGCCTGCCGTCGCTGCGCGAGCGGCGGGAGGACATCCCGCATCTCGTGGAGCACTTCGTCCGCAAGGCGGCGCGCGACTGCCGGCGCGACGTGCGCGGCGTGTCGGCGGGCGCGCTCGAGGTGCTCGCCCGCTACGACTGGCCGGGCAACGTGCGTGAGCTGGAGAACGTCATCCACCGTGCGGTCGTGCTGGCCACGGGACCGGTGCTGCACCTGCAAGACGTTCCGCTCGACGTCGCGATCCCGGAGACGGGCGCGCGGCTCACCGAGGACGACGGGCTGCCGCTGCGGGAGGCGTGCGACCGGTTCGAGCGGCAGTACGTGCTGCGCGTGCTCGAGCGGGTCCAGTGGAACGTGAGCCGGGCCGCGCGGCTGCTCGGTGTGCACCGCAACACGGTGCTCGCCAAGCTCTCCGCCTGGGGCGTGCAGCGCCCGGGCGGCGCCGACCGGAGCGCCTCGCTCTAGCGCTTCTTGTCCTTCGGCCCCTTGGCATCCTTCGATGGCTGCAGCGCGGTCGGGGGCACGACCTGCGTCGTGATCGGTGGCGCCGCCTTGTCGATCTTCTCGGGCTTGTCGGCCCGGTCGGCTCTGGCGCCCTTGTCGGGCTTGACGTCGGGTCCGCGTCCGCGATCGGGATCGATGATGGCGACCGCTTGCTCGACCTGGTCCCTGGCGACCCAGTCGGCGCCGCTCCTCGCCTGCGTCCGCATGGGCAGCTGAAACCCGGCGGACGCCGCCTTGCCCTCGTCGCGCGTGATCGGGCGCACCGGCGACAGCGCGCCGCTGACCGAGATGCTCTGCAGGGGATGCAGGACGGCGGCCGCGCCGATCGGCTGCCGGGCGGCGTTGAGCCGCAGGACCTCGATCACGCCGGTGAGCAGCGTGAACCGCGTCGAGACGTCCGCGCCCGTGCGCGCGACCTCGGCGATCACCACGGTGCCGCGGATGCCGGCGACGGCGTTCGGTGTCCGGATCTCGATCGATTCGCCGGGCCGCATGCGTTCCTTGGCGACCGCGAGCGCGATCGTGCCGGACGCGAGGTCCACGCTCGATATCCGCGGGGATTCGGTGATCGTCACCACCGACCGCTCACGCACCGTGACCAGTGCCTTGCCCCCGAGGAGGATGCGGGCGAGCGACGCGTCGCCGGTGGCGATCCGATCCTTGAGGAAGACGGGGTCGCGGAAGCTGAGCGCCCGCGGAGCGGCCAGGCTCGCCCGCGTGACGGTGGCCGTGCCGTGGAGCGCCGTGACGATCCCGGCGCGGCCCGGCTCGGCGTCCGCCGAGGCGAGCCCAACGAGCGCCGCCAGAAGGGCCACGGCGAGACTCCGCAGCGTGCACACCAACCGGTTCATCCCGGCAATCGCGGGGCAAGCGCGGTGCCAAGCCTCGGCCTCCGTAATTCGCCGGGTTACGCGCCGCTCCCGCTCCGAGATGAGCAGGCCAGCGGCGCAAGGATGACCGCCGCTTCAGCCCGGGTGGCGGAGGGTGTGAACGGCCAGCCACAGGCGCACGCCTTCGCGTGTCGCGCGCCAGATCGGGCCGGGCGCGGCCTCGACGTGCCCGACGCTGTGCAGCAGGATCACCGTCGTCCTCGCGGGTCGGGCCGCTGCCAGACGCAGGCTCTCCGTGTACGGGACGGCGGGATCCGCGTACCCGTGCACGAGGATCACGCGGGCGCGCACCCGGGGCAGGGCGCGCACGGGCGAGAGTCCCTCGAGCAGCGCGCGCACGTCCGTCGGTAGGCCCGCCAGCGCGCGCTCGACCCGCGCGGCGTCCCCGGCGGCCAGCGCCGCGCGCGTGGCGTCGTCCACCAGGTCGGCGTTGGCGTCGACGAACGCGCGCACGAGCGCGGGATCGTGCGGGACCCGGCCGGAGGCGCCGCCGTAATCGAACGCGCCGGTCAGCCAGAAGCGCAGCGTCTCGGCCGCCGACGCGTGGGGGCCGAGCGCCAGCAGCACGCCGACGCGGTCGCGCACGCGCGCGTCGGCGGCGGCGGCGAATGCGGGCGCGGCGCCGATGCTCACGCTGAGCATCGCCCACGGACCCGGCCGCGTCTCGAGCGCCGCCACCACGGGCGCCGTGTCCTCGGGACGCAGGCGGCCGCGCGTGAGACCCGGCAGCGTCGGCACCACGACCTCGAAGCCCGCGCGCGCGAGCAGCCGCGCGGCGCGCGCCAGACGCGGGTCGTCCTTGCCCGCGGGTGCCAGGCCGTGCACGAGCAGCAACGGCGGCGCGAGGCCGGGGACGGCGCCGCGCCAGCGATCGACGGACGGGGCGAGCGACTCGCGCACGGGGACGGGCGTGAGCGCGTCCAGCGCGGGCAGCGCGCCGTCGGTCAGGAACTCGGCGAGGAACGCGGCCGAGAGGACGAGCGAGACGGCGTCGCGGGCGACCGGCGCGGCGAGGACGAGGGCGAGAGCGAGAGTGGCGAGGCGGCCGGCTACTTCCGGTTGACGCACTTCACGAGGCGCCACCCGTTGAACATGTTCACCTGGTGCACCAGTTCCGGCGTGAGCCCGACCTCGACCAGCAGCGGCTTGAGCGCGAGGTTGGACTTCCAGCCCAGTCGCGTGCACACAGGTGCGACGAGGTCCTCGAGCCAGCCCGTCACCCGGCGCTCGCTGCGGAAGTGGTTCAGGATCACGAGGGTGCCGCCCGGCTTCACCACGCGCCGCATCTCGCGCAGCACCGCCACCGGATCGGGGACCGCGGAGATCGTGTAGGTCGCGAGCGCCTTGTCGAACTCGTTGTCGCCGAAGTCCATGGAGGTGGCGTCCATGACCTTGAGCGTGACGTTCGGCATCGCGAGGTTCTGGACGCGCTCGACCGCCTTGTCGAGCATCTCGCCGGAGAGATCGATGCCGGTGAGGCGGCACGTCGCGGGATAGAGCGGCAGGTTCAGCCCGGTGCCGATGCCGACCTCCAGCACGGTGTCGCTCGGCACGATGCCGCACTGCTTGATGGCGGCGGTGCGTCCGGGCGCGAAGATCCAGTCGAAGATGAAATCGTACACGGGCGCGTACAGCTCGTAGGCGCGCTCGACCTGCCTCTTTTCCAACGCCACGTCCACGCGAGCCCCCCCAGCAGTGTTCGTTCGAGGCCGGTCGTGCAGAGGGAATTCCCCCTGTTTTGCGGGCATTCTAACCGCTCGCCTCCTCATTGCCAAGGGGAGCGTCGGGTAGCAAACGGCGGGCCGTCGATCACGTCCGCAGCGCCTTCGTGAAGCGCGCCACGATCGTCCGCGCCAGCGCCTCCGGCGAGGCGTCGCCCTCGCGGGCCCGCCAGTCGCGCAGCCGGATCACCGCCTTGGCCATCGCGCGGTGGCCGCCGGCCGAGCCGAGGTCGCCGAACGCGTGGCGCACGACGTCGCCGGCCGCGCGCACCCAGCCGACGTTGCGCACGGAGACGTGCAGCTCCCCGTGCACGGTGCCGGAGACGACCGACCACTCCGCGCCCTCCACCTGCAGGAAGAAGTCCGCGAACTGCGCGACCAGCTCGGGATACGCGACGGCGCCCAGGTGCGAGAAGACGACGCCGTGCTGCACGTGGCGGCCCGCGATCCCCCGCGCGAGCACGTCGAGGGCCTCGTTCGGCAGATCGGGCCGCTCGATGCGGCGCAGCGCGCTGTGGTTGGCCAGCGCGTGCACGAAGGCGAAGGCCTCGAGGTCGGCGCGCGTGGCGCCGCGCTCGAGGTGCTGGGTGTCCGCCTTGATCCCGTAGAGGAGCGCAGTGGCCAGTCGCTGCGAGACTCGGGCGTCGATGGCGCGCAGATACTCGGTCAGGATGGTGGCGGTCGCGCCGTAGCCCGGGCGCAAGTCCTTGAGGACGGCGCGCACGGGCGACTCCTCGGGATGGTGGTCGATGACGAGGTCCACGCGCTCGAACGTCTCCTCGAAGAACGAGGGCTGTGCGTCGACCATGGCCACCATGTCGTATTCCTCGAGCGCGCGCGGCTTGATCTGCTCGACGTCGATCTCGAGGATGCGTGTCATGGCGCGGTTCTCGGGGCGGGTGATGGTGCCGAAGGTCGCGATCGGCGCCGCCGTCTTGTTGCGGCCGAGCACGGCGCGCAGCGCGAGCGCCGAGGCGATGGCGTCGGGATCCGGATCGTCCTGCATCATGATCAGCACGCGCTCGGCGGGGGCGAAGTGGGCGCGCACGTGCTCCACGCGCGCGCGCGTCAGCGCGCGGGCGAGGGCGGGCTCGAGGACGCGTTCGGCCACGGCCTCCATGCCGAGCCCGACCACGCCCTCCGGCTCGCCGCCGGGCACGCGGTCCTCCGCGAGCGCCACGATCGGCGCGTCGGGGGCGACCAGACGGATGGCGGCCACGATCCGCGCCTGGCGCGGGCGCTCGACGGCGAGGAGCACGGGCTCGTGCCTCGTGCGAAACGCCCGACGGTAGAGGCTCTCACGCTCGAGATCCCCGGCGAGGACGTCACCGCCGCGCTGCGCGATCCGCGTGCGCGCGCGGGCGCTCTCGACGAGATAGAGCGGGTCGAGCCGTGGCTCGGCCGAGTCGGCAACCAGGCGCCAGAGGAAGTCGTCGGGGCAGATCAGGATGCAGCGCATGATCCACCGCAAAGTATGCCCCCCGACGGGATCGACGAGCGTGAATTTTGGGGAGGTGTGGGGGGCCCTGGGGCGGGCCCCCCGGGAGACTACGCGGCTCTGGCTTCGCGAACCTGGTAACGGTGGCGGTCGCCGTTGATGCCCGGCAGCAGGCTGGGCCGGCGGCCGTAACGCCCGAAGTACCAGGCCTCGTAACACTCGCGGTGATACGTGCCGGTGGTGGCGACCACCTGAGGCGCATACCGCGCGACGAGCATGTGGCAGCGGCCGCAGGGCGGCGCGCCCTTCATCGAGATCTCAGTCAGCTTTTCGTCTTCCATGGCTCCCGCTCCGACTATTTGGTCCGCCTGCCGCGTCGTGCGTCAGGCGATCGGCGTTACGTAAGGCAAGCGGGATGCCAGACTCGATCTCCGCGTTTTCAAGGGATTGCGGCACGAGGGGACGTCGGCGACGCGCTTCTGTGACGGAAGATCGTAACCTTTACGAACACGCTGCGCCCGCTCCCTACGCGAGCCCGACGACCCTCAGGCCGCCCGCCGGTCGGTCGCGCGTGAGATGCGCGCCAGCTCGTCGAGGAGCAGCCCCGCCCAGCCGTAGATGTTGTGCTCGCGCACCTGCGTGCGCATCCGGCTCATGCGGTCGCGGCGCTCCTCCACCGGCAGCGTGATGGCGCGGTGGATGGCGCCGGCCACGTCCTCCACGTCGTAGGGGTTCACCAGGAGCGCGTCGGGCAGCTCGTGGGAGGCGCCGGCGAACCGGCTCAGGATGAGCACACCGTCGTCCTCGTCCCGGGCGGCCACGAACTCCTTGGCCACGAGGTTCATGCCGTCGTGGAGCGAGGTGACCATGCAGAAGTCCGCCAGGCGGTAGAACACGTCGATCTCGCGGTGGTCGTGGTGGCGCTCACGGTAGACGATCGGCTGCCAGCCGCGCTCGCCGAGGTCGGCGTTGAGCGTCCGCACCATCTCGCGCGTCTCCTCTTGCACCGCCTGGTAGCGCGCGATGCGGCTGCGGCTCGGCGAGGCGATCTGGATGAACGTGAGCCGCCGGCGGTACTCGGGCCAGCGCTCGAAGAATCGCCGCAGCGCGCGGAGCCGCTCGGGCAGGCCCTTCGTGTAGTCCACGCGCTCGACGCCGACGCCGATGAACTCGCCGGTGGCGCCGAGCGCCGCCAGCACCGCCGCGCGGTCGGTCGGCCGCTCGCCGCCGCCGAGATCGGGCGCGACGCTGATCGGGAACGGCCGCACGTGCGTCGTGTGCTGACCGCGCACGACGGTGAAGCGATCCCACTCGATCCGTCCCTCGATCGCCCGCTCCACCGTCTCCAGGAAGTTGTTGCAGTAGAACTGCGTGTGGAAGCCGACGAGGTCGGCGCCGAGCATGCCGAGCAGGATCTCCTGCTGCCAGGGACAGATGCCGACGGCCTCGAAGTTCGGCCACGGGATGTGCCAGAAGAGCGAGACGCGCGCGTCGGGCCGGGCCTCTTTCACCAGCCGCGGCAGCAGGGCGAAGTGATAGTCCTGCACGAGCACGATGGGCTCCTCGACGGACTCCATCTCCTGCAGCAGCGCCTTCGCGAAGCGCTCGTTCACCAGGCGGTAGTGCCCCCAGTCCGCGGCGCGAAAGCGCGGGCGCTCGTGGACGATGTGGCAGAGCGGCCACAGGCCCTCGTTGGCGAAGCCGTAGTAATAGCCGGCCTCCTCCTCGTCGCTCAGCCACACGCGCCGCAGCGTGTACGTCGGGTCCGCCGAGGGCAGCCCGACCCGCTCGCCGACCTCACGGTCGGCGTTGCCGCTGCCGTGGGCGACCCACACGCCGCCGCACGCCTGCATGATCGGGCCGAGCGCGGTCACGAGGCCGCTCGCCGGCTCCTGCTCGCGCACGAGGCGGCCGTCGCGCACGTGGCTCACCGGCTCGCGGTTGGACACGACGAAGACGGGGCGGCGGCCGAAGCGCATCTCGACGAACTGCTTGAGACGCTCCTCCGTCCACACGCTCTCGCCGGCCAGCCGCAGCCGCGCCTCCTGCTCGGCGGCGCTGCGGGCGCGCGCGAGGGTCCGCGCCAGGCCCGTGACCTCGGTGGCGAGCGAGCCGAAGAGGCTCTCGTCGGCGTCGGGCGGCGGCGCCACCGGGCGGCCGGCCTTCATCTGCTTGGTCCACTCCGCGATCCGTGCGATCGGGCGGGTCACCGACCAGCGCACGAGCGCCCACGTGATGCCCGTGACGAGCAGCATCAGGACGCCCATGCGCACGGCCGTCCGCCGCCACAGGTCCCACTCGCCCGAGTCGAGATACTGCGCGTCGAGGAAGACGGCGGCGGCGCCGACCGCGCGCTCCTCCTGCTGCACCGGCACCACGTACACCCACGTCAGGCGACCGCCGACGTTGTGAAACCCGGCGACGGGCTCGTTGCGGTGGATCGCGTCGCTGACGAGCGGGGAGAGCGGACCGAGGAACGGCCGCACGTCGACGGTGGCGCCGAGCACGCCGCCAAACGCGTCGTAGATGGCGAGGCCGCGGTCCGGCGTGCCGAAGCGCGTCAGCACGCGCTCGTAGCCGGTGCGTGCGCCCCGCGTCACCAGACGCTCGGAGGCCTCCGCGACGGCCGAGCCGACCAGCGTGGCGCGGCGGGTGAGGGCATCCATCTGCCGCTGGCGCTCCTCGCGCACCTCGAGATAGGCGAAGCCCGCCGAGACGACGAGCGTGGCCAGCCAGATGCCGCCGAGCAGGCGGACGAGGAACCGCATGGTGCTACGCCCCGAACTTCGTCAGTCTCTGGGCGTTGGCCATGACGAGCGGCATGAGATGGTGCGCGGGGATCGTCCCGAGGGTGCCCGCCGCGCACGCCCGCTCGGTGAACGCGGTGACGGGATCGGCGCCGCAATAGCGGCTCCACAGGAGCGCCGGCACGGGTTGCCAGCCGTGTCCGGCGAGGATGGAGGGAGTGGCGTGGTCGCCCGACACGACGAGGACGTCGGGGCCGAGCGCGCGTACCGTCGGCACCTGTGCGTCGAAGCGCTCGAGCGCCGCCACCTTGGCGTCGAAGTCGCCGTCCTCGCCCGCCTTGTCCGTGTCCTTGTAGTGCACGAAGAAGAAGTCGTACGCGTCCCAGTGCTCGCCGAGCGTCGCGACTTCGCTCTCGAAGGTGCCGCCCGTCTTGAGCACGTCCATGCCGACGAGCTTGGCGAGGCCGCGGTACATGGGGTAGGCGGCGATCGCCGCCGCGCGCAGGCCGTAGACCTCGGGGAAGCGCGGCAGCTCCGGCAGCTGGTCGAAGCCGCGGAGCAGCACCATGTTGGCGGGCGTCGCGTCGCGCAGCAGGCGCCCGGCCTCGGTGACGAAGCGATTGACGAGATCCGCCGTCGCGGCGGCGGCGGGCTCGAGCGCGCGCACGGGCAGGGGCGGCTTGCCGAGCGTCTGAGGATCCGTCTCCGAGAGACGCCCGCTCAGTCGCGGCCCCCGCAGCACGAGCACGAAGCGGTGCTCCTTGACGGGCTCGACGAACACCTCGACGCCGGGCAGGCGGATCGTGCGCAGCCGCTCGGTGAGCTGCACGTTCACATCGGTGCCGATGCGGCCGGCGCGCCGGTCGGTGATCCGGCCCTGCGCGTCGACGGTGCAGAAGTTGCCGCGCGCGGCGACGTCGCCGCCGCGCAGGTCGAACTCGATGCCGAGCGATTCGAGCACGCCGCGGCCGACCTGGAAGCGAAGCGGATCGTAGCCGAACAGGCCGAGGTGGCCGGGACCGCTGCCCGGCGTGATGCCGGGCGCGACGTGCCGCAGCAGGCCGCAGGCCGCTGCCGAGGCGAGCGCGGTGAGGTTGGGCACGCGCGCCGTCTCGAGCTCCGAGCGGCCCGTCTCCGGCCGGGGCAGGCCGCCCAGCCCATCCAGCGAGAGGAGCACGATCTTCGTCGTGTTCGACACCACGAGCGAGCGGATGAGATCGAGCATGACTTCAGTGTACCGGAGGGTGCTACGCCTCCTTGACCGGGTTCTCCAGCGAGCCCAGCTTGTCGATCTCCACGCGGCACACGTCGCCCGGCTGCATGAACACCGGGCTCGGCTTCATCCCGAGACCGACGCCGGGCGGCGTTCCCGTCGCGATGAGGTCACCGGGGGAGAGCGTCATGAGCCCGGAGAGGTAGCTGACGAGATAGCGCACGTCGAAGATGAAGGTCTTCGTGTTGCCCCTCTGCATCTGCTTGCCATTCACGAACGTCCTCAGCTCGAGGCTGTGCGGATCGCTGATCTCCTGGCGGTCGGCGATGTAGGGGCCGACGGGTGCCGCCGTCTCGAAGATCTTGCCGGCCATCCACTGGGTGGTGAGGAACTGGAAATCGCGCGCGCTCGCGTCGTTGATGATCGTGTAGCCCCACACGTGATCCAGCGCCGCCTCCTTCGACACGAAGCGCGCGGTACGACCGATCACGACCCCCAGCTCGACCTCCCAGTCGAGCTGCTTGCTCCCGCGCGGGCGCAGGATCGGATCACCGGGGCCGACGATCGAGGTGTTCCACTTGCCGAAGATCGGCGGCTCCTTCGGAATGGGATTGCCGGTCTCCTCGGCGTGATCGCGATAGTTCAGGCCGATGCAGATGAACTTGCCCGGATCGGTGATGGGCGCGTGCAGCCGCGCGGAGGCCGCCGGCACCGTCACCCACTCCTTGATCGAGGCGACGGCGTCCGCGCTGGCCGCCCCGCCCTCGAGGAACTCGCGCGCGGACGCCGGCACCAGCGCCGTGGCGATCTCGCGCGCGCGGACCACGCCGCGTGCGGTCAGGGTGGCGGCGAGGCTCGCGGCGAGGTCGGCGATGCGGTCGCCCTGGAGCGCACCGAGCCGCGGGGATTGCCCATTGGTGGAGAACCGGACGAGCTTCATGGGTGGCTGCCCTCCAGACGAAAATGTACCGGGATTATAGCCCTTTCCGGCAAGGGACCCGTCCGCGTAGAATTCCCTGCGCGCGCGGTGGGGTCGGCGGGAAAATAGGATTCCCCTCACTCTCGAGGGGCTGGTGGAACCACACAGGGAGGTCGGCGTTATGCGCAGGACATCGGTGGTGAGGTGCCTGACGTTGCTCATCGTCGCGTCGTTCGCGCTGGCCGGCCCGCTGGCGCCGCTGGCCCACGCGCAGGCAGTACAACCGGCGCCGCCCGCGCCGCCGGATCTCTTCCAGGAGACGCTCAAGGCGCAGCGCACCTCCGACAGGGCGCAAGGCCTCTACGCCACGGAGGCGGTCGTGGTGAACGTGGTCCGCGTGCCCGGCAAGGTGGTGACGTGCGCCGCGGGTGCGGCGATCGGGATCGTCCTGCTGGTCTTCACCCTCGGCAGCGGCTACCGGGCGGCCGCGGCGATCACCGACGAAGGTTGCGGCGGCAAATGGATCCTGAAGGGTGACGATCTGCGGCCCGAGGGTCCCGCTCCGATGGTCGCCACTGACCCCGGCCGCTAGTCCTCTCGCGAGCCGGCGCGCCCGGGCGCGCCGGCTCCTCGTTGTCCTGTTCGTCCTGCTCGTCGTCCTCTTCGCCGCAGGCCTCTGGGGCACCGTGGTGCGCCCGGCGGCGTATGAAGTCCGCGGAGAGGTCGTCGCCCGCGCCGCCCCCGATCTCCTGCTGATCCGCCATCAGGCCGTCACCGCGCTCGGCATGGGGGCCATGGAGATGATGGCCGTGCGCGGCACCCCCGCGACGCTCGACGCCGCCCGCGTCTCGCCGGGCGATCGTGTGCGGCTCGCCGTGCGGGCCACGGGCGACGAGATCAGCCTCGTCTGGATCGAGCGCGAGCGGTGAGTGCCTGGCGCTGCGCGTCCGTTCGTCTCGACGCGAGGGTTCGCACGTAGCCGACTACCAGCTGGATATCCTCGTCCGAGAGCTGCGCCCCGAACGCCGGCATGCCGGGCCGCCCGATGGTCGCCCCGCCGTGCTTGATGATGTCGAAGAGATAGCGATCGGACTGCGCGGCGACGCGCGGATCGGTGAGGTCGCTCGGCCGTAGCAGGAACAGCGACGCACGCCACGAGCCGCGGCCGTCCACGCCGTGGCATTCGGCGCAGTAGGCGTAGTACAGGCGCTGGGCGCGCGGCGCGCCGGCCGGCGGCCGCGCGTCGGTCAGAAGCCAGCCCAGACCGCCCGCGAACACGCCGATCGCCGCGACCGCCGCCAGGACCATCAGCACGCCGCGGCGCATGGCGACATTCTACGGGTGGTGACAGGAAATACCGCTTGACAAG
>Ga0137415_10000581_pt1 | contig 35553 bp, 32 predicted proteins | sample CZODoug3_1_1_16f_FD_183082 | JGI IMG/M metagenome (GOLD analysis project Ga0137415, IMG submission 183082) | Vadose zone soil fungal communities from Angelo Coast Range Reserve, California, USA - CZODoug3_1_1_16fungal (Hybrid Assembly) | ecosystem: Environmental > Terrestrial > Soil > Vadose...
CGAAAATCGAAATGCGAAACTCGAAACTCAAAATTAGAAAATCGAAACTTGAAACGCGTCCTATCTCCCGAGGTGGCCCGGAGATGCTGCCGACCGTGTCTGGACTCGTTGGAGCAGGAGGAACAACTTTCACAAAGGGTTTATCGCGGACGGGGCCTGGACCGAGAGCGATCCACCGTTGAACGCGTAAAGACTATCACAGACAATTGAAAGACTCTCTAGTACCTTGTCGACGAAGATTCTGAGCGAAAGCCTCTTCATCCGGAGCAGCACCCACACAGCAAGGGCATGACCGTTCGGATGCACCCGAGATTCCCCAGGATGCTTTCGTTGCCTTGGGCGAGCGCCTTACATTGGGGTGATGGTGCGTGGCGCCCGCCTTCGAAGAAACTTTCCCTTTGGTTAATGGTTACCGATTTGGCGGCAGTTTTATTCCACGCTGGGCGGGTCCGGAAAGAGGGCGCAGCCCGCCGCGGCGGGCGCCACTACAAAGACACCAGAAAGAATGGTTTCCACTTAACAGTTTTGCTTGGCCACTCAAAAGAATTTAGTGATGAAAACCGCGGCGGCCATAGAAGCCGGGGCCGCCCCATCCATCATAAAAACCAACGTAAGCGGGATAGGCGTAGCAGGGGCCATAGTAATCGCAAGGGTAGGCGTAGGGGCCGGGGTGCGGGTAGCCTCCGGCCACGCGTCGCCCTCGGTGCTCCATTGTGCCGCCGTCAAAATCCCGCTGGTTGACCGGCTGGAAGGCCTGTTGACTCTGCGTGGTGTCAATGCGGACGGGATCGACCAGGCGGAAGCTCAAGGGCTCCTCTGGTTCAAGTATCGTGGGGCGGCCGCGCGTGAGCAGCACTGCGCCGATTCCCACTGCCGCGCCGGCTCCCGCGCCGATGGCCGCGCCTTTGCCCCAGTCAGCGGCTGCACCAATCAAGGCGCCGAGTCCTGTGGTGGTGCCAACGGTCGCGGCTTCCTGGCCGTGCGAAGTTCCGCCGGAAGCTTTCCAAAGCTCGGTAAGAATCGGAACTTGGCGGCCATCCACGGTGGTCAAATCGGTTAGCTCGACTCCCAACTCGGAAGTGCCCTTGATGCGGCCGGCTTGGCGGACCTCTTTGACCTGCCCAACGAGGACTTGGCCGCGGCGCGCCACGACCCAGCCATTCACGACGAGCGGCTGGTCGAGCACGGCGGTGAACTGGTCGCCAATCTTGCTGTGATCGCTGGAGAGATAATCATTCATGCGAATGAGAAGGATGGTTCCGGCGGGAACGGTCAACGTGTCGGGGACGGACTGAACCGGTGGGGATGGCCGCGCCTCGGGGGCGGTCTGCGCTGGCCGGTCGTGAGAATAGGGCGGCTTGTCCGCTTCTTGTGGAGCGTAAGTTGGCTTTGCTAGAGGATCCTGCGACTGCTGCTGGCCGGCTTGCTGCTGCGCTTGTCCTTGCTGCCGTTGGTCTTGCTGCTGCTGTTGGGCGTAGGCGCTGGCGCTGAGGCAGAGTACGAGGGCCAGTCCGACTACGCCGCACGAAAATGAACCGACACTCCGCGACTTTGCTGGGTGCTGCACCATAATCTTTTCTCCCTCGACCAGGGATAATTCAGAATCCCTGGATCTCTCCGCACTTGGAGCAATTGGATGGCGCGGTTTCCGACTAGGATGCCCAGGGCAATCGGAGTTTGTCGAGTTAGCTAACGGCGCGAGGCGGCGAAACTTTTTGCAAGTTCCCGGGTTTTATGTGGAGAGAAAAGGGAGGAGTGTGTCTTACTCTCGCACTTTTTTTCAATGGAGATTTTGTGTCTTGCTGAAGAAAGCTCCGCGATAGATTTGTTGATCGCACGTGGAATTCGGGCGCTCAGGGTTTGCCCTGTTCCGCGAGCGCAAAGTCTCCCGATCTAGCTCCCGGCACCAGCTTCCAATCCGATTTGAGTTCGAGAGTCCAGCCCTTGCCGGCGAGCGGGGACTTGGCAGCGTCGGCCGGCGCCGGCAGTTGAACTGACACAATCTTGCCGTTTTTGCGCAGGAACAGGACGCCTTCAGTGGCGTGCAATATTCCCCACTGATCGGAGACCTGCACGTTGTCGCGGTAAATCGTCAAGTTGTCATCCAAGGCTAAGACCGCGTTGGGATCGTACGTAAAGTCGAATTCCTTGGCCACTGGCAACGCGAGAACCGGTCCATCGACGAACATTTTTTTTGCGGCAGCTACCTGACCTTGATGGTTTACTTCACGGCGAGTTTCGATGGCCACGACTTCGCTACCTTCGTAACGCTCGGCGCGGCGCAATGCTTCCATTTTGCTGAGGGCCGGCGAGTCGATCGCAAAGGCGCGGGCAAGCAGTTCTCCGAGATTTGTCGCGGGCGTCAGGCCCTTGCGCCACTGCGGATTTCCGGCATCGAGAAGTCCGCCGTAAGCCGGGCCGGAAGTGTAGGCGAAGGAGCGCGCATAACTTTGCGTGCGCGTCGGAGCGGAACGCAGGATGGATGCGGCAACGACGGCGAATTCGTCGGGCGAAGAGGTGCTCAGCCTCACGCCGGTGTATTCGGCCATGCCTTCATGCATCTCCAATGTGGTTTCACGAGCCGCGGCTTCAGGGAAAAGCGAGCGGCGAAAATTCCGGAAGTACAGGGCATCGGCAATGTCGCGGCGGCGCTCGTCGCCGCGCTGCCAGAACGCGTGCTCCAGCGCACGCCATTCCATCTGCAACCAGATGCGGCCGTCCAGCGAATCGAGATGGCCGTTCATGGAATCAGCGGGCGGCAAGCCGACTTTTTTCTGCGCGCGATGGAAGCACTCGTGGAGCATCAATCGCATGCGCGGGCTCTTGTATTGCGGCGGCGGCCACATCACCATGGTCCATTCCACGCCGGCCCAGGTCACGGCGGTGTTTGCGACGCCAAGAGTGTCTGGCGCTTTTCCCGCGAAGACGCCATCCATGGGTTTGAGCCTGCTCTCGAGATCGGCTTGATTCGCAACGGCGTCGCGAGTGTCGGGATCGACGAAGAGAAGCGGTCCGCACAAGGGAACTGTCCACAATGCGCCGTTGTCCTTGTCCGAGATGGACTTTGCTTCGGCGAAGTATTGCCTGGCCAGCGCGCGGTCGATTGGTGGCTCCTGCGGCAGGGCTGGTATCGGTAGTAAAACCAGTGTGGCTGACAGGGCTGCGGTTCGCAGCGCGATGAATTTGTTCATGGCAATTTTTCCTTCGAATCGCGGTCGAGCTCGGCCTGCGATGCGCGGGCCTTCTGGCGTTCGAACGCGTCCCAGTAGGCTTGGCCCATTTTGAGGAGCCCGGCAATTCCCATGTCGTGGCCATCGCCTCTCGTGAGCGTTAGACGCTCGGCGCGCAGAAATAACTCGCGATATTCGGTGTAGTTCAGGAGGCCGCTGATACGGAGTGCGACCGAATTGTCATTCGCGGTGGCGAGGGTGGCATCCGCAATATCAAGCACCTGCTGGCATTCCGTGGTGAGAGCATTCTCCAGGTCGGCCCAGCTTAACGATTCCTCGCGGCACTTGGACTGGTATTCGGCGATCAATCGCGATTGCTCTTCCTGCGAGATGCCGTCAGGAATAGAAAACGTTCCGGGCCACGCGGCATGGTGAACCACGCGCGCGGATTGCACACCATCGAGGCGCAAAAGAAACTGCATATCGAGAGGGAGACTATGGAATTCGAGCAGGTGATCGCTTTCGAGGTGGAGGGTAACGGTGCGCTCCAGGAGATTGGACTGGATGGTCACAATTTGGGCATCGTGGAGGCCAGTCCACAATGAGACTTGGGCTGCGGCGGGCGGCAGATTCGTCCAATCGAGGATCGTGGATTGTTCATCGGCCATGGATCACCGTTTGGGGCGAAGTTGCGGGCAGAGTATAGCCCGCATGCGGTCAAATCGAAACGCATTGTATAATCCTGCTCGACTTGGTGCAGGCAAGGAACAAAGAGAGTGCGCCCGCCGCAGCGGGCACCCCTACATTCAGACCGAGGAGACGCCATGGCAGAGCCAACTTACGAAGAACTGAAAGCCAAACTCGCGGAAATGGAAAAACAGGGAGGCGGACGCCGTACCGGTGCGCTGGAGTTCCGTGTCGGTGAAAAAGGAGGCGTAAGCGTGTATGGGCTGGGGCGCTTTCCCGTGACGCTGTACTACGAACAATGGATCAGGCTGTTGGAGGCGGTGCCGCAACTGCGCACGTTCCTGGAGGAGAACAAGACCGCAGGCAAGCTGAAACTCAAGGAAAAATACTCTGAATGATTTCCCGCGATCGCGGAAAACAGAAGTGCGAGCCACCTCGAGGCAGCCGCGGCGTTGGCTTTCATAGTTGTTAGCTGAAAAGACGAACGAACATCCCTCATTTCGTTGACCACAAGGGCTTCGATGAGTACAGTCCGGATGTCCTGGGAAGAAGGTTGACCGGCCGTGGAACCCGCTCAGCCCTCGGAAGAGCGTGTCGCCGAGATGATTTCCGGCGTCGAGGCGTATCTGCGTCAGGAAAGAGAGATTTATTTCCGCGCGAGTGATCCACTGATTGCGGAATGGAAAACCAGCGTCCAGCCCTTTTTCTCAAAGGCGCTACTTGAGAAGGTTCGGACCGTGGTGCTTAAGGGCGCCCGCATCCCGCCGCCGCCCTTTTATTCCGAAGCCATAGCGATGAGCTCCGGTAACTTTCCTGACTTCGTGCACTTGGCTTCGGTCACCTACCTTGATATCATCGTTTTTCACGACCAAATTACGGCGCGAACGCTCTTCCACGGCCTGGTGCATGCGGCGCAAATGGCCCTTCTCGGCCTTGCTCGGTACACCGATCTTTACGTTCGAGGCTTCTTGAAGTCACGTTCCTGGATCGCCATACCTCTGGAAGCTCAGGCCTACCAGTTGGACACGCGTTTTGCCATGTCTCCGACGGCCGCCTTCTCGGTGGAGGACGAGATAAAATCCTGGGCTGAGCAAGGGCTGTTCTAGCCAATCCTCTATCCTGTTACTGAGTGCCAGAAGTCAAAAAGAGGAAGGCCCCGAGTGCCTGTGGGGAGGCACCCGGGGCGGGGGGGTGAGTGAGGAGGAGTCTGGGCGAAGCATTACTGCGGTGACGGTTACTTCGAAGACTGCGCGGCCAATAAGCAGAGCCGCTGCAACTCGTCGTAAGTGAAAACCACCTGCTCGCCTAGGTCACCCGTCTCGAGGTGGCCAAGGCCGGCCAGGCGCGAAAAGCGCCGGATTTCCGTCATGGGGAGTCCTAACAGAACCGCTGCGCGGTGTTCCCCGACTTGGTCTTGGATATTCATGCTCATTCTTGGACCCGATTCCTTCCGTGCTTGATGGGAGCATGCGATTCTCCAAAGTGTGAGGCAAGTAAGTCCTTTGCCATCTATAAGAAAGATCTTGTTCGTCCCAGCCGGTCACAAAGTTGAGCATTTCGTTACACAAATAGTGCAGCAATTTGGACGACTCCCATGGATCCATGCCATTTGCAGCCGCTTTCTCTGAGGCTTGCCGAGGGGTAACATAGGGGGGCCGACACTTAAAACGAACGAGTCAATTTCCCGGGTGGCGGGACCGCGAGCTATGAATCGGTATAACGACAAACAGAAAATCAGGGATCTCTACGACCGTACAAGCCCGTATTACCAAAGTCTGTGGGGCGCGCACATTCATCATGGCTATTGGATTAGTGGCGAAGAGACCAAAGAGACCGCTCAGAATCAGCTTATTGAGCATGTCGCCCGTGCAGCGGGTCTCAGGCCAGGCTGCAAGATTCTGGACGTTGGATGTGGGTTCGGCGGCAGCAGTATTTACCTGGCTAAAAAATACGGCGCGGAAGCAACCGGGATTACGATTTCTCCAATACAAGTGGAAATGGCACGGAAGGCGGCGGCGGCCGAAGGCGTGAGCGCAAAGTTCATCTTGATGGACGCCGAGGAGATGAAATTTGAGCAAACTTTTGACGTGGTGTGGTCCGTCGAATCCATCTCGCACTATCCGCAAAAAGAAAAGTTCTTTGCCGCAGCCGCGCAGTGCCTGGAGTCTGGAGGAACACTGGCCATCACCGATTGGTTTAAAAAGGAAGGGCTCGCCGAGCGTGAGCACGAGAAATTCATCCAGCCGATTGAGAAGGGCATGCTCGTGGCACTGGACGTCATGGAGGATTACATGGCATTGCTCAGATCGAACCGTTTGCAAATCGTGCACACCGAGATCCTGAACAAGAACTGTTCCAAAAGTTGGGACCTCGGCCTGGATATCCTCAAGAATAAAGCGCTCTGGCAGATCGCGGCGGAGTATGGCGTTGAGTTTCTCGACTTTCTGCGGGCGTTCCGCGCGATGCGAGCGGGCTACGCCTCCGGGAATTTCATTTACGGGCTGCTTGTTGCGAAGCGAATTTAGGCCGGCCCCAAGGAGTCGCGGACGCAGGACTTCGGAGACAACTATCCATGAGCACCCCAGAATGGGATGCCGCACTCTATACAGCAAAACATTCCTTCGTGTACGAATACGGCCGCGAATTGGTCGCGCTTCTGGCGGCGCAACGGGGAGAGCGTATCCTGGACCTCGGTTGCGGTAGCGGGCAGCTTACGCAGGCAATCTCCGAGAGCGGGGCGCGAGTTACGGGCGTTGATAACTCAGCATCGATGATCGATCGGGCGCGCCGTGAGTATCGTGACCTGTCATTCGTCCTGGCCGACGCCAAGGATTTTTCATTTGACGAGCCGTTTGACGCGGTGTTCTCCAATGCGGCGTTGCATTGGGTCAAGCCGCCAGAGAAGGTTATCGAGTGTGTAGCAAAGTGTCTTCGACCCGGCGGCCGGTTTGTCGCTGAGTTTGGCGGCAAGGGAAATGTACGGTGCATCTATGAGGCCGCGGAGGCGGCAGGGCGGGAACTAACCGGCCGTGAAGTGCGAAACGTCAATTATTTCCCCTCCATTGCGGAATATTCGACGATCTTGGAGAGCCGCGGGTTGGAAGTGCGACAAGCGTGGCTGTTTGACCGTCCCACGAAACTGGAGGATAGCGAAAACGGACTGCGGAATTGGCTCACCATGTTCGGAGAAAAAACTTTCGGAGCCATGCCGGACGATATCCGCTCGCAATGGATCGAGCGCACCCAGCAGAGGGCACGCGCCAGCCTTTTCCGTGAAGGGAGCTGGTATGCGGATTACCGCCGTCTGCGCGTCATAGCCGTCCGAACATGAGCGGCGCTCGCGACTTGAGAACAGGCAAAGACGCCTGAGGTCAACCGCCGACGGTCGTCATTTCCAGGGAAGGGAAGAAAGATCCACGTTTCCGCCGGAAAAGATCACGCCGAGCTTAGGAGGGAGGCCATCGGGGCGTTTCGGCAGACTCAGCGAAGCGACGACTCCGGGCTTGAGCAGCGGAGCAATGGCCACGGCGCTGGACGGTTCAATGATGATTTTCATGCGTTCCCAGACCAGCCGCGCCGCGGAAATGATCTCCTGCTCGCTGACGAGGAGGATTCGGTCCACGTGGCGGCGCAGGATCGCGAAAGTCCGTGGCGCTAGCGAAGCGCGCAATCCGTCGGCGATAGTGTCGCTGGAGTCCTGCGATTGCAGCGTACCGGTGGTCAACGAGCGATAGGCGTCATCCGCGCGCTCCGGTTCGCAGCCAAAGATGCGCACACTCGAGCGAATCCCTTGGGCACCGAGGCATGTTCCGCTGAGTAATCCACCGCCGCTGACGGGCGCAAACACGGCGTCCAGGTCGCCAAGATCTTCCAGGAACTCCTTCGCCGCGGTGGCTTGCCCCGCAATGATGCGGTCGTCGTCATAGGGATGCACCAGATAGGCCCCCGTTTCTGCCTGGAGACGGTCGCACGTTGCTTTCCGCGCTGTCACCGAAGGCTCACAAAAAACAACTTTCCCGCCATAGCTCTCAATGGCCTTGGCTTTCACGGCGGAGGCATTTTTGGGCATGACGATCCAGGCCGGCACTCCGCGCCACGCAGCAGCACAAGCCACGGCAGCGCCATGGTTGCCGCTCGACTGGGTGACGATGCCCTTCGCCACCTCTTTTTCCGTCAGAGAGAGGATGGCATTCGAGGCTCCGCGGATCTTGAAAGAGCCGGTCTTCTGCAGGTTCTCGCATTTGAAGAAGAGCTGCGCCCCGGTCATGGCGTTCAGGGATGCGGATGTCAAGATCGGCGTTCGGTGAATTCTAGAGGAGATGCGCGCGTGGGCTGCGAGGATCGCTTCCCAGCTGGGGGGCTGGTAGATGGCAGATTCGGTGGACGGGGCAGTGCTCATAGGGCTCACTTTGGGCTTGGAAAGGCTTAAGGTTTAGCGCGTTCTTTGCCACGGTTAAAGAGGCATTATGGCATCTCGATACCGCCCGTGTCCGCGCGTATGAATAGGGCCGTACTCCCCGAGGCCGGTACTGGTACGCTTTGGCCATGAAAAGTTTGATACTTGACCGCGCGGCTGGCTCTGTTACGCTGGAGGCACCTCTCCACTAAATTCGCGAGTGCCTGCGCCAGACGCTTCCTCGCGCGGTGGAGGACACAATGAAAGTGGCTGAACGCCGCCAACTAAGCCGCCTCAACCTTCGGACGCCACTGCGCTTCCGAGCCCTCGGCGTAGCTTCGGACCGGACCGAACATTTCACGGAAGCTCTGAACGTCTCGCGTGGCGGGTTCTTCTTCGCGTCATCGGCGCCTCTGCAGGTTGGAATGCCCATCGAAGCGACCCTGCGAATGCCCGCGGAAGTGACCGGGAACTCCGCCCAGGAGATGCGCTGCACGGCGCGTGTCGTGCATGTGCGCAACGAGCCTTACGGAGATGGGCGCATTGGCTTCGGCGCCGAAATTGAGAAATTCCAAGCCGTTCCTGCTCCTGCCCAAGACCGCTGGGCGGTTTGAAGTAGAGTTGGCAGTCCTCAGTTTTCAGTAATCAATAAAATGACATGGAACGTTGAGATGCTGGAAAAGCGGGAGCAAGCTCCCGCACTCCAAACTAGAGTCCAGCGCTCCAGCTAAGGTTTAGCGGGCGGAACGGTGAAGGTGGTTTTTGCGCTGCCGACATTTTCGAACCGGTCGTAGGCGCGAACGGCGATCGTATGTTCTCCGGGCGGCAACACCGGCAGGCCGAAATTATACTGCTCGACAAGCGCGTCGCTGATGCCCACGCTCGGGGCCACGAGAATCCAGTCGCCGCCATCCAAGCTGTACTGCGCGCGATCAATTGAGGAAGAAGCGTCGCGCGCCGTGAAGGACGCAGGATGCCCACCGCTCATTTTTCCGGAAGCCGAGCCGACGCGAAGGTCTTCCACGACGGGCGGCGTATTGTCTATTTCGAAGCGCTCGCTTTCGCGTTCGGTCTTAAGCGCGAGGGCGGGCGGATTCGAGGGTGCATCGCTCGCCACAATCTTCAAGTAGTAGGCGCCATCGGGCAGCGTAGTGGTGTCCCACGAATAGAATTTCTGCTCGAGGTTGTCCTTCAATAATTTCCATTCGTGCTCGTTTTCACCGCGGAAATAAACGGCGTAACGCATTTCGTCTTCGTTGTCGTCATGCGCGGTCCACAGGACAGTTTGATAGCCCTTCTGCAATGTGCCTTGCGGGGGCTGTTCAAATCGTGGGGGCGTGCTGCTCTGTGTGATTATTACGCCGGAAGCATTTGGCGACGGCGGAGTCTTGAGTATCACAGGCGTTGGCTGGTTCGTAGAGATGCCGGATTGGCTCTGGGCCCGCACTCCGGGATCCTGGAGCGCGATTCCATCGATGACCGGCGCGACGTTGCGCGGCAGATAGGCCAGGCTGACCCAATCAATGCCATCACCAGGTCGCCCATCGTGGATGACGGCCTTCCACTGCACGAACCGCGCCGATGGCGCTTCCATGGCCGCGCCCGATTTCGCATAGGGACCGTACCAGCGGGACCATTCGCGGCCAGGATCTTCCGTATTTCCCGAGCGCACAAAAAATTCCACGCGCGGATCATTCGCATGTGATGCCGAATGAGCCGATGCTCTTGCGCCCTCGGTCGCGGGAGGACTCCACCACTCGATGCGGCCCCACTTTGAGAAAAGTTGTGCGTCGAAGGAGTGGGATTCGAACGTGCCTTCGGCTTCGTAATCAGGCCCGACAGAATAAACTTTTCCAGGATTGGCCGTGCACAGGAAAATCTTGCCAGTGGAATTGCGTGCGATGCCCGTAATTTGCGCCGAGCCGGATTTGGCGAGGTGGGCGAAGACACCGTGGCCATCGACGGCCAGAAGAGCGCCGCTATTACCGGTCCCAGCGAGGAGGCGGCCGTCGGAAGCGAGTCCGAGAGCGTAGACAACATCTTCGCGCGAAGACCAAAGCTCTTCCGGCGCGCCGTCGGGGCTGATGCGGTAGATGCTGCTGGAGAGCAGTTGGGGGAATAGACCGAAAGGTTGTTGCGGCTGGACTTGGCCGCCACTGATTACGCCGCCGGTGGTGATCGTCGTCGTGCCTTGCGGCGTGGTGATAACCGCGCTGGGAGCTTGCCCGGTGCGCTGCTTCTCGCCAACCGCGGAGACGTAGATGGAGCCATCGGTGGCGACCGCCAGGGAAGTGACTTCGCGTTTGGCTGTTTCATAGAGGACGAAACCTTCCGCTTTTGCCGCTGCAGAATCCATGGAGTCTTTGGCGGAAGCTCTCGAAGGACTCTTAGAGATGCGTAAGATGCGGCCGCTGGGTTCGGTGCCGGCAATGAGATTTCCTTTTGCATCGAAAGTCAGAACACGAATGTGAGCTTCGTCGCTGGAGTAAAAGAGATCGCCTTTGCCGTCGGGCGCGACTGCGAAAACCTGTCCTTTGTCACCGGTAGCGACATAAAGAGTGCCGTCGGACGAAAAGGCGAGGTCCCAGATGTATTTCGTTTTTGGATCGAAGAATATGGACTTCTCGCCGGAAGCCGAGACGCGGTAGACCTTGCCATCGGGAGAAGTGCCGACATACAAAGTGCCTTTGGGGTCGAAGGCGATCGCTTGCGCGGATAGGTCGGTGGAATCGAAGACCACGCTGGGCTTGCCATTGGAATCGAAACGAAAGACTTTCGCAGGCGAACCGCCCGCCGCGTAGAGCGTGCCCTTGGGATCGACGCGCACGGACCAAAGATAGGAAGCGTCTGCGTCGGCGAGCAAGGTGAATTTGGGCGCGAGTTCGAGCCGGCCGTCGCTGCGGACCGCCACGCCATGCGCGGTGCCTTTCAGAAATTCATCGTAAGTGGATTGGCGCCAACGGCGGGTGTGTTCGGCAAAGGAAGGAGAGAGACACAGGAAGAAAAGGAGGCTAATGAGGTAAAGGGTTCGGAACAAGCCTGCTCGAGAGGACGACTTGCGCATTATGATTTTCACCGGATTTGGAGATTCAGGGAGATGACGCCGGAGACGGGGCCTCCGAGCGGGATGGAAGCTTCACTGGCCAACGATTCGCGCAGCACTTGGACGCTGCCTGGAGTAGGGCGGCCGTCGACGACGTTGATTTGCGAAAGTGGAATGTTCGGAAGTTCCTTGTCGTCCCAAAGAAGCGTAGGGGCGGGGACAAATAAACCAACGTACAGGCGGTCGTTGCGGCGCTCGCGATTTAAGAGGGCGATGAGTTGGTCGAGGCCGTTGGGACCGCTGCCGCCACCGCCGAAGGCGAAGCCGCGCGAGGCGCGATTCAGCAGATCGGCGTCGCTGACCAGGATGCGGAGGTTGGTGCCGCGCGCAACCTGCTCTGGGACGCGAACGATGGTCTCTTCCACGCGGGCGGGGCCGCGATAAGGCCGAAGCAGTACGCGGACTCGCAGGGTCTCTCCTGGCGCGGCTTCCCCTTTTTCGAGCCACGCGCTCTCAATGGTGAACGATTTGCGGCCGGGAATGCTTTCGACCCGCAGGGTGATGCGGTCAACTTTGGCAGGTTCAAAACTATTGACGAACAAGCGCGTAAAAACATTTTGCATCGTCAAGGCGATGGGCAGGCCATCGGGAGAAAGAGAATCTCCTGGAGCAAAAGTATTTTCGATTTGAACCAGGGGGTGGCCTTGAAGGTGAATCTCACCGGAAAGATGAAGCGTGGTGCCTTCGCCGTACAGAGAATTCTGTGTGAGGCCGTTGAAGGTAGTGAGCGCAACGAGTAGCGGAGTGAGCTTCGGATGATTGATGAGCTCGAAATGAAGCGTTTTTTGCCTGGCAGGTTCGGCGCCAGAAACCTGTAGCGTGAGATCCAGAGGGATCATCGCGGGAGGCGGACCTAACTTGCCAGTGACAGCGGTGAGGCGATCGCCGGTGATGGTGCCAATGGAGCCGCCGACGTTGACGATTTTCGTGGAAGCAAGATCGGACGAAAGGGTGGTGACCACGCGGCTACGCGCCATGGGAATCTGAATGTCGCCGAGACTCAGAAACGGATGGCCGCAGAGATACACTTTGTCGGCTCGCACCGCGGTGACCGTACACGCGGAGTTGATGGAGGCATCGCCTTGAACGAGAACCATTCCGGCCATGTCTCCGGCAACGAGATGTCCATCATCGGGTTGCGGCGAAGCTGTGCCGCCTTGAGCCGCGACGAAGCCGTAGCCTTGGAGCTGATTTGCGAATTGCTGGAGCGCGGCGGGTTGGAAGCCAGAGAAAACGAGAGGCGTCTCGATAGGTTCGAGCGCGGAACCAGAAGGCAGGCCAGTTCGCGTGGAGGCTTCGGTGGGAAGCCCGAGTTGCTGCGTGGCCGCCTGCGCTGTCGCTGGCTGCGACGGCGGATTCAGCACGTCTTGAATGGGTGTGACGCCGGCGATGGGCTCTTTGGTGAAGATACCTAGTTTCAGTGACAGCGCGCCAGCGAGTTTGCCGTCCAGATAGACTGGGCTGCCGCTCATTCCCGCCACGACGCCGGTGTGTTCAACTTTCGGCCCCTTCAATTGCACCAGGATGATGGACTGTTTGGGGCCGAGAAAATTGTCCAGCACGCCGATGACTTCGAGGTCGAACTTTTCCACTTGGTCGCCGGCAAAGATTGTATAGGCGTACCCCTGCATGCCTGCACGGATTTGGCTGAGCGGTAGGACTTCGTTCGATTCTTGGGCGACGGCGATGCCAGGTCCCAGACAAAGGGCAACCGTGAACGCCAAGAGTGCGAGGGACAGAAAGCAATGAGACTTGAGCAGATAACGCCGGGCCGTATGCATGAATCGGTAATGATACGCGGCGGGGTACCGGGAAGCAATCGAACCCGGGGCGCGTCGAAAATAGGAAGAGTTGGCTAGGCGTACTGGAGCCATTGTGCGCGAAGGGACTCCAGTGTATGTTACAAATTAGAAGAATAATTCAGAGCAGTATGCCTTGCACGCGTAACCCGGCTCACCTGCAGGCGTACCCGCTTCGGGCGTACTATTGCCCGGCGGGGGAAACCACTTCGGGGGAGACCACGCTATGAAAGTTCTCGCTGCCTTTTGGCTGCGCTTTCTGGTGCTTGCCGCGTTCGTGATGATCGCCGGATTCGTTTTCGTGCGCGGGCAGTCTCCCGCGATTAAAGTTGTGGACTTGATTCCCGCAAGCCTCAGCGGAGAAACGAATCAGGACAGCGAACCTTTCCTTGCCGTTCAAGCCGTCAATCCCCAGATCATGGTAGCCTCGGCGTTCACTCCCAATCCGTTTTCTGCTAGTGGAAACGCTCCCGTTTACATTTCCGAGGACGGCGGTGTCACCTGGGTGTTGAGCGCCATCACTCCCGTGCAGCGAATGACTTGCGACATTACGCACGCGATGCCCACGGGTGAAAACCATCCGCGCGGCGACCTGCACGCCGGAACGCTGGCCTGCGCCTCATTCATAACGCTTGACGAATCGGAATCGAACGATGTTTCTGCCAGCGCTGTCATGAACGTGCAGTCCACGCGCACCAACGTGGATCAGCCGTTCGTGCGTGCGTTGGGTATTTCCAACACGGACCATATTTATATCGGTCTCAATGATTTCAATCAACCCAATGGCCACACGGCAACTGTGGACGTCTCCGTGGATGGCGGTGCGACTTACAAGTCTGTACCGATCGAAGCGCGAAAGACTTCGGGACAAGATGGCCCCTCCGTTCGGCCGGCAGTCGCGGGCGACAACACCGTTTACGCAGCGTTTTTTGGGTGGCGAAAATTCAACGGCACCGTTGCGACTAGTGACGTAGTCGTTGTCCGCGACGACACGGGAGGAGCTGGTCCCAATCCTTTCCAGGCGTTGAAGGATCCTTCGGACAAATTGCCAGGACGGATTGTGGTTCAGCGTGTCTCCATCCCTTGGTCGAATGCTGCAACCCTGGGGCAGGAACGCGTCGGTTCCACACTTTCCATAGCCGTCGATCCGAATAACAGTTCCACGGTGTACGTCGGCTGGGCGGACCACGGGAGCAAAGGAGATATTTATACGTTGCATGTGAGGCGCTCAACGGACCGAGGCGTGACCTGGTCCAAGGCCGACCTGCCCCACGCCACAATCAGGAACGCGACGAACATCGCGCTCGCGGTGGCCAATAATGGCACTGTCGGTCTCCTCTACCAACAACTTTCTGGCGGCCGCTGGGTTACACATATTGTGCAGTCGCGTGATGCTTTCGCGACCGTTCAGGACCTGATTCTCGCTAGCGTTCCGGCGAACACGCCTGCGCAGCAATTCTTGCCCTATTTGGGGGACTACGACTACCTGCTGGCAGTTGGAAATGAGTTCCGCGGCGTTTTTTGCGCCAACAATACACCGGACCTCGCGAATTTTCCCCAAGGAGTGACGTACCAGCGAGCCGCGGACTTCAGCACCAAGACACTTTCGGATGGCTCCGGCAATCCCGTGGCGATTTCCATCGATCCATTTTACTTCAGCGTTCCGGTGAAACCGTGAAGCGCATTTGCATTATGGCGCGAGAGAAGGAGATGCGCATGAATACTTCGAGATTTTTTCTTGCGGGAATTCTGGGCGTGAACTTGTTGGGCGCTGCGGCGCTGCCGCAAGCCACCAGCAATCAAGCGGCGCTCGCCAAACAGTCCAGCATCGTTTTTGCGGGTACGGTTAGCCAGTTAGGGGCCACCTCGTTTGCCGGCGTGCCGAAATCAGCTCAAACGATTGTGGTTCGCGTGGACTCTGTCTTGAAAAAGCCGTCGGCCGTTTCATTGAAGAGGGGCGACAACGTCACTGTTGAGGTTAAAGATCCTTCGACTTTTCGAGAGGGAACGCAGGCCACGTTCTACACAGACGGCTGGATTTTTGGTTCTGGCGTCGCCGTAAAGGAATTGGGCCACGAATTCAGGGCCGGCAGTGGTGAAGCTCCTAAGCCAGGCGGCGCTGACGAGAAAGCTTACCAACAAACTCAAGAACAAATCGGCGATCAAGAGCTGCAAGATCGGCTGAAATCGGCGGACTTCGTCGTCATCGGGCGCGTCACGGACGTTCATCGGTGGACTGTGCCCAAGTCAGGCGTTCCTCAGCGCGTCTCCGAGCACGATCCGGACTGGCACGAAGCCGTCGTCGAAGTCCAGTCCGTCCTCAAGGGTGCGCAAGTCAAAGGGAACAAAGTCGTCGTCCGTTTTCCAGCACGTAACGATGTGGCTTGGGTACACTCCCCCAAGTTCGCGAAGAATCAGCAAGGCATCTTCTGCCTGAACAGAGATCAGACTTCCGGTATGTCCACCGAGAAGGTGGGAGGCCGCCAGGTGACCGTATACACTTGCCTCGGACATGGCGATTCGCTTCCCATGTCGGACGCACCCCGCGTCCGTACTCTGCTCAAGAACTAGCGAAGAAATATTTTTAGTTTTTTGGTGTAGACTCGCTTCATCGAGGAAGTCCGCACAGACGATTTCCATTCAAGATGAGTCCGAGGAGCGAGCCGCAATGGCAGACACCATTCCTCTTGGGCAACCTTTACAATCGCGCTTGAACGCACAAGCTTCCGCGCGCGTGGAATCCGTTCCATGGCCCATCTGGTGCATGATCGCTGGAATTACTTCCAGCCTGATTGGCGGGCACTGGGACATCTCGTGGCATATGTCGATTGGCCGCGACACCTTCTGGACACCGGCGCACATCATGATTCAGATGAACGGTGTGCTGGTGGGCATCGCTTGCGCGTACATGATTCTGACGACTACATTTGGCGGGGATGCGACCGCGCAAAGTGTCTCCGTGAAAATCTGGGGGTTTCGAGGACCGCTGGGAGCGTTCATCGCAACGTGGGGTTGTATTGCGATGCTGACTTCCGCGCCTTTCGACAATTGGTGGCATAACGCGTACGGCCTGGACGTGAAGATTTTGAGTCCGCCACACACGCTGCTCTCGCTGGGATCCTTTGCGATAAAAGTGGGTGCGCTGGCGCTGATGGCGGGCCTGCTAAACCGCGCCGGAGAATCTACGCGGCGAAAGCTGACGTGGCTCTTCGTGTTTGTGGGCGCGGACTGCGTCGTGCAACTCGGGACAATTCTTACCGATGCCACCTGGCCCGTGAACCTGCACACCGCGAGATGCTACCTATCTGTGGCGATCGCCATTCCTCCGGTTTTGGTCGGGGCAGCCTGGGGATTGAACCGGCGTTGGGCGTGTACGCTGGTGGCGGGAACTTACACCATAATCCTTCTGGCATTTGAATGGATTCTGCCGCTGATTCCGGCGCAGCCCAAGCTGGGGCCGGTCTATCAAAACATTACGCATCTCGTTCCGTTGCATTTCCCCTTGCTGTTAATCGTGCCCGCAGTGATGCTGGACCTGTTGTGGAACAGGACGGAGCAGTGGGGAAGGTGGAAGCTTGCGGCCGTTTCAGGGCCGGTGTTCTTGTTGAGCTTCCTAGCGGCGCAGTGGCCTTTTGCAAATTTTTTGATGTCACCGGCAGCGCGGAACTGGTTCTTCGGAATGGCATACTTTGCTTATTTTGATCCGGCGCGTCTTCTATATGATCCATTTAAGTTTCAAGTCGTAGAAAATACGCCTGGCATATTCTGGAAGACGATGGCCGCAGCGCTCGTGGTTTCCGTCATCACTACGCGGCTGGGGCTGTCGTGGGGAGATTGGATGCGGCGGATGCGTCGATGAAAGGGTTTAGTTTACGTGTGCGGACGATTGCTGCTCTGGTCATTGCACTTGCCGCTCCACTTTCCTTGAGCGCTCACGTTGGCAGCCCAGACGTGTATTACGAGGGGGATGCTGGGCCCTACCACTTATTTGTCACCGTGCGTGTGCCTCAGGTGATTCCCGGCGTGGCGGAAATTCAAATCCGGTGCGAGACCAACGACGTGCGAGCCATTCAGATCGTGCCAATGCGATTAAGCGGACCGGGCTCGAACTTTCCCCCGACGTCCGATCTCACCCAACAGTCGAAAGAGGATCCGCAGTTTTTTACAGGCAGTCTTTGGCTGATGGAAGATGGCGCGTTGAAAGTGCGCGTTTCAGTGGACGGCGCCAAGGGCAAAGGAGAACTCTCGGTTCCGGTGGCGGCGGCTGCGCAGAAGACGTTGAAGATGGAGAGACCGCTCGGGGGATTACTGGCGTTCCTGATGGTATTTCTCGGCCTGGGAATAGTGTTCATCGCCGGGGCCGCAGTTCGGGAGGGCAGTCTTGGTCCAGGAGAAACGCCGGCGCCGGGGGGCGTGCGGCGCGCGCGTGTTGTGATGGCGATTGCCGCTGTCGTCGTCGTGGGAATTCTCTATCTCGGAAGAGCGTGGTGGAACTCGGATGCCAGCAATTACCAGCGCGGCGTAAACTTCTTCAAGCCGCCTGCCGCGGAGACAAAACTGGAAAACGGAAACCGCCTGATAATTCGAGCCAAAGGACAGGACGCCGAGTGGTCGAATTACGTAAAGATGGAAGAAGTGATTCCCGACCATGGCCATCTGATGCACCTGTTTGTCATCAGCGTTCCCGGACTGGACCGCATGTGGCATTTGCATCCCGATCGAATCGCGGGCGGCGCATTCGCGCAGGAACTGCCTTCCATGCCCGCGGGGCGATACCAAATCTTCGCGGACATTGTGGATAAGGGCGGCTTTCCGTGGACGCTCGTCGGGAGCGCGGCGCTAACGCAGATCAATGGAAAGGCACTGGCGGGCGATGACTCAGCCTGGTCAGGCCCTGCTGTAACCACCCAATTGGATGACTTTGGAGTGTCGCAACTCGCGGATGGCGGGCGCATGATTTGGCAGCGTGCGAAGGATCTTCTGAAAGCGAACGTGCCGATGAACTTCAAGTTCGCTGTGGAAGACAAGGATGGCCAGCCTGCGAAGGACCTCGAGCCTTACATGGGAATGGCCGGGCACGCCGAGTTCGTCAGCACGGACATGAGCGTGTTCGCACACGTCCATCCAGCAGGATCGGTTTCGATGGCGGCATTGGAACTGGCGCGTCCAGCGCCCGCAAACGCCGCCTCGGGAGAATTACAAGCGGGCATAAACTTTTCCATGCCAATGTCCATGCCGATGTCTAGCGCTCCAATGCCGTCGCAGGTGAGCTTTCCTTATGGCTTCCCACGGACGGGCAACTACCGAATTTTTGTGCAAATCAAGCGTGCCGGACGAGTGGAGACCGGAGTGTTTGACGCGCATGTTCAGTGAAAATCAGTTCTTCTTCTTGGCCGTGCAACCTATCGGATGAAGGAAGACAATGCCGCGCGAGCGCGCTTCACCCTTCAAAAAAAGTTTGGTTTGACAATCGAGTCGCGAAGCATAAAATACGCTCCACTCTCCGGCGCACACCAGGGTGATGACGGGCTCCCGAAGTAAAAGCCATGATTTACGGCAACAGGTTGGGAGTCTTATTCCAATTTCACGATGGAAGACTTTTTCCTCTGGAGAATGAGCCGCGGAAAAGCATAGGAGGGACTCGTGCATCGACAATTGGCGGTCCTTGTGATGATGATATTTGGAGCGAATGCTGCCTGGGCACAAAGTCCCCGGCCGCTCGATCAGGCGGAGCAGATCAGGATATTGCTCGAGCGCGTGCAGCAGTTGGAGAAGCGCGTTGCGGAGCTCGAGACCAAGACTCCCGCAGCGCCCGTTCCTGCTGCGGAAGTCTCCGCGAACGTTCCTGCTCCCCAAAAGCCAGAAACGGCGGAGGCGGCGCCGGCGCCTGGGCCGATGCATCAACACGAGCCGACTGAATCACAAGCTACCACGCGACAGTTAGAGGCTCGCTATCCATCATTGCAGATTCGCGGGTTTGGCGACGTGAATTTTTCCACGACAGACCAGAGGGGCGCCACCAGCGGCTTCAACCTCGGCCAGCTCGATCTTCACCTCGCTTCCGCGCTTTCCCACAAAGTCACCTACTTCGGTGAACTGACCTTTAATGCTCAGCCGACCGGTTACACCGTGGAGGTAGAACGCTCCATCATTCGATACGACTACAACGACTTTTTCAAACTGTCCTTCGGGCGGTACCACACGCCCATCGGCTATTGGAACACCGCGTTCCATCACGGCGCCTGGCTGCAAACCACTATCAGCCGTCCAGACATGGTGCGGATCGGCGGCACGTTTATCCCTGTGCACTTCGTCGGCCTGCTGGCGGAGGGAAATATTCCATCAGGAGGAGCGGGGCTCAGCTACAACGTTGGCGTTGGCAACGGCCGCGGATCCATAATCAGCCGTCCTGGGGACGCGGGCGACAACAATAACAATCGCGCCTGGGTCGCCAATCTTTACTCGAGGCCCACCAAGCTCTATGGACTGCAGATGGGGGTTTCGGTCTACCGCGACAAAATCACGCTGCCGGTCGTCAGCCCGGCGGGAAATGAATTTCGCGAATGGATTTCCGCCGCGCACATTGTTTGGACCAAAGAGAATCCGGAATTCCTGGCGGAATTCGCCAACGTCAATCACAAGAATATTTTGACCAATGCCGTCACCAATAACCAGGCATACTACGTGCAGGTGGGCTACCGGCTGCCATGGCTTGAAAAGACACTGAAACCCTACTATCGCTTCGAGCATACGCACACGCCGTTCAGCGAACAGGTTTTCACCAATCAGGACCTGGTTGGCTCCATCGTTGGCTTGCGCTACGACATCACTAACTACGCAAGTTTTAAGAGCGAGTACCGCAACACCAAGCGCCTGCCCACGGATCCTCGCGTGAACGGGGCCTTTTTCCAGACGGATTTTACTTTCTAGACGAGCCCGATCATGAACGCCACCAACAAACGTGTCGTGATATTTTTCTGGACGATCCTTTGGGCCGCGGTGACTCTCCACTCCCCGTCTGCTGCACAGACTTCGCGCGGAGCAGACGTCGCTGTCGTGGTCAATTCCGATACTCCCATCGCCGATCTCAGTCTCTCCGAGGTACGCAAAGTTTTGCTCGGCGAGCGGCAGTATTGGAACTCCAAGCTTCCCGTTGTTTTGCTGATCCGCGCGCCGGCGGCGCGGGAGCGCGATGTTGTGCTGCGAGTGATTTATCAAATGTCCGAGGCGCAGTTTAAACAGTATTGGGTGGCCAAGATTTTTCGCGCGGAGGCCGCGGCACCGCCCAGGATCGTCTATTCGAATGACATGCAATTCGAGCTTTTGACTGCCCTACCTGGCGCCATCGCGTTTGTGGATTCCCGGAACATGCGGCCGGGCGTGAAAGTGCTTCGCGTGGACGGTCACGTGCCAGGAGACAAGGATTATCCCCTGCGATAGCGTTTTGACTCGAAACGCCTTAGCCGCCCGTTCTTATCCGGGTGATGGTCTAACGCGAAAGCTTCATGCGCCTTAGGATTTCCCTGAATCTCGGGTCGAGCCGAATGCTTTCGAACATCGGTTCAACAGCCAGGGAGACCAGGCCGCTGTCGTGTTCCTCATATGCCTTCTCGAGCCATTCGAAGGCCTTTTGCTTTTCGCCCATGCGCATATAGGACTCCGCGATGCTATAAGAGGAAACGTAGCTGTGCTTGGAGAGTTCCGTCAAGCCTTCCAGCCAGCTCTGCAGCACGCCCTTGTAACCAGACTTCGTGAAATCTTCTTCGATAGATGCTGCCAGTTCGGCCCCACCCGAGAGAGACAAGGCTTTTTCTCTCTCCGCCACGGCTTCCTTTTGCTTCCCCATGTGCGCGTAAACTTCTTCGAGAATCCGCCGCGCCGGCGAGAATTTCGCGTCGATATCCAACACCTTTCGCAATTGCTCGACCGCATTTTCATTCTGGCCCGCGAGATAAAACTGCCATCCCATCGTGGTATTGATGATCAACGACAGCGGATCCAATTCCAGCGCCCTCTTCGTTTGCGCGATTCCCTCGTCGAGGCGGCCCATATTCGCCAAATAGTCGCCATACCAATGATGCGCGGTCGCCAAGTTCGGGTTCAGTTCGATGGCCCGCTTGAACTCTCTCTCGGCCCCAGTCCAATCCCATTCGAAATGCTCTTTCACAAGCCCCAGAGAGGTGTGCGCTTCCGCCAGGCTATCGTCTATCTCCAGCGCTTGCATGGCGGCAGCTTTTGCTTTCGGCCAAGCCTCTGACGGTGGGAGATATCCCGCATCCCCAAGAAGACTGTACGTGTCCGCAAGCCCTGCGTAAGACAACGCGTAATGTTGATCCTTCTGAACGGCTTGAGTGAAATAGTCTGCGGCTTTCTTGAAATCCGACTGCGTCCACTTGTTCCAATAGAAGAGACCCTGTAGGTAGAGCTGATAGGCTTCGGCATCTTCGGTGGGACGCTTGGCCAGCAACTTTTTCTCTTCACCAGCAAGTCGGGGGCGCAAGCGCCCGTAGATGTCTCCAGCAATCTCTTGCTGCACCGAAACGAGGTTGGAAAGCTTGCGGTTGTATTGTTCACCCCAGATCTGCCGGCTGTTTTCCACGTCTTCCAGGTTCACGCTGATCATCAACTCGTCACCGGTCTGGATGAGCCTGCCGGTGAGGATGGCTCGGACGTGCAGATCGTGGCCTACTTTTTGCGGGTCCGTCGGCTGGCCTTTGTAACGGAAAACGGTATTACGTGACATGACCGCCAGGTTGGGCAGTTGGGAGAGGCTGTTGATCAAGCTCTCGGTGATCCCATCGCTCAGGTATTCTGTTTTCGGATCGTTGCTCAAATTGGCGAAGGGCAAGACGGCGATCGATTCGATGCGTGCCTGGCTTGCTCCGCCAAAAACGCGATCTCGCAAATTGCCTGTATTCAACCCGAATAGGATCAGCAATACCGCGAGGCCCCCGCCCCATACGAAATGAAACCAATAGCGCTGCAGCCTTTGGCGCGAAGCCTGGCGAGATGAAAAAGGCATCGCACTTGCAGAATCCGTGTCTCGCTTCAAGCGCTGTAAATCCGCGCGCATGTCCGCAGCTGACCGATAGCGCAGCTCCCGGTCTTTCTCCAGCGCTTTAGCGATAATCTGTTCCAGCTGGACCGGAATCGCCGGGTTCAGACGCGCGGGTGGCGTTGGAGGACGGTTCAAAATGGCATCGAAGATTACTCCGGAGGTATTTCCTGAAAATGCCCGCTGGCCCGTGGACATTTCATAGAGCACCAGTCCCAGAGAAAACAGATCAGTTCGTTCATCGAGTTCTTGACCACGAATCTGCTCGGGAGACATGTACGCAACCGTGCCCAGTGCCACCCCATCGCTTGTCAGATGGCCGTCCTGCGTCGTGGCGCCAAAAGTTGCCCCCTGTTTGGCCCGTGTCGCGCCTCTGCGCTCGGGCAGAAGTTTGGCCAGCCCGAAATCGAGAAGCTTCACCTGGCCGCGATCAGTGAGGAAGATATTGGCCGGCTTGATGTCGCGATGAATAATTGCTTTTGCATGTGCGGCCTCCAGGGCGTCGGCTATCTGGTGACCGTATTCCGGTACGCGCTCGAGTTCGAGAGGCTTCCCCGTAATCCGGTGTTTGAGAGTTTGCCCTTCGAGAAACTCCATAACTATAAAGTTCTGACCTTCATATTGGTCCACGTCATAAATCGTGCAAATGTGCGGATGATTCAGCGACGAAGCGGCCCGCGCTTCTCGTTGAAATCGCTCGATGGCCAATGGTTCTCTGGAAAGATCCTCGGGAAGGAACTTCAATGATACATGGCGGCCGAGCCTAATATCCTCGGCTTTGTACACCACGCCCATGCCGCCCCCACCCAACTTCTCCAGGATGCGGTAGTGAGAGACGGTGAGCCCGATCATAACGAAGAAATCACCATTGGCACGTCATATTAGGTTGCGCCCAGAGACAAGTCAACGCATACAGTGGCAGTGCGTTCCGTGGATTTGGTGGGAAGTAAGACGCTGACCGGCGCCTTCTCAGTCCGTGTGGTGATGCATGGCAAAGACTTTGTCGAGCGAGTCTTCGTACGGGTAGACGTGCACCATCCAACCAAAGATCACTGGCTGGAAGCGGCCATTCGCGGCATCGCAGGCATCCTGCGTGGTGATCGAACCCTTCAATCCAAACTTGGTCCAATCCGCGTTCCGGAATTGTCCCTTCTGCGGCATGCACAGGTTCGTGTGCAAATGCCACATAGCTATGCTGAGAGGGACGCGTGCGTTAAGCTGCTCTTCGGTCGCGCGCTTGGGCATGGTGTACATCGCGCCTACGAGCTCGTAGCCATCGGAAGTCTTCTTGTAGAGCAGGGAAGTCGGGCGCGCCGGATCAAAGGTGAACGCTTCAAGGAAACCGTTCACGTATTTCGTGAAGTGATATTCGGGCTGCCGCAGGTTGGGAAGAAAAATTTTATATCCCTCGTTCAGCGCAACGTGATAGTCCTTGTACTTTTCAATTCCACCGCGAAGCTGCATGACAATTTCTGCAGCCCGCGCTGCATCCTCCGGCGTTTGCGGACGCATCGCCGTCATGAGCATGTGCAGGCTGTGCGCGTCCATGTGCCCGGGTGTCATGTCATGGACGGCGCGTGCTTCGTTGGCTTTGGCATCGTCCATGTCCATGCCTGACATTTTGCTTTGATCCATCTCTTGCGATTCCTGCGACTGTGCGCTGGACGACTGTTGGTCCTCTTGCACCGGCGCCGCTGGCGCGTGGTGGCCGGGAATGGCGGCAAGAAGTACGCTTACCAAGAAGAGTGCGCCAAACAAGATGCCAGCCTGGGTGGCGAAATGAAGAAACGTGCTGCGCGCGGACATGACAATTCTCCTCACCTGATAATACGCATTGCGAACCCCCGAGATTTCACCGCGTGGTACAGGGCGCGCCTCGCAAAAACTGGCCGGACGGACAGTTCCGCGCATGGAAAAGTGCAATTGAAAAATGGAAACCAGGGCGACGTCGTGTAATTCGAAGCGGTGTAACGCCGCGTGTTAGAATTTCGTCGTGAAAAAAGAAACCATTCAACGCGCCAAGCACTTGACCGGCGGACTGGACCTGCCGGGCGACAAATCCATTTCCCACCGTTACGCCATGCTCGCGGCACTGGCCGAAGGCACCAGCGAATTGCGGCATTTTTCCGCAGCCGCGGATTGCCACAGCACGCTGGCGTGCATGAGCGCGCTAGGAGCCGATGTCAAAACCGACAAGGACACAGTTCGCGTTACCGGCCGCGGTGCAGGTGGATTGAAAAGCAGTTGGCGTGCGCTCGACGCGGAAAACTCCGGGACGACTATGCGGTTGCTGGCGGGAATTTTGGCCGGGCAGCAATTTTCCTCAAAGCTCACGGGTGACAACTCACTGCAGAAGCGCCCTATGAAGCGCGTCATCGGCCCCTTGCGGGAAATGGGCGCGGACATTCGCGCGCGCGATGACAATTTTGCGCCCCTGGAAATTCGCGGTGCCAAGCTCAAGGCTATCGATTACATAATGCCCATGGCCAGCGCCCAGGTAAAATCCGCGGTTCTTCTTGCCGGACTTTTTGCGGATGGCGTGACCAGCGTGACGGAGCCGGCGCGAACTCGGGATCACACCGAGCTGGCCCTCGAAGAATTTGGCGCGGCCATCGAGAAAGACGGACGAACCATTCGCATTCATGGTCTGGCCGGCGCCAATGGCAGCGGCAAACTTCTCGCCAAATCCCTCGACGTGCCGGGCGATTTGTCATCCGCCGTATTTTTTATCGCCGCTGCATCCCTGTTCCGCGATTCGAACGTGCTCATTCACAATGTCGGGTTGAATCCGACAAGGACAGCCATTCTGGACATGTTTGCTTCGATGGGCGCTTCAATTCAAATTCTCGGACCCAAGATCGCCCACGGCGAAGTCGTCGGCGATTTATCAGTGAAAGGTTCCTCGCTAAAGGGCGGGGTGATCGCAGGCGAACAGATTCCGCTGGTGATTGACGAGTTGCCCATGCTCGCCGCACTCGGCCCGTACACTGAAGAAGGGATCGAGATTCGCGACGCCGCCGAATTGCGCGTGAAAGAGAGTGACCGCATCGCCGCGCTGGCCGAGAATCTGCGCCGGATGGGCGCGTCGGTGGAAGAACGCCCCGACGGGCTGAAGGTGCAAGGACGCAACGCGGGAAAGTTGCACGGGGCAGAGATTGAGCCGCGCGGAGATCACCGCATCGCTATGGCGTTCGCCGTTGCGGGCTTGGCCGCGGATGGAAACACCATAATTCGCGACGCGGACTGTGCCGGAGTTTCCTTCCCCACATTTTTTCAGGAATTGCATCGCCTGGCGGAGCGCTAGCCTATCGACTGCTTCAGGCCCGACCCGCACATTGGCCCCGAGCATCTCATTCCTCACCAATCGCGCTCAGTTTTCTTCTGAATCTCCCGGCGGTGGAGGCGCCTTCACCCGTGGCGGTTTTGGCGGCGCGGGAATATCCGAGCTCGTCCTGCGCAGCGAAATAGACCCATAGCTCGTCTTCAAAATTATTTTCGGCCCGCGCCCGGTTCCGTACTTTCCTTCCAGGTGCGCGTCTTTCGACCCCGTACCCGGAGTGAGTTTCAACGAATCCGCCTGGAACTCGCTGTCAATATCACCCGAATGGCAATCCGCGACAATCTCGAAGCTCGCGGACTCCGGCAGGCTCAAAGTAATCCCCGCCGACGCATTGCTGATCTCGATGTCCTCTTTCGGTAAAAACGAAAACCGCACATCCACGTTTCCTCTGCGATTGTCGATTTTGACCTTGCCGCCAGCGTTCTCCAGAGTGATGTCGTCCTGTGTGCGCACGCTGAGGTTCCCAGGAGCGTCAAAGATTTCAAGGCTGCCCGGTCCGGCCTCCATATGACCGGAGAGTTGAGAAAGTGTCAGATCGGTGCGCCGCGAAATGAATCGCACGCCCTTCGCCACTTTGTCGGCGCGGATCGCGCCGTAAAATTCGCCGTCGATAGTAAGACCGCCGGTTGCACCCGATACGTTGATGTCCCCGCCGTGGCCCGAAATCTTGATGTTGCCATTGGTATCGGAAACTTTGATATCACATTTCTTCGTGTCGATATCGACGTCTCCAGTCGTCCCGCGAACCTCTATATTGCCGGTGCCATTCGTCACGCTGACCGGCCTCCCCATCTCGGCAACCGTGATGTCGCCTTTCTCATTCCGGATCGTCAGCGCAGCCCTCTTCGGCACCGCCACGTCAAGATCCAAGCTGATGCGCGAGTCACCAGTGCCGGGTTCGGAGCGCCGGATTTCGTAGCCGTCGCCATTCTTCACGATTTCAACGCCAACCCGATCAGCAAACTTCTGAGCTTCGCCCTCATTCCAGGCCTTGGCATTCTTCTTGCCCATAACCCGAATCTGCGCATCGTCCGACGGGCGTATGCTGATGTTGCCGCGGCCGTTGCGTATGGTAATGCGCGCGTCCGCGGGAACGGATTTGGGTGCGACCTCCAGGTCGAACTCAAAGCTATTTCCCCATCCCCCCAAGCGACCGGGGAGTTCTCTCTTGCCAACGTCAACGGCGACGACTATTCCGAGAAGCGAGAGAAGCCCCAGAACCAGAAAAACCTCACCCGGGGTTATCTTCGCCGCTCCCGGATCCCCGGCTCTGCTGGCAGCCATGCGCTCATAGAGTTTGATTGCTCCCCAAAAAATCAGGATCAGCGGCCACCAGTGCCCGATGACAGTGAAGACATCGACACCCCGGTAGTTGTGCAGGAGCAGCAGCAATCCAACGAAGAGGAGGAGCAGGCCGGGAAAAAGTGAGCTGCTGCGTCGTCGAAGATTCGCCATAGGCCCTATTGCCCCTGTCCCTGGCCAGGAAACTGATTTTGGGGAGCGGGCGGCACGGAGCCGGGCGCTCCCGGAGCTTGCGGAGCAACCGGCCCGGAAATGTGGCCTTCCCTTGGCGCAACCGCGGCTGCCAAGCTGATCATTCCGATGACGATGAGGATGACCGGATAGGTATTGCCGAACGAAAAATTACCGCTGCTCGTCTGGTCAAGGAGAAAAAGTACGCCGACCGTAATGATGATCGCCGGGCCCATCAGCCCGCGAATCGTACAAGATCGGCATGCGCAGCGGACACGGTCACTCATCGAATAAAGCCTCCTAAGAACGGCGGTCGAGCCGTTTGCGCATCATCAAAACGCCCGCGCCAATCAGAAGCGCTGGCCAAAAAAACTGGGAAATGCGGTACCAGGGAAACCAATCAAAATTGTGCAGCAGCAACAGCAGCCCGGCGCCAATCAGCAGGATCGGCCCGATGGGGCGCTCTTTCGTAAATGCGTCGAGAGGGTCGGACAAGGTTTCGCCAAACTGCCGCGCTTTCGCAGTGCGGTAGGCATCGATGGGCATGTAGACCCACAGTCCAGCTACGCAAATCCACAAAGCCGCTTCCGCTCCGCCACTCATGCCGCCGTCGATGCCGCTAATGAACAGCACCAGAAAAATAGCCAGGTGAATCATGCCCTTGCCGAACTGCTCGTTATAAAACGCGCCCATCCCCGGCAGAAATCCCAGAAAGAAAGCCAGAGCCGGATTTGACCTGGAATGACGCGGTGATTCCGCAGGCAAACCCGAAGCAGGCATCTGATACTGCGACTCCGCACGTGGGGGCGCAGCAGCCGGTGCCGCGGCGGGGATTCCAACGATGCCCGCCAGGCACTCTTCGCAGTAGAGAACGTCCCTCACGGGACGCACACACGTCGAGCACATGGCCTTGCCGCAATTCCGGCAGTAACCGACCGCGTCCACATCGGAATGGACGGCACACCTCATGGCATTCTCCTCTCACCGCTCGAGCCGCTTAGTACCGGGAATTGCGCCGCCAGGATCCGCAGGCTCCGGCCGATTTCGTCGGCACGGTTCTGCTGTTTTGGCGCGGACGGATTTGTATTGTCGGTGCGGCCCGGTTGTTTGTCGGGAGAATTCTGCGGAGCGGGTTGCTCCCTGGTGCCGGGATTCTGTTCGTTTTCGCTCAAGCGTGTTTGAATCTCATACACGACGCGCAAATCGCTGACAAACTTCACGCTCTGTGCATAAAAGCGATGTGCCTTGCTGTTCGTCTTGCTAAAAATCGTGGCAGGAGCAAGATCCGCCAGCTTGGGCTTGCGTAATGAGAAACCGGAAGCCGTAAGAATGATGACCAGCGTCGCGGCCACTGAAGCCATGCTGTAAACAAATCGTGGAGATTGCAGGCCCTTCAGCCAGCGTCTCAAATTCCGCCAGCTCGGCGCGCCGAGCGTCGCCGTCAAGATCGCGTCCTCGAGTTCCGCCGGCACTTCCACGGGTTCCAGCGCGTAGAGTCCGCCCAGCGCACGCGCCACTCCCGCGACCAGTGGCGCGCACTTCTCACAAGTATTCACATGGCGGTTAAAGGCGGATTGCTCGACGGGCTGAAGAAGTCCGTCGAGATAATCGCTCAGCCGCGCTTCGGTTTGTTCGCAAGTCCAGTTCATAAAATACTCTGCGCTCGCTTCGAAAATCCCGTCTCGATCATGACGGGCGCACTCCCATCTGCTGCAGGATGCGCGCCAATTCGATGCGTCCGCGATTGATTCTTGATTTTACCGTTCCTTCCGGCACTGCCAAAACTTGTTGAATCTCGCTGTACTCCAATTGCTGCAGGTCGCGCAGTATTACCGCTTCGCGCAATTCCGGTGAAAGCCGCGTCAGCGCCGACTGCACCTGCCCGCTCAATTCGCCGAGCAGCGCCTGCTCATCGGGACGCCGGCCGGCCGATTCCTTGTTTTCCACGACCGGCATCTTGTCGTCCAGCGAATCCGTTACGCGGTCCCTCTTGGTTCTACGATAATGGTCAATCAAGAGATTGCGCGTCACGCTGGTCATCCAAGTTGCGAATCCGCCATGGGCCGAACGGTAACTTCCCAAAGTCCGGTACACACGGAGGAAAACATCCTGCGACAGGTCCTGGGATTCCGTTCGGTTTCCCGTGAACCGGTAGCAAATGTTAAAGATGCGCCTGCTGTGACGACGCACAAGTTCCTCCCAGGCCGACCCGTCGCCCTGGAGGCATTGCTGGACCAGTTGGGCATCCTGCTCCAACGTATCTTCAGCCTCATAACCTGCTACGGTGCAAGGCGTGTCTGCGAACCGGCCGCTCTCTCAAAAAGCCGTCTGGCAGCCCATCTCGGCCTGCCAACTATGGAACGTAAAATGCTCTCGAAATGTTCCCCTAGGGATCAGACCCTGATTGCCAACCGTTCTGACTCGCATCTTACTCACCGGCGTTGCAAGACACAAGCGCGCCAATCGCGGCCCCCCATACGTACACCCCATTGGAAGACGGTTTAGCTCTCAAGGTGCTGGCTGGCAGGGAGCCCATCTTGAAGTTCGCTGCTGGTGACTGCTCGGGTCGCTCCTTCAGGAGCACTCCCAGCGAAATACACCAAAAATTAGAAGGAAGGCCGTATGTCATTCAATATAATGGCCTTAGCAGACGTTCTGAACGTGTTCACAAAAAAACCGTTGGCTGCGCGGCTTGACAGCAAGGGATGCGGTGCTCAAGATTGACGCGTCATGAAACAATCATTTAGCGCCGAGTTGGCGCAGATCGCTCTTCCGGATTGCGATGGAAGGGAAATAGTTCTCGGGTCCTTGTGGTCGAGCCGTCCTGCGGTGCTCGTATTTCTGCGACACTACGGCTGAATTTTCTGCGGTGAGCATGTCGCGCAGTTGCGCGAGCACCAGAAAGCCTTCGATGAAAAGGGCGCCGCATTGGCCGCCGTCGGACTGGGGGACCGCCAGTACGCGCGGTTTTTCCGCGAGAAAACCGGGATCGCGTTTCCCTTGTTGATCGACGAGCAGCGGTTGGCTTATCGAGCCGCGGGATTGAAATCCGCGAACCTGCTGCATCTGCTTCGCCGCGACAACGCCGCTGCACGAACGCGTGCTCGGGCCGCCGGCCATCGCCAGCACAAAACGGGAAAGAATCCGTTTCAACTGGGAGGAAGTTTTATCTTCGGACCTGGCAATGTCGACCGCTTCGCGCACATCAGTGAAACGTTTGGCGACAACGCTTCCGTCGATGCTCTGCTTGCAGCGCTCGCATGACTAGTGCAAGAATTTCGCGCCGGCCGAAGGCCGCGATTCTCAAACAAGAGCGCGCTCGCGCTGCCGCATTGCTGCAAATTTCCTGATACATGTTGCCCTCACGGCTTGACGCGGATGCCTGCTCCCGCTAGGCTGGCCAGCGCATGCAAACATCGTCGAGGAAGCTTCTTGTCGTCCTGATTGTCCTGCTCGCCCTTGGGTACGCGATTTATCATTCCAGCGGGATGATGCATCTTGGGGATTTCAGCGGTGCAAAACTGTTGTTCGCCATTCGCCACGCCGATCCTTTACTCCTGATTCTCTCGTTAATTGCGATTTACGCTTGTTATGCGCTGCGCTCGCTGCGGTGGAAGCTTTTCCAGCGGAATCTAGGTCCTTCTCGTTTCATACCGATTTACGCGATGACGCTCGCGGGCTTCGCCGCTATTTTTCTTCTTGGCCGCGCCGGTGAGCCGGTGCGGCCGCTGCTGCTGGCGCGCAAGGAAAAACTGCCCATCGCGGATTTGTTTGGAATCTATGCGCTCGAAAGGCTGTTCGATTTGGCGAGTGCGGCTGTTATTGCCGCTGTCGGTTTGCTCTTGTTTCAATCCCACGCTCACGTGGGTGAGACCGCCGGTAAGTTGGAAACAGCCGCAAAGACCACTGGTTCGCTCCTTTTCGCGGGGGTCATCGGAGCGATTATCTTTTTGCTGTATCTGCGGCTTCACGGCTCCGCTCTGCTGGAGCGCCGCATGCAAGGCTGGGTAATCGCGCACGGCTGGCGCGGCAGGATTGCAGGAATCATCCTCGGCTTCGCGCGCGGCGTGCAAGCCATTCAATCCCGGAGCGATCTGGCGCTCTCTGTATTTTATTCCGCAGTTCACTGGTTTTTTGTGCTGCTTGTTTTTTTGTGGGTTTCGCATAGTTTTGGAGGTTCGCTTAGCACCATCAACTTGGGAGACGCCATGCTGGTGATGTCGTTCACGCTGGTGGGGTCGGCGGTGCAATTGCCGGGCGTGGGCGGCGGCTCGCAAGTGGCATCATTCCTTGCCTACACAGCAGTCTTTGGAGTAGAAAAAGAAGCCGCAGCGGCTGCGTCGATTGTTGTGTGGCTGATTACGTTTGCGGCGGTTAGTCTTGCGGGCGTGCCGCTGCTGATCCATGAGGGGCTTTCGCTCGGGAAACTGAAGGACATGGCCGAGCACGAAAAAGAAGCGGCCATCGAAGGCGCCGCACAGCAAGGAGACTCAGCCCAGTGAAGTGTCCTTTTTGCGCGAACATTGACGATAAGGTGATCGACTCGCGGGAGGGCCGCGTTGGCGACACCATTCGCCGCCGGCGTGAGTGCCTGAAATGCGGCCGGCGGTTCACCACCTACGAACGCATCGATGAAATCCCCTACATGGTCATCAAGAAAGACGGGCGGCGCGAGCGCTTCGAGCGGCAAAAGATTTTGCAAGGGCTTTTGAAGGCTTGCGAAAAACGTCCGGTGGCCACGCCCAAGCTGGAATCGATTGTGGACGAAATCGAAAGCGTGGTGCAGGAGTCCACGGATCGCGAGCTGACGACCACCGAAATCGGTGAAATGATCATGCACCGCCTGAAGAAACTGGATAAAGTCGCCTACGTGCGATTCGCATCGGTGTATATGGACTTCAAGGACGTGCAGGAATTCATGAGCGAGCTAAAAAATCTGCTGAAGGACCGCGTCAAAAAATAATTCCTTTTCCGAGGAGTCTCCATGAAGAAATGGACGGTGTTTTTGTCGAGCGCCTTGCTCGTATTTGTCTGCGTGTTTGCGAAAGAGGACCGCGCAGCAGCGCAGGCGAAAACATTGGCGCAAATGAAGGGTAAAACATCCGCGGCCGAAGCGCCTCTCCCCATGGTGGATAAGGAAAAAATTCGCGCGCACGTGAAATATCTTTCGAGCGATGAGCTGGAAGGACGCGGAACAGGGCAGCGCGGCGGCGACATGGCCGCCGATTACATCGGGAAACAATTTGCTTCTTACGGGCTGAAGCCGGCGGGGGACAAGGGAACTTTTTTCCAGGAAGTGCCCATGGTCGGCGTGAAGACGCTCGCGGGCACAACTTTCGAATTCGTGGAGGCCAGCGGAAAATCCTTCGAGGCGAAAAATCTCACCGACTTTGTGACCAACAACGAGAGTCAGGCAGAGACGGCGGACCTTGATGCGCCCATCGTGTTTGTGGGCTACGGAATCAAAGCGCCGGAATACGACTGGGACGATTACAAAACTGTTGATCTCCACGGGAAAGTAGCGCTGCTTTTCGTGAACGAGCCCAGCTCGGACGATCCCGATTTCTTTAAAGGCAAAGCGCTGACGTACTACGGCCGGTGGACTTACAAATTCGAAGAGACGGCGCGCCGGGGGGCGGTGGCCACGCTGATCATTCACCGCACGGACCTGGCGAGCTACGGGTGGGACGTGGTGCGCAATTCGTGGGGCACGGAGCGGTCCTACCTGAAACGCGACGAAACGCCGAAGCTGCAAGCGGCTTCGTGGATTCAAGTGGACGTGGCGAAAAGAATCATGGGGCTGATCGGGCTCGATCTCGACAAATTATTCCAGCGCGCGCAGATGAAGGATTTCAAGCCGCTGCAATTGCCGATTCGTTTGAAAGCGCATGTGGCGAGCCAATTGAAACCGTTTTTATCGAGAAATGTTCTCGCGATGTTGCCGGGGACGGATGCCGTGCTCGGCAAAGAGGCGGTGCTGTACACGGCGCACTACGACCATCTGGGAATCGATCCGAGCCTGCCGGGCGACAAGATTTATAACGGCGCGAACGACAATGCCACGGGCTGCGGCATTCTGTTGGAATTGGCGCGCGTTTGGGCGGCCATGCCGGTGGCGGCTCCGCGGTCGATTTTATTTGCATCGGTCACTGCGGAGGAGCAGGGGCTGCTCGGGTCGGAGTACTTGGGAAAGCATTCGCCCGTGCCACCGGGAAAAATCATGGTGGATTTGAATTTCGACGATGTGCCCCCGCTTGGGACACCGGAAGAAGTGGAAGTCAGCGGCGCGGAACGGACGACGTTTTATCCAGTCGTGCAGGCGACCGCGCAGGATTTTCATCTGGCGATCCGGCCCGATTCGCGGCCGGAGGCTGGACACTATTACCGTTCCGATCACTTCAGCCTTGCGCGTGTGGGCGTGCCGTCGTTTTCGATCAATGAAGGAATCAAGTATGCGGGCCATCTGCCGGAATGGGGCGATGAACAGGCCAAGGATTTCACCGCGCACCGTTACCACCAGCCGAGCGACGAATACAGCCCGGACATGGATTTTACCGGCGACGCCGTCATCGCTAGATTTGGCTTCGTACTCGGAATGAAGGCAGCGTGGCTGCCAACGCTGGCAGGCTGGATCCCTGGCGACGAATTCGAGGCCGCGAGGAAGAAGAGCCAAGCGAGGAGCCCGATCGGCAGCCATTTGTTCGATGACCTCCCTTTGTTACATCTGGTGGCTTACGAACCTTTGCACTACCCGCCGTTGGCTGGGCAGACTCGGATCACTGGTACTGTTAAGCTCCATGTAGTCATTGAAAAAACGGGTGCTGTTGGGGAAGTGTCAATTCTGAGCGGACATCCACTCCTGAGTGGTGCGGCGCAGAGTAGTGTCCGGAGCTGGAAGTTTGAAACGATTGCAACTGGGCCTGCCGATTTTGAACTGACCTACGAGTTCGAGTTGCGCGACAAAGCGAGCGAACATGCAGACGAGGAAATTACATTCGATACCCCGAATCATGTTCGGATCGTGTCCAATCCTCCGATTATTTACACGAATTATGCGCAACCAACGGGGCGGCCCGGCGACTGAGAATCAACCCCCGAGCGCAAGAACTGCTGGATCGCCCAAACGATTAAAGGAGAGGTTCTTGGCTCATTGGTCGCTCGAATGTCTCTATCCGCCCGCCCGCATACAATAGCGACCCCAGCGAAAGTTGGTAACTGGCTGGTGGAACATCCCAGGGACTGGCCGTGGAGCAGTTGGGCGCACTACGCGGGCAAGGGAGAAAGTAGAATTCGGATCGACTCACGGGAAGCAGAGAATGTGGAAACAGCAACTTCGAGGAAGAAACAAACCCCGCACCCTTCGATTAAAGTAGCCGCTACATTGAGGGAGCGAGGAAAGATGGCGGGCTAAAGCCCGCCGCTACAATGACGAAGAAAGAGGGTGCAAATGACGAGGTAGGGAGAAAGCTAGCGGGGCCAGACGCCGGCGGTGAAGCATTTGATGGTGGAGAAGCCGAGGCGCTCATAGAGCTGGACGGCGGTGTGGTTGTCGGAAGTTACGGTCAGCGTTAATTCACGGAATTTCATGGAGCGAAGGGCCTCGGCGGAAGTTTGCATGAGCATGCGGCCGAGTCCGTGTCCCTGGTAGCCGGGCAGCACGCAGATTTGCGTGGTGTGGCCGACGCCGGGAGACACCTCGCTGGTGAGGACCGCGGCGATGAGTTCATCGCTGCCTGGCTCGTGAAGAACAAAGGATGCGCCTGGTACAAACTGGCCGCAGCCGGGAAGCAGAATGATGTTTTTAAGAAATTTCAGCGCGCCGGAGCGGCTGCGGTACTGATCGTTGATTTCGCCGTCGACGTGATTTGCGTAAGCCAGATAGATCAGCTTGGCGCAAGGCTCGAAATAGCGATCGTTCCAGCGGTTGAGGCGCATGCCGGCGGAGGCGCCGGATTTCGCTTCGTGCACCTCTTGCAAATCCAGCAGCATAAACTGGCGCGTGTAAAGGTGGAATCCCTGGTCAAGGAGCGGGGTGTCCACCGGGCCGCTGAAGGGCATCAGCTGGGCTTCGATGCGCGCGAGGTGCGGGATGGCGCGCATGGAGAAGAGCATCTCCTCGAGGAGCTTGCGGCCGATGGAATCCTGCGGGAACTTGGACGATACATACAGGCCGCCAATCAGACCTTTTTGCTCCTCGAGGACGTAAAACGAATACCCTGCAGCCATGCCGTTTTCGAACGCCACGCAGCCGGCCAGGGCGTGCGCGTCCAGGAAGCGTTTGATGAGTTCGAGCGCGCCGCGGTAATCCCAATGCAGTTCGTCGCGCCAATGCCGCGCTTCTTCTTCGAGCAGCGGCTCAATCTGGCGGACGGTGGTCTGTCGCAAATCGATGATGTTCATGGATGGGCAGAAAGCAACGCGGCCCCTGCCGCGCGAACACTATCATAGCCGATTCGTTGGGGGCGAGTGGCGGTTGGCGTGCCGCGGGCGATACAAGTCCGACACAAGGGCAGGGGGTTCAGGCAGTGGG
>Ga0137415_10000582_pt1 | contig 35543 bp, 34 predicted proteins | sample CZODoug3_1_1_16f_FD_183082 | JGI IMG/M metagenome (GOLD analysis project Ga0137415, IMG submission 183082) | Vadose zone soil fungal communities from Angelo Coast Range Reserve, California, USA - CZODoug3_1_1_16fungal (Hybrid Assembly) | ecosystem: Environmental > Terrestrial > Soil > Vadose...
GCACTCTGCTCAAGGAGCAATCGGTATCCGGCGCCTGCTCCATAGATTCGGCGCAGTCCGGAGACCCGTTCGAAGGTATTGGGCCGCCATTCCTCGCCAAAGCAGATGTTTTCCGGCCTAAAGAAGCCGCGAAGCTCCTTGTTCGAGCGCGTGCCGAGAACGGCGCATACCAGCGCTCCCGCGCTCGAGCCGGACAGCACGCTGGGAAGCAGGCCTTGCTCGAACAGGCTTTTCGCGACCCCGAAATGAAAGTACATCAACATACCGCCGCTACTGAACATCAAGGCCGAGCGGCCATAACAGTGGTTGGCTCGCTTGAAGAAATCGAGCTTGATGGCCTTGCCCAGTTCCGCCGCGGGCAGCGATTCGACGTGCAGCAGGGCCTGGACGACCTCATCGACGTAGCTCGTGACAAGGCGTTTGGTGCCGAAATATGCCTTGGAATAGAGGATGGGTTTGCCCATCCCGCCCAGATTGCCGTGCACGCCCTCTTCCAGGGTGTACACCAGGCGCTGATGATCGCCGCGCCTGCGCAGCGTTCGCAGACGGTCCCGCCGCTCCCGGATGGTCGCGTAGTCGTACAGGCCGGTGCGGTCCCGGGCCTTCCATTTGTCGCTGCCGTTCGACTCGTCCAGCGCCTTCGCCGCGCGAACCCAGCCAGCGTAATTCTTAGCCTCAGCCAGGGAGCGTTGCAGGGTGGCTTTGGACGCTGAAGCCATTGGCGCGGCCGTTTTGGGCATTGTTGTGGGTATCATTCTCGGCCCATTCTAACCGAGACGCCCGCGGCTTTGGCGCGCGGACGACCACGATTCCCACCAGCCTACATAGGAAAAATGGCGCAGGAGACCTGCGCCATTTGACATTACTCGCGTTTGGGACGCGGCGTAACCTCTACTTACGGGGGACCTTCGTCTTCCGACGAGCGGCCTTTGCCGGCGTGCGTTTCACAGCGGCAGGTTTCTTGGCTCCGGCAGCCTTGGTCGCGAGTTTCTCCGCGCTGTCGGCCACGGCCGAGGACACGAAACGTAGGAGTTTCGCCCCCGGGATGCCCAATGGCTCGACCGAGGCGATCGCCTTGTTGTCCATGAGCTTGGAGAGGCGCGTGTTCTTCGCCGGGAACTTCGCGAGCTTGCGCGACGCGCCATTCAATAACTTCTCAACGGCGCCGTCCGCCTTATGAGTGGCGTCCACGATCCTTCTTTCGGTGCCGTGCAATGCGGTCTTTACCTTGTTGCCCACGCGTTCCAACGTCCGATCGGCCCTATCGGCGGCTCTGGTGAAGCGTTTCTGGGCGCCGTCAATCGATCGTTTGACCTTTTCGCTGACCTTGCCTTCGTAATCCGAAATCATGCCGCCGACCGCAGAATTAACCCTGGATATCCCTCTGCTGCTGCCGTGCCGAAAAGCATCTGCGGTGAATTTCGCGGTGCGGCGATAGTTGTCGATGACGTCGAGGGCGACGGAACGCAAGGTGTCGGTGGTCATGGGCGCGATCCTTTATGGTGACGGGTTGATGGTTGTATTGTCGGCGGCAAGCCGTAGAGTTCGTAACCTAACGGAGTACTATAATTAGGCTTCCTAGCCTAATGCCGGTTTTTGGAGTATCCGATGTCGCACATATCCATCCGCCGCACGCACCGCCTCAATCATGACCGGGCTTTGGCCGTGGCCAAGAAGGTCACCGCCGAGCTTGGCGGAAGCTATGGAATCGTCAGCGCTTGGAACGGGAATTCCGCCCGGATCAGAGGCTCCGGCATAACCGGCGAATTGATCGTCGAGCCCAAGCGATTTACCATCGATCTGAAGCTAGGCCTGTTGATGATGATGTTTCGGGATAAGATTGAGGCAGGCATCGAGGCCAAGCTCGATGAGTTGCTGACGGCCAAGTCCAAACAGTCCGGCAAATCCGCGTCCAAGCAAGGATGAACCCATGAAACCCAAGACCCGCCGCGCCAAGCCCACAGTTAGGACCGGCAAGCGCCCGGCGGTGACCCGCCGCGCATCGTCCGGTCCGCACTCCGCGCGGCGTCAGTCCGGTCTGTCGAGGGCGGATACGGTGCCCGGCGACGATCAACCAATGGCCGCGCCCAAACGCCTCTTGCGCGCAGGACTCAGCGCGTTGTCAATACCCGGAGCGGAGTCCGCCGTGGCCGATGGGCTGAGCAAGTTAGCGGATTCGTTCGGCTTCAAGAAGCTGGAAAGCGTATTTGATCATCGGGTCGCGGCCGCACTGGAGCGCATCGGATTTCCGTCGGCTGCGGAATTGCGGCGGCTGGTGGATGGCGCCGATGCAATGCCGCCGCGCAGGCGGGCGCGCAAGGCGAGGACGCGAAGGTAATCGCCGCCGAATCCGCGCGACTCGCCAATGAAAACGCGTGATCGAATTCTTGAAGCGGCGCTAACATTGTTCAACGAGGAGGGCGTGGCGAAGGTCTCGACCAACCGGATCGCGACCGAACTGGCCATCAGTCCCGGCAATCTCTACTACCATTTCAAGACCAAGGAGCAATTGGTCGAATGGCTGTTCCGGCGCCTGGAAAAGGAGATATCACCATTCACCGATGGCGGCGGTTCGCTTACGGCGCTCGACGATGTCTGGTTGACCCTGCACCTCGCATTCGAAACCAGCGAGAAGTATCGGTTCGTTTACGTCGATATCGACCACTTGGCGCGCGAATATCCTCGCATCGGCGTCCGGATACGGAAAATCACCGCAGGCGCAATCAACTCGACGCGCGCCATGTGCCGAAATCTGGCCCGTCTGGGCGTGATCGTGGCGGACGCGGATCAAATCGACAGCCTTGCCTTTCAAATCGTTCTGGCGGCGACCTGTTGGTGCACGTTCGCGAGATTGGTGCCGGTCAAGGACCCCGCATCCATGGCATCCGGCCTTGCCGCCTACCACGCCCTGGCTCTGCTGAACCCCTATTTGGCCGAGGCGGCCAGGCATTACATGAACTACCTGCGAGGCAAATACCTGAAGTAATCCGCCTCAAAAGGACTAGTCTTGAGCGACAATTGATTTTGAAAGACGGCGGCGGCGCATCATGCGGCGCGCGACGGGGGAGGATCCAGGCGTCATGAACCCACACCTTGAGCGCCCGCCACGGACGTCGGACTGTCATGTCCGCCGATGAACGATGCGATCTGGAGGCCTATGAATGTGGCGCTGGGTCGTACCTGGTGCTATTGCACGGTTTGGGTGGAACTTGGCACATTTGGAAGCCGGTACTGGCGGCATTGTCCGGCCGCCATCGGGTGATCGCAGTGACGTTGCCGGGTCACGACGGCGGCTGCGCCCTGCCGGCAGGATCCGAAGCCACGGTGGCGGTCATGGCCGACCAATTGATCGCGCAGCTCCGGCAACGTGGTGTGACGTCGGCGCACGTGGCAGGCAATTCGTTTGGCGGCTGGCTGGCCCTGGAACTGGCCAGACGCGGCTTCGCCAAATCGGTGGTGGCATTCTCGCCCGCCGGTGCCTGGAGCACGCCGAAGGATTATGCCGATATCTCGCGATCGTTTCGAATTCTGTTCGCGCTGATGCCGGCCATCATCGTACTGACGACGGGATTTCTGCGGTTTGCAGCGGTGCGCCGTGTATTGTGCCGCCCAATCATGGAGCACGGCGACCGGATTCCCGGTACCGAGATGCGCGCGATGTTCCATGCCATGAATCGAACCCGAATACTTCCAGCACTGCTGCGAACCATGGGCCGAGATGGACCGACCGCGCCGCTCGACGCGGGTCTGACTCCAATCCGAATCGTCTGGGGTGGGTCCGATCGCACCATCCCATTCGAACGCTACGGTCGCCCCATGATGCAGCGGGTGGCGGGGGCCGAAGGCCTGACATTGGCCGGCGCCGGGCATGTGCCGATGTTCGATGACCCCCAAGGGGTGGGCGACGCGATTCTGGCCGTCACTGCGGGTGTGGACGCCGGTCAGTCCGGCGGAGCGGCGGCATGCTGATACATGAAGCCGCCACCCTCACCGGCAGAAAGGCGGTGGCCGACGACGTCATGAATGCCGAGCATTTCAGGGCACAGCTGGGTGTGCTGTCGACGAAACTGGGCATACCTCTTTCCAAAATCACTTCCGAGGCGGAGAAGGGGCTCCGGGAAATAGTTGCCGTCAAGAGCCGGGCGTTCAGCTATCTCTTCGATCATGTTCTCGGGCCGATGCATACGCGCGCCTGGACGCTCGATGTCGACATCGACGGCTTGGAGCGGGTGAAGGCGCTGGGGAAAAAGGGGACGGGGCTCGTCTTTCTGCCGACACACCGCTCCTACGCCGACGCCTTTATCCTGACCCAGGTACTGCGCAATAACGGCATGCCCCGCAACAATATCCTCGGCGGCAACAACGTCGGGTTCTTCCCGTTGGGGACGATCATTCGCCGCAGCGGGGGCGTGCTGATCCGGCGCAGCTTCAAGGGCGACGAAATCTACAAGCTGGTGGTGCGCGAATACCTCCGCTATCTGGTCGCTTCGGGCAGCAATTTGGAGTGGTACATGGAAGGAGGCCGGTCGCGAACCGGTAAATTGCGGCCGCCAAAGTACGGCTTGCTGCGCTATCTGGTCGATGCTATCGAAAGCGGCGGCGCGAGCGACTTGCTGTTGGTCCCCGTGTCCACCACGTACGACCAGCTGCACGAGATCGGCCTGATGGCCAGCGAAGAGGCGGGGGCCGTGAAGGGCAAGGAAGGCATACGCTGGCTGATGGATTATGCACGGACCCAGCGAAAATGGATCGGCAAGGCCTATGTCCGCTTCGGCGAGCCGCTGTCGCTGCGCGAGGCGCTGGTGAACGCGGGCAATGAGAATACCGGCAACCGATGGGCCCTCGACAAGGTGGCATTCGAGGTGTTCCAGCGGATCAACCGCATTACGCCGGTGACGGCACCGGCGTTGGTGACGCTGGCGTTGCTAGGCAGTCAAGATCGGGCGCTCACATTGAGCGAGGTGCACGGGGTGGTACTGCCGTTGCTCGATTACGCGTCGAAACGGGGACTGCCGACCACTCCGCTGAGCGAGCTGCGCGGCATGAACGGCGTCGAGGAAGTGCTCGATGCTCTGGCCGGTACGGGCGTCGTGCGGCGCTATGACTGCGGCCTGCAGGCGGTTTTTCAAATCGAACCGGGAAAGCATTCCGTTGCGGCGTTCTACCGCAACAGCGCCATCCACTGGTTCGTGAATCGAGCCATCGTCGAGATCGGCGTGATGGACGTATTGCGGGATTGCAACGCCGATTCCCTCGAACGGGGCTGGGCTGCGGCGTACGCGTTGCGGGACTTGCTCAAATTCGAATTCTTTTTCAGCGATAAGCAAGTGTTCCGCGAAGAAATCAAGGCCGAGGCGCTGTTGCTCGACCCCGATTTCCGCGAACACATCGTCTCGACGGACCGATGCGGTTCGATCCTGAAGCATGCGAATTTCCTGGTCGCACACCGGGTCTTACCGGCCTTCCTCGAAGCCTATTTCATCGTTGCGGACCGGCTTGCGGCCCATCCGGTAGAGTCCGTCGTCGTGCAGAAATCGTTTCTTACGGAATGCGTGGCGGTTGGGCAGCAGTACGTGATGCAGAAGCGGCTCCAAAACCCCGAGTGCGTGAGCCGGGAACTGTTCGGCAACGCACTGCTGCTCGCCGGAAATCGCGGATTGCTCGAGCCGGGCAGTGAGGATCTCGCCGCGAACCGCCGCCTCTTCGCGGATGAACTGAGCGCGGCGGTGGCCGCCGTCGCCGCAATCGACCAGTACGATCAACACATGCGCACCGGAGCCAGGGAGCCTGTCTGATGACCAGTATCGAGAAAGCCGTGGCATCGATATTCAAGGGGGCCGAAGGCGCCAGAATCGGAGCCTTCTTCGATTTCGACGGCACGCTCATCGACGGCTATTCGGCCGGTGCCTACTTTTCCGACCGGCTGCGCAATCGCGAGATGGGGCTTGCGGAATTGGTGGATACGGCCAAATTGATGAGCCGGGGCGACTTGAACGAGGCCGAATTCGAGGAAGTCATCGGCAAAGGGATCGGCGAGTGGGGCGGCCGCACCGAAGAAGAAATGCACGAGCTATGGCTGCGGCTCTTCAAGAAGAAAATCGCCGGCTGTATGTTCCCCGAAGCCTGGAGCCTGGTGAAAGCCCATCAGAAGATGGGGCACACGGTCGTGATCGCCACCTCGGCCACCCGGTATCAAGTCTTGCCCACCGCGACGGAGCTGGGCATCGACAAGCTGTTGTGCACCCAAGCCATGGTGCGTAAAGGCAGGCTGACCGGAGGCATCGTAGGGGACCCGCTTTGGGGTTCCGGCAAGGCGGCCGCGGTGCGCAAGTTCGCCGCCGAGAACAAGATTGTTCTGAAGCGAAGTTATGGATACGCCAACGGAAACGAGGACATCGAATTTCTGCGCACCGTAGGCCATGCGACCGCCGTCAATCCGAAGAAACTCCTGGAGGATTGTGCGGAGGAAAATGCGTGGTCCCGGTTGCGATTTCAATCGCGCCGCAAAGCGCCGGTCGCCGCCATCGCGCGCAGCGTCGGGGCGTACGGTGCAATGGCCGCGACCTTCCTGGGGGGGCTGGCCTATGCAAAGGTTACCGGGAACGAGCGGCGGGCCGTGGATTTGATCGGCTCGATCGGCTTTGACGCCGCCCTGGCAATCGCCGGGGTGGAGGTTGAGACGCACGGCGAGCATAACTTGTGGACCCATCGGCCTGCAGTATTTCTCCTCAATCACCAGAGCAAGCTCGATTTCTACGTCATGTTCAGCCTGTTGCGCCGGGGCTTTACCGGCGTTGCAAAAAAAGAGGCGGAAAACACACCGGGCTTCAAGACATTCATGCGTATGGCCGAGATGGCGTTCATCGACCGGGGAAACACGGCGAAAGCCATCGAAGCGCTGCAGCCGGCGGTGGATCGATTGAAGAAGGGGCTGAGCGTCTGCATGGCGCCGGAGGGCACGCGCTCCTATTCACCGCAGCTGGGGCGCTTCAAGAAGGGCGCATTTCACGTCGCGATGCAAGCCGGTGTTCCCATCGTGCCGGTCGTCATTCGCAATGCAGGTGAAATGATGTCGCGCAACTCATTGACCATGCGCGCGGGCAAGGTACAGGTGGCGGTTCTACCGGCGATCGACGTTGCCAAGTGGAAACCCGACACGCTCGATAAGCACGTGGCCGGGGTGCGTCAACTTTACCTAACAACATTGGAGAATTGGCCAACCGATGCGAAATCCAACTGACGTGAGGGTCGAATGAGCCGTCCGGTGCAGATATCGGTTCTGGGGGCCGGATCCTGGGGAACCACTATCGCCTCCATCGCGTCGGCGAACGCATCGACGGTGATCTGGTCGCGGCGCGCCGAGATCGTCGAACAGATCAACCGCGACCATCGCAATAGCGCGTACCTGAGCGACTTGCCGCTGAATCCCTCGTTGCGCGCGACGGCGTCCATCGAGGAGGCGGCGGAACATTGCGACGTGCTGGTCGTCGGCGTGCCTTCGCACAGTTTCCGCGACACGCTGCGGGCGGTATCGCGCTGGATTCGGCCTTGGGTTCCGGTGGTGAGTCTCGCCAAGGGCCTGGAACAGATTACGCATCGGCGCATGACCGAAATCATTCACGAGGAATTGCCGGGCCATCCGGCCGGTCTGCTGGCGGGTCCCAATATCGCCAAAGAGATTCTTCAAGGGATGGCGGCGGCGGCGGTGCTTGCCATGCCGGATTTGGAAGTGGCGCGGGCGCTGCAACCCTTGTTCGGCACCCGTGTCTTTCGGGTCTACTCCAATGATGACGTGATCGGCTGCGAACTCGGCGGCCCCTTGAAGAACGTGATCGCCATATCCGCGGGTATGGCCGACGGGCTGGGAGTCGGCGTCAATACGCGTGCGTCGGTCATCACCCGCGGATTGGCGGAAATCACCCGCCTGGGCACCGTGTTGGGGGGCCGGCCGCATACCTTCATGGGCCTGACCGGCCTCGGCGATCTCTTGGCGACCTGCATGAGTCCGTTGTCCCGCAATCGCCAGGTCGGTGAACAATTGAGCAACGGGCGAACGACGGCGGAAATCGTTGCTTCCATGAACATGGTGGCCGAGGGCATCAAGACCAGTTCCGTGGTCGTCGAGCTCGCGGCGGCGTACGATCTCAAAATGCCGATTTCAACCGAAGTGGATGCGGTCGTCCGCGCGGAGCGCACCGCCGCGCAGGCATTTCGGGGGTTGCGCAGCATCTCACCGGGTTCCGAATCCGACGTCATCGCTTGACGCCGGCGCATTTTTCATCGGGATTTCTCGACACAACTCATGACCGATCAAACCGACATCAGCCGCGCGACTCTCGAACAACTGCAGAAATGGGGCGGCCCGCGTGAGCTGAGCGCATTCGAGGCCATGATGTGGCTGGCGGAAGCCGACCCGCATTTGCGTTCTACGACGACGTCGGTTCTGGTGCTCGATTCGCAGCCGGATTGGGATCGGATGCTGGCCGGCCATGACTGGATGACGCGAGCCACGCCGCGCTTGCGGCAGCGGGTCATGGAGCCCCTTCTCGGGCTCGACATGCCGATGTGGGTGGATGATCCCGAATTTCTCCTGGATTATCATCTGCGCCGCGTGCGCCTGCCCGAACCGGGGACGGATCGGCAATTGCTCGACCTTGCCCAGACCCTGGCGATGACTCCCTTCGACCGCTTCCGGCCGCCCTGGGAAGCGGTGCTCGTCGAAGGACTGGAGCACGGACGCGCGGCATATATTTTGAAGCTGCATCACGCCATCTCCGACGGCATCGGCATCATGCAATTGATGAGCGAGGCCTTGAATGTGTCCCGCGAGGGACGTGCCTTCCCGCCCTTGAAGCCGGCGCGTAGGGCTCACTCCACGACGAGGCTGGAACTCGCGGCCCAGGGTGCGTTTCGCCGTTTCCTCGAACTGCCGCACGATACCCGGGATTCCCTGTCTACCGTGCTGGAAACCGCGGCTGAATGGCTGAGCAAACCCGGCGCGCTGCGCGAGGCCTGCGACTACCTGGCGTCGGCTCGCCGCATGCTGGCGACCAAAGCCGCCGCCGGCTCCCCGATCCTGAGAAAGCGCAGCCTCGGGTCGCGCTTCGACGTCTTCGAGATCGCGCTGTCGGACTTGAAGACCGCGTCGAAAAGCGTCGGCGCGTCGTTGAACGATCTGTTCCTCGCCGGATTGATCGGCGGATTCCGGCGCTATCACCGGGAGATGGGCGTCAAACTCGATGCCATGCCGATCGGATTCCCGATCAGTCTGCGCACTCGGGGGGATTCAGAAGGCGGCAACAAGTTTGCCGGTGCCCAATATCCGGCGCCGCTCCATTTGCTCGACCCCTTGAAGCGCATCGAGCACATTCAGAACTTCGTTCGTACCGTACGGGCGGAGCCGGCTCTGGACATCGTCTTGAAGATCGCCCCGGTGATGGTGAAGTTGCCGACGCCGATCCTGACGACGATCGCAGCCAACATGACCGCCGCTCAAGATGCGCAGATCAGCAACATACCCGGTATCGCTCATCCGATGCACATGGCCGGATCGCACGTGACGCACCTCTGGCCTTTCGCTCCGACGGTGGGTTGCGGAATGATGATTGCGCTGGTGTCGCATCATGGGCGCTGCTGCATCGGCATCAATAGCGACCGGGCCGCCGTCACCGAGCCGGAACTGCTGACCTCATCGCTGCGCGAGGGCATGGATGAAGTGCTTGCGCTGCGGCGGCCGCTCGCGGCAGTCGCCGGGCCGTCCGCCAAGGGCGTCGACAAGCGGCGCAAGAAATCAGCTACTGCGCGCGCCGCCGGTCGAAGTGCTGCGTCGGCGGCCAGGCGAGCGGTCCGAGCTCGACCGAAAAAGAAAGCGAGAAAATAACGCCATGCAACATCAAGAAGGCGACCCCCCGGCGGCAATCCGCTGGCGCGAAAAAACACGTTGAGGTTCGCTCCGGTAGGTCATAAGATAAACCTGTTTATTATTTCGCTCCCGACGGCTGGACGGGATCGCGGTTGCGAATCACAAGTCGGGGCTGGGCAATAGCGGGGGGGGGGCGGCATGACATTCTCCGGATTTAGCGTCGATATTGTGGAAGGCATCGCGCATCTGACCTTGAACGACCCGGCTCGCGGTAACCCCATCGATGGGCCCTTTTGCCAGTCCCTATGCGAGGCGGCGATCCAATTGTCGGAGAACCCGGCGGTTCGATGTCTGCTGTTATCGGCCGAGGGAAAGGCGTTCAGTTACGGCGGAGATATCAGCGCGTTCGTGAGTGACCTGGACGGCCTTCCGCTGAACATCAAGCGATGGACCGCAACTTTGCATAGCGCCGTTGTCCGCCTGCAGCGCATGAACAAACCCGTCGTCAGTGCGGTTCACGGCATTTGTGCCGGTGGTATGGCGGGCTTCGTCGCCGGCAGCGACATCGTCGTCGCTGCCGATAATGCCCGTTTTGCGGCTGCCTATGCGGGCATCGGGTTCAGCTGCGACGCCGGCTCCTCCGTCATGTACTCCCGCCGAATGGGATTGGGCCGTGCCCGAAAGTTCCTGTTGCTCAACGAGACCTTGACTGCAAATCAGGCGTTAGGCGTAGGCTTGGTCGATGAAGTGGTTGCCGCCGATCAGTTGCACGCAAGGGCCATCGAAGTTGCATCGCAATTGGCGCTTGGGCCGCCGCTAGCCATCGGGGAAATTCGCCGTTTGCTTTTGTCGGCCCAGGATTCGTCGCTCGAATCTCAGCTGGAACTGGAGGCACAGGCTTTGGCGAGGATCGCGTCGACGGAAGATGCGCGCGAGGGTCTCACGGCATTTGCAGCCAAGCGCAAACCTATTTTCAAAGGTCGATAGCGAGAGGCCGCATCCATGTGGAAATACCCAGAAATTCGGACTTTGGGGGACTTTCCGTCCTACTACGCGCGTCACGATCCGCACCGCGCTGCGCTCAAGACCGCGGATCGGGAGGTCAGCTTCGCGGAACTCGAGCGGGTCGCCAATCGAATAGGACACTTTCTGCTATCCGAGGGGGCGCGAGAAAACGCGCTTGTTGGATTTCTGGGCAAGAACAGCGTCGATTTCTATGAGAGCTTGTTCGGCTGCGCCAAGACCCGCGCGGGATTCGTCGTGCTCAACTGGCGGCTCTCGGCCCCGGAACTCATGGCGCAGATCAAGGACAGTGAGACGACGCTGGTGTTCGTTGAACGAGACATGATGAGTTTATGGGAGGACGCATGCCGGCTGCTGGATTCCTCGCCCAAGGCGCTTTGGTTCGTCGCCGACTCCCCAGTCGAATCGCTCGTCGAAGGTTATCCGGATGAGCGGCCGGAGGTCTGGGTCAGCGAAGATGACACGGCAATCCAGCTGTATACGTCCGGCACGACCGGCCAACCGAAGGGGGTGATGCTGAGTCACGGGGGTATCAATCGCATGCGCCTGTGCGAGCACTTCGAGCCAGCCTATGATTGGGGCTTCGGCGACAGTTTCGTCAACCCGCTGCCGAACTTTCATCTATTGCATCTCGGGATCGCCTTGCAATGTCTGTACAACGGCGTGGCCATCACCGTCGTGCGGCAATTCGACTCCGCACTCGTCCTGAAGACCATTGTTCAGTTGCGTCCGACACTGATGACCCTGACCCCCACCATGCTGCAAATGTTGTTGGACCATCCGCAGGCGGCGGGCACCGACTTCTCCTCGCTGCGGCTGGTGCTCTATGCCGGATCTCCCATTTCGCTCGGACTCATCAAGCGCGCGATTGCCTCCATGCCGTGCAAATTCATGCAGTTTTATGGGTCCACCGAAGCTGGTGGGGCGTCGTCGATCCTGCGTCCCGAAGAACACGATCTGTCCGATCACGCCAAGCTACAAAGTTGCGGTCGGCCGCTGCCCTTGGTCGAATTCAAAATCGTCAATGCGCATGGCGAACCGGTTCCGGATGGGGAGCCGGGCGAACTGATGATCCTAGCCCCCTCGATCACCAAGGGCTACTGGCGACAGCCGGCGATGACCGCCGCAGTGTTGAAGGACGGCTGGTATCGGAGCGGCGACATCGCCCGCCGGGACCCGGACGGGCTTTACTATATCGTGGATCGCGCCAAGGACATGATCGTCAGCGGAGGAGAGAATATTTACTCCGCGGAAATCGAGAATGTTCTGTCGACTCATCCGGCGGTAGCCGCCGTTGCCGTCATTGGAGTTCCCGATCCGCGCTGGGGGGAAGCGGTCAAGGCAATCGTCATACCGCGCGCAGGACACATCGCCAGCGCCGAGGATCTGATCGCGCATTGCCGGGCCAAGCTGTCAAGTTATAAAGTCCCCAAGAGCATTGATTTTACGCAGAGTTTTCCGTTGGTACCCTCGGGCAAGGTTTCGAAGAAGGACCTCAGGGCGCGATATTGGGAGGGCCATGAGCGCGGTGTGGCCTGAACGGCCGGGATGCCGGGCGGGGGCGCAACGCGCGGCTTAGCCTTATGCCAGATGCAATTCGGCGCGCACACGTTGATAGTCGCAGACCAGCCAATCGATGTACTCTTTCGCCGGTCCGGATTGCTTGACGGCACCAATGCCTTGACCCGCGCTCCAAATGTCTCGCCAGGCCCTGCTGTTCGATCCGCCGCCGGCGATGCTGATTCCCGATCCTTCGGCACGCTGCAAATGCTTCGGGTCAAGGCCGTTCGCTTGAATCGAAGGACGTAGGAAGCTCGCATTCACTCCGGTGAAGCAGTTCGTGAGCATCAAGTCCTTTGCGGAGCACTGCACGATCATTCGTTTGAACTCGGGTTGGGTATTTGCCTCGTCCGAAGCCAGGAAGGGCGAACCCACGTAAGCGAGATCCGCGCCGAGTACTTCGGCCGCCAAGACGGAGCGTCCGTTGGCGATGCTGCCGGAGAGAATCAGCAGTCCGGTCCACCATTCGCGAATTTCGGCCGACAGGGCGAACGGGGAAATGTCGCCCGTGTGGCCGCCGGCGCCGGCGGCAACCGCAATGATGCCGTCGACGTTGGCTTCCGCGCATTTGCGTGCATGGCGGTCGCTGATCACGTCGTTGAACACCAGTCCGCCGTAGGAATGAACCGCTGCAACGATTGCCGGACTGGCGGCCAGCGCCAGCACCACAATGGGAACGCGATGCTTCACGATGACGGCCAGATCGGCGTCGAGCCGGTCATTGCTCTTATGCGCCACCAGGTTGATCGCGAAGGGAACGGTGCAGTCTTGCAATTCAGCCGTGATGCGGGCGACGTCGGCGTCCAATGCGGCCGTCGTTCGGGGGTTCAAGGCCGGCATGGCACCGATGATGCCGGCCCGGCACTGCGCAATCACCAATTCGGCGGTGGAGGCGATGAACATGGGGCCGGCCATCACCGGAATGCGCAATCGGGACTTCAATTGAGCGGCAAGTGATGAGCGAACCGTCATATGACCCTTCCTCTTGCCTGAAATAAAGCCCCGGCCCCGGTCTTGGCGGTCGGGCAAGACCGGCCGCCGGGCCGGGTCGTCAGGTATTCACCTGGTGGCCAGCAGATTCCAGTATACTAGTAAACACGTTTACATTATCATTGTGGCTGATTTAGCTTTTGACTGCAATCCGACATGCCGTGCGGCGGCAGAGGGGGGATGGGGATGGACATATTTCGCAGCGACGCGTTGGCAGGGAAATCGATTCTCGTCACGGGCGGCGGCAGCGGATTGGGCAAGGAGATCAGCAGGGGCTTGCTCGCCAAGGGGGCGATCGTACACATCTGCGGCCGCCGGAAAATCGTCCTTGATGCAGCGGCTGCCGAACTGGCCGCGGAAACGCCGGACAGCAAGGTGTTCCGCCATGTATGCGACATCCGCGAACCCGATCAAATAGATGCGATGATGAATGACATCTGGACCGTTGGACCGCTCACGGGTCTGCTCAATAACGCAGCGGCGAACTTCATTGCTCCGACCAAGGAATTGAGTCCCAAAGGCTTCCGTGCGGTGACTTCGACGGTGCTGGACGGCACTTTTTATGTGACGTTGGCCGCCGGCAAACGCTGGATTGCCGGCGGGGTCAAGGGGTCGGTCGTGAGTAATCTGGTGACCTGGGTCTGGACGGGTTCGGCCTTCGTGGTTCCTTCGGCAATGGCAAAAACGGCACTGCACGCCATGACCATGTCGTTGGCCGTGGAATGGGGGCCGTACGGCATTCGGCTGAATGCGACCGCGCCCGGCCCATTTCCAACCCAAGGTGCATGGGAGAAGTTGAATCCCATCCCCGACTCGACGTCCAGCGCCACCAGTTTCGAGACCGTTCCGCTTCGCCGCTTTGGCCAGATGCAGGAACTTCAGAATTTGATCGTATTTCTACTATCGGATGGCTGTGATTATCTGACCGGTCAAACCATCGCAATCGACGGCGGCCAGCATCTGGCAGGCCCCGGAACGTTTGCGGATTTGTCGGCCCTGAGCGAAGCGCAATGGCAGTCCGCGCGCGAGGCGATCATGAAGTCGAGCGGGCGCGATAAGGCACAGCGCGCTCCATGATCCCACCAATGCACCGGAGCACAGCGTGATCGAGCGTACGTTATTCAACGAAGAACACGAGATGTGGCGGGAGTCCGTTCGGCGCTTCGTCGAGCAGGAGATCGTGCCGTTTCACGCGAAATGGGAACATGACGGCATCGTGCCGCGCGAGCTTTGGTTGAAGGCGGGCGAGCACGGACTCTTATGCTGCACGGTCCCGGAGCGGTACGGCGGACCCGGTCTCGATTATCTTTTCGACGTGGTGGTATTCGAGGAGCTGTGGCGCGTGGGTGCAAGTGGGCCCGGATTCCTCATTCATACCGACCTCGTCGCCACGTACATCCTGACATTTGGAACCGAGGAACAAAAATGTCATTGGCTTCCCAAAATGGTGAAGGGGGAAGCCATCGGCTCGCTTGGCATGACCGAGCCGCACGCGGGGAGCGATCTGAAGGCCCTGCGGACCCAGGCGATTCGCGATGGTGATGATTTCATCATCAACGGTCAGAAGGTGTTCATATCCAACGGCCAGATGTGCGATGTCATCGTGTTGGCGACCAAGACTGACAGCGCGTTGGGCGCAAAGGGCGTAACCCTGTTTTTGGTCGAGTCCACTCGTAAGGGGTTCAACCGCGGTCGAAATCTCGAAAAGCTGGGGATGAAGGCGCAAGACACCTCGGAATTGTTCTTCGATAACGTCCGAATACCGTCCAGCAACATGCTCGGTGCGGAAGGTCGCGGCTTCGCGCAGATGATGACCAAGTTGTCCCAGGAGCGGCTGGCGCAGGCCATTCGCTCCGCGACTGTGACGGAAACGGTGATTGAATGGACGGTGAAGTACACGGCCGAGCGCATGGCTTTCGGTCAGTCGATTGCCGATTTTCAAAATACGCAGTTCGTGCTTGCCGATCTTCGGGCGCGTGCGACGACCGCGCGCGTCTACACCGACAAATGCATCGAATTGTTCATGGAGGACAAGCTCGACCCCGTCGATGCGGCGATCGCCAAGATGGTGACTTCGGAACTGCATTGCGAGACCGTCGACAAGTGCCTGCAGTTATTCGGTGGCTGGGGATACATGTGGGAATATCCGATCTGCCGCGCCTACGCCGACGCGAGAGTTGTTAAGATCGCCGGTGGTTCGATCGAAGTGATGAAGACCATCATTGCGCGGGACATGTTCAAGGGTAGCCTCAAGTTGAAGAAATCATCAGTGTGAAGGAAAGGCTGTGACAAAGGATCTCAATACCAGTCTTCGCTTCGGCTTCCTCATCCATGACGTGTCGCGCTTGCGGCGCATCGTGGTCGACCGAGCGCTCAAGCCCCTCGGCATCACCCGATCCCAGTGGTGGGTGCTGGCGTTTCTGTCGCGGCGCGACGGGATGACGCAGACCGCGCTGGCCGCGGACCTTGATTTGACCAAGGTCGCCATCGGCGGCCTCCTCGACCGAATGGAGAGCGCCGGTTACGTCCAGCGTCGTGCCGACAATGACGACGGGCGGCTCCGCCGGGTGTATCTCTCGCGCGCCGGTTCCAAGCTCGTGAATACGATCCGGGAAAATGTCGAAGCGGTGGAATTGGACATATTAAGTCGCATTCCCGAGGAGCGGCTCACTCAGGCGGCGGAAACATTGATGCTGCTCAAGCGGACGTTGCTGGAAAAGATTGGGGCGGAAGCGGAAGAGGTCGTCGGTTCGGACATTGCCAGTATCGATTAGCCATCAAGGGGATTTTCACGTGCGAGGACTGAAAGACAAGGTTGCGGTGGTGACCGGCGGAGGCCAGGGAATCGGTCGAGCATTGAGCTTGCGGTTGGCGGAAGAGGGCTGCAAGGTCGCTATTTTCGACCTGAACCCTTCCGCGGGCGCGGAAACGGCGGAGCTTGCGGGCGCAGGGATCGTTCGACCCTATACGGTCGACGTCACCGACTACGCATCAGTCCAGACGGCCGTCGCCGCCGCCGAGCAGGATCTGGGTCCGATTTGGGCGCTGGTCAACAATGCGGGCTGGGATAAGCCGCAGCCGTTCCTGGCAACCGATCGGGCTCTTTGGGACAAGATCATCAATATCAACCTCTACGGGTCGTTGAACACTCATCATATTGTCGCGCCTCTGATGGTCCGTCGCGGCGGCGGCCGAATCATCAACATTGCCTCCGATGCAGCTCGCGTGGGCACGAGTACCGAGGCCGTCTACTCCGCGTGCAAGGGCGGAATGATCAGCTTCACCAAATCTGTCGCGCGCGAATTGGCTGGCAAAGGTGTGCTGCTCAACGTCGTTTGTCCGGGGCCTACCAACACGCCGATGATGGCCTCGGTTCTTGGTGAGGGGGAACAGGCCGTCAAGTGGAAAGACGCGATGGTGCGCGGAATTCCGCTGAAGCGAATGGGGGAACCGGAGGATTACGCGGGCATCGTGGCATTTCTCGCGTCGGATGACGCAGGGTTCATCACGGGCCAGACGTTTTCGGTCGCGGGCGGAATGAACATGATTTGAGACCTCTGTGGTCACCCCTGGAACACAAGGCAGTTTTCAATCAATCGGCGATCGGGAGAGTTTCGATGAGCAGTCCGGCAATTTTCGAAGACATCATCTATGAGGTGCGCGGCCGCGCGGCGTGGATCATCATCAACCGGCCCAAGCTGTATAACGCATTTCGCGCTCGGACGATCGAGGAGCTGATTACCGCGTTCAAGACCGCGGCCGACGATCGGGGTGTGTCCAGCATCGTCTTGACCGGCGCGGGTGAAAAGGCCTTCTGCACCGGCGGTGACCAGAGCGCGCATGAGGGGCAGTACGATGGTCGAGGCATCGTTGGATTGCCGATTGATGAATTTCAGTCGATCATTCGCGATGTTCCCAAGCCGGTCATAGCCCGCGTCAACGGATTTGCGATCGGCGGCGGCAATGTATTCGCCACCCTCTGTGATTTGACCATCGCCGCGGATACGGCTCAATTCGGCCAGGTCGGACCTAAAGTCGGCTCCGTAGATGCCGGGTGGGGTACCGCGCTGCTGGCACGGCACATCGGCGACAAGCGGGCGCGCGAGATGTGGTTCTTGAACGAACGCTATACGGCGCACCAGGCCCTCGAGATGGGTCTCGTCAACAAGGTCGTGCCTGCGGCCGACCTGGATCAGGCGGTGAACGCGTGGACGGACGTGCTCGCGGAGCGCTCGCCGACCGCCTTGGCGCTCGCCAAGCGGTCGTTCAACGCGGACAGCGAGAATATTCGCGGCATCAGTCAGTTGTCATTGAACGCAGTCAAGCTGTTCTATGACACTGCTGAGTCCAAGGAGGGAGTGCGAGCGTTCAGCGAGAAGCGTAAACCCGACTTCCACAAGTACGTCAAATGACGGCGCGCTGAGACGCGTGGCTCAATGAGCGATTCGGCACCGCAACTGCGGCAGTTCCGCGTTGAAATCCGAGCGAACGGGCTTGCGCACCTCGTCTTTGACGCGCCGGACCGATCGATGAATGTCTTCACGAACGCCGCAATCCACGAACTGGGAGAGTTCTGCCGTTGGTTGGCCGCGAGCAGCGTGCGCGGTGTCGTGATTCGCTCCGGTAAGGCCAGCGCGTTTTGTGTGGGTGCGGATTTGACGGAGCTCGGTTCCGCGTATGACGTGATCGTGCAGTCAACGCCGAGCGCAAGGTTTAACGTCGCATTCGATCACTTCTTTCCACTGAGCGCCGCCATTCGCGCGCTGGAGACGGCGGGCAAGCCCGTGGCGGCGGCCATTGCCGGGTTGGCGCTTGGAGGCGGCTGTGAGTTGGCGATGGGTGCGCACTATCGCGTTTTGGTCGACGTCCCGAGCGCTGCCCTGGGCCTGCCGGAATCGTTGGTGGGTTTGCTGCCGGGCGCTGGAGGAACTCAGCGCTTGCCCCGCCTCGTGGGCCTTGAGTGTGCCTTGCCTGTTCTGCTTGACGGCGCTCGGCTCTCGGGCGCGGCGGCGCTCGATGCCGGATTGGTGAACGAGGTGGTGCCGCCGGGCGAGGAGATCGCCGCGGCAGAAAAGTGGCTGCTGTCGAAGGCGGTGGCGCAGCAACCCTGGGATCGATCGGACTGGAGCCCGCCGTCGATCCGCGAATTGGATTCCGTCATCGGCGAATCCCGTGCCAAGGTGCTCGCCGCATCGCTGGGGCATTATCCAGCGCCGCTCGCCATTCTTGATTGCCTGCAATTTGGACTGCCGCAGTGCTTCGACGGCGCCATTCGCAGCGAGATGGCGATCTTTTCCCATCTCATACAGCGGCCGGAACCTCGCAACATGATTCAAAGCCTGTTTCTCGGGAAAACCGACTACGATCGCCGCGCCAAGCGCGGTGAATTGCCGGACTTTGTTGGGGAGGTGTTGGCTGTCGTTCAGGCGGTCCTCTCGGAAAACGAGAAACATCGAGCGGCGTTGGGCGCAACAGGGTTTTCGCGAATGGCGGACAGGCCGCCGCCCGCGCGACGACGGGCGGAGCCGGGCTATTGGGTCGACGACGAAATCGCTGACGGGCAGCGGCGCGCCGCACGCGCCGTGCTTCAGGAGATTAGTGTGGCGCTGACACCGATGGCGGACCGACTGTCGACCGATGAGCAGCGCCTCGCCGATTACGCCGCAATCCGGGATGTGGGTTATCCCGCTTATCTGGGAGGACCTTTCGCCTTTTTGGGGCGCTTGCGTCTCGGCGACAACAAATCGGGACTTTCGCGATGAATGTTTCGCATAAACGCCTTCATGCGCAGTAGGCCGAAGAAATCGAGCATCACGCGCAGTGCGCTTTGCAGCATCGTTGCGGCCTGATCGGCGCTGATTTTTCCTTCCGTGCGCTCGAGAAAAATCGCCGCCTCGCGGCCGGCTACGTATTCCGCCGGCTCGACGTAGAACGACAACACGTCGGGCGAAAAGCCGGTCTCCTCGGTAAAGCCCGCTGTGCGCATCTCGCCCCAGATCGTGACCAGCCGGGCGTCGGTCACACTCAAACACGGGCCGGCTGCCGTCTCCTTGATGTCGACCATCCCTATGGATTGCAAAGCTGTTGCATCTTTGGCCGCATGAGGGAATGCCTTTAGTAAACTAGCTATCGATATTTGTCGGTCGTCGAGACCGACCCGCGTGGCGACCAAGGCCTCGAGATTCTGAAATGCGCCGGCTTCGATGCGTCGGTCGCCGTGCTGGCCGTCGAGCGTCTGCTTGATCTGCCTAAGCGTCAACCCGCTTCCGCGCTGCAAATCCCGCACCGCAAGAACCGCTCGGACGTGGCTGTCGTCATAATCCGCGACATTGGGCAAAGGCCGCTTCGGCGCCGGCACCAAGCCGTGCCGCAGGTAGACTCGTATGGTTTCTCGGTTGAGGCCCGTGCGGGCTTCCAAATCGCGCATTTTCATTACCGGAAAGATTACGGGCAATCGACCACGTTTGTCGCCCCCGCGGAGCGCAGAAATATTTGCCGGTCGAAAATAATGCGTGTATAGTATACGCAAAATCAGACTCAAAGTGACGGGGGGCTTATGTTCACTAGTTTACGCTATTACCTTGCAGCACTCGTGCAGCTGGTGGGCTACACGGGTTTCATCCTGGGCGGTGACTGGGTCTGGTTGGGGGTGTTGACACTCCCGGCGCTCGGGCTGATCGACTCGGTTTTACCCAATGACATGGCACCGCGCAAAATGCAGGCCGGCCTGGTTACCGATCTACCCGTCTGGATTTCGACTTTCTTGGCAGTCGGCCTTTACGCGATGGCCGCCTACTGGGTGCGGCAGACTGCGGTCATCGAACCACTGCAATATGCCGGTGCCGCGTTGTCGCTCGCGTGGTTGAGCGTGGTGCCGCTGGTGCCCGCATCGCACGAGCTGTATCACCAGCGTGGAAACTTTCGGCGATTTGTCGGTCGGTACGCGCAGATATGCTATTTCGATTGCACGCGTGAGATCGCGCACGTCGTGGGACACCACATCAACGTGGCTACCAGACTGGATTCCGACACGGCGGCGCGTGGTTCGACACTCTATGGCTTCTCCGGGCGGGCCGTGATCGCCAGCACCAAGGATTCGCTCAAGACGGAGAGCGATTCACTCGAGCGCCAAGGCTACGGCCGCTGGTCGATCAGGCATCGCGTATGGAAGGCGATCTTGGCGCAGCTCGTGGCGCAAACCGCCGTTTATCTCATCGGCGGATGGCGTGCCGTTGGCGTTGCGCTAGGCGGCATGATCCTTGCCCGGTTCTGGGTGGAATCGTTCAACTATTTTCAGCATTACGGGCTCGCGCGGGTCGAGGGTGCGGCAATCAGCCGCCGCCATGTTTGGAATCATTTAAAGCCGCTATCGCGCATCATGGGGTTCGAAATCACGAACCATGCAGATCATCACACGGATAGCTTTGCGGCCTTTCACCAGCTGGTGCCTGACCGCCAGTGGATTCCCATGCCCAGCGTATTCGTCTGTTTCTTTGCGGCGTTGATTCCGCCTCTTTGGCATAACATAGTCATCAAGCCCGCGCTCAAACGGTGGGATAACGAGATGGCTACCCCGGCCGAGCGTGAAATGGCGCGTGCTCAGAACCGTGCCGCGGGATGGCCGGATTGGTTCAACGAGACGCGCACCGCGCCGGCGGCTGCCGCCTTGGCGAAATAGCGTCTGGCGCCGGGCAGACGACTAGAAAATCAGTACCGGTTTCACCACGTCGCCGCGTTCGGTTGCACGCATCGCCTCGTTGATCTGCGAAAAGGGGAACCTGGTAATCAGCCGGTCGAAGGGAAACGTTCCGGCGGCGTGAAGCGCCAGCATCTTGGGCACGAAGGTTTGCGGATTGGCGTCGCCTTCGACGACGGGCTTCAGGGTGACGTTCTTCACCAGAAGATCCAATAACGTCGCGGGAATCGCGGCCTCAGGCGAAGGGATCCCCACGAGGCCGACTGCCCCGCCCGCCATGACCGAATTGATGGCATGGCCGATGACGGCCGGAATTGCCGTTGTATCCACGGCATGATTGACGCCCCCGCCGTTCGCCGTCTTGACCGCCGCGGCGATGTCGCTGACTTCCCTCGGGTCGAAAGTACGGGTGGCGCCGAGTTCCGTCGCCAGGGCCCGCCGCCTTGCGCTGGGTTCGATCACATAGACGTTACCGGCGCCGATGGCGCGTGCACCGAGCAACGCGCTTAAGCCGACGGTGCCGGCGCCAAAGACCGCCAACGACTGACCGGGCTGTAGATTGAGTGAATTGATCACGGCGCCGGCGCCGGTCATGACCCCGCAGCCGAGGGGGCCCAATAATTCGAGGGGCAGGGCGGAGGTCACCGCGACGGTGTTGATCTCACGAGCGATTGCGTAGGTTGCGAAGGAGGATTGGCCAAAGAAAACCCCATGAATGGGCTGATCGTTCTGCGACAGGGGGGTCGAGCCGTCGGAAATCCGTACACCACCGAAATTGAACGGCAGGAACTGCGCGCACGCCGCTGGGTGTTCATGTTGACAGGCCGGGCAGACACCGCAGGAGTTGAAGGCGAGGACAACATGATCCCCTGCCTTGACGCGTTTGACCTTGGCGCCAACCGCCTCGACGATGCCGGATCCTTCATGGCCAAGAACCACGGGCATCGGGATTGGAAAGCCGTCACGGCAGGCGATGTCGGTATGGCAGACGCCGACGCCAGCCATCTTGACCAACACTTCATCGTCCCGCGGGGCCGCTACGGTAATCGGCTCTAGGGCAAAAGGACCACCGACCTTGCGCAGTACGGCTGCTTGCGCCGCCGTGTCTTGAGAATTGCTCATCGTGATACTCCTGCAATTGTGATGAATCGTTCTAGCCCATGAGATAAATGGATTTCAGCTGTTGATAGGCGGCCACGGATTCGGGACCCATCTCGCGGCCGAGTCCGCTCGCTTTGATCCCGCCGAATGGCGCATTGAGATCCGGCAGGTAGCCATTGACGCCCACAGTCCCGGTCTCGATCTGGCGCGCGACTTGGGTGGCGTGTTCGCTGTCTGACGACCAGACGGTTCCGCCGAGACCGTACTCGGAATCGTTGGCAATCGTGATCGCCTCACCTTCGTCCTCGTAACGGATGATGGAAAGCACCGGTCCAAAAATTTCTTCCCGCGCGATCGCCGAGGAATTGCTGACATCGGCAAAAACGGTGGGTTGGACAAACCAACCGCGAGTTTGTTTCGGGGGCCGCCCGCCGCCAGCGACCAATTTGGCCTCGCTCTTGCCCTTGGCGATGTAGCCTTCGACCCGATCGCGGTGCGCGGCGGAAGCCATGGGTCCGACGTGAGTCGCTCGTTCGAGCGGATCGCCGATCACGAGAGAGGAGGCGAGGCCTGCGATACCGTCGACGACTTCGTTGTAGCGCTTACTGGGCGCTAAAATGCGTGTGCAAGAGAAGCATGCCTGTCCGCTGTTGAGGAGCGATGCCATCGGCAGGCCCTGCAACACCGCATCGAGTTTCGCATCCTCGAGAATAATGGCCGCTGACTTTCCGCCCAGCTCGAGACTAACGGGACGCAGCAGCTGTCCGCAGGTTTGCGCGATCTGTCTTCCGGCTGCCGTAGAACCCGTGAACGCGACTTTATCGATGCCGGGATGGGAAACCAGGTAGGCCCCGAGTTCGCGACCTCCGGGGACCCAGTTGATGACTCCGGGGGGAAGCCGCGCTTCCTCTGCCGCTTCGGCAAGAATAAAACTGTCGAGAACTGTCCCCGGCGAGGGCTTGAGCACGATGGTGCAGCCGGCCGCCAGGGCGGGCCCGAATTTCATGATGGAAAGGACCACCGGAAAATTCCAAGGGACTATTGCACCTACGACGCCGATGGGATCTCGACGCACCAACGTCGTCGAGCCCAATGGCGAGGGCCGAGTTTCCTCCGCACACAGCCCGGATGCGAGTCCTGCGTAATAGCGAAGTACGCCGACGCCGTAGCCGCTCTCCAGCTGCTCGGCGATAGTGATCGGCATGCCATTCTGCAGGCTCACCGACTGCGCCAACTGCGTCGCGCGCTTCTCGATTGCGTCGGCAAATCGGCTGAGGGCGGCGCCGCGCTCAGCTGGGGTGCACGCCGCCCACGCAGACTCTCTAAATGCGCCCCGTGCGGAGTAGACTGCTCGGTCGATGTCCTCATCGCTCCCCTCGGGCACACTGCCGAGGACTTCCTCGGTGGTCGCGTTGATGACCTGAATACGCTTCGACGAGGCGGGCTTGATCCACTCGCCGCCGACAAATAGAAATTGACGCTCTGTTGACATGAGTGATCGCTCCGTTAAGTTTCTTTTTCGATCCGGGTACTGGAGTCGGTAAACTTGTCGTAGTGGATGTCCTCGAGGGCAAGACCCGCTGCAAGGAGCGCGTTGATGCCGGCATCGATCATGCCCGGCGGCCCGCACATATAACCATGGGCGCCGCCGCCCAGCTTTTGAAGTGCGGCCGGGACGAATTCCGTGACGAGTCCATGACGATAGCCATCCAGTTTTTCCTCGGAAAGTATCGGCCAGTAATCGAAGCCCGCCGTCCAGCCGTCCCGAATGGCCGAAATTTCCTCCGTTGCGTAGACATCGCGCGCACGACGACCACCAAAGAGCAGCACGCAGTCGCGGCGCACGCGGCGCTTGGCGGCGTCCTGCAGCAGGCTGATGAGCGGCGCAAGACCGCTCCCACCTGCAATACAGATCATCGGCGCCGTGCCCTTACGCAGCCAGAAGTTGCCATGCGGTCCATCGAGTTCGAAGCTGGCGGCGGACGGTTCACCCTTGAAGAGCAGGTCGGTAAATGCCCCCCCAGGCACATGGCGGATGAAGGTGCTGATCTCGGTCCGGCCCTCGGGGAGCGGCGCAGTGGCAAACGAGTACGATCGATGCGCGCTGCTTCCGTTCCAGCGGACGTTGACGTATTGCCCGGCACGGTAGCGAAGCGGCGGTGAGACTTCCCAGCGAACGCGCTTGATGTCGTGCGTCAAATCATTGATGGCAAGCAACCTGGCGTGGCGGGTTTCCGCCGCAATGTCGCCCCCGGCACCAATTTCCACCTCGAGCACGAGGTCGGTCTTCGGCACGGCTTGGCAGGCGAGGATGTAACCCGCGTCGAGTTCGTCCTTGCTCAGTGTGTAGCTGAACGGTGTGATGGCGTCGACCTTGCCGGAAATCAGCTTGCTGCGGCAGCTTCCGCAAGTTCCGACGGTGCAGTCATGGGGATAGGCAAGGCCTTCTTTGAGCGCTCGCTCGAGCACCGTTTGCCCGGGCGCCACGGTGAAACTCAACTTACTGGGTTCGAGCGTCACCGACTTGGCGGGCGCCTTTTTCAGCAATGATGTGAACCAGGACATTTGTTTGATACTCCCATCATGCCAGCGCAGCTAAATGTATTAAAAATCAATATAATCAATATGTTATGTCGAAAAAATACACTGCCTAAAAGAGCTCTACTTCTCCACGATACCCTCATTCACAGAAAAAACTAGTAAATGTGTTGACAAGTTTCCTACTTAGTTTATTTTATGTATGGGCTTTACGCAAAAAAATGTGACGCGATGTCATACCGAAGGCTTTGAAACGGGGGAGAGGTTGATGAAAAAGGCTTCCGTTGTTTGGGCAATGGCGCTGAGTGTTCTAGCCGCCGCAACCGCATTCGGCGCCGACACCGCCGCACGAGGCACCCACACCGCCGCAGTAGGTACCGACACTGCGGCAGTAGGTACCGACACTGCGGCAGTAGGTACCGACACTGCGGCAGTAGGTACCGACACCGCGGCAGTAGGTACCGACACTGCGGCAGTAGGTACCGACACCGCGGCAGTAGGTACCGACACCGCGGCGAGTGGCGCCGGTGAACACGCTGGGCTTGAAGAGATCATCGTCATGGCCACCAAGCGATCGGAAAACCTTCAGAACGTGCCCGTCGCGGTGCAAGCGTTGTCTCAAGCCGATCTGGCCAAACAGGGCGTATTTGAAAGCACCGACATGAATCACATGGTGCCGAATTTTCAGGTGTCATCTCCGTATGGTCAGCAGCAGCCGAATTTCACCGTTCGCGGCATCGGCGTCGGTACGGAGTTCAATGCAAACGCCGCGTCCCCGGTGGGCGTGTACGTTGACGAAGAGTACCAGGCATTTCGCGCTTCCCACGGCCAACAACTCTACGACTTGCAGCAAGTGGAAGTGGTTCGCGGACCTCAGGGCACCCTGTATGGCCGAAACACCACGGGCGGCGCGATCAACTTCATCACGGTGCAGCCGAAACTTGAGGACACCCGAGGCTATGTGACCGTCGGTTACGGGAATTACGATCGCAAAAACGTCGAAGGCGCCGTGGAGTTCACGCCGATAAGCAGTGTATTGGGCGTCCGGCTTGCCGGTACCTTTGTGGATACCGACCCGTACTATCGCAACATTTTGCCGGCGGGCTTGAACACCTCGGCCGCGGGTGGAGCGTCAGGCCTCAACACCAACAGCGGCATCAGTCCTGGTGGATTTAAGAACTACGCGCTTCGCGGGATCGTCCGATTCGCCCCCACCGATGCAATCGACTTATCGTTGAAAGGCTACGGCTCCAAGTCGGTGGGAGGCACGGCCACGCCGATCGCCACCGGACAATCGCAAACGAACGACGTCATCAATTACGAAAGCCCCAATTTCTTGCTCGGACCGTTGTTCCAGGCGTTGGCTCCGGCGGGACTTTTGCCGGCGAGCTATAGCCGAACGGCAAACGGCCTTGCCTGGAATCAGATTCAGGGGAATTCAGTCGGTGTCGCGATTACGGATACGAAAGGCGCCTTGTTTACGGCGAAATTCCAGTTGACCGATTCCCTCAAGTTGGTCTCCCTGTCCGGCATGGATTCGGGCGAATACGTGCAAACCTCGACTGACTGCGATGCGACGCCGTTGGACCTCTGCGAAATCGGCTATCGGTCGGTATTTCATGAGTTCAATCAGGATGTGAGGCTCGATTATTCAAGCGGGCCATTCAAAGTCATCGGCGGCGTGTTCTATGGAATCGACAGTGTCACTGCCAATAACACGCCAAACTTCTTCGGGTTTTTGAGTGATGTCAACGCAGCCGTTGGCAATCCCAAGACGTACTTCAATCCGGGTGGCAGCTTCGGAGCGGCGCTCCCGCCAGGCTCGCTCCCGACGGGTATCAACGCCACTCAGCACTTTCGCCAGGATCGGGAGTCGAAGGCGGTGTATAGCGAGGGTAGCTATCTCATCACCGATACCCTCAAGGCAACGCTCGGCCTGCGCTACACCAAGGACACAGACGTTTTCAAAGACGGGTTGGCGACGTATTACGACGATGCGGGCGCCGCGCGACTCATCACCGTGTCAAACTATGCGGGGCCATATTTCATTCAGCCCGTTGGCCCGATTCCCGCGTCGGGCGGATCTTTGCCCGGTGGGCTCCATCGCGAGGGGGACTCGAGCAAGGTGTCGGGCCGATTCATTTTGGATTGGAAATTGGCTGAGCAGATCATGGCGTACACCAGCTTCAGCCGCGGATACCGTGGCGGAACCTTCAATGGACTGGCGTATGGCAGCTCTAACCAAGTGTATTTCGTGCAGCCGGAAACGCTCGATGCGGTCGAGGCAGGTATCAAGACCCGCTTTTTGGACAATAAGCTGCAGGTCAATGGCGCGATTTTCTACGAGAAAATCAAGGGTCAACAGGGCCAGGTCGTCGATGCGACGGCGACTGCTAATCTCGTCTCGTTCGATGGCAAGCTTGAAGGCATGGAGCTCGATATACAATATCAGGCGCTCAGCACGTTGCTATTCAATGCTTCGGCGGGCCTGCTGCACAGCTACTATGATTCGGCCAGCTGTCCCGCCAAGCTTCTGACAGGATTCCCCGCGCAGCAGGGGAACTGCGTGGCTTCCGCGACCGGAAACGTGAGCGTAGGCGGCAATCCATTTCCCTACGCCGCCAAGGCGTCAGCCAACTTCGGGTTCGACTGGGACGCTTGGGCTAGGGCTGCCAATAAGATTACGGTCCATGCCGACACTGCGTATACCGGTCATTTCTATTATGACTCCTTCGGAAATTACAGTGTCCCTCCGCTGACCCATCTCGCGACCGGCGACTTCACGAAGGGCAGCGGCAACTATTGGCTGCTCAATGGCCGCTTGACCTACAGCGTAGACCAGTACTCAGTTGCGGTATGGGGAAAGAATCTCACTGACAAGCGATATTATCCTTACGGTATCTCCATCGAAAACTTGTTCGGTAACGGCTACCGGATACCGGGAGAGCCGCGGACGTTTGGCGTGGAGTTCTCAGTGAAATTCTAGCACCGTTGCACGAGGGTACGATCAGCGGCGGCGGTGACACGTAGGGGGAGCGGATACATGGGCAACATAAGCGAATTCAAATATTGGCGTTTCTGCGCCTGGAATGGCCCGGTTTTCATGTTTGTCTTTATCGCCTTTTGGGGGCTGATGGGCCATAACATTCCACCCTGGAATCCGGAGACACCGGCAGCCGTCGTCGCCAATTGGTTCCGAGCGGACGCCAACCTCATTCGCACCGGTATGGTCATGGGAATGACCTTCGCCGTGTGCTATTGCGTGTGGGGCCTCGCCATTGGCCGAGTGATGGGCAAGATTGTCGGCAAGGATAGTCTTCTGGTTGATCTGCAAGTCTGGGGGGCGGGACTTACCGTCGTTCCGTTGCTGGTGTCCACATCATTTTGGCTCGCGGGAGCTTATCGACCGGCCGCGCTGCCCGATGAGATCCTGCAACTGCTGTTCGATTGGGCCTGGTTGCTGATCGACCTCGCCTATTCCGTCACCACAGTCCAACTTTTCGCTGCTGGCGTCGCGTTCCTGCAAGACAAACGCCCGGTGCCTCTCGTGCCGAAGTGGCTGGCGTGGTATGGAATTTGGGTCGGTTTCATGTTCATTGCCGAATGTTTGATGCCGTTCTTCAAAACCGGAGCCTTCGCGCGCGACGGGATTCTGAATTTCTGGATTGAGTTTTCAATCTGGTTCGTTTGGGCTCCGCTACTGACGGTCTATATTTTGAAGGCCATCACTCGCCTGGAACAGGAGGCTCGGGGTTAGCTCAGTTGAGCGGCCCGCCGATATGCGGCTAGACACAGGCGAAGGTGTTTTGTCCCTGACGGTCCCGGTACATGCTGAACAAGATCGGCTGCCCGGGGACCCGGGCGTTTGGCTGTTCATCACGGCTGATGTATTCGTCTTTGGCCTGTTCTTTCTTTTATTCTCGCTCGGCCGCGTTGCCCATCCTGCGCTTTATGAGCGCTCGCGGCTCGTGCTCAATCCAACGCTGGGACTGGCGAATACGTTGATCCTCTTGACGAGCAGCTGGTTCATGGTGCGGGCCGTGACCGCAGCGCGCGAAGGCGCACGTCGCCGGGTGATGCGAAATATTGCGCTCGCGATGGCAGTCGGTTCGGTCTTCGCGGTAACCAAGATCATTGAATACTCGGCCAAGATTCACGCAGGCATCACCATGCTGAGCAATGAATTTTTTACCTACTATTTTGTATTCACGGGCATTCATTTTCTGCACTACATCATCGGAATGGTGGTGCTGATGATTTGTTTTCACAAAGCGAAGACGCAACCCATCGACGGCAACTACGTGGTCTGGATCGAATCAAGCGGCTGCTACTGGCACATGGTTGATTTGCTCTGGGTCGTCCTATTTCCGATGCTCTATCTGTTGAGAGCAGCGTGAGCGCGCTGCTGCGGCTGCCGGCTACGCGAGTGTGGCTGGTCCTCATAGCGGCGGCGGTCTTGAGTTGGACGCTATCCGAGAATTCCACGGCAGTAAAAGTCGCCGCGAGTGCCGTGGTGCTGATTGCCGCACTCAAGGTGCGACTCATTGTGATGCATTTCATGGAACTGCGTTGGCGGCCACGACCTTGGCGGATTCTGTTCGAGCTGTGGATCTTGGGTGTTATGGCCATCATTCTCGGCGGTTATTGGATGACAGAGCTTTGAACAAGGATATTGATGTCTACTATGGTCATTCAAACGCGGGAGCGCTAATACAACATGTTTCAAAGCAATCAACTTGCAAACCCCAATCTGAGCATCGACGCAATCCACGATGGCCGTCACGATCTAGGCGCCAAACCCCTCGCACGTGAATCCATTCCCTATATCGTCGTCCTACCCGACGAGGGAATCGCGTTTTTCACCTACACATGGGTCACGAAGGACAGCGTTGCCGGCGCGGCAATGGCGATTTTTGGGCCCGGCGTCGGTTCTGCTCCGATCCAGCTCCGGTTGGCTGACCGACCGGTACCGCGCGACATGAATTTCGACGGCTGGAGTATCGAAGGCTTCAAGATGGAGCACGATTTGAAATTCGACCGGGCCCATGTTCGCTGGGATACCCCGGAGGCGACCATCGATTTTCACTTCGAAGCCAGTCATCCCCCCTATGCCTATGGTTCTCACCCGCGCGGATGCCCGTCTTACGCCGCCGACAACCGGATAGAACAGGCGGGACGCGCAAAGGGGACGTTGAGACTCGGAGATCGGGTGATTTCGTTCGATGCGACCAGCCACCGCGACCACAGCTGGGGCACACGGGACTGGCTCGCGATGCAGCACTATGAATGGTTCGTCGGGCAGGTCGGCAACGATGTTGCCGTGCACTTCTGGCATCTGCAAGCCTTGGGACAGACGGAAATCCGCGGCTTTGTCTACAAGAACGGTCTGATGGCCGCCGTGGCCGACGTCGACGTGTCGGTCGAATTCGACAAGGAGTATTGGCAACAGCGGTACACGGCTAAGATCGTCGATGAGGAGGGGCGCGTGACGGAGGTCAGCACTCAGGTCTTCGCGCACTATACGTTGGTACCGGACCCGGGCATACACCTGCGCGAAAGCGGCGGGCGCGCCACGATCGACGGCAAGCAAGGCGTTGGTTGGATGGAGGTCGGATGGCCGAAGGACTACCTCGATCATATCAACAAGAATGGCCCTTACTGAGCCAGGTCAAGGAGCATCCATGTCGATGACCCCGATTCTCGAGATGGAACCTGCACTGCGGGATTTGTTTGCAGTGCGAGGGGCACGCCGCGCCGCTCCCTCCTATTCTGCGCGGAAGACCGAGGAAATCAGTTCGGCATTGAGGCGGTTCTTCGCGACCAGAATGCCGGGAGCGACCCCTGAAAATGTCAGCCGCATGGGCGGCGGTGCGTCGAAGGAACAGTTTGTCTTCACGCTCAACGAGCGCAGCGGCGTAGCCAACCGGTTTGTGCTTCGAATGGATCCCTTGGAGGCGATCACCGAGACGGATCGTAATCGGGAGTTCCAGGTCCTGGCGGCCGTGCAGGGAGTGGTGCCGGCGCCCAAGCCGCGATGGATGGACGCCGACGGGGAGTTTTTTGGCCGACCCGCCGCGATCATGGAATTCGTCGGAGGGGTCACCAAGCCGACCGGGGCCGGCGTCAAAGTCAGCGGTTTGGGCACCTGGCTGGGCGAACCGCTGCGATCGAAATTGCGCAAGCCGTTCCTGGACAATTTGGTGGCGCTGCACGCGCTCGACTGGCGCTCGCTGGATTTGCCGAGGTTCTCTGCGCCGACCGCCGACCCGAAACAAGCCGCGCGTTGGTCCTTGAACTATTGGCGGCAGTTATGGCGCGAAGATGCACTCGAGCCCTTGCCGATCATGACGCACGCCGAACAGTGGCTGATCGACAACATGCCGGACTGTCGAGAACTGGTCCTCACCCACGGCGACTATCGCACCGGCAACTACCTGTTCGACGAGGCTGCGGGAACCATCGAGGCCATGCTCGATTGGGAACTCGCCCGCATAGGCGACTTCCACGAGGACCTGGGATGGGTTCTCATGCAAGTGTTCGGCACCTTCGACAACGGCATGTTTCGTGCCAGCGATCTGTACGAAAGAGAGGAATTCATTGAAGCGTACGAAGCCGTCACGGGCCGAAAGGTCCACCGCAAGACGCTGCACTATTACGACGTCTTCAGCTCTTGGAAGTGTTACGTCATCGTCAACGGCACCGGTATGAGCGTGGCGCGCGCCCAGCACAATCATCAGGACATACTGCTGACGTTTCTCGGCGCCACGGGCGCGATGTTTTTGGCGGATATTTGCCGTCTCCTGAAACAAGGAGTGCCCGCATGAATCCTTCCATCGATGATCGGCTTGCCAGCATTATTCGTTCGTTGACCGATATCATTCTGCCGGCGTTGCCTCGCGAAGCGGGTCTTGCCCAGGAGCAAACTCACTTGGCGATCGGCCATTTGAAGATTATTCGCGCCCAGCTCGATTTAGCGCCCGCTTATGAAATCGAAGAGCTGGTTGATGCGCGCGCATTGGCCGTGGCGCTGATCTCGAAAGGTGCCGGGGGGAGGGCCACCACCGCTGCGATGAGCGTTTTGAGCGCCGCGCTCGAGCAGGACAGCGGGGATGAGCATCCACGCCAGACGAGAATCAGAATCAACCGCGCAACCGATGAATTGATCCGTCAATTGTCGGACGACGGAACGCCAGAATTTCGCGTATTTGCCGCTGACACCATCGTTCGATTGCAGAGTGAGCGCGCCCTCAAGGATCGCAAATGGTTCGCGCTCATGGGATTCGATAGCGACATCATGAAGAACGGCTGATGATCGAGAACGCCGGTTGATCGCTCAGCAGTTGGGCCTGAGCCGAGCCTACCTCACCCGCCATCGCGATGCCATACGGGCGCGCTACTGATGTTTGGGATCTCCAAATGCTAGGCCATCGATCCGTGTACGACGAGGAGCATGCGATTCTTCGCGATACTGCTCGGCGGTTCGCGTCGCGCGAAATTGCGCCAAACTTCGAGCGCTGGGAACAGGCGGGTATTGTCGATCGGGATTACTGGAAGCGAGGCGGGGAGACGGGCTTGCTTTGCGCTCAGACACCGGAGCGGTACGGCGGCCCCGGCGGCGACTTCCGGCTCAACGCAATCGTCATCGAGGAGCTTTGGTATGCTGGCTTTTCTGGGCCAGCCGCTGATTTTTCGGTCCATAGCGATGTGTGCAGCGGCTATCTGCTGAAATTCGGCACGGAAGACCAGAAGCGTCGCTGGCTGCCGCTTATGGTCGCGGGGGATGCCGTCTGCGCCATTGCCATGACTGAACCCGGGACGGGAAGCGATCTTAAGGGAATTCGCACGCGCGCGGAACGCGATGGGGACGAGTACGTGATCAACGGGCAGAAGACCTTCATATCGAACGGCCAACTGTGCGATTTGGTCATCGTAGTGGTTCGCAGCGGCGGTTCGGACAACGGATCGGGAATGAGCCTCATTCTTGTGGAAACCAATCGGCCGGGGTTTCGGCGGGGGCGAAACCTCGAGAAGCTCGGCCATTTGTCGGCGGACACGTCGGAGCTCTTCTTCGATGGTGTGCGCGTACCGGTAACCAATATTCTGGGAGCGGAGGGACACGCTATGTCCATGTTGATGAGCGAGCTTCCGCAGGAACGATTGACCATCGCATTGCAATCAATGGCGTCGGCGCAAAAGGCTTTCGACATCACGGTCGCCTATGTGCAACAGCGCAAGGCATTCGGCACCGCGATTGCAGCCATGCAGAATACGCGCTTCAAGCTCGCGGATCTGAAGGCGGACCTCGCGGTGGGCTGGGCTTTTATAGATCAATGCTTGAGGCAACTCGTCAACGGTGCGCTGACTACCTACGATGCGTCCACTGCAAAGTTGTGGGCCACGGAAATGCACGGTCGCGTTGTGGACCAATGCTTGCAGTTTTTCGGGGGCTACGGGTTCATGCGTGAATATGAGATCTGCCGCCTCTACGCCGACGCGCGGGTCCAGCGGATCTATGGGGGCACGTCTGAAATCATGCGCGAACTGATTTCGCGCGATTTATAGGCTGTGATGGGCCGCGCCCGAGCTTGCGTATATCGTTACGATCAGGCTGCTGACCAGCAGCAACCAGCCCTCCAGCAGACATCGCCAGAGCAGCGGCGCGTGGCGCAACTCCATAAAGTCCAGGATCACGAGTCGCGCTTTGGCGTAGGCGATCGCCAACGTAGCCGTTCCGATCGTGAGCCCTGCCAGCCCGTCTTCGCGCATCCATAACACGGTAACGGTTGCACCGACCAGCAGCAGCCAGGTCCGTTGCAGCGGCATGAGTACCCAGCGCACCATTGCGTCACCGCAGCAGGTACAGCAGCGCGAACAGAAATATCCACAGCAGGTCCACCATGTGCCAGTAAGAGGCGCCTGCCTCGATCCCCGTCGTATTGCCCGTGTGGTACAGGTGCGCACGTGCATTCAGCCATATCACGAAGAGAACGATCGTTCCAGCGACGACGTGCATCAGGTGAATTCCCGTCAGGCAAAAGTAAAACATGTAGAACATGTCGGTCGTGACCGTGATTCCGGCGTTGAGCTTCGCTCCGTACTCGAAGTACTTGACGACCATGAACGCCAGTCCGAGCGCGATGCCGAATGCCAAATAGCGGGGAACGGCAACGATACGGCCCAGCCTCGCCGCCCGCACCGCCGACACAACCGCCCAGGAACTGGTAAGCAGGAGGATGGTATTGAGAGCGCCCAGAGAGCGATCGAGACCAAGCTGCGAGTCATTGAAGAGAGCCACCGAGACGCTGCGGTAGTGCATGTACGCGACGAAGAACAGGCCGAAGGCGAACAATTCCGCACAAATAAAGATCCAAACGTCGCGATCGCCGGGCAGTCGGCGGGGCGACGCCGGGCTCAATGGGGCAGGGAGAGGAAGCGCGTTCATGTCGGGGAGCGGCCCGGCCGGTCACGCGGACCGACAGGTCGCTGTACTGGCATCGCCTTCAGGCGTGCGCCAGGCGCGCCGAAGAAGACGGCGACGGGAAATCCAAGGCCTGCCGGCGGCGCGCCACTTCGAGAATCATGTACACGCTGGCGAAGGCGAACCAGAACAACCAGCAGAAGTACGGAAAGTAGAAGCTCAATACGCCGTCCCAGGCGAAGGGACCCGTCTTGAGAATGCCCGTCATGGTGGCAGGGGCGAAGCTCAGGCCGCAGAAGATGGTGACGAAGCACAGCCAGCGCGGGAACAACGGCTTCGCGCTCTTATCGTGCAGTCCGGCTACCGCGGCAGCCACCATTTGCCAGGTCGTACAGGCCCATAGGGTATCGATGATCAGCCAGCCGGAATCGGTGAGCGCCTGGGTGATTTCGGGCGCTCGCTGCGGGCGGTACGCCGCTGCCACCCAGAAGACGCTGGAAATCGATACAACGGGCACGGTGAGCGCACCGCCGATCAGCTGGATCAAGGCGAGCACCGGGGAACGGCCTTCGATGCGCATCATCTGGACGCTCAGCACCGCCGTCCAGGGGATGTAGAGCGTCATCACGATCATCGACACGAGGAATCCGACGCGGATGCCTCCCAGATGCTCGACGTAGCGTGCAGCGAGTTCGCCGGCGCCCAGCGCCGGGGACGGGGGCGCGGGAAGATTGAATCCCATCATTCCCCAAAAATAGATGAAGGCCACGAGGAACAGAGGGCCACTCCACGCGCAGAGCATCTGGTATTTCAGGCTGGTCTTCTCGTCCATTGTGCTTCTCCCCGTTGAGCCAATCGTTCGGTGGTTTGATCAATCTTCGATGTGTTCAGGCCGCCGACCGGAGTGCGCGTGCTCCTTGGTCGAAGGATACGATGAGCTTGCGCAGCAGCTGGTCCAACAGCGCCATTTCTGCTTTGCTCAACCCCGAAAAGGCGCGGTGAATCGGTTCCACGATCTGCGGCACCGTCTCGCGCACCTTCCTGCGCCCCGCAGCGGTGATGGCGATCACGTGGCGGCGGGCATCCCGGGACGCGATGGCACGCGACACGAATCCCTCCTCGACCAAGTCCTCGAGAATGTGCGTCATGTTAGCGCGGCTGGTCCCGACCATCTCACTCAGCTCGCTTGGTGATGCGGTTCCGTTCTCGCCTGCGACGAGCAGGCAGAGCACGTGGAAGGAGTGTTCGGACAGGTCCAGCTCCCGAAACACCGGCTCGAAGAAGTTGCCCATTCCGAACGCGCTGATCCGGATCAGGCGCACGAGCACCGTGCCGTCCATCGGCATCTCGGGCAG
>Ga0137415_10000584_pt1 | contig 35508 bp, 22 predicted proteins | sample CZODoug3_1_1_16f_FD_183082 | JGI IMG/M metagenome (GOLD analysis project Ga0137415, IMG submission 183082) | Vadose zone soil fungal communities from Angelo Coast Range Reserve, California, USA - CZODoug3_1_1_16fungal (Hybrid Assembly) | ecosystem: Environmental > Terrestrial > Soil > Vadose...
GATTTCTACATGCCGCTGAACTATGAGCCAGTGATGCGGCAGCGACAAAGAGACTCGTTTCTCCGCAATCCTCTCTCATTTAACTTGACGCCGATGACACGGCTGAAGCCCGGGATCACTGTAGTGCAGGCCTCTGCCGAGCTAGCGACGGTAACGCACCAGGTTTTCGAAGAAGTCTTACCTGCCGCGGTTGTGCGCCAGAATCATGGCTTGCCGCCCCTGCATTTAACAGCACTACCCGGGCGTTCCGGGTGGAGCTTTCTACGAATTCGCTACCGTCAGCCTCTATTCCTGATGCAGGGATTGGTCGGCATCGTGCTGCTGATTTGCTGTGCCAATCTTGGCGGCTTGGGACTTGCACGCGCCGTCAGCCGCTCGCGCGAATTCGCACTCCGCATCGCTCTTGGCGCCCCGCGCCCGCGTCTCATGCGGCAGGTGTTGATAGAAAGCCTGCTGCTGACTCTTCCCGGTGGATTGCTGGGATTGGGATTTGCGTGGATGGGATGCCGCATCCTGCTGCGCCTCTTGTCTGTCGGCGCTGAAAGATTTCCGATTGCGCTCTCGATCCGTCCGGATGCAACCGTACTTACCGTCACCGCCGGGTGCGCTGTTTTTTGCGCGCTGCTTTGTGGCATAGCTCCGGCATGGATGCTCAGCCACACAGCTCCGGAGCCTATGTTGCGCCAATCTGCAAACCGTTCCCTGCGGGCTGAAAGCAAGTGGATAGGAAATAGCTTCGTCTGCGCGCAGATCGCGTTGTCTTTGATGCTCGTCGTGGTTGCGGGCTTGTTGAGCACGACGCTGGTTAAGCTCAGACTGGGTCATGTTGGCTTTCGTACTGAGAATATTTCCATGGCCTTGATGGATATCAGAGCTCGTTCGGAGAGAGGAACCGCATTGACGCATATCTATTGGCAAATGGCGGAACACCTGAAGGAGATGCCGGGAGTGCAGAACGCAGCCCTCGTCACAGTCCCGCCGCTATTCGGAACCGTGATGAGGGAATTCAGCGCCGTGTCACCTTCTGCGCAGGAGTTAAAACAACCGCTTCAGTTCAATGAAATCGGCCAGGATTTTTTCTCTACCATGGAAATTCCTTTGCTCGCGGGCCGTGACTTCGTGAACAGTGATGCGGATGCGGATACCTGCATCGTCAGCCAGTCCGCCGCGAAGAAGATGTCTCCGAAGACCCCGGCTCTTGGATCGACATTGCGGCAATTTCAGTTCTCGCTCGATCGAGGTGGAGCATCGGAAAGTACCTGTCGGGTGATCGGCGTCGTAGCCGATGTAAAGCTCCAGGATCTGCGAATGCCGCCTCAACCTGTCGTCTACCGGCCCATTGCCTCGGATATGGATAATCCAGGCCTGATGAATTTCGTAATCGAAGCGCGGTCACTCACGGACGCTCAGAGTGCTTACCGGAAAACGTTGCGCGACATTGCGCCTGGGAGTCCCGATTCTGAAGTGACTCTGATCACTCAGAAGATGGATGACTCGACATCGCTCGAAAGAATGCTGGCATCTCTCTCCGGATTCTTTGCCGGACTGGCGCTCCTGCTGAGCGGGGTTGGCCTGTATGGGCTATTCTCGAGGAGCATTACTCAGAGAACTACGGAGTTCGGTATTCGGATAGCCCTGGGCGCGACTCGCTTCCGTATCGTGCTGCTTGTTCTGCGGCAGGTCATCATCTTGATGACGATCGGGATCGTCGCGGGAGGAGTCGCTGCGATCCTCTCTACCCGGCTGATTCGCGGCTTCCTTTATGGAGTAACCTCGAACAACCCATTCGCCCTCGCCGGTGCGGCACTGCTCCTGTGCGTCCTCGCGCTCTTTGCTTCGTTGCTTCCAGTACGAAAAGTAGTTCATCTTGATCCCGTCGAAGCACTCAGGGCTGAATGAGCGATATCCGTCTATGGTGACGACGCCTTGTGAGTCTAAATGTGAGTTGATGACAACAGCCCGATGCACTCATTGAACTCGCGTCAAACTGAACTCGTTGCGCTAGTGTATGAAAAACGGCTTTGTTGCATTAAGTGCCGTGATGTAAGGTGGGAGGCAAGTCGAGGAACCGCCATGTCGATGTTCAAGCGCCGCCGTTTTCCAGTTGAGATCATCCTGCTCTGCGTACGTTGGTACTGCAAATACGGAATCACGTACCGGGATCTGGCGGAGATGATGCAGGAGCGCGGCGTAGCGGTGGACGCCTCGACACTGTTTCGATGGGTGCAACGCTATGCGCCGGAGCTTGAGAAGCGAGTGCGGTGGTACCAAGGTTACCGTTCTGGATCTTGGCGAGTTGACGAAACCTATGTCCGCGTTGGAGGCCAATGGAAGTACCTATTCCGTGCGATCGACAAGCATGGTCGACTGATCGATTTCATGCTGATGGATCGGCGCAACACACGTGCCGCCTACCAGTTTCTCTACAAAGCATTGCAGATGATGCGCCATTGGCATCCATGCTCGATTACGACAGATAAACTCGGCTCCTATCCTAAAGCGATCCGCCGGCTGCAGCGCGAAGGCAAGCTGTCGTCTGACACCGTGCACCGAACGTCGAAGTACCTGAACAACATCATCGAAGCTGATCACGGGGCCATGAAGCGGGTGATCCGACCGACCCGTGGCTTTCAAACCATGAGAACAGCCTACGCAACCATCAAGGGATTCGAAATCATGCGCATGATCCGGCGACGCCACTGCATCCTGTGCCCGCCCCGAGTTCAAGGTGAAGTTCAATTCGTTAACAAGCTTTTTGAGGTTGCCGCCTGATCTACAACTCTGGCAGAGAACAAATTCGTCCAATGCAAGTTAATGCAACAGTGCCGCCCTTTCTATAAGTCGTATGGGGCTTGCGCTCACCGGTGATCCAACCCATGACTGGATTGAAGTTCGGCGTCTTATGGACGGTGCGGTGCATGATGGCCTATAGTTGTTTGGCGTAATAGGAAAAATATATTGCGCATTATGCAACACGAGTATTGCATTGATTGCGATCGAGGGGTGTGGATGAAGAGTCTGGTCTTGTTGATCACAGTACTTGCTGCTGAGATGGCGTTTGCATCAGGGCCTTCCTTCAAGCCCGATGTCCGATTTACCGGATCGACAACGAGGGGTTGGCACACATTTGGTAATGCGAAGTGGAACGCTAATGCCGGCACGATTACAGGTATGCCCATAGGGAACAGCGGAGGATGGCTGGTGCTGGATGATTCTTACCAGGACATCAGTTTCTACACTGAATTTCGTTGCGAAGAAGGCTACGATACCGGCGTGTTGCTACGTGCGGAGAAAACACCTGATGGGATGAAGGGTATCTTTGTCTCGCTCGATGACTCCGTACTCGATACCTACGCGGTAACGATCGACTCCAGCGGAAAGATTGTAATGAAAGATAAGCTGCCCCGAGGTGGTCTGCTGGCGAGAGTGACACCGCCGCCTCCGCCGAATGAATCGCAGAATGAGAACAGGCCAAGACCGCAGAGACCTAGTGTCGATCTTCCTCTGAAGCCTCCCGATACCTCTCTTCGCCCACACGAATGGAACTCGGTAGAGATTTTCTTTGACACCAACACGGTTCGTTCTTTTCTTAACAACGGCCACCAGCAGGGTGCAGTAGCTGAGGATGGCGGATATGGCCCAATTGCGCTTTATGTCGGTGGCAAGGGCGCGGTTCATTTTCGCGGTGTCTCTTATATGGATATGTCATTGAAGATCCGGGATGAGGAGAAGGTAGGATCAAACTTTCGTAAGCAGAGATTGAGCGACTTTTACTACTCATGGGGAACGGCTGCCGCAGACTTCAACAAGGATGGAGTGCTCGATATCATCTCCGGGCCTTATATCTACTATGGGCCTGACTACCGGAAGGCGCGCGAGATCTATTATGCATTGGCGTCGAATCCGACGACTGAATTTGCTACAGATTCCACGATGGAATTTGCTGCCGACTTCAATGGTGATGGCTGGCCGGATGTCCTAACCGTGATGTTCGGCGGCGGTCCAGGCATACAACTCTATATCAACCCGAAAGGGGAGAAACGCCGCTGGAAAAAGTATGCAGTAGGTTCAAATGTTCAGAGCGAGATCGCGATTCTAAGGGACATCGATGGCGATGGAAAGCCGGAGCTAGTCTACTCTGGCGACGGACGTGTTCGTTATGCAAAGCCCGATCCTGCCAAGCCAACCGAAAAATGGATCGTACATGATGTGTCTGAAATAGGTTATGGCGCGGGACACGGGATCGGCGCGGGCGACATCGATGGCGATGGACGCACGGATATTGTGAATCCTTATGGTTGGTGGGAACAGCCTGCCGCTGGACCAGATTCCGGACCATGGATCTATCATCCTTTCGCCTTCGCTCATTTTGGGCGAGGCATGATGGGGGGGAGCGTAATGGCCGTTTATGACGTGAACGGCGATGGGCTCAATGACGTCGTGACCTCGCTCAATGCACATGGCTGGGGGCTTGCGTGGTACGAGCAGAAGAGAGATGCCTCCGGCAAGATCACATTTGTCGAGCACATGGTCATGGATGATTTTTCGACCAGGAATGCTGGTGGAGTTACCTTCTCGGAGTTGCACGGGACGTCATTTGCGGATGTCGATGGAGATGGGATTCCAGACTTCATCGTTGGAAAACGCTATTTTTCTCATCTCGATACCAACCTCGATCCCGATCCGAGAGGAGCTCCAGTTCTTTATTGGTACAAGACAGTGCGGAATCCTCGAGCCCCTGGCGGGGCCGAATTGATCCCTCATCTGATTGATACACACAGCGGCGTTGGCTCGGACGTGCTCGCCATCGATCTGAATCATGATGGGGCGACAGACATTGTGACGTCTACGCGGTTTGGGACCTTTATTTACTGGGGGACTCCGAGACACGCTTCGACAGCTCAGAAGAATTAGGCATCGCTGCAAATTAGCAGGGAAGGTTTGCGCATGAGCTCACAAGACCGGACTCTGTCCTCTGATCGAAAAAGGAATCTGCTCGGGAGACGTGAGTTTATCGGAGGTATTGCTGGCGCGGCAGGATTCGTGGTTACGGCTGCACATGCTTCTGTATCAGAGCCGGTAGTGAAGGCATCGCGCCATGTGACAGTGTCGGACTCAACCACGGTCGCTGGGACTAGCTCAGGAAAGGTGCGGGGATTCAGACATGATGGTATCTATGTCTTTAAGGGGATTCCCTACGGAGCCTCTACCGGTGGGCGCAAGCGTTTCATAGCTCCTGCAAAACCAGAGCCATGGACAGGCGTCCGCAATGCGCTCCACTACGGTCCAGTTTGCTACATGCAAGATCTCCTGTTCCTTCAGACAGACTACAAAAACCTCGCTTCTGCGGATGAGGATGCGTTTCTACTTCACCGTGGATCGGCGGCGATGGTGCCGGGCGAGGACTGCCTTCGTCTGAATCTGTGGACACCAGAGATCAACGGACAACACAAGCGCGCTGTGATGGTTTATATGCATGGTGGTGGCTTTACGAATGGGTGCGGGCATGATCTTCTCTCCTATGAAGGAGAGAGCCTGGCGCGTAATCACGACGCGGTGGTGGTGAACCATAATCATCGACTCAATGCATTCGGATATCTCAACCTGTCCGGCTTTGGCTATGAAGAGTTTGCGGATTCGGCAAACTGCGGCCTGCTTGATCTTGTCGCCGTGCTTGAATGGGTACGAGAACATATAGCGACCTTCGGTGGCGATCCGAACAACGTAACCATCTTTGGCCAGTCGGGTGGAGGCGGTAAAGTTATCGCGCTCATGGCCATGCCTGCAGCCAAAGGATTATTTCATCGCGCGATCGTACAAAGCGGCCCTTTTCTCAGGATGCTTACTCCTGACTATTCGAACGAGGTTGCGGAGAAGATTTTCGGTGAACTCAATGTTCAGAAGACAAATCTTCACGACTTGCAGACGATTGAGCCACGACGACTTTCACAAGCGGCAGCGAAGGTTATGGAAAATATGCCGAAGAATCAGCCTTCGCTACGAGACGGTTTTGGTACGACTGGTTGGGGTCCTACAGTAGATGGGCGCATCTTGCCGAATCATCCTTTCGACCCGTCGGCCCCGGAGATATCCGCTGATGTTCCGCTCATGACGGGGACGAATTTAAATGAATTTGTCAGTGGACTCGATCATCCGGATGCGCGTGCGATGACAGCGGAACAGATGGAGGAGACCATACAGGAGAGCTTCGGTTCTGATGCTGCTGCCATCATCGCGGCCTATCGAAAAGAGTATCCCAATGCAGCGCCTTTCGATGTTTATGCAGCGATTACGGCATCACGCTTCCGACTCCCGGCGCTTGAGCAGGCCAGCCGGAAGGCGGTGTTGGAACGCGCTCCCGCATACTCATATCTCTATGCATGGCGCACACCGGTGTTGGAGGACCGAGTAGGTACATTTCATGCCTGCGAGATTTCTTTTGCCTTCGACAACGCTGAGTTGTGTGATCACTATAGCGCAGGCACACAACAAGCTCTGACGCTTTCGCGGCTAATGGGTGCCGCGTGGGTTGCGTTTGCACGTACTGGAAATCCGAACCACAGCGGTCTACCTCACTGGCCTCGATACGAACCGCAAACAAGATCAACAATGATCTTCGATTCTCCGTGCAGAGTTAAAGATGATCCAGAAGGCGAAGGGTTGCGACTGATCGCTGCTTCGAATCGTGCCGCAAAGCCTTAATAAGTGATTTCTCAATTTATCAGGCTCTCTCATCGGGAGGCACAATGCGCATCAATTTCTCTCTCATGGCTATTCTCTCTGTTCTGATCGTGGGCTGCGTTCTAACAACGCATCGGTCAAATCCATCGGAAATGGAAGAAGATCGTAGCGTCATGGATGCCGATGGTACGGCTTACCTGACACGCGTTGTGCCTGTTCCGAACACGCTCACTGCAGAGGCGAGGAGATCACTTGCCAGAAAGGTGATCGACCCTCCTCTAGGCGAAACTCTTTCTGAAAAGCGCAAGCGCACGGATGCCTATCATCATGCAGATGCAGAGGCATACCTGGCATTTTATCCATCGCATATCGAAGAAGGTTCGATTGCTAACGTGCCGGTCCGATGGATTACTCCTGCTGCAGGTGTCCCAGATAATAGAAAGGGCTATGTCCTTATCAACCTTCATGGCGGCGGCTTCACTACAGATTCAGGGTCGCTGACGGAGTCTATCCCGATCGCGGCGCTTACCCGGACTAAAGTCGTCGCGGTGCTCTACCGTCTTGCACCGGAACATCCATTTCCCGCGGCAGTTGATGATGCCGTAGCGGTCTACCGCGAATTGCTAAAGTCTTACAAGCCCAACCATATCGTTGTCTATGGCGCTTCAGCCGGAGCCATCCTCACTGGTGAGATGGCTGTGAAGCTAAAAATCTTGGGAATCCCAATGCCTGCGGCGCTTGGCATTTTGTCGACGACAGGAGATTTTTCTACTGTCGGCGATACGCAGGCCGTCTATACGGTCACTGGTGTTGCAGGAAGGCTCAGCCCTCCGAATCCATCGCAACAGTTTCTGGCGGATTACGTTGGATCGGCGAATCCTCGCGATCCTGTCCTGTCGCCTCTTTACGCCGACTTGAAGGGAATGCCTCCAACGCTTTTTTTGAGCAGCACACGAGACATGATGTTGAGTTCTACCACGGTTCTACATCGAGCATTCCTGCGAGCTGGTGTTGATTCGCAACTTGTGATCTTCGAGGCCTTAAATCATGGCTTTTGGTATGAAGCCGGACTACCTGAGACGAATGAAGCGAACGATATTATTGCGCACTTCTTTTTGAAAAATCTCGACCTTTTCTGAAGTTGTACGGCATTGCGGGTAGCGTTACCAGCTAATGCAGACAAGAGTTTTGATTCTATCCGCGTTAATGTCCGCAAAAAAATGTGACTTCCTGCCAAACAATGTCTTGACTCATGTTCTTCCAAATTGCTAGGATTCGCCTCGTCTAATAATGCAATGTGAATTGCATAATACGCAATATAAGAGATCGAAGACTTTCGATTTCTTGATGAGGAGGCATCGCGAAAATGAAAGTCAACGCAGAAAAATATTTGATGCTTTGGGTGATCCTGCTGATCTGTCTAGTTCAGGGCGTACATGCTCAGGTCCGCTCCGGCACAATTACCGGTACCATCGCAGATACGACAGGAGCGGTTGTCGTTGATGCGGATGTGATCGCGAAGGACGAGGCTACCAACGTCGAGTACACGGGAAAGACAACCCAGAGTGGGCAATATACGATTCCCTATCTGGCGGCGGGAACATACACCCTCACAGCAAACAAGGCCGGATTTCAAAAGTATTCGGCCACAGGTGTGCATCTGAGTGTCGCAGAGACCGTGAAAGTGGACGCTACGCTCGCGATCGGTCCGGCTACAGAGCAAGTCGATGTGCAAGCATCGGGCGCCCAGTTGCAAACAGAGAGTAGCACGATTACTTCAGCTGTCAGCGCAGAGGTGATCGATGCCGTCCCCAACGTCACTCAAAACCCTCTCTACTATACGACGCTGCAGAATGGCGTTCAGCCTCGAAACCAGACTGCAAGCAGCCAGTCCCTAAATTCCTTCGGCATCGGTGCCGCAGGCCGCGCTCAATACTCCTCGATCGGAGTAAATGGTGGTCGTGCCTTTGAGAACGATATTCAGCTTGATGGACTTCCTATCACTGGCAACGGCTTCAATGAGGCTGCGGTCATTCCTAACCAGGAGGGCATCCAGGAGGTCCGGATCATCAGCAACAACTTCACCGCTGATTACGGTCGCGGAATGTCTGTGATGGCGATCAGCACCAAGTCAGGCGGGAATGATTTTCATGGTCAGGTCTCGTATATGATCCGCAATGAGGCCCTCAATGCGAATACTCCGGGGAACAAAGCTCAAGGAATTCGCAGACCGGCTTTTAAAGTGAATGATTTTGGTGGTGCGTTGTCGGGTCCAATTCTTCATAACAAACTGTTCTTTTCGTCCAGCTACCATTACCTGCGGTTCAATCAACGGCAGACATACTTGCAGACGGTTCCGACGGCTCTGGAGCGTGTCGGCAACTTCAGCCAGACCCTCACGCAGGATGCGAGTGGAAGGCCGGTGCCCGTTCAGATCTACGATCCGTACAACGTTACCCAACTTGCTTCCAATCTCTATGAGCGGGCTCTGATTCGGAATGCCATTATTCCGAATCCGAATCCTGCTGCTCTTTTGATGTATAGCTTTTATCCGCTCCCTAACAGAACACCTGACGACGTTTACAATACGAATAACTACACGTCGACGGTTGTGAATACTGTTCGGCGGCAGACCTTGAGCACGCGTATCGATTACAAACTCGGAAATCACTCGATCTACAGCAGCGGAGGATACGATTTCGGGACGATTACGCAGCCGCGCGCTTTCGGCACCGCGCCCTTCAATAACGCGCCGACCACAACACAGGACAACAACTACTATGCGCAGCTCGGTGACACGATCATCTTGCGGCCAACGCTTTACGTCGATGTCCGTTACGGCGTCACCAGAATTAGCACCTTCAACCTGGCTGGCAACCAGTCGGGCTTTACTCAGTACAACGACTTCGGGATTGCCCCCGAAACACAGGCGCTCTTCGCAGTGACGGGCTCAGCTCCGGTGGTCAATCCAAACGGATTTAACGGGGGTACAGGTGGAGGAAGCAACTGGACCGCTCTCTCCGGAGGACAGTTCGCCAACAAGCGCGAGAGTCAGATCGCTCATGCATTCAATGGCAGTGTAACGAAGGTGGCAGGGAACTGGACGTATAAAGCTGGCGCGGAACATCGCGTCATGTTGGCAAATTACACCGACTTCGAAGAGGGCTCGGCTAACATTGGTGGTTGCTGCTCTGCCGATCCTGGTGGGAACTACTCCTTCAAATACGTCACCGCCTCTGGTGGGTCTGCGCCAAACAATACTTCGCCCGTGTTGGCTGGAGTTAACGCGGCCGCTATGCTGCTCGGGCAGGGCGTGTGGTTTGTTCGTCCAGGTGCCAACCTGAAGCCTGCCTATGCGGCAAAGTATTTTGCTGTCTACACTCAGGACGATTGGAAGATAAGACCAAATCTGACTCTTAATCTTGGTCTGCGCTGGGATGTGCAGCCAGGAGTGACCGAACGTTATAACCGGATGACTGCCATCGACTTTACGAAGAAAAATCCCTTCGGTTCGACAGGCGTCTTTGCCTTCCCCGGGGTGAATGGCTACAGCCGCAACCTCTGGGATACGGAATACCATGACTTCCAGCCACGTGTGGGATTCGCCTATCAGCCTAACCGGGGAACAGTCGTTCGCGGCGGGTTCGGCATCACTTATCTTCCCAGCAACAGCGGTTATTTCTCCAGCTCGAATGACTACGGTGGAGCGCCGTTCGCCGCCGGCAATCAAGCACTCCCTTATGGCACCAACCCGAATGGCGTTCCGGTCACAAATCTTACTGATCCGGCTCCAATTGTTGCCGCGGTTGGCGCAAACCAGGCGGCTCCGCAGATCTACGGAACGCAGACGACATACTTTGACAGGCACCTTAAGAATCAGGTTGCAAAACAAGGCAACGTGTTTATCGAAGAGGCATATGGAAAAAGTGGTCAGTGGATCACATCGTTGGGGTGGAGCGGCTCCTTCTCAAACCATCTGACCACTCGCAGCCAGCCGTTCCAGGATCTTCAAAGCATCGACCCTTCGGTGCTTGGAGCGTGGCATGCTCAGTACGTCGCCAGCAATGGTCAGACGGATCCATCCACAGTGCAGGTTCAAAATCCATATCAAACTGGTTTCAACTTGATTCCGTTCCAGGGAGCTCTGTCTGGTCGCACTCTCCAGCAGCAAATTCCATACATGTCTTACCCGCTGCTCTGGGGAGCCATGCTCGACGGCTCGCGTGGTTACGGCAGTTATAACTCTCTGCAGGCAAAGGTCACTCGTACCTTCTCCTCAGAGCTGAATATTTCGGCGAACTACACATGGAGTAAGGAGCTTGATTATGTCACAACGCCTATTGAGGATGGTCAGGGCGTTAACTCTGGTGGCACGCTTGGGACACCCGACATCATCCACAACAGCTTGAACCGGAACTATGGTCTTGCTGATGTTCCTCATCGTTTTGTCGCAACTGTCGTCTATCGATCGCCCTTCGGCGAGAATGGCAAGCATTCATTGCAGAATCCAGTTGCACGTCTTGCTCTTGGCGACTGGAGTCTAGGGTCGGTGATCAGCCTTCAGGGTGGCATGCCTGTTGTTGTCAGTATGAATAACAATGCGCTTACCGCCAGAGTGGATCGCGTTCCTGGAGTAGATATTCAGGTTCCTAAGGAAATGCAGAAACGCTACGACGGGAAAACCACTGTGACTTTGCCATGCGGCAAAACGGTTACCCCAGGCAAGTATCAGCTGCTGAAGTACAACGCTTGCGCTTTCTCAGGACGCACCATCACCACGCCGAGCGGAAGCGTCGTTCCAGATATCTATTGGGTAGGAGACCATCCTCAGACCAGCGGTGATATACGTGGGCCGGCACGTTACAACGTAGATTTCAGCTTGCGCCGTGCCTTCCCGATCCACGAAAGATACCGGATCGACATCTCTGCTGAGGCAACAAACCTGCTTAATAATGCTCAGTACAACGGAACGTATGTGGGCAGTCTTGGCTCAACGAACCTTACTAACAATCCGACTGGTGGACTGATTCCTGGCCTTGGAACCAGTGCAACCTTTGGAACTCTCAATCTCAACAGTTTCGACGCACGGCAGATACAAATGCATGCGAGGTTCGCTTTCTAACTTTCAAGCCTTCGGTGCGGCTCTTAAAGCCGCACTGAACTCTGTTTACAGTACGTTGACTTGAAAATTGCCGTGCGACCTTCATTTCAGAGGATGCATATTGAAGAATGAAATCTTCGGGCGAACGATCAGCCGGCCAAGGAATTATCAAAGGCTCACCTAATGAAATTTCATAATCGTGGTCTGAAGTCTCTTGTTGGTGCTGCAGGAGTTGTAGCACTGTCTTTTTTTGCGATATATGGTGCTGTGAATAAGAGCGGAAAGCCTCTGAACGTTGATTGGACAACCTACGAGGCGAATCAAGAGGGAAATCATTACTCGCCACTGACACAGATCAACCGCACCAATGTGAAGGATCTGCAGGCGATATGGACTTACGACATTGGTGAATCTGTTTCGATCGACAATCCACTGATCATTAGCGGAATCATGTATGTCAGCGGCAAGGACGGTGGCGCTATATCAGCGCTCGACGCCGCGACAGGTAAGGAAATATGGATCTCAGAGCCGAAAATGGTAACCGCACGACAGCGCGGCCTCACTTATTGGGAGAGTACCGACCATACCAAGCGCCGCATCGTCTTCTACCGTGCGAACCATATCCGGCAGATAGACGTAGCTACCGGCAAACTTGATCCAACTTATGATGTCGATTTGAAGGAAGGCCTCGAGCGGGATCCCGAGACCATTTTCAATGTGCAGAGTGTTTCGCCGCCGCGTGTGTGGCACGATACGCTGCTTGTCGGTTCAGCTCCCGGTGAAGAATATGGGTCGCCTGTTGGAGATATTCGCGCTTTTGATTTACATACCGGTAAACTTGTCTGGCAGTTCCATACCATTCCGACGCCTGACGAGCCCGAAGCTACGACATGGGGCTCAAATCCACGTGCATTCAATGGCGGAGCAAATTCCTGGACCGGATCTTCTGTCGATGAGAAGCGCGGCATACTCTATGCCGTAACTGGAGCCAGTACGTATGACTTTTGGGGAGTGGATCGGCCCGGGGACAATCTTTACGCTGACTGCTTGCTCGCCATCGACATTCGTACTGGTAAATTGCTCTGGCACTTTCAGGACGTTCATCACGATCTTTGGGATTACGATCTGGCTTCTACGCCGGTGCTCTTCACTGCTAAAAGCAATGGCAAAGCGGTGGATTCAGTAGCCGTCGCAGGAAAAACCGGCTTTTTGTTCGCCTTCGATCGTGTAACTGGTAAGCCTCTCTTTCCCATTGAAGAACGTCCTGTGCCGCAGGGTGAGCATATGGAAGGGGAGCATCTTTCCCCGACCCAGCCTTTTCCGACTGTGTTGAAGCCCTTCGTGCGCCAGACATTCACGGTTGACGATATCGACCCGGCAATTCCCGAGCCGGAGCGTTCGGAGATACAGGAACGCTTCAGGACGCTGCGCCGGGAGGGAATCTTCGCCCCGCCGTCCACTAAGCCGACGCTGGAAGCGCCAGGCAGCAATGGCGGAGCCAACTTCGGCACCACTTCAGCGGATCCGGTTCGTGGCCGAGTATACGTGGCTGGAGTAGACATTCCTGCAGTGATTCAGTTAACGAAGTCTATGCCGCAGTTCGGTGCTGGCAACAATCCTATGGAGCGCGGCCGTTCTCTGTATCAGAAGAGCTGTGCCGTCTGCCACGGAGCAGACCGCGCTGGCCATCCGCCGACATTTCCTTCTCTGACCGGCGTTAATGCCCGTCTGAATAATGAAGAGCTCATCGACCTCATCCATGTGGGCAAGTCTCCTATGCCTGGCTTTCCGAACATCACCGGTCAGTCGATGACTGACCTATTGACCTATGTCAACAATGGGTTCACGCCCAGCGACGCTCCTCCACGTAAGGTGATGAAAGGCCTGGCCGAAGGCGAACCCCGCTGGCGTACCGACTATGGCTATTGGTATAGCAAGGCGGGGAATGGTGTGAAGCGTCCGCCGTGGACGACACTTTCTGCTTATGACATGAATACCGGAGCCCAACTATGGCAGGTGCCAGTTGATAGTGATCCGAACTATCCCATCAAAGGCATCAAAACCGGCACGGGCGATACGAATAAGGTTGGTATCGCCATCACGGGAAGTGGTTTGCTCTTCGTCCCTGAAGATCGCCTGAAGAAACTGATTGCGATCGATGCTGATACTGGGAAGACACTCTGGGAGGGTGATCTTCCGGAGAATGCAGTAGGGATTCCATCTATCTATGCCGTGAACGGTCGTGAATATATTGTCGTTCCCGCGGCGAGTGGAGTTGCTCATCCGAAGGGTAAGAGCAAGGAGGCCGCGACAGAAGGCGGTTCTGCGCCTGTAGTGCACAATCAATTCGTTGTTTTCGCACTACCGGCAAAGAAAGAATAACCATCACTTCGGCGATAAGAAGACTTCAACTTCGCTGAACAGGCCTGAGTTCATACTCGGGACAGGGCGTCTTCGACGAAGTGCGAGATCTACATTCATCAAAAATAGAAGAAGCCTCGTCTACAGACGGGCCTCTTCTATTTTTGGAGTCTTAGAGCAGGTTATTTGCCCACCCAGCCACCGTCTACATAGAGAGATTGCCCCGTTACGTAAGATGCTTCGTCGGAGGCAAGAAATGCAGCTACAGAGCCAATCTCTACTGGAAGGCCCGGCCTGCCAAGTGAGATTTGTCCTACGACCTGAGGAAGAATATCGGGACTTTCGAGAACCCATTGAATCATGGGGGTGTCGATCAGGCCGGGATGAATGCAATTAACGCGAATTCCATAAGCTCCGACTTCGGCCGAGACATTTCGAGTAAGAGCCTCGATAGCCAGCTTGCTTGGAGAATAATGGGTACGGCCAGGAAGCACTCGAGCTGCTTGGATAGATCCTAGATTGATGATTGATCCTTTACGACCGTCGGCGGTCAGGCGCTTGCAGAAGCTCTGCGAGCACATCCATTCGCTCTTCAGGTTCGTATTAGTAACCGCGTCCCACTGTTCATCACTGATCTCGGTGAAGGGAATGATTGTCTCAATACCGACATTGTTGACGAGAATGTCGACAGGACCAAGCTCTGCCCATGCCGTATCGAAGATGTGTTCGACATCAGTACGCTTGGAGACGTCACCTGTTACGACGATTGCGCGGCGACCTTTACTTCGAATATTTTTAGCGACCTCATCTGTTCGTGAATCCGCAGTCAGATCGTTGATGACGACATCCGCACCTTCACAGGCAAAAACTTCTGCAATTCCCCTCCCGATCCCCTGGCCTGCTCCTGTGACGATAGCGATCTTGCCCTTAAGCTTCATGTTTTTGTCCTTTATGGAGTTTCCACTCCAATGAAAGTATCCTTCTCTATCGAATCGAGAACCTTGTCGATAAATCTGAGTTTTAGTGGATCGTCCACCCGCCATCCACCATGAGAGTGTGGCCGACAATCATGTCCGCGAAATTGCTGCTTAGAAAGAGCACAGCGCCGACGAGATCTTCCGGCTGGTTCCACCGCCCGCGAGGAATCATCTCCTGGGTCGCCCATTCCTTATATCCAGGGCGTTCAAGAATGTTTTTGCGCGACTCGGTTTCCGTGATGCAGGGAGCAACTGTATTGACTAGCACACCCTGATGCGCCCATTCGCGCGAGAGAGCTTTGGCCATGTGATGCACTGCGGCTTTGGCGGCTGCATAGACGGCGCGTTTCTTGAAAGCAATCTCTCCAAAATTGGAGCCGATGTTGATAATTCTCCCGCCGCCCTGGGCGAGCATGACACGTCCTGCCGCCTGCGATGCGAAGAATACGCTTTTCACCGTTGCATCGAAGGTCTTGTCGTACTCCTCTTCAGTAACATCGAGTGCGTCGCCGGTTCCTGTCCAGCTGGCGTTATTGACGAGAATGTCGATGCGACCGAACTTTGAAACGGTTTGATTGACCAATGTGCGACAATCTTCAACCTTGTTGACATCGGTTATGACGATAAGAGTCTGCCTTCCGAGTGCTTCAATTTCCCGTTGTAACTGTTCAATCTCTTCCATCCGGGGTCCTGGATATTTGGCGAGGACCAGATGAGCTCCCGCCTGTGCAAGTCCCAGGGCGATAGCGCGGCCGATTCCCTGAGAGGCACCGGTAACCACCGCAATTTTGTCTTTAAGGCCAAAGCTAGAATAATCCTGCAAGAGATTCCTCCACATTCTAGATTGACTCGGAGCCGATCTAGATCGTTACATAGGATTTTATTCATTGCGCAAAGCGAGATTCTTATTGCACATAATGCAACCACGAGAAAAGCTTATCTTTCACCTGTTAGTGCGTCAAGGTGTAAAGCCCGTTGATCGATCATGATTCATTGAAAAGATGATTTTTCCCGTGAAGACAGGTGTTTTCTTGACAAGCGCACGAAAAACAATGCAAAGTTATTGCGTTTAGCGCAAATAATATTGCAAGTTGCGCAAAATGGATCATCCCAAATTCACTGGAGGCAGTATTTGAATTCCACTTTGACACGACGTACTTTTCTTTCCAGTGTGCTTTTGACAGCGGCCAGTTTCGCTGCGGCTCCTGCCTTTTCTGCGCCGGCTACGCAAAGAAAAATCCATCTTGGTCACACTGGGATTACCTGGCGCAATTCCGATGTGGAATTGGCGGTTCAGGATGTCGCTGCCTTGGGCTTTTATGGTTTTGAGACCTTCGGAGAAGTGCTCACAAAAGAAGACCAGAAGGGGGGACTCTATCCAGTTCTGGCGAAGAGCCACATTCCCCTGATCTCAGGGTACTGCACCATGAATCTGACAGATCCTACCCGCAAAAAGGAAGAGTTGGCGAAGGCAGTCACGTGGTGTGGGTTGATCAAAAAGAATAAGGGACGAATCTTTGTCGTGGGACCAAACCAAGTTCCGCGCCAAACTTATGATTTTGCTGTCAATAAATCAAATATCATCAGCACCTTGAATGAACTTGCTCAGACGGTAACGGACCAAGGACTGACGCCGGTACTCCATCAACATACAGGGACGTGTATTGAATCGCGAGATGAAACCTATGCCGTGATGGAGACTGTAAATACCAATTATCTAAAGTTCGGCCCTGATGTAGGCCAGTTGACCAAAGGGGGACAGGACGCCCTTAAGGTAGTGAAGGACTTTCTGCCATTGATTCAGCATATGCATTTGAAGGATTTCAATGGAAAAGACGAGTCTCTTGTCGGATATTGTCCTCTTGGACAGGGAAGAGTCGACGTCCCGGGAATCCTGGACCTGATGGAAGGAAGAAAGATTAGTGGTATGGTAATGGTCGAGTTAGATAATGATTTTAGGAACTCGACTCCGACCCCAATCGACCTGGCCAAACAGAGCCGGGATTACTTGGAGTCTATCGGGGTGCGGTTCCGAACTTAAATAGTAGGATCCATGCCAAAAAAAGTAGCCCAAGTACATTTCATTCAAAGTCTCGATCGAGGGTTGACCATTCTTCAGGCCGTAGCAACTTCGAGTCAGCCAGTTACACTTGGCGAACTGTCTGAGTTGCTCGGAGTCGACCGAAGCAGTGCTTATCGTCTAGCCCAGACTTTGAGAAGGCGAGGTTTTTTGTCCACACCCGCCGGGCGCAAAGACTACATTCTCGGTTCGGCGATTTGGACACTCTCTCGCCGATACGATTGGAGTAACATGCTCGTGCGAGTGGCGCATCAGGAGCTCAAGGCGCTCGCACAGGGTCTGAATGAGACCGCACATCTGGCCATTCGTGAGGGCAGGAACGCGCTTTTCATTGATTCTGTTCATGCAAATCGCGTTATTGTCGTTGCTGGACAAACGGGCGAGTTGGTACCTCTGCATGCCACGGCTCATGGAAAGGCTTTACTGGCCGATCTTGATGAGAAGGAACTGCGCAGGATCTTCGGCTCCGACCCTTTGCAGAAATTCTCTAAGGCGACGATCAAGACCATACCTGCGCTGGTGCGAGAATGTGTTGCTATACGTGAGCGGGGTTACGCAATCGATGAAGCGGAATATATGGAGGGCATGCGCTGCATAGCCGCTCCTATACGATTGAACAGCGGCATGATCGTGGGATCTATCGGGATCTCGGCACCTGCGTCGCGTTTTCCAAAAGATCATTATTCTTCAAACTCCAAATTGGTGATGCGATGCGCTAAAAAAATTGGTGAGCTTCTCAGTGCATCGGAAGAGGCTGCTGAACAAAGCGCATAGGAAGCATTTCTTTTCAAAGACGCCGACGATGTCGGCGTCTTTTTTTGCCTAAAAGTATCTTGAGCCTCGCCTTTTATTTTATGGACATGCTAATCTTGCAAGTTATATTGCGTAATATGCAATATGTGCAAGGAGAGCGTTGGCAAGGATGGAGAATCCAATTCTTCAGTTTGAGATCGACAAATCAAAACTGCAGTACATCGGCAATAGTCTGCAGAGGCCTGAATGCATTCTTGCGGAGAAAGATGGCACCTTGTGGTCTGCAGATTCACGCGGTGGGGTGGTTTGCCTACGACATGACGGAACCCAGGAGATCATCACGCAGAAAATCTCCTCTCATTTCTCCCAGGCTGATAGTGAAGCTACGCGTTATCTAACGGGTACGCTTCCTAATGGGCTAGCATTTGCTGCAAATGGAGATCTCCTCATTTCGAATTTCGGAACCGACCGGCTGGAGGTAATGACAAGGTCAGGTGAGTCAAAGGTGCTTGCCGACAGTATCGACGGTGAGGCGATCGGTAAGGTTAATTTTGTATTGCGCGATTCGAAGGGGCGCATCTGGATTACGGTTTCGACACGGATCAAGAACTGGATGCACGCCCTTAAGCCAGATCTTCCGGATGGCTATATCGCTCGGTATATCGATGGCAAATTTCGGATCGTTGCCGATGGCTTCCACTTCACGAATGAGATTCGAATGGATGCTCGTGAAGAGTACATGTACGTGGTGGAAACCACGGGCGGTCGCATTAGTCGTCTGCATGTAAATGAGGATGGATCGCTGAGTAACCGCGAGGTCTTCGGCCCTTCTAGCCTGGGCAAAGGGGCGTGGCCAGACGGAATCGCCTTTGACAGCTTTGGAAATCTGTGGGGCACGTGTGTCTATTCTGACAAGCTGTTTGTGCTGACCCCGGAGGGAGAGCTTCGAGTTCTTCTGGATGAAGGAGATCCCGCGAAGGTGGATGCTCTTGAAGAACAGTTTCTCGCAGGCGCCGTTACGGAAGACGTATTATTTGCCACCGGCCGCGGCATAGCGCCGTGGATGGCCAGCGTTACCTTTGGTGGTCTCGATCTTCGAACCGTTTACATCGGCTCGCTTCGTGGACCAAACATTCCATATTTCCGTGCTCCAATGCCTGGGTTGCCTATGGTGCATTGGAATGAACGCCACTAGCAAATCTATTTGAAATTTCGACATACAATCCTGGGACTCTATATGGCACCGGCATCGGTAGCAACGGCTCAAAACGTGAATTACATCAATGGTGAGTGGATTCAAGGATCCTCCTCGGCCGTGACAGATATCGTCAATCCCGCAAATCAGGATATTCTTGCGAAGATCACCCTCGCCGAAGAAGCGGATACGGTGCGAGCGATTGAGGCCGCTGCCGCTGCTTTTCCTGCATGGAGAAGCACGCCTGTACAAGATCGCATTCAGTACATGTTCAAGTTTCGCGCACTACTGCTGGAACATGCGGATGAGATTGCCCCGTTGACCACGCAGGAGAATGGAAAAACCTTTGCAGAGGCTCGAGCGGAGCTGCAGCGTGGAATTGAAAATGTTGAAGTGTCCTGTGGTATGCCGACCCTGATGCAGGGATACAACCTGGAAGATGTATCCGGTGGAATTGACGAGTTGATGATCCGACAGCCTCTTGGAGTCGTCGCTGCTATCACTCCATTCAGCTTTCCTTCGATGATTCCGCTATGGTTTCTTCCCTATGCACTGACGACAGGAAACACCGTCATCCTAAAGCCATCCGAACGGGTTCCCCTTACGGCAAAACGGCTGTTTGAGTTGCTGGAGCAAACGGGACTTCCGAAGGGTGTTGCCAATCTTGTAATTGGTGCGAAATCATCCGTCGACACGCTGCTTCATCATCCACAGATTCGCGCAATCAGCTTTGTTGGGTCAACTCCAATAGCAAAGTATGTTTACGGCGAAGGTTCGCTCCACGGAAAACGTGTGCAGTGCCAGTGAGGAGTCAAAAATTATGTCGTAATCATGCCCGACGCAGACATGGAGATGAGCGCAAAGATTGTCAGCGATAGTGCCTTTGGCTGCGCGGGACAGAGATGCCTTGCGGTTTCCGTTGCCGTAACCGTGGCAGATTCAACCAAGAAATTTAATGAAGCGCTGCTTGACATTGCGTCCGGCATTAAAACCGGCGATGGATTGCAGGAGGGAACAACGATGGGTCCCGTTATCACACAGCAGAGCAAGGAGCGCATCCTTCAACTTGTAGATAAGGGCGTGAGCAGAGGAGGGAAGGTGCTTTTGGATGGGCGCGAGTTCGAAGGTTCAGGTAACTTTATTGCTCCCACGATTATCAGCGGAATTGATTCTTCAGATCCGTTGATGGGGACGGAGATCTTCGGCCCTGTGCTTACGGTGAATGATGTGTCCACACTTGATGATGCGATTGCGACTTTGTCGCAGAGTGCGTATGGTAACTCCTCAGCATTTTTACATCGAGTGGTGCGGCGGCACGGAAGTTCCGCTATGAAGCACCGACCGGAAATATAGGCGTCAACATTGGTGTAGCTGCGCCCATGGCGTACTTTCCTTTCAGCGGTTGGAGAGATAGCTTTATGGGGGTACTCCATGGCAAGGGCAAGGATGCTGTTGAGTTTTACACAGATAAAACAGTGGTTATTGAGCGCTGGCCGAAGGAGTGGTCACGCAAATTCTAGGACTGATCACCGCTATGCAGTAACGATGGTTCCGTTCGCCTGCATAGCGGTTACTGCTTCCTGAACCGCTTGAAGCGACGTATAGCGCGGAGCGTATCCCAGCAGTTTGCGGGCCTTGGTGATGCTGCAATTGGGTGAATGAGCAATATGATCCCACGTTGCCCGCTCATCTTTTTCAGTGACGGTGCTTTTCCATTCATTCCATGGCAGAAAAGATAAGTTCGCCTCGCGTCCAAACCAGGCTGTCATCCGTTCTGCAAAGCCTCTGAGGGTAATTGCAGCTGGCGAAACAACATGAAAGCTTTCGCCAATAGAGACGCTTCTACGTACTATGGCGCACAGAAATGCTTGGGCTACATCGTCTGCATGTACATGGTGAACAGTCTCCATGCCTAGGTTGGGTAGCGCTACGTTTTTTCCTTGAGCCAGATTCGAGAAGACTGAAGGATTAAAGTTTCCCTGTGGATTGATAGGATTCCATCCTGTTCCAACCAGGTGGCCTGGATGGAGTATGGTTGCGGGCAAGCCCTCACATCGAGCTTTGGAGAGCAGATACTGTTCAATCTGCAGCTTTCTTATGCCGTAATCACCGAAGGCTGTTCGTACTGCTTCTTCCGTAGTAGGAACCTCGACACTGGATCCGTGGATCCAAATGGTTCCGCAATGAAGCAGATGCTCAATTTTGCCTTGAACGGCATTCACCAGTTGTTCCGCACTTTCAGGACGATAGCAGGTTAGGTCGATAATAGTATTTGCATCGAGCGAGGCCACCTTCTCGCCGAAAGTCCCAGCAGCTTCTTCCTCATCTCGATCGAGCAAAATATTCTGAATTGCCTTCCACGCGGAATGCTGCCGGTACGGCGACTTGAGTCCGCGGCTTATGTTGAGAACCGTATGGCCTGCTTCAATGAGCCGAGGAGTCATATAGCTTCCAATGTGGCCTGTACCGCCGATAACAACGATTTTCATGAGTCTCCAATTGAGATCTATTTTCCCAAGTACAAAATGTTACGTCGACTGAGGGAGGAATCCGTGGTTTGAACTTGACGACGATTCATCAGACTCCATATACTGTCGATCTAATTATGCAATAAGAATTGCGTAATATGCACAATGATTGTAAGTATAGAAAGATAGGGAATAAAGCGATGAGGTTCTCTGCCTTCGCGACTTTTGAAGCGGGCGTTTTGAACCGTGAGCTGTTTATGCATCGAGATGCAGTACTTCGAGCTGGAATATTGAAGCTTCTTGCGATCAAGGATTCGGATATTCGCATTCTCACTTTGCAACAGAGTTCCGATGCCGTGGACAAAGGACTTCACGCTGGTGGGGCTTTCTCGGCCATTCTGCCTCTCGTTTCGCTATTCTATGGCGGGTTCCTGCGTTTGAACATCGTAGATCCGACCCGAGTGGGACAAGACATGTTCACGCTAAGCAAAGGACATGCGGTTGCAGCATTAGCATCGATTTATGCGGAGCTCGGATATTTTGACGAAAAGATACTGCGAAATTCCCGATCTCATCAAAGCTTGCTGAATGGCCACCCCGGTCCTCTATTGCCGGGGGTTCAGATTGCGACTGGACCAATGGGACAAGGGATTGGAGTAGCTCAGGGCTTTGCCATAGCGGGGAAAAGAAATCCTCAGTTCGATTCCTACTGTATGGTGGGCGATGGAGAGCTGCAGGAGGGGTCCTGCTGGGAGGCGGTGATGTATGCAGCCCAGCATCATCTCGATAACTTCTGTGTTCTGGTCGATCGGAATAATGGTCAGCTCGATATTCACGACCGCATGCTTTACCCCATGCCTCCATTGGAAGAGGTCTTCCATTCTTTTGGGTGGAACACCTATAACGTAGATGCGACGCAGTATGACGGAATCTTCTCGGCTTTGAGCAACTTCCGATTTGGCGTTCGTAACGGAAGACCGACAGCGATTCTTTGTAACTCCAAAAAGGGATTTGGAGCATTTTCAGACTTCTTTAATAAACACAAAGTCACTGTTCCAGCCGCAATGCTTGCTCAGGAGTTGAGCCTGCAGCAACAACGGAGATCTGTGCGGGTCAAAGAGTTTCTCGCGTTTCTGGACGAGTTATCTGGAAACCCGGATGGTGAGACGACGCGCGAGTTGCTGCTGAGCGAGGCAGAGCGGATGCATCTGTCAACCGGAAAGTCATCGGGAAAAGCATTTCTAAGCTCAACGATAGGGCCGATTCTCACCAAGCGAGTTCCCGCGAGAGATAAGGAAATTCACTATGATGCTTCAACCTTGTCTAAGCTGGACAAGAACAAAAGCTATAGCGCTGCAGATATTGTCACAGCTGCGATGAAGGTCTTCGCGCGGGATACGCGAGTGGTCTCAATTGATTCCGATCTTGCCTCGACTAGCGGCCTTGAGGCAGGTGTAGGAAGCGCAGATCAAGCCCGCGCTTTAAATGTAGGAGTTGCCGAAGCGAACATGATGCTCATCTCGGAGGCTTTTGCCGCCTTGGGATGCAACACGTGGTGCAGCACCTTTTGTCCTTTTTTTAATTGGCAGGTTTTGCGACGCATTGCAGTTGGACATCAGGAGAGATTGGAGGCGATTGCCGCGAAGGATGGATGGCTCAGCGAAGGTCACGGTTTGGACATCACTTTCCTTGCTACTGCAGCCAATTTTGAGACACGTACTAATGGCGCAACTCACATGGGAAATGATGATGCGACGACGTTTGACGCTGTCGCACTTCTGAAGATTATCGATGTCTCCTGCCCCCAGCAGATGTTGTCAATCATGAAGTGGGTCATGGAAGGGAATCGCGGCCTAGTTTATTTGCGAGTGATGCGCACGGGATCGGCAGTTCTCTATGGACCTTCATACGAATTTCAATATGGAAAGGGTTATACGTTTCGTGAAAGCGAGAATGATCGGGCAATTCTGATCAGTAGTGGCCGAGGCGTACATGAGGCTCTCGGGGCAGCTGACATCTGCGAAAAAGAAAGAATCAACATTAAAGTTGTTGATATGCCCTCTATCGATGAAGAGCTTTTAATCCGGCTTTATCAAACTGGTCTTCCTATGATCTTTGCTGAACAGAACAATGGCTATATTTGGCAGAACTTGTTGAAAGTGCTCTATCGCCATCGAGCCGACGTCGAGATTTCGGGACTCAACCAAATATCGACGATCAATACTTTGAATGCAAACGGTGATAAACAGTTTATTCACTCTGCCACCTATGAGGAGCTCGTCGAGGTCTTCGATCTAACTCCAGCAGCGATCTCGGCCACAATCCTAAAGAATCTGAAAGCGTAAGAGAGATTTATATGTCAATACCGATCCTAGATGAAAACTCTGTAGAAGAACTGGGTCTTCCAGGAAGAAGACTGCGCTGGGTAATTACGCAGGAAAACAGCGGGGCTCAGTACTGCACGATGGCCGTAATTCGCGTCGCACCTGGTCAGCGGGTTCGTCCCGCACACTCGCACCCAAATGGAGAGGAGGTTATCTATATCCTCAGTGGTCACGGTCGTGTACTGCTGGATGGTGAAGTAGCGCCCGTTAAAGCAGGATGCGCCGTCTTATTTCCCAAGGGCAAGATTCACATGCTTCAGAATCTATCCGATGTGGAGATGAAGGTAGCATGTTTCTTCGCCCCACCAGCCAGTCTTGAAAACTATAGATTCTTCGAAGATATCGATTTCGCTGAAACTCCGTAGACTGAAAAAAAATCTCACGCTGGTGATTTGTTGTTGCAGGAGTTGGAAAATTCCCGATGATTTCAAATATTTCAGGTTGAAGAACCTCGTATCCGTAGGCAAGATCTTACCGTGTCAAAATTCGGGTAACTCTCAAAGTTGCCCAGCACGCGAGCGCAGTCTTACCCGATCAGCTGCAGGAATGGGATAGTGTTCCCGTTCGTACTATTCCACCCAGCAAGGTTAGCAGTTCAATGGCTTCTGCTTCGGACGCAGAAGGATTCTCCAAGGCTATCTTTATGAGCATAGCTTTCAGGAATGTGCTACAGGGTATGTAATCTTGATAGTTACAATCTCAAAGTGATGAACCGGGATCTCGACTTTGTCCCCATTCTGGATCGGCAATGGTGCGCCTTCAGCCTTTTCCATTAGGTTCGCGAGCGTTGCTGCCGTTGCGCCTTTGGGCAGGTGCACCTCCACATTGCCATCTTTTCCAGCCCACTCGTAGAAGCGCAGGATGAGCGCGTTGCTGTCCTCAGCTTTCTTCACTGCCGTCAAGATCACATTATTGGAATTGAAGCTGAAGAAGGAATGCTCGGGAGGCAGTGTTCCAGTGTGCGCCTCTACCTGTATAGCCTTCAGCTTGTAGTTGTACTCATAGCCGCGGCGTTCGGTAAGCGCCTGCTGCCAGTCTCCGGCATGTGGATACAGCGCATAGCTGAAGTGGTGGTTGCCACGGTCCGCGTTCGGATCTGGCTCAACCGGTGAGCGCAGTAGCGAGAGTCGCACTGTGTTGCCCACCGCATCGTACCCATACTTCGACTCATTGATAAGGCTGAAGCCTCGCTGCGTATTGCCGAGGTCGGCCCAGCGCAGAGCTGGCACTTCGAACTTTGCGTCCTCCCAGCTATTGTTGCGCGTGGTAGGCCGTTCGATGGTTCCATAGGGAATCTCATACGTAGCCATTGGGCTCGATGCCGAGAGCTGAAATGCAGCCTTAAGCAACATGTGCGTCTCATGCCAATCGACATCGTTCACGACATTTACTTCATCCGAGCCTGTATAAAGTTGAATGTCTTGCACGAATTTCGACTTTTGCCAGGTGCGCGTGACCCGAACGACAGCGCGCAGGGGCCCGCTCTCAATCAACTTCATAGAATCGGCCATGTCGAGCTTCGTGAACACCTTGTCGAAATCCGCGTCGATGTTCCATGCGTCGAACATCTTCGGCTTGTCGTGGAAAGCAATCAGCTCATTGCCGCAGCTGTGCGGCTCCAGCGTCTCGAAGTCTGCGCTCTTGTCATATAGGCTGGTGATGCATCCGGTCTTTGGGTCGACGACTACGCGCAGTGCGGCGTTCTCGATGGTCAGGCCGTGGACCTTCAGGTCAGTCACAAAGCTGCGCCTTTCAGGCACCACGCGCACCACCTCATAGCCAAGCGACGGTACATCTTCGGCGCGGATCAACAGGTGGTAGCTGTTCGTCGCTTCGTTTGAGGCCAGAATCTGTGAAGGCAGTACGCGCCCCTTAGCATCGACTACGGAGATGCCCGTTGCAGGTTTGGCAGGCATCTGCACATCGGTCTCAACCAGGCCCGACCGCTGCCACGCCAGCGGATTGAAAATGAGGACTGGTACAGAGCCAGACGTTATCTGTGCGCGAGTGTTGATCGACGCCTGAATGCGGCTCAACGCGTTTGCGGAAGCCCCTTCCATGGCCAAGCGCACCTGATCGTATTCCTCCTGCGCATCCTTATAGATGGTCCCGATGCCCGAACCGGCAGCGAGATCATGGAACTGATTGAAGACCACCTTCTTCCAGCCATCGGCCAGCGTATCTCCGGGATACGGTAGGCCGTCGAGCCATGCAAGTGACGAATACTTCTCGGCATTCAGCAACCACTCTTCGCTCTCGCGCATGTTGCGCTTATGGTTGCTCTGCGTGGTGAATACGCCGCGGTGGAATTCGAGATACAGTTCATCCTTCCACGTGGGAATTGCAATCTTGCCCGGCGGCGGTGCTGGAAGTGTAGTGTTGCCTTTGGCTACAGTCACGTAATCCCAGGTTGGTGAGTCGGTGACAATCTTCGGCTGCACTTCGTCGAAGTAGGTCTGCGCATTTCCGAATTTCATGGTCGGGACCACATTCTGCGGCTGCATCCAGTGCTGACCTTCATCCAGCAGCGCGCGGGTAGGGCCGCCGCCGTGGTCGCCAACACCGTAGAGGTCCATCATGTCCGTCATGCCAGGTGCCATCTTCCGCGAGTAGGCGAGATCGTTGGCTAGGCGTACCGGGCTGAAGTTGTCGTTGCCATAGCCATCAGGGAAATACGTAAGCACCTTGCTGCCATCCGGCGACTGCCACCAGAACAACTTCAACGGCAGTTGATTTGTATCGTTCCACGCCATTTTCTGCGTCACGAAGTAGTCGATTCCTGCTTTTTTGTAGATCTGCGGCAACTGCCAGCTATAGCCAAAGGAGTCGGGATTCCAACCGATCCGCACATCCACGCCATATAGGTCTTCGAACGTGCGTTTCCCGATCAGCAACTCGCGTACCTGCGACTCGCCGTCCGGCATGTTCAGGTCGGGCTCTACCCACATCCCCCCCACTATCTCCCAGCGCCCTTCCTTAATGCGCTGCTTGATCTTCGCGTTCAGATCAGGATATTTCTCCGCCATCCACATGTTGTACTGCGCGGCAGACTGCGTATAGGTATATGTTGGATATTCCTCCATCAACTGGATCGCAGAGCCGAAGGTCCGTTTCACCACATCGACCGTCTCCGTCCACGGCCACAGCCATGCCGCGTCAATGTGTGAGTTGCCGGTAAGGTGAAAGGTGGCCGATGTAAGAAGTGGTTTCAGAGCTTCAAGATTAGCTTGCGCTTTCCGCAACGACGCATCGAAAGCTGTCTGATTGCCAGCATCCAGCGCCTGCAAGTCGACCGAAGTAATCGCCGTTTCCAGTTCGCTCCATCTTGATGCCTGTCCAGGTGCGAGTGATCGCACCAGTAGCGCCGCCGTCAAAAATTCGTTGTATAGGTCCTTGGGATTAGGGCGATTGGCCGCAAACTCCACGCGCAGGCGCAGGCCGCGAATATATTTCGGATGGTCTGTCTTCCCCAGCCGGAGCGCGAGCAGCAGCTTGTCACCCGGTTTGGCGGAGTCAAACACCACAATCGGCTCCATGTCCTCGCCGTTGGCGACGCGCCGTCCGTTGAAGTAAATGGTCTGCGAGCCCCGCGTAATGCCCTGGAGCTCAATGCGTGCACCGGTCAGGTCATAGCCCTCGACGCTCTTTGGCACCTCGATCCACTTGCGGATCCAAACCACGTCCGCCGGAACTCGGAACGGTGGTGTTGCTTTTTGCCATGAGGAGTCATCCAGGTCCACGGCGCTGGCATCCTCCGCCTCCGTAACTGAATAGCGCAGCTCGCCTGCCGGGAGCACGTCGAGAGTCGAAAGGCGCTGCATCACCGCCTGCGCTTTCGGCGAAAGCGACTGGAGCGCCGCCTTGCTCTGCGCATCCATATCGACAGGACTGCCAAAGTGCTGCGCGTGGACTGTTTGAAACGCTGGCAGGACTGAAAGCAGAGTAAATCCAGTCAAGAAATGTGCGATGCGCATCGGTCCGAGCTTCATTCTGCGTGAAGATCCTGAGATTGATTTTAAGGAAGCAGCCGGAGGCAAATCCGGTCCCGCCAATGATAAAAGCTTGTTGCGCTATATGCAAATAATAATGCGTATAAAGACCTAGCTTTGGGCGCCGGCAAAGCGGAAGCCATTACGACTCGATCCTTTTTTGCTTGACCTTTGTATTTACTAGGAATAATCTTTTCTGCCGTGCAATATGTATTGCATATTGTGCAATGAATAAAGTGGATTGCGCTGAGACAATTTACCGCACTCAACGCCGCGGATTAAACAGGAGGATCGCCTGAAAATTGCACGAATGACATGCGTAGGCCTGCTCCTCGCAGTTGCATCCGTCACCGCATCGGCGCAACAGGATGCAACCACCACATGGAAGGCAGGCCTCTTCCACGTGGATAGAGTCGGTGTTCTCTTCGGCGGTGAGCAGTGAGTATCATACGGCGTCTTCAAATCTCGGCTCTCGCAGCGCTCGCGCTGCTTGCTCTGCCGGTATGCGCGCAAACCGCATCAAGCAGCGCATGGACGGGAACCTGGGAGTCACCGCCCGTGCAGGCGGATGCAAAACGGAGCTTTTGCACGCAGACTCTACGGCAAATCGTGCACACCAGTATCGGCGGCACACGCGCTCGCGTGCAGATATCCAACTTGTTCGGGACGCAGCCGTTGAAGATTGAGGACGCACACATCGCGCAGCTCACCAGCGGAGCTGCCATCGACTTGCAGACCGACCGTACTCTGCTCTTTCACGGGCAGCGCTACATCACCATTGCGCCCGGAGCCTCCGCGCTGAGCGATCCGGTCAACTTCGCCGTGCCGCCATTCGCCGATGTTGCCATCAGCTTCTATCTTCCGCAGTCGTCCGCATCGCCTACGATCAATCCCGCCTCGCATCAGACCAACTATATAGCTGCCGGAGATGTAAGCGGTCAGGCCGCGTTCACTAACGCCACTGCCACGGGAAGCTGGTACTACATCACTAGCCTCCAGGTAGAAGCCTTGTCTTCGCAGGGAGCCATTGTCACGCTCGGCGCTTCTATCACCAACGGCTATAAAGCTACCGACGATACTAACCATCGCTGGCCCGATCTACTTGCGCAACGCCTGCGAAAAGCCGGTATGAACATGGCTGTGCTCAACGCCGGCATCAGCGGAAACCGGCTGCTCGTCGACGGCGCGGGACCTAAAGCGACAACACGCTTTGAGCACGATGTACTCGCGCAACCGGGCATCCGCTGGGTTATCTTTTCCGACGATCCCATCAACGATCTCGGCTCCACACATCCGCAGCCCACCGCCGTCACGCTCATCGCAGGCGTCGAGCAACTCATCGCGCGTGCACACCAACATGGCGTCAGTTTTCTCTGCTCCACGCTCACTCCATATGAAGGTGCAAACTACTGGAACGAACAAGGAGAAGCGGCGCGGGAAAAAATGAATGCCTTTCTCCGCAGTAGTGCCAGCGGATGTGACGGAATCGTTGACCAGGACACCGCAACCCATGACCCCGCGCGGCCCACGCGGTTTCTGCCCGCGTATGACTCCGGCGATCATCTGCATCCCAATGACGCCGGCATGCAGGCGATTGCCAACGCTGTCCCACTTACCTTGTTCGATCCTGCTGTCCCAGCGCAATTAGATAAGCAAAACCATTTGGGGAGAGAGGTTCATCTCTCGACACGACCGCAGAGCTGGACAGCGCGCCGATTAGTTTCCTGCTTTACCGCACGGAACGAAATAAAGAGAAAGCGATTTAGCAAAGCTAACGCTGCTATCTACCGCTAGGAGATCATGTGACTGCAAATCGTTAGTGTTATCTGCGAGATAGCGGTCGGGTTAGGAATCTGTCGTAACGTTGTCAATCGTTACATGCAGTTCATAACGTGTTGACGGTTTAAGAAAAAGGCAACCTGGCAATCGACAACGAAAAATAACAGCAAGCGATCCTTTTGGAGGTCAACGATGATGACGCTCAGCAGTTCCTCCTCAGCTGCATCGAGCAAGCGAGTACCCGGTCTTCTTCTGGCCGGGGTTTTGATGTTCCTTTGCGCGTATCTCGGCTGTATCGTCGCGAAGGCGCAGGTTACCGGTCTTGGCGCCATTTCCGGCACCGTATCGGATTCCACCGGCGCAGTCATTCCGGCGGCCCGCGTCACCGTCACAAATTTGGACACCGCTGTGACCCACACAACGGAGACCAACACAACGGGCTATTTTGAAATCGGCGCCCTCGTTCCCGGCAAATACAAAATCCTTGTCTCTATGCAGGGCTTTCAAGATCTTCTGCGCGAGAGCGTTACGCTCGAAGCTGCTGCGCACATCAACGTGCCCATGCAGATGATCACAGGCGGCAGCCTGCAGACGATTGTGGTGCATTCCGATGCTAGTCTGCTAAATACCGAGAGCGGATCGGGAGGCCAGGTGCTCACCACCCAGCAGGTGGAGGCCATTCCGGTCTCCGGCAACAACCCCACCTGGCTTGCTCTCATCGCACCTGGTACGCAAGGAACCGTCGGCCAAGCTGCATCAACCGATGACACGCTCGCCTGGACCGGCCTCACTACTGACTTTGGAACCTTCGGTCAGATCGGCGTTAACGAGTTCAGCCTCGATGGCGCACCTAACGAAGCGAATGGTCGCCAGTCCGGCGTGAATCCTACCATCGACTATCAGGGGGAAACCAAGTTCGATGTGCTTGGCTTTGACGCTGCTGTGGGACACACCATGGGAGTCTCCACCACCCAAACCACGAAGTACGGAACGAACCAGTTGCATGGAACCATTCGCTACACCTACACGCCGAAACGTTGGGCCGCCATGAACCACTTTCAGGGCCTCAACTACCGCTACCAACAGTCGCTCGCAGGTTGTGTCAATGGAGCCAGTACCAGTCCGGAGTGCTACGTCATCGAGAATCAGTACGGCTGGCCTGGGACGCACATGAACAATGGAGCCGTGGCACTCGGCGGTCCCGTTTATATTCCCAAAATCTTCGATGGCCACGACAAGCTCTTCTTCTTCGTGTCAATCCTCGATGATGTCTTCGCCGGCGCAGGCTCGCAGTCAGCCACAGTTCCTACACTACAGGAGCGCACCGGCGACTTCAGCGATCTGCCACAGCAGACCAACAATGTCACAGCCGTCTTCGCCGCGGCTTGTCCTGCTGGGACACCCTATTTCGGCCAGTATCAGATCTATGATCCCTATTCCGTCACCATCGATTCGCAGGGTATTCCGCGCCGCAAGCCCTTCTGCGGCAACGTGATTCCATCCAACCGTCTTACTAACAGCCCGATGATCAGCCTTTACAACAGTCTCATGCCTACGCCCACGGAGAACAACCCCACGGGCAGCAACTACGCTTACACGCAGATCACTCCGCAAACATACCGTGACTATACCTTCCGCGTAGATTACAAGTTTTCGCCCAAGGACAACCTCTTCGTTCGATACACACGCGACGACTACACCAAGGGCCAGAACGACTGGACCGTTGGCGACGTAGGCGAGCAACAAGGTCCGCGCTGGATCGACGTACCTTCCATCGGTTGGGATCACGTCTTCAACGACCGCACTAGCCTCGACATAAACTTTGGGGGTACCAACTACAAAACGCATTGCTGCTACTACCCGGGGTACGACAAGTACAAGCCCAGCGACCTCGGCTTATCCACGTACACGGACCAGTACGCCGAGTCTGCCAACGCAGCTTTGCTTGAGATGCCGGTGCTGCAGATCAGTAACTACCAGAACTCTGTACCCGGTGCGCCCAACACATCGCTTGGTGAGACCGACAGCGTTCCTTCCACCTATCGCTCCTTCGCGCTGCGCGGCAACCTCACGCGAGTGCAGGGGCGTCACACCATCCGTGCTGGCGCTGAGTATCGCTGGCAGAATGCCTCCACCGGAATTAGTGGCAACGTTTCCGGAACCTATAACTTTGACAACACCTACACGCAGCAAAACAACGGGTCGGACAACACCTTCCAGCAGTCCAATACCGGCCTGAGCTATGCCGCGTTCCTTATGGGAGTGGACACCTCAGCCTCCGTAGGGAGAAATGCCTCGCAGTCCCTGCAGTCTCCCTACTATGCGTTCTACGCGGGAGACACGTGGCGCGTTACCCCCAAGCTCACCATCATGCCTGGCCTCCGCTTCGAGTACGAATACGGCGTAGTCGAAAAGCACAACCAGATGATCATCGGCTGGGACGCGAATGCAGATCTCTCCGCCATCTCTGGCCCGGCCAACGCAGCCTACCAACAAGCGTTGACCGGTGCCACGGCAGAACAGCGCGCCGCGCTACCGTCGTCGCTCGCCATCCAGGGCGGTCCCATCTACGCCGGAGTCAACGGAGCCTCGCGCAGCATATGGAACAACAGCTACCGCTTCCTGCCCAGGATCGCGGTCGCTTATCAGGTCACGCCACGCGTCGTCATTCGCGCCGGGTACGGCTTGTTTTATGACACGCTGAACGCACTCAACGTAACTGCCGATCAGGACGGTTTCAGTGCCAGCACCTCGGTCGCCACGTCATCTACTTACGGCACAAACTTCACCTCTTCAGCTCCGCCGCTTTCGGACCCGTTCCCGGTCAATGGTAGCGCGCAACGCTTTAACGCGCCCATTGGTAGCGCCGCCGGGGCGTTGTATTATCTCGGAGCCAGTCCCACGCTCTTCGATCATGGCTTGGTGCCGGCGCGCCAGCAGCGTGGATCCGTGGGTGCGCAGTTCCAGCTGGGAAGCTCCATGATGCTCGATGTCTCCTACGCCATCGCGCATACGTACGATCTTCAGGCAACCAAGGGCTTCACCTATACGCCCGCGAGCTTCTATGCAGGCGGGCAACAGCCGAACACCGCACCCAACGCGCTCTTATCCACTAAGGTCAACAACCCGTTCTACATTGGTAACTTCGGTAGTCTTGCCAACAGCAATCCCACCGTCTACAGCCTGATGTCGCTTAACAGCTACTTCACGCAGACGCAGATTCCACTTGCCAGTCTCGTTCACGCGTACCCGCAAATGAACGGGCTCGCACTCAATCAATCGCTCGGTGAATCTAACTTCCAGGAAGCGCTCATCACGCTCACTCGCCGCTACAGTGCAGGCCTCACACTCATGGCGTCGTTGCAGATCAACGACCAGCATGATCGCGACTACTTTGCTAACGCATTCGACACAAAGCCGAGCTGGGAGCCCAGCAATTACAGCCAGCCGACTCGCTTCACCTTTGAAGGCGTATATGATCTGCCCTTCGGACGTGGAAGGAAATGGGCGAGCTCCGGCTGGGAATCAAAAGCCTTCGGCGGTTTCCAGTTGAGTGGGAGCTGGGAGGCGCAGCCTGGCGTGCTCGTCAATTTCGGCAATGCTTTTTATGTGGGCGACATCAAGTCGAGCAGTATCAAAATTAAGCATCCTATATACCACAACGACCAGGCATCCGGCGGCTCCAACTATGTGCAGTGGGTGAACCCCGGCACCGCCGTCGCCACCGCAAGTACCGTCACCAACCCTGACGGGTCAGTGACCACTACTTGCGATTACGCGGGCAATGGCTTCGTCACCAATCCCGCGTGCCAGCCTACTGGATACAATTTGCGCGTCTTTCCCACACGCGTAAACGGGGTACGGCAGATGGGCATGAACGGCGTCGATGCAAACGTGCAACGCACCTTTCCCATCTACGAACGCATGTCGCTTGAAACCACGTTCAATGTCTACAACCTCTTCAACCATCAAGTACTGGGAGGCGTAGACACAAATCCTACCGACCCCAATTTTGGACGGGTTTTCGGTGATGGCTGGCCCAACTCATCTGGACGCTGGCTTGCCATCCAGGGGCGTCTGCGCTTCTAACGCGGCATTGCGATTCTTCCTCCTGAAGTGTGGAGCTTCTCATAGCTCCACACTCTTTTTATGCGGAGGAGCGTTGTCTACAAGGATTCTTCCAACTTCGCCACAATCGCCTCCGTATCGTAAACGCAGCCATTCCAGATGCCGCCGCTTGCATGCCTAAGGCAGCCCATAACTTCGTATCTGCCGGGAGGTCCGGATGCGGCCTCAGGTCCGGACGTGGGGAACGTTGTTCTAATACTCGTTCGCCTTCATCCGGCTGGAAAATATGTTCGCCATCCCCTACAAGGTCGATTGAGCCAAGGAGATTGAGCCGGTCGATCATGATTGCAATTTGATCCCCTTCGCGCACCTTGCCAATAGGGCCGCCAGCGAGCGCCTCAGGTGAGATATGCCCAACACAGGCTCCAGTCGATACTCCGCTAAACCGGGCATCGGTCAGCACCGCGACATGTTTGCAGTGAGGAAGAGCCTTGAGGGCAGAGGTTACCTGATAAGTCTCCTACATGCCTGCGCCTTTTGGGCCGCCACAGATCAGAACGATCACATCTCCGTGTCCGATCTTCCGATTCTTAATCGCCTTAATCGCATCCACTTCGGTAATGAACACTCTGGCAGATCCTTCGCAATCTCAAGAGATCTCCACGAGACATCCATTCCGAGAATCGATTCGAACTGCGAATCGGCCAGCAGGTAGCGGAGCAGCTTGCCTTCACCGCAGCCGAGATCGACGACTCGCTTCACACCTAGTCCATACGCGCTGGCGTGCCGCCTTTTGTTGCATACGTGGAGTCTGGATCGGTGGTGGACACCTTGTCCTGGCTATGTGTCGGCTCCTCCACTGGATTCTGCGTTTCGAGTTCAGCGAGATATTCGCGCACCGTTCGATTGACCTGCGCAGCTTCTGCCAGCTGTCCTCGCGGGATGCGGCTCTCCTTCGAAGTATTGGCTTCAAACGAAGGTTCCATCGACCGATAGCCTGTCTCCGCGCACCAGGCCAACTTCCAGGCACTGCGCCACGATTCGCTCGAACAGCTGTTCGAACAACCTCGATTCCTGAAAACGCCCGTGGCGATTCTTCGAAAACGTGGAGTGATGCGGAATTTCCTCATCGAAACCGAGACCTGTGAACCAACGCCATGCCAAATGCATGCGCAGTTCCTCAATGAGCTTTCGCTCGATGCTGATGCCATACAAATAGCCAATCAGCACAATGCGCAGCAACAGTTCTGGATCGATCGACGGACGACCAGTGTCGCTATAGCTGTCCTTCAACCGTTCGCGAACGAAGCCGAAGTCGATGTGCTGATCAATCAGCCGCAACAAATGGTTCTCTGCAACTTGATCTTCCAATCGGAAGTAGTAGAACAGCGATTCAGAGCGCGCGTGCTGACCCATCATGAGCGTTAGTCCTCCGACAATGGACATCCACAACCGCATGGTCAAACTATGCGGCTAAACGCCTCACACTGCCACACCGATCTCATGGAAATCAGCTGATCAGTACTGACTTTTTCAACACCCACTCGCCAAGGCACTCACCGAGATCCGATAGGTAACCAAAAGTCGGCCAGGGTTCCGCGTGTCCTCGATTGGGATGTAGCCGCCGCGCGGATCGCCGTAGACGTATGTCGCATCGATGATTCTCTGGAAC
>Ga0137415_10000585_pt1 | contig 35487 bp, 35 predicted proteins | sample CZODoug3_1_1_16f_FD_183082 | JGI IMG/M metagenome (GOLD analysis project Ga0137415, IMG submission 183082) | Vadose zone soil fungal communities from Angelo Coast Range Reserve, California, USA - CZODoug3_1_1_16fungal (Hybrid Assembly) | ecosystem: Environmental > Terrestrial > Soil > Vadose...
TGACCTGCGCGTCGTCGTCTCGCACCAGCAACCGCACCAGCACGTTGGTGTCAACCGCGCGCATGTTTTTCGCGCATGTGCTTGCGAATTCCTTCCTTCACACTGGTTGGGGTCTTCGGCTTCCGGTCACCGAACAAGGCTTCGTGTATGTCCGTCGAGGTATGCCGCCCAGCCCGGCGAACAACGACCTGATCGTTACTCTCATCCCATTCCAGGATGGAACCGGGGCCGACCCCGAGCTTCTTGCGCACTTCGGCGGGGACGGAAATCTGCCCTTGGGCCGTAATTTTCGATTGGGCGATTGGCATGCGAGTACATTACCATGGTAATGTACTTCGGTCAAACGGCGCGCCTACCGCTGATAGTAGAGGCCCGCCGCCGTCTCAAAACGCCGGCTTGTCCTTCGCGGCCTGGTAGCTCGCCACCGCCTCGATCAGCAGCTCGCGGGCGCGGTCCGGGCCCTTCCAGCCGACGATCTTGACCCACTTGCCGCTTTCCAGGTCCTTGTAATGCTCGAAGAAGTGCCGGATCTGCGCCAGGCGCTCGGGCGCGATGTCGTCGGGCGAGCGCCAGTGCTTGTACCAGGGCAGGATCTTGTCGACCGGCACCGCCAGCAACTTCTGGTCGCCTCCGGCCTCGTCCTGCATGTCGAGCACGCCCAGCGGGCGGCAGCGCACCACCACCCCGGGCTGCAGCGCGAACGGCGTGATCACCAGCACGTCGATCGGGTCGCCGTCGTCGGAGAGCGTGTGCGGCACGTACCCGTAATTGCAGGGGTAATGCATCGCGGTGCCGATGAAGCGGTCCACGAAGAGCGCGCCGGAGTCCTTGTCGACCTCGTACTTGATCGGATCCGCGTTCATCGGGATCTCGATCACGACGTTGAAATCGTCGGGCACGGCCCGTCCGGAGTTGACTCGATCCAAGCCCATCGGCTGGAACCTCGCGGCGCTCGATAGCGTGAAGCCCGGGATTGTACGGTCCGCTCACACGTCGCTTCCCGCGCCTGCGCAGGACGTGTCAACGCTCACGGCAGCATATGTCACGGTTTGCGGCGCGCCGCCCGGACCTCATCCAGCGCCACCTTCAGCGCCTGCTGCTGGGAGGGCTTGCTGCGCGCCCGCGCACGGCGTACGGTTGCCTTTGCCGTTCGAGCTGCGACGTGCCCGCTCTTGGGGCGGCGCGGTCTCTTCCGCGCCGCCCCTATCGGCGCGACCGCGATGCGCATGCCCATCGCTCTGAGAAGCCCGGTCAGGCTCTTCAACTCCGGATTTCCTTGAGGCGATAGCGTGCGATAAAGCGTCTTGGAGTGCAAGTTTGCTCGCCGGGCAAGCTCCGGGACCCCGCCAAACGCCTCGGCCACGCGGCGCATGGCGAGCATCAGCTCCTTGGGGTCACCGTCTTCGAGTACGCCGTTCAGGTAGTCGGCGGCGAAATCCGGGTCCTCGCGAAACATCTCAGCGACCACCGCGTCATGGTCGCTCCAAGATGCTCCTGCTTTCCTTGCCGTAGCCTTCATGATCGCGACCGATACTCCTTCCAATAGCCCGCTGCGCGATCGACATCTTGCCGCTGCGTGCGCTTCGATCCCCCGCTAAGGAGGAGTATTACCGCCTTGATAAAATGCCGAATCGTGAACATGGTAGCTTTTAAGCTACCATTGATCAAGACTCAATATCGTCCTCGATCACGACGTTGAAATCGTCGGGCACGGCCCGCCCCGAATTGACGCGATCCAAGCCCATCGGCCGGAACCCTGCTTTGCTCGCCAATGGAAAGCCGCTTGTACGAATTGTCACCGATACGTTTGACGTATCGCGTATTTCCTGGCATATGCTTCGAGTGGCCGCACGGGTCGCCCGGGCCCGTGAACGTCGAGATTGTCGATTATCACTAGGAGTTTGTTATGGGGCGCAGCGCGATTCACCCGGGGGAACATCTTGCCGAACAGCTCGAGGAGCTCGGTATCAGCGCGGCCGAGCTTGGCCGGCGGCTGGGTGTGCCGCCGAACCGCATCACCGCGATCCTGAACGGAGAGCGCAGCATCACGGGCGACACGGCCCTGCGGCTTGGCCACTTCTTCGGTAACCGGCCCCAGTTCTGGTTGAACCTGCAAGCGCTCTACGACCTGCGGACGGCGGAAAAGAAGCTCGGCAAGTCCCTCAAGTCCTTGCCGACCTTGAACCCAGCCAGGCAGCCAGCGCCATCTCCAGGCCCGTAGCCGGCGCTGCCCTGTCCTGCGTCGTCGGCACCGATCGGCTCGGAAGCGCTAAGGCTCGCCCCCTGGCGCACCGCCTACCAGGTCGCTTCGCGGCGGATCGTGCGCGGCGGACGGGGCGTGGCCTCTTCCGGCGGCCGCTGCGCAAGGCCCAGCGCCGCGCGCCGGAAGTGGCGCGCGGCGCCCTCCCCGTCGCCCATCGCCTCGGCCAGCTCCGCGAGCGCGAGGGAAGTCTGCGCATCCTCGCCCAGCCGCTGCGACTCTTCCAGGTACGCGCGCGCCTTGCCCCAGAGCTTTTCGCGCAGGCAGATGCGCGCCAGGCACCGCAGCAGCGGCTGGCTGCGCGGATGCGCCTTCAGCCACGACTCGGCCCGCTCGATCTGCGCGCGCGAGCCGGGCACCTCGCAGAGGGCGTATTCGTCCAGCAGCCGCTCGTCCCACTGGCGCTCCAGCACCGCCTCCAGCGCGAGCGCGGCCGCCTGGCCGCGCCCCGCTTCATTCAACCGGCGCGCCGCATCCAGCGCGATGTCGGGCACCAGGCGGTCGGGCGAGTCCACCGCTTCCCAGGTGCGCTCGAGCAGCACCGGGTCGTCGGCCGCGTCGGCCAGCAGGCCCCGCACCGCGATCCGGCGCACCCGGGCCGCGGCCTCCGCGTGCAGTGCGCGGCGCTTTTCCAGCACGCGCACGGTGCGCATCACGTCGCGCCAGTGCTTGGCCTGTACGTGGGCGCTCAGCGCGATCCGCATCGCGTGCAGGTGGCGCGCGCCGGAAGACTGCAGCGCCTCGATGGCCCGCAGCGCGCGCCCCGGCTCGCGCTGCTCGGCCCACAGCTCGGCGCTCACGACCCGGCGCGCGGTGGCCAGGTCCGGATCCGATTCGGCCTGCTCCAGCCAGCGGTCGCGCCGGTCGAATTCCTGCATCCGGTGGGCGGCGCGTGCGCCGATCAGCGCCGCCATGCCGGCCACGGGAGGCGCGGCCTGGGCGTCCTGCGCGGAGCGCTCGGCGCGCACGAAGCGGCCCTCCAGCAGCGCGCGCAGCGCCTCGTACAGCGCCCGGTGCGCGCCCAGCTCCGTGCGCCGCTCGCGATAGATGCGCACGCGCTCGGGAAACGCGGCCAGCCGCTGCAGCACGCGCCCGAGCCAGAAGGTCAGCCACAGCACGATCAGCACGATCAGGAGGAATAAGCCCACCGACAGGTCCACCCGGGTGGGCGGCACCAGGAACACGACCGTGCCGACGCTCTCTTTCAGCAGCATCGCGGACAGCACCGCCAGCAGCGCCAGCAGCACCAGGCCGATCAGCGATTTCATGGCGTCGTCGGCCGCGCCGCCCGCAGCGCGCCCAGGCTGTCGTCCAGCGTCGGCATCGGCGCGTCGATCGCGGCCGTGGTCAGCGCCTTGAGCTGCGTCACCGCCGCGCCCACCAGCGGATCGCTGGTGTCGAAATAGCGATTGATGATCGCCATGCTGTCGCCCAGATCGGCCCGTACCAGCACCTGGTTGCGCATCAGGATCGCCTGCCGGGCCATCATCAGCCGCATGCGCAGGTGCTCGCGCACCAGCGGATGCTGCTCGGGCGTCAGCAGCAGCGAATCGGGCGCCTCGGCGGTGCGGATCCGCACCAGCTCGCGCAGCGTGTCGCCCAGCTCGGTGCCGATCCAGCCGAAGCGAGCCGGCGGTGCCGCTTCGCTGCGCGGCTTGGGCGCAGGCGCGGCGGCCAGGCGCCGGGTCGGATCGGCCAGAAAGTGCCACGAGTCCACGCCCTGCACCAGCCGGTCCAGCCGGATCGCGCTGCCGGTCACGTCCACCACCGGCACCTTGCGCAACCGCTCGATGTCGCGGCCGAGCGCCTCGCGCAGCGCGAAAAACTGCGACCGCGGCACGCGCGCCAGTCGTGCGTCGGCGCTCGCCAGGGCCGCGATCGCCGCGTTCGGATCGCGCACGACCTGCAGCTGGCTGCCGGCCAGCGTCAACAATTCGTCCACCTCGGTGAGCACATGCTCCTCGCGCAGCCGGCGCAGCTCGGCATCGGCTGCGGTGTCGCGCCCCGCCAGCAAAGTCAGTTGCTGCTCGAGCTGCTCGGTGCGCCGCACGGTCGAATCCATCCGCTCCTGCAGCACCTGCCGCTCGGCCACGTCGCTCGCGTGCAACGCGCTGACCTCCTCGCTGCGCTGTTGCACGGCGCGCAACTCGCGCTGCAGCGCGGCCAGGCGCAACGCGACCACGGCGCCGGCGGCCGCCAGCGCGGCCAGGGCCAGCGCCCAGATCCACACGCTCGAGCCGCTGCGTATCCGGGGGGGCGTTACCTCCGGCTCCTGCAGCGGCGCGGGCAACTGCTGCGCAACGTCGCTCACTGGGCCCTCGCTGGCGCCATCCGCGCAACGGCCTCACCGCGGGCTGCGCCGCAGATCGCCTCCAGCACGTGCGCGGCCGACGGCTCGCACTCGTGCACCTCGACGTAACCGGCCGCCCGCAATGCCTGCGCGATGCGCACGTGCGAGCACAGCGCCAGCCCTTGGCGCAGCCAGGCCCTCGCATCGGGCGCCTCCGCAAGCTGCCGGTCCAGCGCCGCCACCGCCTCGGAACTGGTGACGACGGACACGGCGCGATCGCCCGCCCCGCGGCTCGCGCCGAGCGCGGCGCGCTGCTCAGGACTCGGCAGGTGGACCACGCGCCGGTAGACGCCGGCGTACTCGACCTGGCAGCCGGCCTCCCGCAGCCGGTCACCGAGCCAGTCCCGGCCCGATTCGGCCCGCACGATCAGCGCGCGGCGCGGCAGGGGCCCGTCGCGCCGCAACGTGTCCCACAGGGCTTCGGATCCGGCCTTCTGGGGATCGGTACCAGGACCGATGCCGCGCGCTGCGGCCGCACCCGGCAACAGCCTGTGGGCCAACTGCAGCGTGCTGGCCCCGACCGCGGCGATCCGGGTTGCGGCCGGCCATGGTCCGCAAAGATCCAGCGCCGACAGGCCCCGTACTGCGGCAGGGCTGACGAACACCGCCAGCTCGAACTCCGCCAGCCGCTGCAACAGCGCCTGCAGAGGTTCAAGCTCCGCGGGCGCCAGCAGATCGAAGGCGGGCCACCACAACGCGCGCTGGCCCCGATCGCGCAACGCGGTGCTAAGGCGCTGGCCAGGCTCGCCCGGGCGGGTGACCAGGGCGAGCGTGCCGCGCTTCGGTGTCCCCGGCTTCGTCAATCCGCCTCCGCGCTGCCGGCTCCGGCGGGCGAGTCCGCCTCCGGAGCCGCTGCCAGCAGTTGCTCGACGCCCTGCGCCTTCATCTGGTCGACCACCGCGCGCCCCAGCGCCTCGGCCTGGTCGAAGGACCCGGTCGCCTGCGCGGTGACGGCTTGCGCCCGGGCCACGTTGCCGGCCCATGCGCGCAGGCGCAGCTCGCCGCCTTGGACCTCGGCGTATGCGGCCAGCGGCACCTGGCAGCTGCCGCCCAGCGCACGCGACACCATCCGCTCGGCCCGCGTGGCGGCGCGCGTGGGCGCGTGTTCCAGGTGCGCGATCAGCGCGCGCACCGCGTTGTCCCCGGCCCGGATCTCGATCGCCAGCGCACCCTGCGCGGGCGCCGGCAGAAACTGCGCGGTCGGCAGGATGGCGCGGATCCGGTCGGCCAGGCCCAGCCGCTTGAGCCCGGCCGCGGCCATGATCAACGCGTCGAATTCGCCGCGGTCCTGCTTGGCCAGCCGTGTACCCACGTTGCCGCGCACCACGCCCACCCGTAGCGCCGGATGATGGATGCGCAGCGCCAGCTCGCGGCGCAGGCTCGAGGTGCCCACGCGCGCGCCCGCCGGCAGCTCCTGCAGGCTGCCGAAGCGGCTGCACACCAGGCAGTCGCGCGGATCCTCGCGCTCGAGCACCGCGCCGATCTCGAACTGCGGCTCCAGTTGCATCGGCACATCCTTGAACGAGTGCACCGCCAGGTCCGCGCGCCCGTCCATCAGCGCCACCTCCAGCTCCTTGATGAACAGGCCTTTGCCTCCGATCTTGGCGAGCGAACGGTCCAGCACCTGGTCGCCCCGCGTGGAAATGCGCAACAGCTCGACCGCCAGTTGCGGATGTGCGTCGCGCAGCAGCGTTTGCACATGCTCGGCCTGCCACAGGGCAAGCGGGCTGGCGCGGGTTGCGATGGTCAGGCGCTGCATGGCCGGGCGAGTCTAACTCCTTCAATCCGACGGCCCCGAGCCAGGGGCTGTTGGAGAGCCGGCGTTGCAACAGCCCTCTCAGACGCCGGTGGCCGACTTGACGGTGGGCCACTGGCGACGACTGATCGGAAGGCGCTCCGCAATGGCCTTCAGCACCACCTCCCAGTGGCCCTCGCCCGCGTCCCCCTCGCCGTCCGAGCGCGCCTTCACGCGCTGGAAGCCCTGGATGGCGGCGCGCGCAACCAGCGCGTTGCGGTGGATGCGAACGAAGCGCTCGCCGAACTCCTGCTCCAGCGCCGTGAGGGACTCCTCGGTCAGGTGCTCCTTGTGGTGGGTGCGGATCGTCACGTACTTCAATTCGGCCCGCAGGTAGACGATCTCCTCGATCGGCACCAGCACCATGCGGCCGCGTTCCGACACGGTCAGGTGGCTGCGGCAGGAGCCCAGCGCGCGGGCCAGCTCCTCGATCCGTGGCTCGTTGCGCTTGAGCCGGTGCGCGCGCTTCAGGGCATCGAGCAGCCGCTCGGTGCGCACCGGCTTGAGCAGATAGTCCAGCGCCTGCACCTCGAACGCGGGCAGCGCGTGTTCGTCGAACGCCGTCACGAAGATGATGGCCGGCGGCGTTTCGCGCGTGACCAGGTGGCGCGCGACCTCGATGCCACCCATGTCCGGCATCATGATGTCCAGCAGCACCGCATCCGGATGCAGCTGGTCGACCGCCTCCAGGGCCGCCATCCCGCCGTCCACCGTGCCGACCAGCTTTACCTCGAGCTGGCGGGCGCATTCGGCCAGTTGCTGGGTCAGGCGGGAACGGGCGAGCGGCTCGTCATCGACGATCAGAACGTTCAGCATGTTCAGGCCGCCTTGTGTTCCACCGGGATCGTCATCGTCAGTTCGAACCGCCCGCGCCGCACGCGCGTCTCCAGCCGCGCCTCCAGATCGTAAATCAAGGCCAGGCGGCCGCGGATGTTGTTCAGTCCGATCTGATTGCCTTCGCGCTGCACCGGTTCGCGCGCGAGCGGGTTGCTGACCCCGATCTCCAGCACGAAACCGCGCTGGCGCACCTTCACGTCGATCTGGCATACGCCGGCCACGCGCTCGGCGCCGTAGCGCACCGCGTTCTCGATGATCGGCTGCAGCAGCAACTGCGGCACGCGCGTGCGCGGATGAATCGCCGCGACCTGCCAGTTCACCTGCAATCGCTCGCCCAGCCGGGTCTGTTCGATTTCGACGTACCGGCGGCATAGATCCAGCTCGTGTTCCAGGGACACCAGTTGGCGCACGTCCCCCATCACGGCGCGAAACAGCTCGGCAAGATTCTCCAGCATGCGTTCGGCGCGCGCCGGATCCGACTGGACGACGGCCAGCACCGCGTTCAGGCTATTGAACAGAAAGTGCGGGCGGATGCGCGACTGCAGCGCCTGCAGCTTGGCCTCCGACACCGCAGGCGAGAAGGCGCGCGAGCGCAGCTCCAGGTAATGCTGCGCCGCCACGCCGCCGCCCAGCGCCACCGCCGCGCCCATCCACACGGCGCCGTTGCCCGGCTGACCTGGCCCCAGCAACAGTCGCAGCACGGGCAGCGCAACCAGCGGCGCAACCGCCCAGGCCAGTGCACGCTGCATTGCACTCGGGACAGCGCGCGACAGCCGCGGCAGCAGGCGGCGCAGCGCGCACCAGGCGAGCAGCGTCAGCAAGGTCACAGGCTCCAGGATCGCGGCCGTCGAAAGAAACGCCGCACTGAACTGCCCCGACTCGGAGGTGGCGGCCAGCGTGCCGATCAGCGCCGCGACGTTGGCGCCGACGCTCACGCGCAGCAGCGTGCCCAGGTTGCAGCCGTCCGGAATCACCCAGGGCGGCAACTCGGTCTGCGCTCGGGCGCGCGCCGCTTCGGCCGCGCTGGGCGGCGCGGGCCCTTTCAGGGCAGTCAGGTCTCGCATCACCTGCAAAATTCCGGCGTCGATCCAGACCCTGCCGTCGTTACACTTCAAGCTCACAGTCTTGCATAGCCCGCGCCGAAATGACAGACAGGAAAACGGGCCAGTCAGGGAAACTGCGCGAGAGCCTGCGCGACGAATCGCCTCTGCACGCGAAGGAGCGCGCGTGGTCCGGGCGTTTCGCCGAGCCGGTCGCGCAGTTCGTGCTGAACTACACGGCCAGCGTCGGGTTCGACCAGCGGCTGGCGCACGCCGACATCCAGGCCTCGCTCGCGCACGCCTCGATGCTGGCGGCCGCGGGCGTGCTCAGCGCCGAGGAACTGGCACGCATCGAACAGGGCCTCGCGCAGGTGCTGACCGAGATCGAGGCCGGCACGTTTCAGTGGCAGGTGGCGCTGGAGGACGTCCATATGAACGTGGAGGCGCGCCTGACCGAGCTCGCAGGCGACGCCGGCAAGCGGCTGCACACGGCGCGTTCGCGCAACGACCAGGTGGCCACCGATCTGCGCCTCTATCTGCGGGGCGAGGTCGACCGGCTGCTGGAGGAGATCGATGCGGTGCAGCGCTCGCTGGTCGAGCTGGCGGCCGCGCACAGCGGCACCGTGATGCCGGGCTACACGCACCTGCAGGTGGCCCAGCCGGTGACGTTCGGACACCATCTGCTCGCGTACGTGGAAATGCTGGAGCGCGATCGCGAACGCCTCGTTGATGCGCGAGGCCGCATGAACCGCTTGCCGCTGGGCTCGGCGGCGCTGGCCGGCACCACCTTTCCGATCGACCGGGAGCGGGTGGCGCGCGATCTGAAGTTCGAGGCGGTGTGCCAGAACTCGATCGATGCGGTGTCGGACCGGGACTTCGCGATCGAGCTGTGCGCAGCCGGCGCGCTGCTGATGGCGCACCTGTCGCGCCTGGCCGAGGAACTGGTGCTGTGGCTCAGTCCCGGCTTCGGCTTCATTCAGCTGCCGGACCGTTTCACGACCGGCTCCTCGATCATGCCGCAGAAGCGCAATCCCGATGTGGCAGAGCTCGCGCGCGGCAAGACGGGCCGCGTGATCGGCCACCTGGTTGCGCTGCTGACGCTGATCAAGGGACAGCCGCTCGCGTACAACAAGGACAACCAGGAAGACAAGGAGCCGGTGTTCGACACGATCGACACGCTGCACGCGACGCTGCGCGCCTTTGCCGAGATGGTGCCGGGCATCCGGGTCGACCACGAGGCGATGCGCCGGGCCGCGCTGCAAGGGCACTCGACCGCGACCGACCTGGCCGATTACCTCGTGCGACGGGGCGTCGCGTTTCGCGACGCGCACGAGGCGGTGGCGCGCGCGGTGCGCCGCGCCGACGAGCTGGGCTGCGCGCTGGCCGATCTGCCGCTGCAGGAGTTGCAGGCGCTGGCTCCTCAGATCGGCGAAGGCGTGTTCAAGGTGCTGACGCTGGACGGATCGGTGGCAGCGCGCGATCACGTGGGCGGCACCGCGCCCGCGCAGGTCGCCGCACAGGTCAGGCGGTGGCAGAAGACGCTGGAGCAGCGCGCCGCCCTCACCCCCGGCCCCTCTCCCGCAAGCGGGAGAGGGGAGAAGAGTTAAGGGGTCCCTTCTCCCGCGGAGCGATATCTACCGCCGGCCCGGCAAGGGCAGCAAGCGCAGACGCTCGCGAGTCGTATCGATGGTGAGCACCGCACCCGCCAGCAATTCAGCCTCTGCCTGTCGAAGCGCTGCCACAACGCGCCGTCCGATCACGTCCGGACTGATATCGTGGGCGCGTACTTGAACGACGCTGGGTTTCTCTCCGTGTGTCGCGGCGAGGATCGCGCTCAGGTCAAGATCGTGCGTGAGTACCACGTAGTCGCTTGCGAGAGCGTGGGCCATGATCTCGGCATCGCTCGCATCCTTCGCGCCGACGGTGCTCCAGTGAACCGCGTGTATGCCTGCGCCGGCAAAAACATCGACCCAGCGCGGCGACAAATTCATGTCCACCAGCAGCTTCATCGATCGGCGAGCTGGACCTCCCGTTCATCCGCACGCCACGCCGCATAGCGCAGCGCCTGCATGATGTCCTCATGCTCCAGGTAGGGATAGTCGGCCAATACTTGTTCAACGCTGTGCCCCGCGCCGATCTGCCCTACCACGGTACCCACCGTGACGCGCATGCCGCGGATGCAGGCCTTCCCCCCCATGACTTCCGGGTTCTGCGTGATGCGATCGAACTGCGACATGTTGATCCTCTCATCGAGTTCGTTACATCGTAGCGACTTAAAAGCATGCTGCGCAAGCACGACGTTCATCCAGTCAGTGCGAAACGGCCTAACTCGGCTTAACTTCCGCCGACCGTCATGTTCTCTATTAACACCGAGCCGCTGATGCGGCCGCCGCGGATCACCTGATCGGCTCCGACCGCGCGCAGGCCGCGGAACATCTCGCGCAGGTTGCCGGCCACCGTGATCTCCTCGACCGGGTGGCGGATGCGGCCGCCTTCGACCCAGAAGCCGGTGGCGCCGCGCGAGTAGTCGCCGGTGACGACATTGACGCCCTGCCCGATCATCTCGGTGACCAGGAGCCCGCGGTCCAACTTGCGCAGCATCTGAACGAAGCCGTCGCCCGGTTGCGTGAGCGAGGAGTGCAGCTCCAGGTTGTGAGCGCCGCCGGCGTTGCCCGTGGTCTTCATCCCCAGCTTGCGCGCCGAGTAGGTGGACAGGAAGTAGCCGGTGAGCACGCCGCCGGCCACCACGTCGCGCCGCTGCCCGCGCACGCCTTCCTCGTCGAACGGGCTGGAGCCGAGCGCGCGCGCCAGGAACGGATCCTCGCGCACCGTGATGTGGTCGGCAAAAAGGGGCTTGCCCAGCGCGTCGACCAGGAACGAGGCCTTCCGGTACAGCGCCCCGCCGCTGGCGGCCTGCACGAAATTGCCCAGCAGGCCGCACGCCACCGGCGCCTCGAACAGCACCGGGCACTGCCGCGTGCGCAGCTTGCGCGCGCCCAGCCGGGCCAGCGCCCGCTGCGCAGCGTAGCGTCCAATCGCCTCGGGCTCGGCCAGCTCTTCCGGCGCGCGCGAGGCCGAATACCAGTCGTCGCGCTGCATTCCCTTGCCGTTGCGCGCAATCGGCGCCACCGAGATCGAGTGGCGCGAGTACGGATAGCCCGCCACGAAGCCGAGCGTGTTGGCCAGCACGAAGTGCCCGCCCGAGGCGTACACGTTGGCGCCCTCGGAGTTCACCACGTTCGAGCTCACGTCGAAAGCGGCCTGCTCGGCGCGCTGCGCGATCCGGATCGCCTCGTCGGTGTCGATCGGCCACGGGTGAAACAGGTCCAGCTCCGCCGGCGCGCGCTCCAGAGTGTCCTCGTCGGGCAGGCCCGCCGCGTCGTCTTCGGCAGTAAAGCGCGCGATGTCGTAGGCGGCCTGCACCGCCTCGCGCAGGGCGCGCTGGGCGAAGTCCGACGTGGAGGAATGACCGCGCCGCTTGCCGATGTACACGGTGACCGCAACGCCCTTGTCGCGCGTGTTCTCGATCGTCTCGACCACGGCCTTGCGGGTCGTCACCGACAGGCCGCTCGATTCGCTCACCTCGCACGCGGCGGCGGTCGCGCCCAGCTCCTTCGCGATCTCCAGCGTCTTGAGGGCGATTTCGCGCAGCTGGTCCTGCGGGATCGATAGCCGTACGGTCATAAGCGCCTGCGCTTGTTGTTGGTTCAGGGCACCCGCCTTCGCCCTGCGGGCTTCGGCGGGCAAGCCCGTCGAAACAGGCAACGCGTTGGCGGGCGAGCTCGCCAAAGCTGGCAACGCGTAGGCAAGCACGCCCGCCGTAGCCCGCAGGGCGAAGGCGGGTAGCTATCATAGCGACTGACGCACACCCCGCTTTCCGAGCGGCCCGCCTGCCCGCAACGCTGCCGACCATGCGAACGCCGCCCCCCTCCGATGCGACCGGCGAGGCTCCCGCCGGGCTTGCGCTCGAGCGCCCGAGCAAGACGCGGCTGAAGCGCCAGATGCACGAGCTGCAAAGACTCGGCCAGCGGCTGGCCGGGCTGCCGCCGGCGCAGTTGCAGCGCATCGAGCTGCCCGAGCTGCTGCGCGAGCAGATCGAGATGGCGCGCCGGATCACGGCGCGCGAGGCGCTGCGCCGCCAGCTGCAATACATCGGGCGCCTGATGCGTAACGCCGACGCCGAAGCGATCCGCGCGCGCCTTGCCGTGGTCACCGGCAAACCCGAGGCCGCGCCATGAGCCGCGTCGTCCGCAACGACCCCGACGAGCTGGTGGTGGGGCTGGTGTCGATCTCCGATCGTGCCTCGGCCGGGCAGTACGGGGACGAGGGCGTGCCGGCGTTGCGCAGCTGGCTCGGCGCCGCGTTGAAATCGCCCTGGCAGGCGCACGAACGGCTGATCGCGGACGAGCGAGCGCTGATCGAGGCCACGCTGGTGGAACTGGTCGACGAACTCGGCTGCGACCTGGTGCTGACCACCGGGGGCACCGGGCCGTCGCGCCGCGACGTGACGCCGGAAGCGACCCTGGCCGTGGCCACGCGCGAGCTGCCCGGCTACGGCGAGCAGATGCGCCGCATCTCGCTCGAATTCGTGCCCACCGCGGTGCTGTCGCGCCAGGTCGGGGTGCTGCGTGAAACCGCGGACCACAGCGCGCTGATCCTGAACCTGCCGGGCCAACCCAAATCGATCACCGAAACGCTGGGCGGACTGCGCGACGCGCAGTCGGGCCGCAACGTGGCGGGCATCTTCGCGTCGGTGCCGTACTGCCTCCAGCTGATCGGCGGGCCGTATGTGGAAACCCACGAAGAAGTGGTGCAGGCGTTCCGGCCCAAGCACGCACTGCGCGCTCCCGGCGGCACGCCGGCGGCGGGAGCGCGCCGTTGAACGAAGTGCAGCCCACCGGCTCGATCGATCCGGGCTCCACGCTCGAGTGCGTCGAGCTGTTGACCGAGCCGGCGCCGCGCGCCTCGATCATCTGGCTGCACGGGCTGGGCGCCGACGGCTTCGATTTCGTGCCGGTCGTGCGCGAGCTACAGGCGCTGGGGGCGCCGGCGGCGCGCTACGTGTTCCCGCACGCCCCGCTGCGGCCCGTCACGATCAACGGCGGCGCCGTGATGCGGGCCTGGTTCGACGTGCGGGGCATGCAGATCGAGCAGCGCGAGGATGCGGCCGGCATCCGGCAGTCGCAAGCCCAGGTCGAGGCGCTGATCGAGCGCGAAGTGACACGCGGGACCCCGCGCTCGCGCATCGTGCTGGCCGGCTTCTCGCAGGGCGGCGCGATCACGCTGCAGGCGGGCCTGCGCCAGCGCGAGCCGCTGGCCGCGCTCATCGTGCTGTCGGGGTATCTGCCGCTGGCTCAAAGCGCCGCCGCCGAGGCCACGGCCGCGGCGCGCTCGATGCCGGTTTTCATGGGACACGGACGCGACGACACCGTGGTTCCGATCGGCCTGGCCCAGGCGTCACGGGCGGCGCTGGTCGGCCTGGGCTGCCGGGTTCAATGGCACGAATATGCGATCCCGCATTCGGTCTCCGAGGACGAAATCCGCGACCTTGCTCGCTTCCTGGGAGAAGCGCTCAGATAGCCCGCAATAAGCAGCAATAGGGCTCTCAAGGGCTCTCATCGCGCATTGGCCGTTGGGCGCAAGGCACCCGCCTCGAAGGCTGTCAGGGTTGTAGGAACCAGTCCGACAAACTTGCGCCCATTTTTCCGTTAAGGGTGCATATTTCAAGTAGTAGTCCGTCCAGCCGATCCCCACAATATGTCTGAAGCGAACGGCTAGCCCTACCACGTTCGCGGGGGAACACAAGAGATTGTCAGGGAGATGGCCATGACCGTGATTTCGACTCCGACTTCGGCACCTGGGCGCGTCTACGCGCAGTTGCCCCGCTACTTTCGCTGGTTCACCGAGCACTGCGTACTGCGCCCGCTGGATGGCGCGGACGTGCCGCGCATCTGGCGCGCGGTCGTGCAGCCCGAGTTCCGACAATGCTGGTCCGGCGAGGCGCCCCGGAGCGAGCGCGAGGTCAAGGAGCTGGCGCGCCGTGGGACGACCGAGTGGCTGCAGGGCGACGGCTATTCGATGGCGGTCGTGAAGCGACAGTCGCACGAGTTCGTCGGCTATGTCCGCATGCGCTCGGTGGGACCGACGCGCTCCGTCTGGATCATCGACTGGTTCACGCATCCGAATTTCCTGGGTACGCAGCTCGCCGCGGAGGCCATCACGGCCACGGGCGACCTGACGTTCGCAGCCCTGGGCGCGCACAAGCTGTACGCGGGCTGTCCGGACCGGCACGAGCCGTTCCTGGAGCTGCTGAACGAGGCCGGCTTCATCGAGGTGATTCCCGCCGGCAGCCTGGACCAGTACACGCACCAGCCGCGCCAATCGAGCCTTTTCGAGATGCGGCGCGAGGACTGGAAGGCGATCCGGCGCGAACACACCGATCACACCGGAACGCCGTCGCTCGCCTCGCTCGGCACGGCCGTGTCACACCGCCCGGCCCTGCAATTGCTCTAGCCCGCCGAAGCGCGCAGCGCGAAGGCGGGGCTAACGAAAGCCGAGCCCGCTCACGCTGCGGGAGAACACGACCCGATCGCCGCCGTCGACCTTGGCGTCGTACATCGCGCGGTCGGCCATCCGCATCAGCCACTCCGGCTCGCAACCATGCTCGGGCGCCATCACGACGCCCAGGCTCGCCGTCAGCCGCGCTCCGCCCAGATCGGCCGCCGTCAGCGGTTGCGCCAGTTCGCCCAGGATCCGCTGCGCGATCCGTTCGACGTCCTGGATCGAGCCGCAATCGGGCATCAGCAGCGCGAACTCGTCGCCGCCGATCCGGGCCACGGTGTCCTGCGGCCGCACGATGTTCTGCAGCCGGTGCGCGATCTCGCGCAGCACCACGTCGCCGGCCGGATGGCCGTATTTGTCGTTGATCGGCTTGAAGCCGTCCAGATCGAACACCAGCATCGCGCAACCCGAGTTGCGCAGCGCGCTGGTTGCCAGCGCGGCCCGCACCCGCTCCGACAACAGGCGCCGGTTCGGCAGCCCGGTGAGCTCATCGTGACGCGCGTCGTGCTGCGCATGCGCTTCGCGCCGCCGGATCTGGTCGATGTCGGCCAGCGCAACCACGTATTCGCCACCGCCGATCGCGCGCAGCGTCAGCTGGCACCACAGGAACTGCTCCGGCTCGGCGCCCGCACCGACCCGCCGCAGGCGGATCTCGCGCGCTATAGCGTCGTCCGTGATCGATGCCCGCTCGGCCGCGCCGGCCACTTCGCTCCATTGGGTGCGTTCGGCAAAAAGGTCCGCCACCGGTACCGCCGCCAGCTCGTCCGGGCGCATCCGCAACAGCTGCAGGAACGCATCGTTGCAGCGGGCCACCGCCCCACCCTTGACGACCGCAATGGCCTGGGCCGCCGAATCCAGCACGCTGCGCTCGACCCGCAGCGCCTCGGCCAGCCGCGCCTCCCGCTGCTTGAGCGCAGTCACGTCCACGTTGATGCCGATCGCGCCGGCGAAGCTGCCATCTGGCGAGCGCAGCGCCACTGCGCTCATCGCGACCGTGATGTGCCGGCCGTCCCGTGTCAGGTGTGACATTTCGACGTCGCGCAGCGCCCGCCCGTTGCGCAGGCCGACCAGCGCCTCGAGCGCCCCGCTCTGATCGGCCGCCCGATCCAGCAGCGCGCTCATCGGCCGCCCCAGCAGCGTCTCGACCGTGTGGTCGTACACGTCCCGGCAGGCGCGCCGGCTGACGAAGCTGAAACGGAACGCCGAATCGCAGGCCCAGATCAGGTTCGGGGACGCCTCGACCAGGTCCTTGTACTGCGCCTTGCTCTGCCGCAGCCGCTCGTTTTCCAGCAGCTCGCGCACCGAGGCGATCGTGTCCGTCACCATCACGGCGCGACCGCTCTTGCCGTCGCCCACCGGCGAGTCGAACGGGACGAAGTGCGAGCGCAGCGCGATTTTCCCGCCGCTGCGGCCGGTGCGGTAGTTCAATACGTCGAAGCTCGGCTTTCCATCCATCGCCTTTTGCACCGCGCGCCCGAACGCATCCTGCGAGCCAGGCTGCAGCGCCAGCGCGCTCGCCCAGTCCGGCCTCAGGCGCGGCTCCATCCGCAGACCCCATCGCTGCACGTCACTGGCTTGGGCATGGACCACGCGTCCCGAGCCATCGATCACCCAGATCAGCATGGGCAGCTGCGACAGCAGGTCCGAGCCTAAGATCTGCCGGCTGCCGCGCGCGCTGCTGTCGCTCACGACGCCGATCACGGCGCCGGTTTCCCCCTCGAAGCCGGGGCGGCTCAGGCACACGACGCGCATCGACCGGTTCAGGCCTTCCGCGTCAGTCAGCGTCAGGCGCTCGTCGAACGTGCGGCCGGCGGCGAGCTGTTCGCGGTACAGCATGTTGACGTACCGGCGTTCCTCCTTCGGCACGATCGGAGAAAGCGGAAAGGCGTTCGGATCGGGATCGGGGGTCAGCGCAAACCCCGGATCGAAGCGCTTGGGCAGGTACAGATGCCCGGTCTCGTCCCGGTACCAGACCTCGGTGGAATCGGCGCCCAACCACTCGGCGAGGCGGCGTGCATCGGTGCCAAGCTCGCGGTCCCCCGCGTACTCCGGGGTAGGCGCCAGTGCGACCACCGCAATGGCGGCGCGTCCGCCGGAACGTCCGACCCGGATCCGGGCCTTCACCGGCGACATCCCGGCCTCGGGCCGCTCGAGGGTGACCAGCGCATGACGCTCGGCAGCCGGATAAGCGGCGTCCAGCGCCGAGGGCGGATCCAGGCGCAACAGCTCAGCCACCGGCCGGCCGACGCACTGGTCCACCAGCTGTCCTACGAAGGCCTCGGCGCTTTTGTTCATCTCGAACACGCGCCCGTCGTAGACGCCGATCATCGGCGCGCTGGACGCGTGGACCGCCAGCTGCACTCCGCGCCGGGTCGATGCGCCCGAAAGCGGCACCGCGATCCGCGTTGGGCGCACGGGCGAATCGGTCGGCGCCGGCCTGGGCGGAGCAAGACCCGCCCAGGCGGTGGCCGGCAGCAACACCAGCAACATGATCGACGCAGCCGGCACCGAATCCCACAGCCCGATCGCCGTGCCGACGGCCGCGCCGCCCCAGCCGCCCAGCGCCGCCAGCCAGCCGGCGCGCCAGCCGCGCAGGCTGGCGGCCGAAAGCAGCATCGCCGCCGCCAGCGACGTCGCGGTTCGTACCGGGGAGTGTGTGGCCGACTCAGGCGCTGCCAGCAGCACCAGCCACATTGCGGCCTGCGCGATGTGACTCGAAATGAACAGAATTCCCAGCTTCGATTCGGAGCGGTCGACCTGGCGCGGCGAAAGCGCGCGCACCGCGATCAGCGCGCGGATCAGCGCGATCGCCGCCGCCCCTGCGATCCAGCCCCAGCCGTCGGTGTTGCCCAGCTGGGCGCCAGCCCCGGCGAACAGCAGAATCAGCAGCCAACCCGGAAACGCGGGCGGCTCGCGCAGGAACACCGACCTTTGCTCGGGCGAAACCCCAGCCCCGGCAACCAGCCGGACCTTCGGCACGGTGACCGCTTCAGCGGCGCCCAGCGTGCGGCTGGGGATCTCGCTCTGCATTGCGGACGATGGACGCGTCAGCCGGGATCGCGAGCGCGTTCGGGGTCGGACACGCAATGGACGGCCGGGCGATCACCAACATACCATACATGTGGTAGCTTAAGAGATAAAATCGTGTTGACTTGGGGAAAGTAACCCATGCCAGATCCCGCACTCCCGTCGGATCGGCGATTTCTTCGAATTTTGCGACCTCCCCACCCAAACGCTAAGGTACCAGTACTTCCAGGTCTGCAATATGGGTTTGCGATTAGTTGAATAGCGCACAAAGGTATATGAGCGCAGGCCTCTACTGTGGCCGGTTCGCCCCCTCACCTACCGGACCATTGCATCTGGGCTCGCTGGTCGCCGCGCTGGCCAGCTGGCTGGACGCGCGCTCGCATCGCGGCCGCTGGCTGGTGCGAATCGAGGACATCGACCCTCCGCGCGAAGAAGCCGGCGCGGCGCGCGCGCAGCTGGCCGCCCTGGCGGCGCTGGCGCTGGTGCCGGATCAGCCCCCCGTTTTCCAGAGCGGCCATTCCGACCGTTACCTGAAGGCCCTGGCCCGGCTGCAGGCGGCCGGTCAGGTCTATCGGTGCGGCTGCTCGCGCACGGCCGTCGAGCGGGAAGCCGCGCGCCTGGGACTGCCGCTGAACGTGTATGCCGGAACCTGCCGTGACCGGACCGTCGCGGCAGGCCCGGCTGGCCTGCGCGTGCGCGTGCCGACCGAGGAGGTGGTTTTTGTCGATCGCGCGTGCGGGCCGTTTTCGCAGCAGCTCGAGCGCGAAGTGGGCGATTTCCTGGTGCGCCGCGCCGACGGACTGTGGGCCTACCAGCTGGCGGTCGTGGTCGACGACGGCGCGCAGGCGATCACGGATGTCGTTCGCGGCGCCGACCTGCTGGACAACACGCCGCGCCAGATCCACCTGCAGCGGCTGCTGCAGCTTCCGACGCCGCGCTACCTGCACGTGCCGGTCGTGCTCAATGCCGACGGAGAAAAGCTCTCCAAGCAGACCGGCGCTGCGCCCCTGGATCTGTCGGATCCGGTGGCGCAGCTGGAGCGGGCGTGGCGGCATCTGGGATTTGCCGCGACCGGCACGGCGACCGTCGCCGAGTTCCTGTCGCACGCGGTACGAGCCTGGCAGGGGCGCTGGGGCCCGCTGGTGCCTTGATTCGGGCGGTATCGATACAATCGACGCAGCCGGCGCAACGCGACCTTCGCGCGGCCTTCGCAACCCGGCGCCGATTCGACTCGATCCGGATGAGCGACAGCAACGATGTGGCCACGCTGCGGGGCCTGCTGCAGGAATGCCGGCGGATCGCCGTGGTGGGCGTGTCCAACGACTGGAACCGGCCCAGCCACTTCGTCGCCAAGTACCTGATCGCGCACGACTACACGCTGATCCCGGTCAATCCGAAGTACCGGGAGGTGCTGGGCCGGCCGTGTTACCCGGACCTTGGGTCGGCCAGCCGGGCGCAGGGGCCGATCGACCTGGTCGACTGTTTCCGCCGCGCCTCCGATATCGAACCGATCGCCCGCGACGCGATCGCGATCGGCGCCCGTTGCCTTTGGATGCAGCTCGGCGTGATCAACGAGGCCGCCGCGGCGCTGGCCCGAGCGGCCGGCCTTGCCGTCGTGATGGACCGCTGCGTGAAGATCGAGCACGCGCGGCTGTTCGGCGGCCTGGGCTGGGCCGGGGTCAACACCGGCATCGTTTCGGCCAAGCGCCCGCGCCAACTGCCCTATTGAGTCATGCCTGACCGCACCTACGGCATCGAAACCTTGTGCCTGCACGCAGGCCAGATCCCCGATCCGGTCACGGGCGCCCGCGCGGTGCCGATCTACCAGACCACCTCGTACGTGTTCGATTCGGCCGATCACGCGGCGAGCCTGTTCAACCTGGAAACGTTCGGCAACGTGTACTCGCGGATCAGCAACCCGACCGTGGCGGTGCTGGAGGAACGTCTGGCCGCGCTGGAAGGCGGCCGTGCCTGCCTGGCCACCGCGAGTGGGATGGCCGCGCAACTGACGGCGATCCTGACGCTGCTCGGCGCGGGCGACCACATCGTCGCCAGCAGCCTGCTGTACGGCGGCACCTACGCGCAGCTGGAGGTGACGCTGCGCAAGATGGGAATCGAGACCACGTTCGTCGACCCGGACGACATCGACCATTTCCGCAGCGCGATGCGGCCGCGCACCCGGCTGCTGTATGCGGAGACGCTGGGCAACCCGAAGATCAACGTGCTCGATATCGCCGGCGCGGCCGCAGTGGCACACGCGCACGGCGTGCCGCTGATGGTCGACAACACGATGGCCTCGCCGTTTCTGTGCCGGCCGATCGAGTTCGGGGCCGATATCGTGGTGCATTCGCTGACCAAGTACCTGGGAGGCCACGGCACCACGCTGGGTGGAGCGATCGTCGAGAGCGGACGCTTTGACTACGCGAACGGGAACTTTCCCGACATGACGGCGCCGTCGCGCGGCTACCACGGCGTCACTTTCTGGGAGACCTTCGGCGACTTCGCCTTCACGATGAAGGCGCGGATGGAAGTGCTGCGGGTGCACGGGGCGGCGCTGGCGCCGCTGTCGGCCTTCCTGCTGCTGCAGGGTATCGAGACGCTGCACATCAGGATGGAGCGCCACGTGCAGAATGCGCGCAGGGTGGCCGAATTTCTGTCGGCACACCCGCGCGTGCAGTGGGTGAACTGGCCGGGTCTGCCTTCGAGCCCGTACTACGCGCTGGCCGGGAAATACCTTCGCGCCATCGACGGCGAGCCGGGCGCCTCCAGCGTGATGACCTTCGGTATCGCCGGCGGGGCCGCGGCGGGTGAGAAGTTCATCAACGCGCTCCGGTTCCTGTCCCACCTCGCCAACATCGGCGACGCCAAGTCGCTCGTGATTCATCCCGCCTCCACGACCCACCGGCAGTTGTCCGAGCAAGAGCAACGAACGGCCGGAGTCCTGCCCGAAATGGTGCGCCTGTCGATCGGCATCGAGTCGATCGATGACATATTGTGGGATATCGACCAGGCGCTTGCGGTATCCACGTCGCCATGACGATCGCCCTGATGACCGACATCCACTCCAACCGGGAGGCTTTCGAAGCCTGCCTGGCCCACGCTGCGGAGCACGGAGCCGAACAGTTCGTGTTCCTGGGCGATTTCGTCGGATACGGCGCCGACCCGGAATGGGTGCTGGATACCTTGATCGACCACGTAGCGCGCGGCGCGATCGCACTGCTGGGCAATCATGACGCGGCCGCGCTCGGCACGCTGCCTGGCCGCCTGAACGCCGGCGCCCAGTATTGCATCGAATGGACGCGACCGCGGCTGAACGCAGCGCACGTGGACTTCCTGTCGCAGCTGCCGCTGTCGGCCGAGGACGGGCCGTGCCTGTACGTGCACGCCAACGGCTGGGATCCGGCCGGCTTCGAGTACGTGTTCAGCTCGTCCGAGGCGGGGCGCAGCATGCGGGTGGCGAGCGCCCGCATCACGTTCTGCGGCCACATGCACGAGCCGATGCTGTACCACATGGGACTGACGCAGCGGGTCGAGACCTTTTCGCCGATCCCGGGCTCGCCCATTCCTCTGTCGGCAGCGCGGCGCTGGCTGGCGCTGCCCGGTTCGGTCGGCCAGCCGCGCGACGGCAACCCGGCAGCCTGCTACGCGATGTTCGACGAGCTGACGAGCCTGCTGACGTACTGGCGCGTGCCGTACGACCACGAGCAGGCTGCGCGCAAAGTGCTCGAGGCAGGACTTCCGCCACATCTGGCCACGCTGCTGGTGACCGGAGGCGCGCAGTGATCCTGCCGCCGCTGGCGGTCGGCCAGCGGATCGACGGCTTCGAGCTTGAGCAGCACGTGCACCGCGGCGGGATGGCGTCGCTGTGGCGGGTGTCGCGGCCGGACCTGAGCTTTGCCGCGGTGATGAAGGTGCCGTCGATCCAGGACGATCCGACCTCGATCGTCGGCTTCGAGGTCGAGCAGATGATCATGCCGCTGCTCAGCGGCCCTCACGTGCCGCGCTTCGTCGCCGCCGGCGGCTTCGAGGCGCAGCCGTACATCGTGATGGAATACATCGAGGGGCCGTCACTGCGGGCCAAGCTGGACCAGGCGCCCCTGCCGGCCGCCGAAGTGGCCGCGATCGGCACGGCCGTGGCCGAAGCACTGCACGACCTGCATCAGCAGCATGTGATCCACCTGGACCTGAAGCCCGGCAACATCCTGTTGCGGCCGGGCGGACAGATGGTGCTGATCGACTATGGGCTGGCGCGACACGAGAAGCTGCCCGATCTTCTGGCCGAGGAATTCCGGCTGCCGCTCGGAACCGGTCCGTACATTTCGCCCGAGCAGGTTCTGCGCGTGCGTGATGATCCGCGCAGCGACCTGTTCGCGCTCGGCGCCGTGCTCTACCACCTGGCAACGGGCCAGCGCGCGTTCGGCACGCCCACCTCGGTCGCCGGCCTCAGGAAGCGCCTTTACCACGCGCCTGCACCACCGCGCGCAGTGAACCCGGATTGCCCGCCGTGGCTGCAGGAAGTCATCCTGCACTGCCTGGAGCCGGACCCCGAGCAGCGCTACGGCTCCGCGGCCCAGGTCGCGTTCGACCTGGCACAGCCGCGCACGGTCGCGCTGACCGCGCGCTCCGACCTGACCGGGCCGGCGCCGTTGGCCGAGCAACTGCGGCGCTGGCTGCGCTCGCTGGGCGCCGTGCCGGAGCGGCGCAACGTGTCACAGCAACTGATGCGGGCTCCGATCGTGCTGGCGGCGGTCGACCTGTCGCAGGAATGGGAAGCGCTGGCCGATGCACTGCGCGCTGCCGCCCGGCGCGTGCTGCAGAGCGAACCCTACGCGCGGCTCGCGTGCGTGTCGGTGCTGAAGACGAACCGCATCGGCCTGGATACGCCCACGGACGAGGCCGGGCGCAACCTGCACGTGCAGCGCCTGGTGCAACTGCAGCACTGGGCCCGCTCGCTGGCGCTGCCGCCGAATCGAGTGACCTACCACGTGCTGGAAGCGCCGGACCCGGCGGTCGCGATCGTCGACTATGCGCGCGCCAACCGGGTCGATCACATCGTGATCGGCTCGCGCGCCTCTTCCGGCCTGCGCCGCTATCTGGGCAGCGTCTCCACTCGGGTCGTGGCCGAGGCGCCGTGCAGTGTCACCGTGGTGAAGGTGCCGCGCGAGGAAACGCTGGGCGCGGCGGTCTCGGCCTAGCGCCTTCCGCCCAGCAACGCTGGAACCCGAGCTTTGGTGGATGGCTTGCCCGGCTCGGGCGCCGAAGGCTCGGCTGCGTGCGAAGCCGGCGACGGCTCGTACGGCTTCAGGAAGAACTCGTCGACCGGGGCCTGCGCGGGCGAGCGCGGAGCCCGCCGCCCGGGGCGTTCGCGGCCTTCGTCCTTGCGAGCGCGCCGTGCCCCCGCTCGCGGCTGCACGCCCGACTTCTCGATGGTCCGCTTGATCAGCTTCTCGATCGCGGTCACCGCCTTGTCGTCGGCCCCGGTCGCAATCGTGATCGCGCGCCCCTGGGCACCGGCCCGCGCGGTGCGCCCGATCCGGTGAATGTAGTCTTCCGGTGCGAACGGCACGTCGTAGTTGATGACCGCGGGTAACTCCGTAATATCCAGTCCGCGCGCCGCCACGTCGGTGGCCACCAGCACCCGCAACGAGCCGTTCTTGAAGGCCTCCAGTGCCTTCATCCGTTCCTCCTGCGTCTTGTCGCCGTGGATCGCGTCGGCGTTGACGCCCGTGCGCTGCAGCTCGCGCGCCAGGCGCCGCGCGCCGATCTTGGTGTTGACAAACACCAGCGCCTGCGGCAGCTCCGGATCGTGCAGCAACGTCAGCAGCGCCGCCTGCTTCTCCGACTCGTGCACGTGCATCAGCTCCTGGCGCACGTTGTCGGCCGTCATGTTGGGGCGGGCCACCTCGACCAGCACCGGATCGCGCAGGAAGCTGGCAGCGAGCTTCCTGATGTCGTCGGAAAAAGTCGCCGAGAACATCAGGCTCTGCCGCTCGCGCGGCAACAGGTTCAGGATGCGCGAGATGTCCGGCAGAAAGCCCATGTCGAGCATCCGATCGGCCTCGTCCAGCACGACCACCTCGACCTGCCCGAGCGAGGTGTTCTTCTGCTGCACGTGATCGAGCAACCGGCCCGGTGTGGCGACCAGCACTTCGACGCCGGAGCGCAGCGCCTGCGTCTGCCCATCCATGTCCATGCCGCCGAACACGACCGTGCTGCGCAGCGGCGTGAGGGACGCGTACTGACGAACGTTGTCGTAGACCTGGTCGGCCAGCTCGCGCGTGGGCGTCAGGATCAGTGCCCGCACCGGGTGGCGCGCGGGCGACATGCTGGGGCTGGCACGCGGCAGCAGCCGGTGCAGGATCGGCAGCGCAAAGCCCGCCGTCTTGCCGGTGCCGGTCTGGGCCGCGCCCATCACGTCGCGGCCCTTCATCACCAGGGGGATCGCCTTGGACTGGATCGGCGTGGGCCGGCTGTAGCCCATCGCTCGAACCGCTTCGATCAGGCGCGGGTCCAGCCCGAAGTGGTCGAAGTCCGAGTAGTCGGACATCAGTGCGCGGTCCGGCAACCGCTGCGGGCGCACACGCCCGCTGCCTCGGCCCGCGAGGCGCTGCCCAACCGCCAGTTGCTGTCTACCCGGTACATCCAGGCGACATTTTAGCTCACATGGGTTTTCGGATACCGTTCGCGCCTCAACCGTCCCCTAATGGGTGCGGCTTACGTGCTGATCCACGGGCGCCTGGCCGGCGGCCGCTGGCCGATTCGAAGCCGCCGCTGAGCGGCGCGCCGCCTGCATGCGCCGCACCGCGGCATCGAACGTCACCTGCGCGAGCCGGCCGTCTGCATCGAAGCGACTCGAATCGATCCCGGTCTGAGTGCGAACGGCCTCGCTGAGCAAGCGGTCCTCACCGCTGATCGCGGACGCCACCGCCTGCACTTCGCAGGCGCGCTGCAGCGTCCAGTACAGCAGGAAGGCCGCCGGCAGGTTGGAGCCGAGCGCGAGCAGGCCGTGGTTGCGCAGTATCAGCACGTCCTTGTCCCCCAGGCTCGCGACCAGCCGCACTCGCTCGTCCGGGCGCACCGTGATGCCCTCGAAGTCGTGGTAGGCGACCCGCCCGTGCAGCAGGGCGCCGTAGAAGTTGTCGTGACTGAGCCCCGTCGCCTTGCACGCGACCGCCATGCCCGCCGTCGTGTGCGTGTGGATCAGGCACTGCGCGTCTCCGCGCGAGGCGTGGATCGCGCCGTGGATTGCAAACCCGGCCGGATTGCCGCGGTACGGGCCCGGATCGACGTTCTCGCCGTTCACGTCGACCTTGACCAGGTTCGAGGCGGTGACTTCGTCGTAGTTCAGCCCGAACGGATTCATCAGGAAGTGGTGTTCCGGCCCCGGAATCCTGAGCGAGATGTGATTGAAGATCGCCTCGGTCCAGCCCAGATGGTCGAATACGTGATAGCAGTCGGCGAGCTGCTGGCGCAGCGCCCACTCGGCTGCACTGATGTTCCCGGGCCGTGTCCGGTCCGTCTCCGCAACGCCCATCAGCTGTCCTCCTGTCCGCATCCGCTGTCTGTGTCGCACCGCCCTCAGTATGCGCCCGCCCCGCCCGGCCGTGCAGAAGCAAGCTGATGGCGGCGCCGATCCGAGTGCTAGGCCGCCGCAGTCGGCAGGCGGCAGAAGCCCTGCGCCGGCACGTCCAGCGCGCTGTTGAACTTGCTGGACAGGTTCTGGAATGCGATCAGACCGGTCAGCTCCACGATCGCGTCCTCGTCGAAGAACGGGCGCAGGCGCTCCACGATCGCGTCGCTGGCGCGCCGGGTCGAATCCGTCATCGCCTCCGCGTAATCGAGCGCTGCCTTCTCTTTGGCCTCGAAAATGTCGCTGTCGCGCCAGGCATCGAGCGCATCGACCTTGGCCTGCGATCCCGCACGCCGCGCCAGCGTGGCCGAGTTGATATCGACGCAGAAGCGGCACCCATTCAATTGCGACACGCGCACCGTGACGAGCGAGCGCAGGACCGGATCCAGGGGGCTGCGGCGCCGGTCCAGCACGCCGTACAGGATCGCGACCGCGATGAACAGCTTCGGCACGCGGCCCCACAGCAGGCCGGGCATCAGCACCTGACCGTACTTGCGCTTCTGATTCCAGAAAAACGGAGCCAGGTACCAGGGGTACCGGTGGATCGGCTTGGCGGGGACTCTCACGGCGCGGCCCGAAATAAATCGCAGACCGCGCCAGTCTACGACCGGCGCGGCGATTTACTCGTGCGGTTCGCTACAACGAGCGCAGGAAGTTGAGTACGTCCTGCTTGTCTGAATCGCTCAGCCCAAAAAACTGCTCGGCCGACACCCGCGCCTCGGACTCGGAGCCCCCGTGCAGTCGAATCACGTGCACCAGATCCGAAGTGCGCCCGTCATGCAGGAAGAACACGCGCTGGCCCAGCCCCCACAGCGGCGCGGTGCGGAACTCGCTCGGGCCCGCCAGGCCCTGGCTGACGCCGTCGGCCAGCGTATCTCCCATGTCGTGCAGCAGTAGATCCGAAAACAGGTTCACCGCTGCCGTGCCGCTGCCCTGGTTGACGTACGGCGAGGGCGATGCCATCAGCGTCGGGGTGTGACACAGCGCGCACCCCACCGTGCCGCGAAACAGCACCTCGCCGTGCTGGATCGAGGCGGCTCCTCCGGGCAAGGTCGTCGATGCGGCCGGCGGGCCCAGCAGCTCCATGAACGCCGCGAACAGCTGAATGTCCGAATACGGCGAGGTCGCGTCCGGTCCCGGATCCACGTGCGAGCTGTCCTCGGGCGTCGCGTTGAAAAGGCAATCGACCGGAAGCATCTCGCCCGAGTTGGCCCGCTCGAGCGCGAACAACTCGTTGGTCACGCCCATCTCGACGTTGTATGCCTCGCCGGCGAACAGCAGCAGCGTGGCGTTCTGCGCCTTCCAGCCGAATCGGGTGATGGTGCCGTCGTTGCCGTTGCGGTTGGGGCGTCCGGAAATACGGAACGCCTGCTTGGCGCTGGCGTTGACCGCCAGGTTGTCCAGGATCGTCTTGTCAGAAACGCTTTCGATCAAGCCGCCTCCGAATACCGGGGTCGGGATCCGGAACGAGATGTTGTTCTGGCGACGCGCGTGGTCGAAGTCGGGTTGCGACAGACGGCACGTCTGCACCGCCCCGGTGGCGCCTTGCACGTTGGTGGCATCGGCGCGCCCGGTGACCGTGAAGAGGTCGTGCACGCCGCCGTCCGGCTTACTGGTCACGAACCCGTTGCGAACGACGAACCGGAAGCGCGCCTCGCGCACCGGACCGTCGGCATGGATGAAGTAAGGGATCTGGTTCGTCGCGCCGCTCAAATTCGCGACTGCGACCTGCGGGTTGGGCCCGACGAACGGAAAAGCGGTCGTGCTCGGGCTGGTGCCGCCGACGGCAGGCTGCGAATGGCAGCTACTGCAGCTGTTCGAATTGAACCTGGGCCCCAGGCCCTCTTGCGGCTGGTTCGGAAGACCTCCATTGATTGAACGAGCCGTCGCGAAGGTCGCCAGGCCGAGCGCGAACGTCTTCGACTGCCCTGCGCTCATGCCCGGCAGCGGCCCGCCGGCATCGATCGACCCGGCACGCACGCCCGGATCGACGGCCTGCGCGTGCAGACCGATGGAACCGAAGGCGAGTCCGAGCAACAAAACCCGCCGAACCGAACCGGCAACGCGCGCGTGCGGGGCCGTTTGCATGCATGAGAGCGCCATGACGCCTCCTCCTTGACTGCGGTCAAGCGGCGCCGAATGCCGGCCGCCGCCACTGTCCCCTTGCAGTGGCAGCAAGCTAGCCCGCGCGACCTACGACGCCAATCATTCAAACAGCAGCCCTCGCGCGAAGAGGGTCAACCTCATCCCGCAATCGGACGAGCGCGATTTACTCAACCAGAACGCACTAGGAGGAGTTTGCAAGCCAAAGGGCGCGGCGCGTTGCCCTCGGGCGGTCGCAGTGGCGCGGAGGTAGATCGCGCACTGCGGTGAACATCACATCAGGATCTGCGTGTCGCCAGCGCCTTCATCAACTGCGTGATTGCAAGGCCTAGCGCGATCGACGCTTCCGAATAATCGGTTCCGCGGCCAAGCATTCGCAGTGCTTCGTCATAGCGCTTGTCGTTGATCGCTCGCGCGATCTTGGCCGCTTCCAGGTGAAACTCGGTGTGCGCGACCAGACAATCCCGGTAGCTGTCCAGGTGGCGGTTCGCTTGGCGGGCGTCATCGTCGAGCCATTGGCCCAGAGCGCACGAGGTGTCCCGTGAAATCGATGCCGCGTCGAGTGATTGCGCTTTTGAGATTGCGTCGTGGAACGTTTTCCTCCATTCGGTATGGTCTCGAATGGCCGCATGAAGATCGATTTCGTGCACAGTCGAACGCTAGCTGTGCTCTGTAAACAGCCGATTCCTTGATGACTTGAATGTGGTCATGAGATCGGTTCAATCGATGCCGCGAAAGCGGGGTGACTCGTCGTCGGGGCATTAATTCGTGTTGCCAGCTCGGTCAGGCATCAGGAATTGGCGCACGTTATTCCCGGACGGGATAGCGTCCAATCCAACGGATAGGCATCGCGTCGTCACATGAAAGTGCCTAGGTGCATCGGTTGATTGGATGACACGCACGGTATCGCGCGGCAGAGCCCGGGGCGGCGCGACAAATCGCGCCGAGATCATCCGGCGCTCACCCGGACCGCCCGCTCCTGCACCTGCAGCGGGACCGTCAGGGTAACGTCGGTGCCACGGCCCGGCCGGCTCGCGAGCTGCACGCTGCCGCCGATGTAGGCCAGCCGCTCGCGCACGCTGGTCAGGCCGAAGCCGCGCTGCGGCCCGGTCCCGATTTCGTTCGGATCGAAGCCGGAGCCGGCGTCGCTGACCGTGGCCACCAGACCGTCGCCGACGCGCTGCGTGCTCACGTGTGCCTCGGACACGCCGGCGTGTCTGGCGACGTTGATCAGCAGTTCGCGGATGGCGCGGAACACGATGGCGCGGGCGGCCTGCTCCAGCGGCTTGACGGCTCCATCGTCACTCAGCTCGACCGACAGGTCGTAGTTCCTTTGCATCTCCTCGGCCAGCCACTCCAGCGCGGGAACCAGGCCCAGCTCGTACAGCACCGGGGGGCTGAGCTGAACCGCGAGCGACCGGACGCTGCGTTCGGCTCGTCCCACCAGCTCGTCGATTTGCATCATGATTCGCAGAGCATCCTCCTCGATAGTGCCGGTCTGCAGCTTGCTTAGCTTGAGTTTGACGACCGAGAGCAGCTGTCCGAGGTCATCGTGCAGATCCCGCGCGATCGCCTGCCGTTCGCTCTCCTCGGCCCGGGTCAGCTCGAAGGCGAACGCCCGCAACTGCTTGGCGCGCTCTTCCAGGCCTCGCTTGCTTTCCGTGATGTCGGTGAACGTGATGATCACGCCATCGACCTGCTGATCCTCGCTGTTGTAGGGCAGCGCCCGGCGCAGGTACCACCGATCCTCGTCGCCCCGCACCTCGCTCTGCACCGGCACCAGCCGCTCGAGCACTGCCCGCGCCGCGCTCATCAACGCCTCGCCCAGCAGCGGTGTGCCAAACACGCCGATCGGTCGCCCGACGTCTCCCGCGATCAGCCCCAGCACGCCGCGGGCGGCGGGGCTGAACCATTTGATGCACATATCGTGGTCCAGGCACAGCGTGGCCACGTCGTTGCTCGCCAGCACGTTCTTCAGGTCGTTGTTGGCACTCTCCAGCTCGCTGACTTTGGCCTGCAGTTGCTGGTTGACCGTGTTCAGCTCCTCGTTCAGCGACTGCAGCTCTTCCTTGGAACTTTGCAGCTCCTCGTTGCTCGATTGCAGCTCCTCGTTGATTGAAACGACCTCCTCGTTCGAGGCCCTCAACTCCTCGTTCGACGCTTCCAGCGACTCGACGGTGGCGCGCAGATCCGCCTGGGTCACGTACAGCTCGTCTTCCAGCTGCCTCACCAGCGTGCTCTGACCGTCGCCACCGCGCCGCGCGCCCGGCGGTTTCGGTTCGTCTTCGAGCACCACCAGGAACAGCTTCTGGGCCTCCCCGCTCGGGGTCGGAATGACCGTTACCCGGACCGGTTCGTACCCGCTGCCTCGCTTGAGCTGCGCGTCCTTGACCACCACCGTCGTGCTGGTGCTCGCGGCCGAACTGATCGCACTGCGCACCCGGGAGCGCAGGCTCTCGCGCACGAGCGACAGCAGATTGTGGGTGGGCGATCCGCGCGGTTGACCCAGAAACCGGTCCGTCGGACCGGAGAAGTACAGCGTCTCGAAGTTGCCGTCGACCAGCACCGCGGCCGGAGCGAAACGGTCGAAGATGATCTGCTGGGCCAGACGGGCCGCCTGCGTCAATTGCGGCGCGGAAAGCCGTGGCCGGAAGCCGGCCGGCGCGCCGCGCGGCCCCGCTGGGACGACATGGAACTGGAGCTGCTCGCGCGGCGTGGTGCCCACGCGCCGATAGATGCGGCTGCTCTTGGAGACGGCGCTGAAAAGATCGTCCCGCATCCCGGGCGTTTCGGCGCTGCCCATGAACAAAAAGCCGTCGGGCTTCAACGCGAAGTGAAGCAGCAGGACCACGCGCTTCTGCACCTCGGGTTCGAGGTAGATCAGCACGTTGCGGCACACGACCAGATCGACCCCGGAAAACGGCGGGTCGCTGAACAGGTTCTGCAGCCCGAATACCACGTGGCCGCGCAATTCGCTGCTCACCTGGAAATGGCGGCCCTCGTCGATCTCGACGAAGTACCGGTGCAGTCGCGCTGCAGAGACTTGAGCGGCGATGCCGGCCGGATAGATCCCCATCCGGGCCACGGCCAGTGCGTCCTCGCTGGCATCGGTCGCGAAGATCTGCACCGGGCAGTGCTTGCCCGCGCGCTCCAAGTGCTCCAGCACGACCATGGCGAGCGAGTAAGCCTCCTCGCCGGTGGAAGCGCCGGCCACCCAGACGCGGACCGGCTCGTGCTCGCCCTTGGCTGCCACCAGCGGTCCGATCACTTCCGTTTCGAGCGTCCCCCAGGCTTCCTGATCACGGAAGAACTCGGTGGCGCTGATCAGCAGATCCTTGAACAGCGCGTCGATCTCGTGCGGCTCCTGCCTGAGCCTGGCCGCGTAGTCGGACATGCGCTCGATATAGTTCAGGCCCATGCGCCGATGAATCCGCCGCAGCAGCGTCGCGCGCTTGTAGCCCGTGAAGTCGTAGCCGCGCTTTGCGCGCACCAGGTCCACGATGGACCGCAGCAGCGGCTCCTGGGCCTCGGCCGTCGGCGCCGGCTGGTCGGGGCGAGCGGCGTAGGGGTGACGCGCGTAGCCCATCAGAACGGCCGGCATGTCTTCGATGGCCAGCGTGTGCGTCGTCAGACCGGTGGCGAGGGCGGCCTGCGGCATGCCTTCGAACTGCGCGGTATCGGGCCGCTGCACCAGCACGATTCCGCCGTTGCCGACGATGCTCCTCAGTCCCACCGCGCCATCGGCGCCGGTGCCCGACAGAACGATGCCGATCGCCTTCTGCTGCTGATCCTCTCCGAGCGACTGAAAGAAATGGTCGATCGGCATCCGGTGCCCGCGCGCGCGCTCCAGAGCGGCCAGGTGCAGTACCCCGGCGCGAATCGTGACCTCCTGGCCGGCCGGAACCGTGTACACGTGGCCTGACTCGACCCGTACGCCGTCCGCGGCCTCGGCCACGGCCATTTGGGTCCTCCGGGCAAACAGTTCCGTGGAAAGGCTCTTCTGGGTCGGATCCAGGTGCTGGATCACTACGTAAGCGAGGCCGCCGTCGGGCGGCGTGATCGACAGCAGCTTCTTGATCGGTTCGAACCCGCCGGCGGAAGCGCCGACTCCTACGACGCAGGGCCCATCGGCCGGCGCACCGACCGCAGTCGCAGGCACCGGATCCCCGACGGCCGGGCTAAGCACCGCGGCAGCGCGCTGCCCTCGAGGCTTGCGCGCAGGGGCGGCGGGGGCCGGAGTCTTGTTTTGCTTCTTCGCCGCGGATCTGCTCATATGCGAACCATCCACGAATCGGCGGTTCGGTCGCATAGTAAACGGGGACGGGCAAGCGTACTAGGCTACCTTTACGCCCCTTGGACTTGTTATCGCCGTCGCCGCACGCAGGAAGCGCTGAGCATGGCGCCGCATCCCGGCCCGGATCGGTCGCCAGGTGCTGGAAGGAAACCGCTCCGGCAGGAGTGCCTCCGTCTGGTCGATTACCTGGTACACGGACTCGGCCATCGCCAGCATGCGATGCCAGACGCCCGGCCCGCACCGCTCCGCCAGCCCTCTCCAGTGGCGGGCATGAATGTCGCGCAGTCGGTAGTGCATGTTCGTGCCGCGCGCGGCCATCGCCAGTTTCGCCCGCTCGTAGGGTACCTTTCCGGGCCCGGCGCCGATGATCGGCCAGGCCGAGATCACGTCATACAGCGGCGTCAGGCCGAAATCGCCCCCGCGCCGGTGCTGGATCGAGAAGTTCTTCGCGTGCCCGTCGGTCGCGGCCAGAAGCCAGAAGGCGAACTGGGTCAGCGCAAATACCCCACGGTCGGCTTCGCCGCGCTCGCCTTGCGCCAGCACGCGCAGGCAATCCAGCATCGAAGGGCCGCCGTCGGCCTGGTACTTCCGACCCGGCGCAACGCCCAGGGCCTGGCACAGGTCCTCCTGCGGAAGCCGGGCGATCCACGCGCCTGGCGGAACCTTGAATCCCGTTCTTTCCTCGGCACCTTGCTCGATACCCTGCCAGCGGCGATCGAAGCGCCTGACGACCAGCACCTTCTGGCTTCCGAACGTCGCCATCTCCGTGTGGGCCATATCGAAACCGAAGGCGGACATCAGCCGCGCGCAGACCCACTCGTTCTCCACCGAGTCGCGCATGTCCGCGCGCATGTTGCCAACCAGCCCGAGCGGCAACTTGAGTATGTGGGTGGTCGGCGTGGCGCCGCGAGGTCGATACCACCTGCCGCCCATCTTCAGCAGCGCCGACTTTTCCTGCGCTCCGGCGATCGAGATGCGGAAGTCCTCCAGATCGCCCTGCCCCAGCAGCGCATCGGACGTGGCCGATGCGAGGTGACGATCGACCTGCTCGTCGGAAAGCCGATCGGCTTCGATCCGGTCCCACCCGCGCGGCTGCAGGTCCGGCGGCAGCAGCTGGACCGCCCCGACGCAGTCCCGGCCAATCGCCGTCAGAAGGTCGAAGGCTTCGATCGACCTGGCGCCGAAGCGCAGCCTCAGACGCCGCCGGATATCGACGCTTTCGGGCAGCAGATTGTCGAAGTAACTCGTCACGACGTCGCCGCGATGCTCCAGGTTCGCCGTAAAGGGCAGCGACAAGGACAGCACGCGCCCCTCTGGCGCGTCGCGCCACTCCTGCCGGTAGCGCAATCCGGGAGTTCCGCTGCGCAGCGCGAACCACACGCCCACCAGCGAGCCGTTCATCCAGACGTTGAGCTCGGCCATCGGCTACCACGGCTCGTCCGCAGCAGCCCGGCCCTTCCCGCCCTTGGCGGCACGATCGGAACGGGCGGGAGCTTTCCTCGCGGAAGTCGATCCAGTGGCGCCGGCGGGGGTCGCACCTCTCGCCGCCTTCGGCCGAAGAACCACATCGACCCCGAGAGCGCTCAGAATGGCCAGCAGCTGGTCCGCGCGGATCGAAGTCGGATCGCGCTCGATGCGCGCGATCCGCGTTTGCCCGACCCCGAGCATGGCACCCAGCTGCTGCTGGCTCAGGCCCCTGGTCTTACGCAGCGCGCGCAGGTGGCTCGACAGCTGCCCCGGCGATTGAATCGGGTAGTCCATCCGCGCAATATATGCCTAATCCGGCATAATTGCAATATATGCTGGATAAGGCATGGATTGAATTCATGCCGGATCTGGCATACACGGATGGTCGCTCGCCGCCAGCCGCTGGTTAAGGTGCTCGATAGGACGCGCCCCCTGCGCCTCCCGGTGTGCCCGCTTCGCGCGCGGCGAAGTCCGGGTGGCGAAAGCAGCTCACCAGGTGGTCGTTGACCATGCCGACGGCCTGCATGAACGCGTAAACGATGGTCGGTCCGCAGAACTTGAAGCCGCGGCCGGCGAGCTCCTTCGAGATCGCGCGCGACAGCGCAGTTTCGGCCGGCACCTGCTTGATGCTGCGCGGGTGATTGATTTTGGGGCGGCCATCGACGAAATCCCACAGCAGCTTCGAGAAACCCGGCCCCTTTTGCATCACGTCGAGCCAGGCGCGCGCCGAGAGGATCGATGCTTCGATCTTCAGGCGGTTGCGCACGATGCCTTCGTCCTGAAGCAGGCGTTCGACTCTTTTCGGCGTGTAGCGCGCGATCTTCGCCGGTTCGAAGCCGTCGAAAGCGCGGCGAAAGTTCTCGCGCTTGCGCAGGATGATGATCCAGGACAGGCCGGCCTGGAAGCCGTCGAGCACGAGCATCTCGAACAGGGCGCGGTCGTCGTATACCGGCAGCCCCCATTCGTGATCGTGATAGGCAACGTAAAGCTCGTCATGCCCAGCCCATGGGCAGCGCGGACGTCCGTCCGCAGGGTGGATTTCGCTCATCTTTACTCGCGGTGAGTCAGGACCGAGAGTTTATGGGCGAGCCAGGCGAGGAGACGCACAGTGGTCTCTAGACGGCCCTCGAAACTGCAGTGTCAGGCAATACCCAGGGATTTACGAGATACGGCGAGAAAGCGACAGCTGAAAGCCCCCCGTGCGACAGATCATGTTCACGCGCTCTGCGTAAGCATTCCAATCCGGCTCCGGCTGATGCGGCTGCCAGCATGCGAGTTCCTCGTGCAGGTCGTGCCGGACTTCCTCTATCTCCTGCTGGATCCGGTTCGTGAGCAGGTACCAGTTCGCCAGCAACAGATCGTAACGATCGTAGAAGTCACGGCGCTTCGCACGCCCTTCGTTCCGGACCGCCAGGCGCAAACCGATAACTGCCGGCGCATTCATACGAGTCTCCCGCACCATGGGTCTTCTCTCCTGCCGAACTTCGCACTGGGCGATGGCGGATCTACCTCTATTCCGCATCCCATCAGCGCCTTGAAGCATACCACGTGAATATGGTATGAATCAGCTATATGCCGCAAAAAAAGGCGTCTTAGTGGGATTTTAGTGCAGGGTTTTTACAACAGCTAATCTGCTAGACGGTATGCACTTACCGTAAATATGGGGATGCTCCGCCCGCAACACAACGGGACAGCCCCCGGGCCCGCGGTCGGGCTCAACGGGGCGCAAGGACCGACGGCACCCCCGAAAAGGGCGGGCCGAGCGGCCCTAGAGATCGCCTTAAGTGATTTATTTAAGTGATTGATTCAATTTGATAACAACCCGGGAGCATCGCGTGCGACGCGAATCAAAAGGAGCCGTTCCGAGCAGTAGCTTCGTCGGTATCCTCCGCGCATGGCGATCCGGGTGGAATGTTACGCAGGCTATCGCGCCGAACAGGAGCCGCTTGCCTTCTGGCTCGGCGAGCGCCGGCTTGGCGTGAATTCAATTGTCGACCGCTGGTTTTCGCCAACGCAGCGCTGGTTCAAAGTCGACGCGGAGGACGGACACACCTATGTGCTTCGGCACGATGAGCGCAGCCATGACTGGGAAATCGCGGCCTTCACGCGCGCACAGGGCTAGG
>Ga0137415_10000586_pt1 | contig 35450 bp, 26 predicted proteins | sample CZODoug3_1_1_16f_FD_183082 | JGI IMG/M metagenome (GOLD analysis project Ga0137415, IMG submission 183082) | Vadose zone soil fungal communities from Angelo Coast Range Reserve, California, USA - CZODoug3_1_1_16fungal (Hybrid Assembly) | ecosystem: Environmental > Terrestrial > Soil > Vadose...
AGTAGATGGCAAAGGTCCCAAGAACGGTACCGTCCTGGGCGAGAATCGGTGTGGACCAGCAGGCGCGGAGGCCCAGCGGCAGCGCCAACTGGCGATACTCTGCCCACAACGGATCGCTGGCGATGTCGGACACCACAACCGGCTGTTTTCGGTACGCCGCGGTGCCGCAAGAGCCGGCGCTGGGTCCAATTCTCAACCCATCAATGGCCTGACAGTATTCTTTGGGAAGGCTGGGAGCGGCTCCGTTCCGCAAAGTCACACCGTCGGCATCGAGCAGAAGAACCGAGCACGCCAGCCCAGGTTGCTGCTTTTCGATTTCGCGACACAAGGAATCCAATATCTTGGGAAGGGGAGTCCGAGCCATGATCATGGCCAGTATCGTCTCGTCGAGCACCGACAAGGCTCCCAAAGAACTTTGCTGATCTGGCGATGCTCGACCAACTCCCGTTAACATACCGCCTCCACCCGTTCGGCCTATCGGAACGGACTACCGACTAAGGGAGGCGCGCCGTCTTGCCCGGACAACCACCCTGGCGTCCATTATTCCTTACTGGCAACCAACAGCACCAAGTTACCAGCGTAACCAGGCAGATCCGGCGATGAGGGAAGCAGGCTTCCGCGAATCGTTATCGCAACTCGCTTTCTCCGGAATCGAGACGCGCATATCATAGCAAGACGATTCTTCCCACTTCGAGGAGACCGCAAGGGTCTTGCCTATGCCATCGAATCGGGCCCAGCGGAGGGCTCTGGTAACGGTTCTGGCTGCGCTGTTACCCAGCGCCGGAGTTCGAGCAGACTGCAAGCCCGGGGATCCCGTCGGCTTTTTTGAAGGCACTGCCGTCAGCGGGGAACCTGGCAAATTGGATGTTACCCTGAACCTGCGCTGCCATCACCAGGGCCTAAGGTATCTGGTCGATCCGATTCGCGACCATTCCGCCCTTAATCGGAAGGGCCATTTGTTCGTACTCATTGGTGTCAACACCTTCTCTGCGGCGATGTCCAATGCGACGCAGTTCCGCGCACATACGGAGGCGATCCTGGTGGGAGAACCCATCGGTGAAACGCCAAACAGCTATCCGGAAGCCCGTGAAATGCATCTGCCGAACTCGCAGCTCGTGGTGCGCTATTCGACCAAGTACGATCAGTTCCTCGAGAGTGGAGAGAACATTGTTCGCCCCGATCAGGAGGTCATCACCTCCTGGGACGACCACCGGGCTGGCCGCGACCCAGTCCTGGACTGGGCGCTGAGTTATGGCAGAAGCAGGCCTGCCGGCCGTCCTTCAAACTGACCCTCGGCCCCCCAGGACGCGATCCACCGCCAGCATCTCTGCGGAACTCAGCGGCCGCACGTCGCCCTTCGCCAGTTCTCCCAACTGCAACGGACCGATCGAGACCCGAACCAGGCGGAGCACCTCGACGCCGAGATAGTCCAGAATCCGGCGGATCTGCCGGTTCTTGCCCTCGTCCAATACAACCTCGAGCCAGCTATTCTTCTCGCCACTCCGAAGAATCCGTGCCCGCTTTGCGCGCAGAGCGTGTCCTTCGGGCGTCTTGACGCCGCACAACATGGAATCGAGCAGGGCCTGGCCCGCGACCTTGCCAATTTGCACGTGGTACGTCTTGTCAAGATGGGTCTCCGGAGCGAGCACTTTCCCCGCCCACTCCGAATCGTTTGTCAACAGCAAAAGCCCCTCGCTCGCCTTGTCCAGTCGACCCACCGGCGCCAGCCAAGGTAGATCGGCGGCAAGGAAGGCATACACGGTCTCCCGTCCCTTTTCGTCGGAAGCGGTGGTCACCACTCCGCGGGGCTTGTTGATCATCAAATAGACTCGTGCGCCTACCTCGACCAGTCGCCGGTCCACCTCAATGCGGTCCTTTCCGAAGTGCACCGGTGACTCCGGATCGCGACGAACGGTTCCATTCTGCCGAACTCGCCCGGCGCGGATCAGTTGGAAGGCTTGCGCGCGGGAGCAATAGCCGAGTTTCGAAAGCGCTCGCGCCAAACCGACCCGTCGCATCCTGTCCAGGTTCGTCAACTTGCCCATGCTAACTGACGAGACTTCGGATTGAGAATTGGAGATGTGCCGCCTCATGGGCTGGCGAGCATAGGCTTTCGGGGGAAAGCGACGGTTGCTCGATGTCTTCCACGGCGTCGGCGCTCCGGTTATGGTCGAGGTACCTACGTGCCGCTAAGCTCCACACCGTCGTCTATAATGAAACCCGAAGCGCGTCGCCTCCGTGAGACCGCCGGAAACCAGCCCGGAGATTCTGCTACTGTTATACAAATCCACCCGCGGTATGACGACTTCAGAAAAACGATTTTCAAGAATGAAGTTTGTTTGTTCTAACCCGCGCGAACGGGCATGAGCCCTGACGAACTGATTTTTACCTTATGAAGCCACGGCCCAAATCTCCCACCATTGCCTATTTCTCCATGGAGATCGCGCTCGATCCCGACATGCCGACCTACAGCGGCGGCCTGGGAATGCTCGCGGGAGACACGCTCCGCTCGGCTGCGGACCTGGGCGCGCCGGTGGTTGCAGTTACGCTGGTCTATCGAAAGGGCTACTTCCGCCAGCATCTCGATCAAGAGGGCAACCAGTCCGAGCAACCACAGCAGTGGGAGCCAGAGCGTACCCTGAAGCAGGTCGAAGGTCGAATCTCAGTCGAAATTGAACAGCGCCAGGTGTGGATCCGCGCTTGGGAGTACGACGTGATTGGGGTCGACGGCGATATCGTGCCCGTCTACCTTCTCGACACCAACGTCACGGAAAACTCCGAGGGGGACCGGCACTTGACCGACTCGCTTTATGGGGGCGACGAACGATACCGCCTCTGCCAGGAAATCATTCTTGGTCTAGGCGGGTTCGAGCTGCTCAGGAAACTAGGTCATGACCGGATCCAGGCCTATCATATGAACGAAGGCCACTCCGCTCTGCTGGCGCTAGGCCTGCTGGAACGTCGGCTCGACCAGAGCTTCGCGGGCCGCGTCAAACAGATCGACATCGACGGCATCCGCCGCATGTGCATCTTCACGACGCACACCCCCGTCCCCGCCGGACACGACCAGTTTCCCAAGCCCCTCGTCAAGCAACTGCTGGGCGAGGAACGGGTAACCTTGCTCGACGAAACCCAGGCTTTGCACGATGACTCGTTGAACATGACTTACCTTGCCCTGCGCTTCTCCGGGTACGTCAACGGCGTCGCCATGCGCCACGGCGAAGTTTCTCGCGGCATGTTCCCGAAATACGCCATCAGCGCGATTACCAACGGAGTGCACGCGCGCACCTGGACTTCTCTTGCATTCTCCGAACTCTTTGACCAGTACATCCCGGGCTGGCGCACCGACAACAACTATCTGCGCTACGCGATCAGCATCCCGCTGGAAGACATCCGCGCAGCCCACGCCAAGTCGAAAGAAACGCTGTTTGCTGAAATCCATCACCGCACGGGCGTCTTGCTTGACCCGAAAGTCTTCACCATGGGCTTCGCACGCCGCGCCTCGACCTACAAGCGCGCCGATCTGCTTTTTCAGGATCGGGAGCGCCTGAAACGGATTGCGCGCGACGTGGGCGCCATTCAGCTGGTTTACGCCGGCAAAGCACACCCGCGCGACGAAGGGGGCAAGAAAATCATCCGGGAAGTCTTCCGTGGCGCCTCCTCACTTTCGGACACGATCCGCACGGTCTACGTCGAGAACTACGACATGCACTGGGGACGACTGATCACCAGCGGCGTCGACATCTGGCTGAATACTCCGCTGCGCCCGCAGGAAGCCAGCGGCACCAGCGGGATGAAAGCGGCGCTGAATGGAGTGCCCAGTTTCAGCGTGGTCGACGGATGGTGGGCAGAAGGCTGGATTGAGGGTGTGACGGGGTGGGCCATCGGCAACACCGAGATCGTCGAAGACCCTCTGTCGGAGGTCTCGACGCTCTATGACAAGCTGGAGCGACAGATTTTGCCGATGTTCTACGGCACGTCCAACCGCTACACCGAAGTGATGCGTTCCGCCATCGCTCTGAACGGCTCGTTCTTTAACACCCAGCGCATGGTGCAGCAATACCTCGCTAACGCCTATATGCTGAGGGAAGTCGCGCCTTCGATGCCGCGCGCCAAGCCATCGGTCCCTGCCCTCGCTCCCGAAGTCTGAGCACGTGAGGCGGGCGCTGGGGCGCAAATCCCGCAGCCATCTTCGCGACCTTGCTCAGCGAACTTTGATGCGGTTGGGAGCTTTGTCTCACTGCCGCCCGGACTGTATGTGCTTCGCTAACTCCAGCCTTGGCACGGATACCTGCTGCCCATTTTCCTGATTCTTGAGCGCGAATGTACCTGCCTTTACTTCGTTCTCGCCCACGATGAGCACGTAACGCGCTCCGAGCTTGCCGGCCGTCTCGAATGACTTCTTGAGCCGGAAACTCTCATCTCCCAACTCGACCACCAGATCATGCCGGCGCAACTCGCGGGCCAGCCGTCCCGCCTCGCGATTCATGCCTTCGCCCAGCGGCGCGATATAGACGTCCGGCTTTCCGAAAACCGCCTCCGCCGATTCTTGCAACGACATAACCAACCGGTCCTCGCCGATCGCGAACCCGATCCCGGGAGCGGGCGGACCGCCCAGCGCCTCCGACAAGCCATCGTAGCGCCCACCGCCGAGAATCGCATTCTGTGCGCCCAGCGCCCCATGGGTAAACTCAAAGGCCGTCCGGGTGTAGTAGTCGAGGCCCCGGACGAGCCGGTCGTTCAGCGTGAAAGGCACACCCACTGCCTTCAAGATGGCCTGTACTTGCTCAAAATGTGTCCGACATCCATCATCCAGAAACTGGCTGATGCGCGGCAGCTTCTCGATGATGGGCTGATCCTCCGGCACCTTGCAGTCGAACACACGCAGCGGATTGGTCACTGCACGCCGCTGGCAATCGTCGCACATCTTTCCAGCGACGGGCTCCAAAGCCGCGCGCAAGGCCTCATCGAACCGCGCCCGATCCGCGGGACATCCGACGGAATTCAATTCCAGGTTCCAGTCTTTGATTCCCAACCGGTCGAGCAGGGTCGCCAGCATCTCGAGGATCTCCGCGTCGCGTGCCGGAGATTCACTCCCGGCCGTGGTAGGCCCGATGACTTCCGCGCCAATCTGGTAAAACTGGCGGTACCGGCCCTTCTGCGGACGCTCCCTGCGAAACTGCGGTCCGATGTAATAAAGCTTCTGCAGTCCTTTGTCCCAAAGCTTGTGTTCGATGTAGGCGCGCACAACCCCCGCCGTATTCTCGGGACGCAAGGTTAGCGACTGCCCCTGGTCGGATTGCGCTCGTCCGCGATCCTCCCAGGTGTACATCTCTTTCGCAACGATGTCGGTTTCCTCGCCCACGCCGCGCGCGAACAGCTCGGTCGTCTCGAAGATGGGCGTGCGAATCTCCTGAAAGTTGTAAGCGCGAAACACGTCCCGCACCGCGGCTTCGACGAAATTCCACAGCGCCGTCTCCGGCGGCAGCAAATCGCGCGTTCCTCGGACAGCCTTGATCATGCAGGTCCGTTTCCACTTCTCAGTTCCCGGTTCTCAGTTCTCAGTGGTCGATTCCAGTTCACGTTCGTCCCTTCGGGTGCTTAGTTCGCGATCCGGTACTCGCTTCCTTCAAATATGCATCCTTGTACCCCATATAATTCCGTGCGTAGCGCATGATTGTTTCCCCCTCCTCCGGCCCCAGCTTCCGCCGAAACTTGCCCGGAGAGCCCATCCACAGCGAACCGGGCTCCACAATCGTCTTCTCCGGAATCAGCGTTCCGGCGGCGATCATCGATCCCGCTCCAATGCGAGCACCGTTTAGAAGGATGGCCCCCATCCCGATCAGGCAGCGATCTTCAATGACGCACCCGTGTAGCGTCACTGAGTGTCCCACCGTTACGTAGTCCCCCAGATATACGCCGTACTTCTCTTTCATGCCGTGGAGGACGCTGCAGTCCTGCACATTGGAATGCGCTCCGATTCGAATCTCATGTACATCGCCGCGCACCACCGCGTTCATCCAAACGCTGGCGTGCTCGCCGAGCACGACGTCCCCGATGATTTGCGCCGACGCGTCGACGAAACAAGAAGGAGGAATGGTGGGTGTCATTCCCCGATAGGACCGGATCATGCCGCGCTTGCCTCACAGAATGAAACTAAGAGACAACCCGAGAACATACCATACGGAGAGGCGACGGGCGTCCCTTCGACCTGGGCCCAGCACGGGCTCGCGGGTCGAAACGACTCGCGCAGTGGGATGTTCTATGGTTGTGGGTGCCGCAGCGGCTTCGCCTTGTCAATGACCCATTGTGGAAACACCGGTGCACCCTGCGGAGGCTTTCCCTGCGTGATCGCCCAGTGATCGAGCCAGCCGGCGCCTTCTTCCCCAACGTAGGTATCGGGCAAGCCGTACGCCTGATCGCCGAGGGCGTCTTCGAGCGTGACAAAACGGTAGCCTCTTTTGCGCATGACCGCGAGCAAGTCCCCGATCCGGTCGGCTTCCAGCTGATTGGCGTGCAGTAGCAGAATCTGCTTCGGTTCGTAGCCGACCGTCTGCTTCGAAAGCTGCTCCGAGTAAGCGAACACCTCGTCGCTGTAGGAAAGATAGCTTTTCGCGAGTTCCTCCTCGAGCGCCGCATCGCCGCGCTTCTTCGCGTCGTCATAGACTCCGGCATACATCCAGTCCCACGCGTCCAGCGTTACCGGCGCGATCCGGTACCCGCGAGCCGCCAGGAATGCCTCCGCCTCGCGCCGCGTCTGAAGATCGCGCCCCGTATCCAGGTAAGGATGCCGGAAATAGCGCAGCTTCATTTTGTGCTCCTCCAGCAGCAGCCGCGTTACGCTCTCGCCCTGCACCACGTCGTCTTGCCAAGCCTTCAATCCCACTCGATTCAGCGATGCGTGGCTGAAAGTGTGGTTGCCCAGTTCGAACCCGTAGTCCAGCCACATGCGCAGAGCCTTGATGCGCTCATCGACCTCGCCGAACTTGTAGAGTTTCTTCTCGTTGACGAACCCCACCACCGGAACCTTCTGGTCGCGAAGCGTGCCCAGCAACTTCGCCGTCATCTCAGTGATGGTCGCCGCGGGCAGCGAGTTGGCGGCGCCGGCGGGCAAATCATCAATCGTGATGGCCACCGCGCGATCGGGCTTCTCCGCCGCTCGCAGCCTCGCCGAAGCCCCCCCAACCCACACAGCGTAAAACACCACCAACACGAACATCCGCTTCATGAATGCGGTCTCCCGGCGCAACCGTTGATTTGATTCGAGCGGCTATTAGAACACGAAAGCGTTCAACGTCGGCCCATCCCGAACGCTGCTAGGATTGGCTCGCCGGCGGATGGCTCCAAGCCTGGCTTGAATCAAGCTCTCGGGTTCGGTTGAGCCTCTCCGGGGTTGCCGCAGGGAAACGTGAAGAACTGAGATTCCGTCGCGCGAGCGCAACTGCGCCCTGCGCAGGCCTGCGGATGAAGGAGGTGGTTGCGGAAGCAATCAACGCCTTGAACCGCGATAAGCGGCGCGTCAAGACCACCGACGAGGGCTTTACGAGCACGGCGACCGACTTCGCACAGATTGATAAGACAATTGGAATCAATCACTTTCCTGCATGCTACCGCAAGCCCGCGAACTCGACGGTGGCCATCCGTGGGTATGCCGCTCGGCAGCTTCCGCTCGCGGTTGCGACTTATCTTCTAGTGCATATGGATGATGATGGAGGATGGAGGTCGACTTCATCTAACAACGAATGGAGTCCCGCCATCCCAAAACTTTGACATTCTCCCTTGACTTGCCTCCGGAATGTTGCAATAACTATCGGGTCCAACGGGACGAGTTTGGGGGTGTAGTTAGTTGGCGGAAGTCAGAATTCAAGAGGGAGAATCCCTCGAAAACGGGCTGCGACGTTTCAAGCGCAAGGTGCAACAGGAAGACGTCATCCAGGAGATCAAGCGCCACTCCTTTTACCTGAAGCCCGGCGAGAAAAAACGTGTCAAGGAAGCGTTGGCACAGAATCGTAGTCGCAAAAAAGCTCGTAAAGAACACGACTGACAACCCATGGGTCGCTGCGGTCGCGCGGCGACCCACTTGTTTTTCCCCGCGTCTCGCTTTCGGAAGCGCTGGACTTCTCCCAAGGTCCATCTCCGGCGTTTCCGTTCTGTAGCTGTGAAACCTGCGTGACCCGCAGGTGGGCCGAATCCAGGGCATATGTTCGAGGGGGGGTGCGTAACGACTCTGAGCGTACTCGCGCGTACGGAAAGCCTCGGCTTTCCTCAGCGGACGGGAGGCGAGCGGGGAATGGGGTGAGGGGATGGAATTCCAGGACAAGGTACTGAAGTGTATCGACTGCGGCGCCGACTTCGTTTTCACCGCGGGCGAACAGCTGTTCTTCCACGACAAGCAGTTTAAGAACGAACCGAAACGCTGCAAGGTGTGCAAGGCAAAACGAGTTTCGGTGCTGGGTGCGCCCACGACCGGACAGGCGCCCAACAAGACCGAAACCCGTACGACCTGTTCGCAGTGCGGCAAGGACACCACGGTTCCCTTCAAGCCTACACAAGGAAGGCCGGTCTTCTGCCGGGAATGCTTCCAGCAGAAGCGGCAGGAAGCGGCTACTGCCTGAAAGCAGGTTTTTGTAGGATTTCGGAAAACGCCGGCGAGACGGTTTGGGGCGTCTCGCACGGCATGAGCGGATTCTTCCGGAAGGCCGCAGGCCTTTCGGGCTTCCTGGCTCTCTCGAGAGAAACCCGCCCGGGGCCTAGGGCGAGGTTTTGCCGCGCTGCTGTGTCTGTGTGTCCGTATGGCGTGCCAGCAGAGTCTCCAGCTGCTGGACTAGCTGCCTGGTCGCAATCGGCTTCACAAGGAACGATTCCACTGGTTCCTTCCTCCAGCGATCATCCTGCGGAGGGTACGCGGTGAGAATGGCCGTGGCGGGATGGTAGCGCTGCGCGTGCGCCGTACGCAATACCTCGAAGCCGGCATCCTCGGTCTCCATGCGGACGTCGGTGATGACCACGTCGTATTCATGCGCCTTCAGTTTTTCCCGCGCCTCGGCACCTGAGGCGGCGGTCTCGACGTCGAAGCGGTTCAATTCAAGCACGGCCTTCAGCGTCAACAGCACTGTAGCGTCATCGTCTACCAGCAACACGCGCCGCTTCATCGTAAAACATCCTCGAAATTGAAAAAGGTGGAAGACCGCGAAACTGGTGGCGGGACATCCTCGTCGCAAACAATGGCGCCGGCACAATGGCGCCGGCACAGTGGCGGGGACTCGGTCCACTTGTCCTTGGGGCCCGGTTGCGCTGCTACTATATTACGGTGGCACGTTTTTACGTACAAAATTTTGGCTGCCGTGCGACTCAGGCCGACGGTGCTGCCATCGAGCGGCAATTCGAGGAGCGCGGTCTGGAGCGCGCCTCTGCGGCCGGGGAAGCAGAAATCGTTGTCCTGAACACCTGCACGGTCACAGCCGCCGCCGACCAGGACGCCCGCGCCGCGATCCGCCGAGTCCACCGCGAAAACCCGCTCGCCCGGATCGTGGTCACCGGTTGCTACGCGCAACGATCTCCCGAAGAACTGGTCACGCTTCCCGGCGTCACCGAAGTCATCGGTAACTCACACAAGCATCAGCTGGCAGAAATTGCAGTGCCTCCGCGGTTCGGACCGGGCTTCGGCGCCGTGGTGGAGCCCTTCCGTGCCGCTGAGGCACCGGTCCCGGGCGGGTCGTCCGACGGGGCTTTTCTCCCCCTCTCAATCCTGACAACTGAGAACCGGGAACTGAGAACTGAGAACCAGATTCACGTCTCGGACATCTTTGCTCATACCGAACTTCTGGCCGCGCCCGTTTTTGATGCGGCCAACGAACGCACCCGCCCCAATTTGAAGGTCCAAGACGGGTGCGACAACCGCTGCTCTTTCTGCGTTATTCCCTACGTCCGCGGCCAGAGCAGGTCGTTGAAGCTCGAGGACGTTCTCGGCGAAGCGAATGATCTGGTGGAGGCGGGCTACCGTGAGTTAGTCATCTCAGGGATTAATCTAGGGCGCTGGGGACGAGACCTGTCAGTCGGAAGTCATCAGTCGTCCGTCGTCAGTGAACTCGGGGCGAAGGCCGATGCGCAGCCTACGGACGACCTTCGATTGACGACCCTCATTCGTGCCATTCTCGACCGGACTGCGCTCGAAAAGCTCCGTCTCAGCTCGGTCGAGCCGATGGATTGGAGCGACGAGCTGATTTCTCTGGTGGCGAAGTCTCCGCGCATCGCCAAACACGCCCACGTGCCCATGCAATCCGGCAGCGATGCCGTTCTGCGACGGATGCACCGCAGATATCGCCCGTGGCACTACCGCGAGAAGATTGCGAAGATTCGCGCGGCCATGCCGACGGCCGCGATCGGTGCGGATGTCATGGTCGGCTTCCCCGGCGAGACCGACGCCGAGTTCGAAGAGACCCGTCGTGCGGTTGAAGACCTGCCCCTGACTTACCTGCACGTTTTCACCTACTCCGCACGGCCGGGCACGCCCGCCGCCCACATGCCGAAGCACGTGCCGGCTCCCGAAGCCCGCGAACGTAACCGTGTGCTGCGCGAATTGGCCGCGACGAAGAAACGGGGTTTCATGCGGTCATTTGTCGGTACCACCATGCAGGCGATCACGTTGCGTGCGGGTGGCAGGGACGCCCCTGTTCGCAATGAGTGTGGCCAGGGCGAGGTCACCGAGGCCCTGACCGACAACTACCTCAAGCTGCACCTCGAAGGACGTCACCAACCGAACCGCTGGGTTCACGCGCGAGTGCTCAGGGTAGAAGATGAAGCGCTGGTGGGAGTCGCCGTCACTCAGGCAAGGGCCACGCCGAGCGCGAACTGCTAAACACAAGGGTTGGGATGGCGCCACCTTTCGACCCGCTTGGAAGACGTCTGTCACTGATCCACTCGGCGTTTCCTGCATGCTAAACTCGCGATTCTGATGCGAGGTGAGATCGCTGCATGAGTGAGTTGACCTTTCATTCTGCCCTATCCATGGCAGAACAAATCCGGCAAAGGAAGATTTCTCCGCTAGAACTGCTCGACGCTCACCTGGCGCGGATCGCGAACCTCAATCCCCGGCTGAATGCTTTCGTGCAGGTGGACGACGCCCGGGCTCGGCGAGACGCTCAGGTTTTGGAGTCGGCAGCGGTGCGCGGGGAATTTCGGGGGCCGCTGCACGGGGTTCCGGTCAGCATCAAGAGTTCGCTGGAGGTGGCAGGACTTTGCTGCGCGTCGGGGACGAAGTTGCGCGCTGGGCGTATTGCGGCAAAGGATGCTGTCCTGGTGTCACGGCTGAAGGCTGCGGGAGCGATCGTGCTGGGGATTACGAACACGCCGGAACTGCTGATGGCTTGGGAGACCGACAACCTTCTTTATGGGCGTACGAACAGCCCGTGGGATCTTGCGCGAACGCCGGGCGGATCCAGTGGTGGGGAAGCGGCGGCGATCGCGGCGGGCTGTTCGGCGGGAGGCGTGGGGAGTGACGGCGGGGGCTCCATCCGAGTGCCCGCGCATTTCAGCGGGATTTGTGGGCTGAAACCGACTCCGGGGCGGATTCCCTCGACCGGGCATTACCCGGTTTCGGCGGGACCGTTCGCGTTGTTGGGCGTGGTGGGTCCGATGGCGCGGACGGTGGGAGATTTGCAGGTTTTGTTTGAAGTGATGGCGGGGCCCGACGATGGTGATCCTTCGTCGGCGCCGGTGCCGCTGCACAAGATTCAGCGGGACGATTTGAAACAGATTCGGATCGGCTACTTCGAGGATGATGGGCGAACCCCGGTCACTCCGGAGACACGTGAGGCGGTGCGAACTGCCGCCGAGGCCCTGGAGCGCGCGGGATTGCAGGTCGTGCCCTTTCGTCCGGACGGCTTGGAACAGGCGCGGGACTTGTGGTGGAAGCTGTTTGGCACCGCCGGAGGCATGATGCTTGGGCCGCTGACCAAGGGGCAGGAATCGGAAATCTCGCCCATCCTGAAGGAATTTCTGAACTGGGTCGCCTCCGAACCACCGCACACGGGACAGACCTTGCTGTATACATGGCTGTTGCGCGACGAACTACGGAACCAGATCCTGGCGCAGATGCAGGTGTTCCCAATCCTGTTGTGTCCGGCAGCAGCGATACCGGCATTTCGACACGGGGAGCGCGTTTGGAAAGTCGAAGGCAAGACGGTGAAGTATCTGGACGCCTGGAGTTACACCGAGTGGTTCAACCTGCTGGGGAATCCCGGCGCGGTTGTACCGGTCGGGCAGTCAGCGGAGGGTTTGCCGATTGGCGTGCAGATCGTGGGGCGGCCATGGGAGGAGGAGTTGGTTCTCGCAGTGGCAACCGAAGTGGAGAGGGAGTGCGGAGGGTTCCGGAAACCGCCGCTTGAATAAGGTAAAACGAAACGATTTTGGGGTGTCTTCCATCCCGCTGCTCCCTCCATAGCTTCCGAGTTGCCCCAATCTGTGCGGCTGGTTTCGGAGGCCTCCTAGCATCAAGTGTTTCGGGCTTTCCGATTAAGCGAACCTCTCCTCTGAGTCGGGGGGGTGGAGACATCCCGCTGCAGGTCTAACGACTCAGTGTGAAGTTGACGAGGGTAGTGGTCTCTACTTCCACCGGTATCCCATTCAGAATGTATGGCCGATATACCCATTGTTTTACGGCCCCCATCGCAGCTGGCGCGAGCAAAGGGTGGCCACTGATCAAGCGCACACTCTGGACGGTCCCGTCCCTGCCGATCACGGTGAGCAAGGCAACAGTTCCTTTAACGCCCGATTTCTGTGCCTGTTGCGGATAGATCGGTTGCACTCGACGAATCAGGAGGCTCTGGATTGCGCCCTGAGGCAACCGGACTCGCTGGGATGCAGCCTCTTGTGAGGTGTCGCCTGCAGTCGAGCTGCCGATTCCGCCCGTGCGCTCCAGTTGGTCGGAATGCGCACCTGCCGCAACGCCGCCGGCATTTCCCGGCTTCACAAGTTTGCGGGTTGAATGCCCCGCGGCCTTCCCATATTTGCTGGAGCTCGTTTCCTTAAGGTTTGATCCCTGCTCACCTGACAAATGTCCGAGCTCGGTTCCTGTCTTTTTCGTTTCGGAACGGTCGAACGCTGATGTTGGATTTCCATTTGGGGAGGCCCGGCTGACGTCTGTAGCCTGCGCTGGCCTGGCTGCTTCAGGGTGTCGAGTCTTCAGATAATAGGTTAGCCCGCCCAACCCGGCCAAAAGCAGCACGAGGCCTCCCAGTGCGAAACGCCACCGTGGCAAAGGTTTCGCTACCCGAACGGCGCGGAGTTGCTGATTCTGGACGTCGTTTCCGTGCGGTGCGGCGCACACCTGCAAAGACAACTGCTCGATTAGCTTGGTGAACTCAGTATTTGGAACACCAGGGCGCCAGTCCCTGAGATCGGCGCCATTCAGCAACCGAAATGCGAGAGGCGCGTCAACGGCTTCGAGAAACACTGGTACTAAGATCCCACGCCGCTTCCCTTCCGACGCTTCGTTTCTCACCCACTCCGAAGCGACGGAGACCGCAGACCAAAGCACGATCACAGCCTTAGCTTCGGCTAGCGCTTTCTCGATCACCTGGTCAAAGGATTTGCCCAGCGGGATCTTCCGGTCCCACCAAACCGACCACTCATGGGCGGTCAGCGCTTCCGCCAGCGCTTGAGCCTGCGCGCGCTCTTCCGAGGCGTAACTGAGGAAGATATCTGCCATCGCCTGGATTCCGAGACGGGTCCCGGTCTCCTCGGTCGAGCAACCGGCGGTGCCTCGCGAAGGGGGAGGCCGGCAAAATAGAATGGTAACCCGAGTTGAGGGATTACGGAATTGAATGATTGGGGCGCCACGACAAGTGCTCCTAGCGAAAATTCCGTGTAGTCGAGGACGAGTGTTACTTGCCAGGTGAACAGACAACCTCGAAGGGGTGTGATTTTCGAAGAAGTAGCCTTGGCCCTCTCCTGTAATGTTCTGGCAATATTCTGCAATGAACAACGATTGGACTGCTCACGCGTAATAGGATCAATCCGGCAAACCATTCCCTACACTCCACCGGCAACTTCATTCGGAAATCTACCCATGGATGAATTGCCATGTCGCGCTCGCGACCGTTCGATCGAACTCCTATCTGAATGGATAGGACTCCTAACTGGATCGCTGGAGATTCCGGCATCCAGTCGTCTGCTGCCCGCGACTTCTCCCCATACAATCTATCGGTTGCATGCGATGGACGCCCCCGGGTCTTTGGCGTCTTGCGTGCACGCTCTTGCTGCCGTAGCGGGGCGATTGACCTCGATTCAGTCGGCGCCCGCTATGGTCCGAGCTAGCCTGGCTCATCAGGATTCTGAGAGACACAAACGGTCAGTCCCGGGCTCGGGAGGAGATCCTGTGAAAATCCCACTGCCTTCCTCAATGAAGCGCAAAGGCTTCCCGCAATGGCGGCCCGTCCTTCGGCGTGTCGGTGATTTACAAACCGGTTGCACCGTTGTGACAATGCGCGAGCCGGCGTCTTCCAAGAAACTTGGCACCAGGGGGACTCAAAACCTGCTCCGCCTCTTGTCTGTGTTTCTTGTACTCTCCCTGTCGGTCACTGCTTACGCGCAACAGACTCAACCTGACGCCGCCGTATCAGCGCAGGTCACCGCAAAACTGGTGCTGGAAGACGCAACGCCAGTAAAATTGCGTCTATCTCGGAACCTATCATCCGCGGACTCCAAGACGGGAGACACCGTTGACTTCGAAGTGCTCGAAGAGGTCAGAGTCGGAGATGTGCTGGTAATTTCCAAGGGTGGCGTCGCTTGGGGCACCGTGACCGACGCCGAGCCCAAGAAGAGAATGGGGCGGGGGGGCAAATTGAACATGACCATTGACGCGGTGCGTCTTCTTGACAGTGAGAAGGCTGCTCTCCGGGGCGTCAAAGACGTACAGGGAGGCGGCCATACGGGAGCAATGACGGGCGGTATTGTTGCCGCCTCGCTAATCGTTTGGCCCGCTGCGCCGTTTTTTCTGTTCATGCACGGCAAAGACGTCACAATTCCGAAGGGTACTGAGATCACGGCGTACATCAATGGCAACTTCCCGCTGGACGCGGCAAAGTTCGATCCGCAATCCTCCGCGAGTGGCGGAGCAGTAGCGACAGCTGCGCCCGCCCAGGGCCCACCGGTTTCTCAGGTGAGCTTGGAAATCTCCTCAACGCCGCCAGGAGCAGACATCGAGCTGGACGGGAGCTTCATTGGCAATACCCCGTCATCCGTCGGTGTCTACCCTGGAGATCACGCGATCAAGCTCACGAAAACCGGCTATGCCAAGTGGGAGCGGAAGCTCAAGACATCGACCGGGACGGTAAAGGTTTCACCCGAGCTTGAACCGCTGGCCGCGAGCGCGGCGAAACGTTGATGATGAATCGTCTAGCGGTGATCCTCGGGGCGCGGCGACTCGAGGGGCGGGTGCTGGAGGTGAGGGCGCCAGGTTGGTCTCCAGCGGTGAGTTTGAGCGGGCCTGCCGTCCGCTCCGTGAGCTCGCGCCACAGGGAATGAAGGTGCGCGTAGGGATGGAGGCGAGCGGGCCTGCGCGCGGGTTTGAACGACTGCTCAGTGAGTTGAAGTGTGAGTTGTGGATCGGGGACGCCGCCGAGATCCGTACGAAGCGAGTATGCCAGCAGAAAACGGATCGCCAGGATGCACAGTTGGCTCTGAAATTGATGCTGGAAGATCGTTTTCCGCAGATCGGGGCGCCGAGTCGTGATCTGCGGCAATTGCTGTGCAAACAGCTTCCGAAATGCCTAGTTTGGGGTGACGGGGGGATGACGAGTTTCCTGCCGAAAGCGGGAGCAATCTCGCCGGGTCTACGTTTTCGTGACAACCGACATGGGTCGACTTTGCAGGAAGCCGATGACCAGCGCGCTATTTATTTGCAAGCCGCCGTTGTAGCGGACGAGGCCCTTCTTCCTGAACCGAGTCATAAAATGACTTACCCTTGCGCGGGTCGTACCAACCATCTCCGCCAGGGTCGATTGGCTCACCTTCAGGGGGCTGTCCGGCTTTGATTCCTCGATGATGTGCCCAAACAGCAACAGAACCCGAGCCAGTCGCCTTTCGCTGAAATTGAAGAATTGATCCACCAAATCTTCCTCGATTCGAACAACCCGGGCAAGCAGATATTCAACAAACAGCGCTGCAAATTGCGGGTCTCGCCTGAGCGTGCGAACCGTGATGTCCTTTCGCAGTCGAGTGATATTGGAAGCCCCAATTGATCTCGCCGTGCAAATCCGCAGAGATTGCCCTGCTAAACAGCCTTCACCAAAAAAGCTACCTCGCTGCAGGAAGGCGATTATGGCTTTCTTGCGACGCGCGGAGACCACCGTGAGCTTCACTGTGCCGCTCTGGATATAGAAAAGAGCATCAGCTGTATCCCCTTGCGAAAAGACGATCTCTTTGTCTCGGTAGTTCCGAACCGTCATTCCAGTACGGAACTTTTTGCGGAAAGCTGTGGCACTCAAGCCGGGAGTACGCTTACTTGCCATTCGGATCTGACTCGCAATCAAATCAAGAAATTGGCCAGCGACGGCAATCGTACCCACCCAGGGCGAACTCCGTCTAGATGTTCAAGATTGAACACGCCTCGACGATGCGGTTTTTCCTTGTCTGACACCGCCTGTCCGGGGATCCGATTCACAAACTGCTCCTGGAGCGCGATCCGATTGAGGGTCGCGATCTGGCTTCGCAGCCGACGTTGTCGCGTTTCGAGAACGGGGTTGGGGTCAAGGAGCTGTATCGGTTGGGCGAGTTCCTGGCCGGCAGCGTAATCCGGCGCCACGCCAAGCGGCTGCACCATCGCGCTCATCGCGTCACCATCGATCTGGATCCGACGGACGATCCCACGCACGGTGCGCAGCAGTGGTCGTTCTTCAATGGACACTACGACACCTGGTGCTACCTCCCGGTGATGTGTTTTGTCAGCTTCAACGACGAAGCCAAACAGTATCTCTGCGCCGCGGTGTTACGGCCCGGCAACGTGACCGCGGCGGTGGGCGCGGTCGCCCTGCTGCGGCGTTAAGCGCGCAGACCAAGGCGCATTCCATCGAAGTGCAATGGCCGAGCGGGCAGGCGGATAGGGTCTCTCTGCCATTGCCACCGATCAGACCGTCACCCTTCAAGAAGGGTAAGGTGTGGGAGCGGCGCGGGCTTATGGCAAGCGTGTCGTAGCACCGGGCGCGGTGAAGGGCGCAACCAACCAGACGTGGTTTCGTCCGCGAGAACCAGCCGGTTGCTCACCGGCTGAGGGCGGATTCGGGATGACAATCCCTTCGTCTCTGGATTCCAAAGCGTAGGTCGCGACGTCCCTGCGTGGCGTAAACTCTCCTCAGCCAAAATTGAGTGGGCTACCTGCTTTGACGGAGCATATTCGGGTCATGAGATCGATTCGTATCACGTTGATTGCGGCGGTCGCATTGGGGACAGCAGGCTGGTTCGCGGGCGCTCCTTACCGCGCGTCCGAGGGGGACGGCGCCGCCAAAGCGAAGGAAGCGGCGCGGCTGAACAATATTGGCGTCGCCTATATGAACCAGCAGCTGTTCGAGAAGGCTCTGAAGTCGTTTGAAGCGGCCAGCGCGCAAGATCCAAAGCTGACGATTGCGCGGATGAATCGTGGCGTGGCCCTGCTCAACCTCCAGCGCGTGGATGAGGCGAAGGCGATTCTGGAGGACGTGGTGAAGCAGGATCCGAAGGAAGCCCACGCTTGGTACAATCTGGGTCTTTTCCACAAGAACACAAGCGACACGGATCATGCGATTGCGGCGTTCAAACATGTAACCGAGATTGATCCCAGCGACGCCGACACCTGGTATTTCCTGGCCACGGTATACGCGCAGGCCAAACAGTATCCGGCGGCGATAGGAGCGTTTCAGCACGCCCTGCAACTGAATCCGTTGCACGCCTCGGCGGAGTTCGGGCTTTCGCGCGCCTACCAGCAGTCGGGTGATGCCGATCACGCGCGCGAGCATTTGAAGAAATTCCAGTACATCAAGGACAACAAGCTGGGCTCGCCGATGAGCTTGGCCTATGGGGAGCAGGGACAATATTCGCGCGCGGAGGAGTCGGCGGGGGCGGCTGAAAAGGTACCGCCGGCGATTGCGGTGAGATTTGTGGACATGACGGGGCGGGCCGGCATTGTGACGAAACCTTCGTCCGGCGAAGTCACCCATGTTCGAGAATCCCTGGGCTCCGGTGCGTGCTTTCTTGATTACGATGGCGACGGCCGGTTGGACGTGTTCCTCGCGGATGGTGGTCCGCAGAGCGGGATGGGGCTCTATCGCAACTTGGGCGGTGGAGCGTTCGAGGACGTGACCGTCCAGGCAGGTCTTGATCCCAAGATGCACGGCCTGGGATGCACTGCTGGCGACTATGACAACGACGGAGCGATCGACTTGGCGGTGGCTAGCGAGGCCGGCGTTTCTCTATTCCACAACGAGAAGAACGGTGCCTTCAAAACGGTCACCAGCGGCGCTGGCCTCAAGTCAACCGGGCCGGTTTTGGGCGTTGACTTTATCGACTACGATCACGACGGCGATCTCGACTTGTACGCGGTGCGCTACACGGGCAAGCCTGTCTTTGATACACGCCAGACGTCGGCGGTCGATACCAACGCGGTCGGATCGAACGTCATGTGGCGTAACAACGGCGACGGGACTTTTACGGATGTGACCGAGACGGCTGGGCTTAGAGGGCGGGCGCCCACAGTTGGCGTGGTTGGAACCGACTACAACAATGATCGTGCCATAGACATTCTGCTCGCCGGTTGGGATACGAGCGTTCTTGAAAACCCCCGGGAAGGGAAGTTCCTCGAGCGCAGGCCATGGTCAATTCGGCCTTCCCCTGATCCAGGGGTGGGCATTCTTCCTAGCGAGACCGTGGGCGTTGCCGTTCTTGACTTCAATCACGATGGTTGGATGGATGCCGTGTTCACGCACCGCGGCGCCCCTGGCCTGACGCTCTGGCGCAATGTCCGGGGAAGCACGTTCGAGCAGGCGCCACTTCCAAAGACCGATTGGGTCGACGGTTTCGGCGTTGCCGCCATTGACTATGACAACGACGGCTGGGTCGATCTGGTGGCTGTGGGCGAGACCAAGGATGGCAAGGGCGAAGTGCGGCTCATCCGCAATTTGGGGCCGGATGGGTTCAAGGACGTGACCGCTGATGTCGGCCTAGACAAAATCGCATTGCAGGATCCGCGCGCAATCCTCACGGGCGACTATGACGGCGATGGGGCCACCGACCTGCTGATCACGCAGAGCCACGGGCCGGCGCTGTTGCTGCGCAACCAGGGCGGCAACAAAAACAACTGGCTGCGCCTGGCTCTGAAGGGACTGAACGATAACAAGTCAGCGATTGGGACGAAGGTGGAAGTGTTTGCCGGCGCGAACCGGCAGAAGTTCGAGATCTACGGGTCGTCCGGATATTTGGGACAGAACTCAACGGATCTGGTCGTGGGTCTTGGACAGGCGAAACAGGCGGACGTGGTGCGCATGCTGTGGCCCACCGGAGTCCTGCAGGATGAAATCGAAGTTGCCGCGAACCGCGAGCAGCCTTACCTGGAACTCGATCGGCGGGGGAGTTCGTGTCCAACTTTGTTCGTGTGGGACGGGCATCACTACGAACTCGTTGGAGACATGATCGGGGCCGGAGTGGTGGGGCACTGGGTCGGGCCCGGGGAGCGCAACGTCCCGCGTCCGGCGGAGTACATCAAGGTGGATCGTGACACGATCCATTCGAAGGATGGCAAGCTGAGCTTCCGGCTCATGGAGCCGATGGAGGAGGCAGTTTATCTCGACGAAGTGAAAGTGCTGGCGGTCGATCATCCGCGCGATTTCGACGTCTATCCGAATGAGTATTTCGCGAGCAACCCGCCGTTTCCGCCGTTTCGCGTGGTTCAGAGCCGTGAGGCGCAGCTGCCGGCGGGGGCTTGGGATGAGCACGGACATGACCTCATGCCAAACCTGCGTGCGGGTCGTTACTTCGGGGACTTTGAGTTGCTGGCGTTTCACGGGTTCACCAAGATGCACACCCTGGAACTCGACCTGGGCGAGCCGTACCGCGGCGGGCCGCTTGTCCTGTTGATGCACGGGGAGACCGAATACTTCAGCGCGACCAGCGTGTACGCGGCGCACCAGGCGAAGGTCGAAGCGATTGCGCCCTACCTGGAAGCTCTCGATAGTCATGGCAACTGGGCGCGCGTCGTCGACGACATGGGATTCCCGGCGGGTGGTCCGCGCACCACGACTCCGGACCTGACGAAGAAGCTGCCGATCGGCACGCGGCGAATCCGCATCCGGACGAATCTACAGGTCTACTGGGACAGCATTCTGATCGATCGCAGTCCGCAGAACGGGCAAGTGCGCCTGACGCCGGTTCCGCTGGCGAGCGCGAATCTGGATTTTTACGGACATCCCCGACAGATCGAAGATCGGCCGCCGGGGAATGTGAAGTATGTTTACGAAGAGGTGAGTCCGACCGGGCCGTTTGCCCGGCAGGCGGGGGCTTACACGCGCTACGGGGATGTACTGCCCTTGCTGACTAAGTTCGACGATCGCTTGGTGGTATTCGGGACGGGGGATGAGATTGCGTTGGAGTTTGATCCGGCGAAGCTTCCGGCGCTGCCTTCGGGCTGGACTCGTGATTACTTCTTCCTGGTGAAAGGGTACGAGAAGGATATGGACTTTTACGCGGCGGATGGATTCACCCTGGAACCGCTGCCCTTCAAGTCGATGGGGAGCTATCCGTATCCGGCGAAGACGTATCCGCTGGACCGGGAGCACGTGGACTATCTCCTCGAATACAACACGCGGCATGTTTCGGGGAATGAGGCGCGGGGGTATGGCTATCAGTATCCTCAGAAGTAGGGGCGGAAAGCCCTTCACCACGGAGCGCGGTTTTCATGGTCGAAGCCTTCGCGGTGGTCCTTCGTGTCCTGGTGGTTGATGGTTTGATCTCTGCGACCGCTACAGTCCCCCACCCTTGCCGTAGTCTTTCGGCAGCGCCTTCGCGAGATCCTTCCAACCCACCAGCACGAATCCCTGGTCTTTTAGGAATTTCCGGAATTCTGAGCTCTTGACCATGTCGAAGTCGTGCTGGCGCCAGGCTGCGCCCCAGTCTGGGTGATCGAAGGTGGCGCCGCGCATTTCGTCGTCGTCGTAGGCCAGGTGAACGATCACTTCGTAGACGCCGGGGCCAAGGCCGGCGAGAGCCTTCTCGTACCAGGCAGTCCAGTCCCGGGCGTCGACACCGGGCTCGATGGAAACGACTTTCTGAATCAGCACCTCTTCGGCTGGCGGAGTGATGCCGAGCGGGCCGTGCGTGCCCTGCCACTCTTCGAGGATCGGGAGGTTATAGGTATGGCCCATCTTCTGATAGATCTTGTAAAGATCGGTGTTACCGAACAGAGCGGCCATGTGGGTGTCGAGGTGGGTCAGGTGGACACCGAATTTTTGTGCGCGCTCGATTTGTGCGCGTAACTCGGTCTCGACTTCGGCGGGCTTCGCGTTCTTGACTACCTGCGGCGTTTCAAGAGGGAGGTAGCCGTCGGCATCGAGCAGGCTCGACACTGTGTCCCTCGAACTTACGGGTCCCCAGCGGAAGGGAGTCCACTCGCTGTTGAGGGCCTGATGAATGCCGAGATCCGCGTCGGGATGGGTTTTCGCGAAGCTCGCCGCTTCGAGAAACCAGGGACAGGGGACGAGGATGCTGGCGGAGGTGATCCAGTGATTCTCGAGAGCTTCGGACGTGGCGCGGTTTACGGAGTGGTTCATGCCGAAATCGTCGGCGTGGATTACGAGCAGGCGCGCGGTGGGGACGTACCCGAGGCGCTCCTGAACGGTTCGGGCGGGAGTTTGGGCGAGAGACGGGGCGGCGCAGAGGGCGAGCAAGATGTTGGTCGAGAGTTGAGACCAGCGCATAGGACCTCCTAACGTTCCTCAACACGCCACGCGAAAGATTCCTTCCGCGGTACCTAGCGCCTGGAGGCGCGTTCATCGACCGGTTTTCAGCAACGCCTCAAAAGGCGTGCCTGGATTCGAAGATCTTTACTGGGCTTCTTCCGGAGGCAGTTCGAAATCGACCAGATCTCCGCGGAAGCCCCTGGTCTTGATGGCCCCGAAGGCGATGCCCACCGCCATCCAGATGCCACCGACAATCCAAGCTTTCCAGCTGAGGTTCTTCCATAGAAAGAAGCAGATGGTGAAGCCCGCGAGCGGTGGCGCAAGAACGGCCAGGATGGCCAACAACCCACCCGCGACCGCGAGAACGGCCCAGTTCGATGTCGGCCACAGCACGAGCGCGATCACCACCGCGGTGAGTACCAAGGGCGGGATCGGACGCTTGCCGCCTTCGCGGACGTAGTAGCGGACGAAAGCCGCCAGGTTCACGCCCATGAAGGCGATCAGCGCGCCGAAGTTGAGCATTTCCGCGCCCAGGCCGTAGCTGAAGAGGCCGATGCTCACCAGCAACGCTCCCGCCAACGCGATCGCACCGACAAAGAACACGTTGTTGCGCGGCACATGTCGCTTGGGATCGACCACGCCGAAGAAAGATTGGGGGAGAGCCTTGCTGCGTCCCATGCCGTAGAGCAAGCGGGCGGCGCCGATTTGCGCGCCCATGCCGGAGCCGAAGTTCGCCACCAACAAAGTGAATCCAACGATGGCAAAAAGGGGCTTCCAGGCGCGGCCGGCCACGAAGGTGAAGGCGGTGTCCACGTTTGGAAACGGCTGGGTCGCGGGCCACAAAAGCTGCGCCGCATAGACCTCAAAGGCCGACAGAATGCCGATCACGAAGCAGGTAAGGACGGTGGCGAGCAGAATGTTTCGGCGGGGATTCTCTGCCTCCTCAGAGAGTGTAGAGATGCCATCGAAGCCGATGTAGCTGAGCACTGCGATCGACGTGGCCGCCAGCACGGCTTTGGAATTCCACAGCTGGGGATCATAAAAGGGACGCGTGAAGAAGGCGGCGCCATCGTGCGGGTTGCTGAAGATGTAGCGCGCTGCGGCCATGAAGAAGACGGCCACCACGGCGCCCATGCCGGCCGCGAGCAACGTGTTGAGGCGCGCGGAGGTCTTGATTCCCTGAATATTGAGGAACGTGAATACGGCTCCGAAGAACAGGGCCCATCCCCAATAGGGAATTTCTGGAGCGAAGACGTTGGCCTGCTGGCTGCACCAGATGATGCAGATCATGGGATTGAGCATATAGTCCATGACCATGCTCCAGCCGGTGACGTAGCCGAGCGCGGGATTGATTTCCTGGCCGACGTAGGTGAAGGCGGATCCAGCGCTGGGATAGGCCCGGGCCATCCGGCCGTAGCTGAAGGCCGTGAACAGCATGGCGACCATTGCGATGAGAATGGTTGTCACGACGTGACCGCGGCCACGGTCACTGAGCACCCCGAAGACCGACATCGGCGCCACGGGTTGAATGACGATCACTCCGTAGAGGATCAGGTCCCACAGGGTGAGGGTGCGCTTAAGACGCGGTGCGCGAGTGGTTGTGTCAGTGGCCATCCTGCTCCTTGGCTACGAAGCTCAACAAAAAACCCCATCCGCCGAGGCGGAGATGGGGTTCCGGGGAAAGGCTGCTCCGTCGGGAGCAAGCGAGAGCACAAGCAATGATTGGAATTCGCGGAACCATAACAAAGCCATGGAGCGGGCGCAAGAACTTTCTCGTAGACGGAGTGGGTCGCATGGGGCCCGGTTCACTCACGACCCGATCGTCCATACCGATGAGGCGCAGCGCTCTGCGCCGCGTCGACGGGCGTCGACGCCCGTCGCTCCACCCGCAGGCGTTTTTCTCCGCCGCATTTATTGCACATTCCAGCCGCTTACTTCCACCGCCGCCCTGGCCGTCCCCAGCCGGCTGCTGCGATAGGTCGCGGTGATCTCGCGCTTCTCACCAGGAAGCAGGGAGATATAGTTGTCTTGCCAGATCACGGGGAGAATCTCCTCGCCGCCTGCGCCCCGGTTGACCTTCAGACGCACGAAGAAGGCCAGCGTCTTCGTCGGGTTCTCAAGCGTGACGTGGGTGACCGTTTCTTCTCCTTTGCGTTCGGAGCGGCCCCTGACCTTCAGTTTCACTTTCGGCAACTGGCTGAGCGCGGTGTAGTCCGCGAATGAAGCGGTGGGCGTCGTGTACCAGTTGGATCTCTCCCAGTCGAGCGTTTCCGGCTTGGCGGACAGCCAGTAGAAGTTCGAGCCGACCAGCTTTCCAGCGCTGTCCTCGAGCCGCAGCAGCAGGAAGTAGACGGGACTGGGGTTGTGCAGTTCAGGGAGGGTGAGCACTTTGCTGGTGCTGTCCGCGGCCGCATCGACGGCGGTCTCTTGCGTGAGTTCCTCCGTCATGTCGAGGTTGTAGACCTTGGTGATCAGCTTCAGGCCCTGGGCGCTCTGATACTGACTGCTGACCACCCACACGGAGCGGTCGTCATAGCCGTAGACCGGATGCAGCGGTTCCAGGGCGCGCTTGGCTCCGAAATATCCCCCCGCAGGACGCAGGTAGAAGTCGTAGAGGTGCCAGATCATCGACGGCCAGGCATTGTTCAGCATCCACTGGATCACGCCCGTCGAGGTGTACTTGTTGCGACTGTAGGCCTCGAACATGGCGCGGATGCCCTCGTAGTTCATGAGCTGGGCTTTGAGCGTGTAGTCTTCGAGGGTGTCGGCCTTGCCGTAGCGAGCAGTCAGGGCGTCGGTGTAAACGTGCATATCCTTGAACTCACCGCCACCCGCGTGGAAGTTCCACCAGTCATCGATGGGCCAGAGGTGATCCTTGGGCAGCATGGTGCGGAGACTCTCGATCGGCGGGACCGCGGGGCCGGGGCTGGTCTCCGTGTTAAAGCCATGCGCGCCCCCGCATTGTCCGAGCTTGCAGTGATACGTACTGTCGATCTTGTCTTCGGTCCAATAGGAAGGAGCGACGTATTCGTAAGGGCCGCTCATTTTCACGCCGCTGCTTCCAGTGACCGATGTCGACTCGCCCGACGCCGAAGAGACGATGGGGTTCGGGAAGCGCAGCTGCTGTTCGACGTCGAGGTACATCTGCTCCACATCCGGTGGCGGCGGGCCATCGCTGCCGTTGAGCCACATGACCAGGCTGGGGTGATTGCGCATGCGGTAGAGCTGGTCGGTGAGGGAAGCTTTCGCGATCTCGAAGTCGTGAGGCTTCCACTTGGCCCAATGCTCCCAGTGATCGCAGCAGCACCATCCGGCCATGACCAGAATGCCTTCGCGGTCGGCGCGGCTGAAGAATTCCTCCGTTTCCAGTTTTCCCTCCAGGCGGATGGTGTTCAGGCCCAGGTCTTTCACGTAACGAAATTCGTCCTCAAGGCGCTCGGAGTTCTCTCGGAGCATCATGTCGGGCGACCAGCCGCCCCCGCGGATCAGGATTCTCTTGCCGTTGATCGAGAAGACCCGGCTCTTTTGCTCGTTCAGCTCGGAGGTGACTTGGCGGATGCCGAAGTGGGTTTCCGCGCGGTCGGAGGTTTTGTCGCCTACCTGGAACTCCAGGCTGAGCGGGTAAAGCTCCGGCTTGCCCATCTGCGCGGGCCACCAGAGGCGGGGACTGGTGAAGTTGAGTTGGGAGAATTTGTCCGGCTCGAAGGCGATGTCTTTGCTCTGGTTTGAGCCAAGCTCGACATCCTGGGAGAATTCGACGTTTTCGATCTTGCCTTTCAGCGTGCCTTTGATCACTTGACCGGTGGCGTTCTTCAGAAGCGCAGTCACGGTGAGTTGGGCGTTGGAGCCGTCGACGCGCGCGACGACGGTCGGGTAACGCAGCGCGACGGGGCCGCTGGCGGACAGGTAGACTTCGCGCCACAGTCCCATGTTCCGGTCGGGCGGGGCGGGGTTCCAATCGACGAAGGTGATGGCGAGGTCGGTGTCGGTGGGCGCATAGACCTGCACCGCGAGGACGTTTCCTGCGCCCGGCTTGGCAGCATCGGTGACGTTGAATTCGTAGGTGCGCCACGCGCCGGCTACGTCGTCGGACTTGGCGATCTGTTTTCCATTCAGCCAGACGTTGGCGCGGTAGTTGATACCGCGGAAATTCAGCCAGGTCGTTTTGCCCTGGTAGTTTGCGGGAAGCGTGAAGGCCTTCCGATACCACCACGAGGGGGCGTAGGGGCTGTCGGGCTGCATCGGGAGGTTGGAGAAGTTGGCGCCGATGGGATAGGTGACTCCCGGAAACTGGCGCAGGTTCATGCCGAAGAACGGGTCGGGAAGAACCTTGTGCTTCACCAGGGCGCTGACCACGGTGGTCGGTACGCTGACGGTGTACCAATTCCTGGGCTGGAAAGCGGGCTTGGAGAGCACTTCACCCGACTGATCCACCTTGCTCGAAGACGCGAGCGTCCAGCCCTCGGCCAGGGGGAGCTTCAAGATCTGCGGGGAAGAAGGGGGTGTGTGTTGTGCGCTTGCGAACTGGGCGACGAGCACGAAAACCACCCGGAAAAAGATACGGACCTTCATCGTTGAGCCCCTTTGAAAATATGAAGAAATGCGAGCCCGTGCGGGCGCTGCGGGCGCGACCCCGGAACCGCGGCGCTCACCGGGACCTGAAAAAGGTCGCGCAGCTTGATAACACGTTTTATTGATTCGTTTCAATAGGTGTTTTTCGACGATTTCCCGGGCCCGCGGCGATTTCCCGGAATCGCCTCTCCTGCGCCTTTCCCAGTTTGGGTCCGGCCGCCTCGACCCGCGGATGTCCGGGCACGGTTAGTTTATAATCTATAATTCCGCCCCCAAACTCTGGAGTGATAAGAGAGTGATAAGAGAATGATCCGATTTCTGCAAACCCCTGGTCCCGTCAAGAAGATCATCCTGAGCGGGATCCTGTTAGTTTTCTGTGGCGCCATGGTGATTACGCTGATCCCAGGCGGCCTCGGTTCCGACCTGATGGGGCAGCCCACCCGGGGCGTGATCGCCAAGGTGGCCGGCCAAGACATCACCACGCAGGAAGTTCAAGAGCGCGCCAAGGCCATGGTCCAGCAACAATTTCCGCAGGGCGGCGCCATGACCAGCCAGCTGCTTCCTTTGTTCCTGCCGCGCGCCGTAGAACAGCTCATCGCGGGCAAGGCGATTGTGGCGGAGGCTGAGCGGCTGGGCCTGAAAGCGACGGATGCGGATCTGCGCGACGAACTCGAGCATGGCCGTTACGCGGCGACGCTGTTCCCGGGCGGGAAGTTTATCGGGCAGGAGGCGTACGAAGGCCTGCTCTCGCAGAACAACCTGACGGTCGAGACGTTCGAGCGGGACGTGAAAAACGACATCCTGCAGCAAAAACTTGTGACGTTGGTGACGGGCAGCGCGGGGGTATCCCCCGCTGAGATCCGGCAGCAATTTCAGAAAAGCAACACCAGGGTGAAGTTTGCATATGCCGTTCTGTCCCAGGATGACATCCGCAAAGGGTTGCATCCTACCGACGAGGAGTTGAAGGCGTTCTACCAGCGCAACCAGGCCTCGTACAACAACTCCATCCCGGAAAAGCGGAAGATCGAGTACGTGTTCCTGGAGAAAGGCAAAGTGCTGGCGCAGATCGAGGTCACGCCGGACGATGTCAAGGCCTATTACAACCAGCACCAGGACCAATATCGGGTGCCCGAAGAAGTGAAGGTCAGCCACATCCTGATCAAGACGCCCTCGGCCGGAGCGGATGGCAAGGTTGACGAAAAGGGCGTCGAGGAAGCGCGCAAGAAAGCAGAAGACGTGCTCAAGCAGTTGAAGGCGGGGGCGAAGTTTGAGGATCTGGCCAAGAAGTATTCAGAGGATCCGGGCAGCGGCAAGCAGGGCGGAGAACTGGGCTGGATTGGCCGGGGCCGCACCGTACCGGAATTTGAGAAGTCCGCCTTTTCGCTTCCGAAAGACCAACTCAGCGATCTGGTGAAAAGCACGTATGGCTTCCACATCATCCGTACGGAAGACAAGCACGAGGCGCACCTGAAGTCGCTCGACGAAGTCAAGGACCAGATCGAGCCGCTGATCAAGCAGCAGAAGGCCGGTAGGATGATGGAGAACGCCGGGAACGCGCTGCTCGAGCAGGCGCGCAGCGGGGGGCTCGAGAAAGCGGCTGCCGCGAAGGGTCTGAACGTCGTGACCACCGATTTTGTGGGCCGCAGCGACGTGTTGCCGGGAATCGGCGTAACTCCGCAGTTCATGGATGCGGTTTTTACCGAGCGCGAGAAGGCGCCGCCCGATCTGGCGCAGCTGTCTCAGGGGTCTGTGGTCTTCCAGGTGCTCGCGATTCAGCCGCCGGCAACGCCGGCTTTCGAGCAGATTCGCCAGCGGGTGGAAAACGAGTTCAAAAATGAGCGCGCCAGCATTCTGCTTTCCCAAAAAAACCAGGAGCTTTCCGATCGCGCCAAGACCGAGCACGACCTGAAGCGAGCCGCCAAGGAACTGGGCGCCACGATCAAGACGAGCGACTTTGTCCTTCCGGACGGACAGGTGCCGGATATCGGGAGCATGACGGGGCAGGCGGCGGTGGCATTCACGCTGAAGCCGGGCGAGATCAGCGGACCGCTCACCGCCGGGAGCAACGGGGTTGTTCTCTCGGTGCTCGAAAAACAGGAGCCCACCGAACAGGACTTCGCCGCCAAGAAAGACCAGATTCGGGACTCCCTGGTGCGCACGAAACAGCAGGACTTGTTCGGTCTGTTCCTGGCGAATCTTCGCCAGCAGATGGAGAAATCGGGCAAGATCAAGATCAACCAGCAGGAGATGAAGAGCCTGACAAAGGGCCAGCCCGGGGAAGAGGGCGTCTAAGGTTGAGGTCCCAGACACGGATGGGGACTTGGCCGCGCGCTCTCTGCGGCCCGGCTCCGTCTCAGACTCGGTGGAAAACGATGTAACTGCATGCCCTTTGCTCGCGCCACAGGCATTCTGCTGCATCCAACTTCGCTGCCTGCGCGCGGTGGAATCGGAGACTTCGGCCCTGCGGCTTACGAGTTTGCCGACTTTCTGGCGTCGGCCCGCCAGGGCCTCTGGCAAGTGCTGCCGCTTGGGCCGCTGGGCTACGGCAACTCCCCTTACTCCTCCACCTCCGCCTTTGCGGGAAATCCCCTTCTGATCAGCCTGGAACGGTTGGCCGATCATGGCTGGACGGACCGGTCGCGGATCGGTGATTCCTCCGAGCCGGTGGCGCCGGTCGAGTACGAATCCGTGTTCCGGCGCAAGATGCCTCTGCTCGCGGAGGCGGCCCGGCACTTCGCAAGGCATTCGAGCGGCAACGCGCGCGTTCGCTTCGAACAGTTTTGCCGGGAGAATCAGTCCTGGTTGGACGATTTCGTGCTGTTCGACGAATTGCGGTCCCGTTACCGGCTGGCGACCTGGAACGAGTGGCCGGTGGAGTTGGCCCGGCGAGAGCCTCAGGCGATGGACAAGATTCGCCGGGAGCTGGCTGACGACCTGGCCATGCGGCGAGCCATGCAGTTTGGCTTCTACGAGCAGTGGCGTGCGCTGCGCCGGTATTGTGCCGAGCGGTCGATCCGGATGGTGGGCGACCTGGCAATTTTCGTGAATTACGACAGCGCCGATGTCTGGACGCATCCGGAGCTATTCCGGCTGGATGCGAACCGGAATTCCGAGGTGGTCTCCGGTGTGCCCCCGGATTTCTTCAGCGCCACCGGGCAGCGCTGGGGCAATCCCCTGTATCGCTGGGATGTCATGAAGGAACAGGGATACGGGTGGTGGATCGAGCGTCTGCGCTGGGCTACGCGGAATTGCGACTACATTCGCCTCGATCACTTCCGCGGCTTTGAGCAATTCTGGGAGATCGTCGCGAGCGAGCCGACCGCGATGCACGGCCATTGGGTAGATGGTCCCAAGGACGATTTGTTCGTGAAGGTGCGGGAGGCGCTCGGGGGATTGCCGTTTTTTGCCGAAGATCTCGGCTACATCACGCCGGAAGTTCACGCCTTGCGGGAACGGTTGCAGATTCCCGGGATGGCCGTGTTGCAGTTTGGCTTTGGGGATGCCGGCGCCCACATCTATCTGCCCCAGCAGTTCACGCCCGACCAAGTGGTTTACACCGGAACGCACGACAATGACACGCTGGTGGGCTGGTGGGCGAGCGGTGCCTCCGAACTGGAACGGCGCCATGCCGAGGCCTATCTCGGACGGGCCGAGGATGGAATCCACTGGTCGTTTATTCGGGCGGCGCAAGCTTCGGTGGCGAGTTTGGCGGTGGTTCCGCTGCAGGACGTGTTGGGATTGGGCAGCGAGGCGCGCATGAATACTCCGAGCCTGCACGGGGGAAACTGGAAGTGGCGGTTGCAACCGGGCGCGCTGAACCCGGGAGTGGCGGAGAAGTTGGCTCATCTAGCAGAAGTTACCGATCGGCTGCCCGAACCCATCGCTGCGCTGGGCCCGGATGAATTTGTAGCCTAAATAAAGAGGGCCCGAAAGTTCGATTTCGCGATCCGTAGACCTCGCGCCGTCGATGGGCGAGGAGGCCCGCCGCCCATCCTGATCGCTGCGGGTGTGGTCACCGTGAATCGTCTGCTCCGGCAACGGTACCTGGGTCGCGAGGGCGCGGCCGGCTTCCGGCGTTTCCACGGGCTGGTTTAAAGGTCTGTTTTAGGGCCTCGCAGGGCTGCTTGGGCGGGCACGATGCAGGCCTCCGACGCGGCCGCGAGAGACTGGTCGAGGGCCAGTCCGGCTTTTGCGAGTTCCTCCGGGTTCAGCAGCTTCTGGATGCCTTCAAACAGCAGTCGCTCTTCCTTGCGGATGTGCGTCGCGAGCACTTCCCCAAATTGACGCAGTCCCTGTCGATCCAGACTGCGAGCGGCGGCCTTCCCGAAGTAGTCTCTCAGCAGCGCGTGCTCCAAGACCAGTTCTTCGACCAGACCAGCTAACTGGGGGTATCGTCTGGCAGCCGGGAACAGGTCGGCTTCCTCCGCGGCAAAGTGGTACTGGATTTCCTGCTCGAAGTGTTGCTGGATCTCCGCCTGCCAGGCATGGAGTTCTGCCGGACTGGAGAGTCCGGCCCGGTTGATGCGCACGCATAGCGCGAGGGCGTGCTGGTGCTGGCGAGAGAGCGGGACGAGGTTTTTGTCGCGGAGCATGGCTCGATTATCCAACATCTGTGGCTCCGAGGGCCTCGGTAAAACGCGGGACCAGCAGATCCTGCCGGGTGTCCAATCGGCGCGCCATTCGAGGATGTGCAGATTCGTACACACTCCGGCCTCCGCTTTACTAATCTCCTCGCACCATTGAAAATGGAAAGTTCGCTTGCGGTCGATGTCGCTGCCGTGGTTTTGTGCGGTAAAACGTTCGAGCCGCGGCTACAGGAGCCCTTAATATGCCAGCAACCGGTGAACTCATCCGTCTGATGAATTACGTGGACGACATCAATTCAACCCTACGCCGCATCAGTTCGACCATGGACACGATGACCGACGAGGAACGCAAGCGCCTGTCCGAGTACATGAGTTCGGCGGTCGCGGGACTCAAGGAGTTGCTCCAGCACCTCGAAAAGGATGGACGGTAGTGACCGAGGTCAAGACCATCGCCGTGATCGGCGCTGGAACCATGGGCCGCGGAATCGCGCATGCGGCTGCCCTGGGCGGTTACCATACGATCCTGGAAGATATTTTGCCGAACGCGCTCCGGCGGGCGGGGTCGGAGATTCGCGCGAACCTGGACCAGGCAGTTGAAATCGGCAAGCTGACCGCCGGGGATGCCAATGCCGCCCTTGCCCGTTTGCAATACGCCGGATCAGTCGAGGAGGCTGCGCGCCAGGCCGACTTGGTCATCGAGGCGGTTCCTGAGGAGATGGAGTCAAAGATCGAGATCTTCACTCTGCTCGACAAAATCTGCCGGCCCACGACCATTCTCGCTTCCAACACCAGTTCCCTCAGCTTGACGGAGATCGGCTCGGTAACCTACCGAGCGAAGAAGATCGTTGGCATGCACTTCTTCAATCCAGTGCACAAGATGAAGCTGCTGGAGATCGTGCGCGCCCTTGAAACCGACGACCACACGCTCGCGACCGCGGTCGATGTCGGGACGCGCATGGGCAAGGAAGTGGTTGTGATCAAGGAATCGCCCGGCTTCGTCACCAGTCGCATCAACGCGATGATCGGCAACGAGGCCTTCTACATGCTGCAGGAGGGCGTCGCCAGCGCAGAAGACATCGATAAGGCGCTCAAGTTGGGGTTGAATCACCCCATGGGGCCGTTTGAAATGGTGGACCTGGTTGGACTGGACACTCGCCTGCACATCCTCGAATACCTGCATAAGACGCTGGGAGAAAAATTCCGGCCCGCGCCTCTGCTCGTGCAATACGTGAAGGCGGGACGGCTGGGACGCAAGTCAGGACGTGGGGTGTTTGAGTATCCGGAGCCGGTGGCGAAGGTGGCGGCGGAAGAAACTTCAGCCGCGGGGCGCGGCCGATAAGTTCTTGCCGGAAGAGTTGGCCTGGTATCGGGCGGTCCCTCGGTTGAGCGACCGCCCGTTTTCTGCTTCTCAAGCTACTTGTTGATGTCGTCCTTGGCTTCGAGCCGCTTGATGAACGCTTCAATGAACGGCCTGTTCGGTTCGGGAGCGCCCGCCTCTGCGATCTTCATTTCCTTGAGAGCATTGGCGAAGTCTCCCTGGGACGAATAGACCCGCGCCATTCCGGAGTGTGTGAACCAGAGGTCGGGATGGTCCTTGGCGTTCTTGCGCCAGACCGCGAAGGCTTGCTCGTCCTTCTTTTCCCCTTTCAGCTGGAAGGCATAAGCGTGCAGCTGCACGGGCGAGGCGATGGCGAGAGCCTTGGCGTGAAGTGTTTTGGCCTCGTCTTTTTTGCCCATCGCGTCGAGGACTTGGGACTTGGTCATCAGGTTGTCGTACCGCTCCTCCACCTGGATCGATTGATCCTCATAACGCAGGGCTTCGTCCAGGTTCACCTTGTGCGCCAGCAGGTAGTTGGCAGCGTCATCCCAGCCGTCCCAGGTGTACTGCGAGAGTCCGCGCAATTGCTTGTGCAGGCTGTCCTCAACCATCTCATTCACATTGACGGCGACTTTGAATGGAACCGCAATCTTCTCCCAGCGCATCGTCACGACCGCGGATTCGCTTGTGGGCTGATCGATATCGTAGGCGAGCGCCTCTTGGAAGTCGGCCGCTTGGGGCTTGATTGTCACTCGCAGCGCGTCTTCCGACTCTTTGTAGGTAAAGCTGCCCCAGGCGGAGGAGACCTTGGAAAAGATGACGGTCCACTGGTCTTCCGCCGGAATCATGTGCACGCCATAGGTGCCCGCGTCGAGCGGCTGGCCTTCAATGTGCACCGGGTCGGCGAACTGGATGGTGGTGTTCTCATTGGCTCCGGCCCGCCAGACCTGTCCGTAGGGTACAACCTTGCCCCAGATGGTACGGCCCTTCACCAGGGGGCGGTGGTAGGTGATGGTGATGTCGGTGATGCCGATGCGCTGCGTGACCGAGGCGCGCTGACTGTCGCGGGGCAGGTTCAACTGGGTGGATTGGGCAAGACAGGTGGAAACGGTCAGCAGTACAAGAGATCCGAACACAACGGGGACACGGTGTTTGTACACAGGGATTCCTCCTCTGAGCTGTATGCGAAAAATGAGAACGGAAATTGCGAGACCATGGCAGACTTCGCCCGGTCCTCGGCACGAAGACCTTAGACGGCTCGACCGGGGACAACGTGAGCAGCGGTTGAGGGGCAAGACAGGGTGGATCGACGCTGGCGAAAGTGTCGTGAAGGAGGGGGCGTGAGTGGCGCCCGGTTTCTGGCGCCACCAGGTTTGCGGCGCGCATGGCCCACTTATCCCCTGCCGCCCGCGGCTAACCCTTTCCCCCGCAAGGCCGTCTAACTGCCGGGGAATGTTCCGGGTTGCGGAACTTTCCACCTGGCCTCGGCGTATCTCAAACAGATGGGCAACGGGCGGGACATGAGACCCCCTGCCCGACCTGAACCCGGGGCCCCCAACCCGCTGCCCGGTGGCTTGGGGGCACACCCCTTGTATGAGAATGTTGCTCGACATCATCCGCCAGTCCCTGGCCACCTTGTGGGCGCACAAGCTCCGGTCGTTTCTGACCATGTTCGGAATCGCGTGGGGCGTCGGCTCGCTGTTGTTGTTGGTCGGGCTGGGCGAAGGGTTCCGCAGTGGGCAAGCGAGGCAATTGGCCAATCTGGGGCAGGACATCATGTTCATTTTTCCCGGGCGGATTCCCGCAGTCGAAGGAAGCCTGCAGTCGGGACAGACCTACCATTTCACCTATCACGACTACCTGGCGTTGCGGAATGAAGCGCGAACGCTGCGCACGGTCTCCGCGGTCATCAATCGCGAGGATATCCGCGCGGTCAGCGACTATGGCTCTACGAACGGACAGGTATTCGGCGTCGCGTCGGAGTACAACCAGATCCGCAACGTTCCCGTGGGTACCGGCCGTTGGCTGAGTGATCAGGACAGCGGTGAGCACCGCCGGGTGGCGGTCGTAGGTTGGGAGTTGCTCAAGAACGTGTTCCCGGGACGTCCCGCAGTGGGAGCGACCATGCTGCTCAACGGCATCCGCTTCGATGTCATCGGTGTTCTCGCCAAGGTTGGACAGGATGGAAACAACGGCACCAACGCCCGCATCTTTGTGCCGATCGAGACCATGCGCGAGCTGTTTCCCCTCAAAGGGGAAAACGCGGAAAATGCGATTTCATTCATCAACTACCGGCCCCTGAACAAGGCCGAGCACCTGGCGTCGAAGAACGAGGTGCACCAGATCATCGCCCGCCGGCATGACTTCAATCCCAAACTGGAAGACGCGTTTGAAGACTGGGACACGATCGAGAATTCGCAGAAAGTGGACAAGATTTTCAACGCGATGGATTACTTCCTCGGCGTGGTGGGGCTGGTGACGCTCGGGTTGGGTGCGATTGGGATCATCAACATCATGCTGGTCTCGGTGGCCGAGCGCACCAAAGAAATTGGATTGCGCAAGGCCTTGGGCGCCACCCATCGAAATATCATGACGCAGTTTTTCATCGAAGGCGCCTTTCTCACGGCCTTCAGCGGCGCGATCGGGCTGGCCATCACGATTGCTTTCGTGACCGTGCTGGCGATGCTGCCGTCGCCGGAAGGGTTCGATACGCCGCGGATTGTGCCGCTCTCCGCAGTGGCTGCAATTTTGTCGCTGACCATCGCCGGGGTCAGCGCGGGACTCTATCCCGCGCGCAAGGCGGCATTGCTGCCCCCGGTCGAAGCCCTGCGGCAGGAGTAACCATGATCCCCGATCTTTTCCGACAAGCCTACGAAGCGCTGCGACACAACCGCCGCCGCAGTCTGCTGACCATGCTCGGCATGGGGTGGGGCATTGCCACCGTCGTGTTGCTGCTGGCCTACGGCTCCGGCTTCGAGCGCGGGTTGTGGGCGGCCTTCCGGTCGTTCGGTACCAACCTGGTGTTTGTGTTTCCAGGGCGCACTTCGATGCAGG